>ERZ824480.730-NODE-730-length-36336-cov-5.205121_pt1 | contig 36336 bp, 28 predicted proteins | sample MGYA00519861_ERZ824480 | MGnify/ENA primary metagenome ERZ824480 (study PRJEB31778, sample SAMEA3449152) | human gut metagenome | biome: human gut; feature: human-associated habitat; material: faeces | place: United Kingdom | collected 2010/2012 ... | reverse complement strand
ACGAGAAACTCCACAAGGGGTTGATTGCGGAGAAGGACTTCAAAAAGCGCAAGCGGAAGTCAACCAGAGATGCCACATTCATGGGCATCATGCGGAAGACTTTAATGCAGAGGCTCTGCTCTGAGTTACCTATCCCAGTCATTGAGACCAGAGGCTACATCACAAAGGCAACCCGAGAGAAGCTGCTGGTGCTTCCCAAGAGCCACACCAATGACGCTCTGGCAATCGCACAGGGGAAGCAGGGCTTCAATGTTGGCTACCTACCGGGAATCGTACAAATTAATAAGATTTATACGATTCGCCCCGTAAGGCACCACAACCGGCAGCTACACAAAGCGACCATTCTCAAGGGAGGCATCCGTAAGTCCAATCAAGTAGGAAAGTACGTTTTTGGATATTGTCTTTTTGACAAAGTCCAATTTAACGGACAGGACTGCTTCATTTGGGGAAGAACTACCGGAATCTTTACCATTAAAACGATAAACGGGAAAATGATAAAGGACGGCATTTCTTTCAAGAAATTAAAACCCGTAGAAAAATCCACGAGTTATTTAATTGCTTGATTTTAATACACGAAAGGAGGGAACGGCAATTCCTCACCGCCCAATGCTTCACATTGGACGGTGTACCCTTGCCGTAACAATGGATCTCACAGAGCGCAAGATCACGAAAATCGCACGGGAGGCCAGCAAGCTGGCCGTCCGGACGCTGAAGGAGGACGGCATCGGCACCGCGGAATACGATTTCATCCATCTGGTGCGCCACCATCCTGGCATCACGCAGGCGGAGGTCCGGGAGCAGCTCCGGGTAGACAAGGGAGCCGCCGCCCGCCGTGCGGCCAGTCTGGAGGCCAAGGGCTACCTGATCCGGCAGGCCAACCCCAAGGACGGCCGCAGCCAGCTGCTTTTCGCCACGGAAAAGGCGGAGGGCCTGCGGAACTCCAAGGCGCAGGTGGAGACCACCTTTTATGAATGGCTGCTGGCGGAGCTGCCGGAGGCGGAGAAGATCGCTTTCTGCAAAACGCTGGACACTATCTATCGCCGTTCCAAGCAGGAGAGCCGGGCGGGGTTCCCCCACATCACGGCCCTGACGGAGCAGGGGGAGGGGGAGCGCCATGAGTAAGCGGCAGCTTCCGCCGGACCGGGTCAGCTCCTATTTCCGGGCGGAATCCGGAGTGCTGGCGGTCATCACCGTGACGGGTCTCCTCTATAATATCGGTCTGGTGGCAGGCCCGTGGTTCGAGGGACAGATGACGGAAGCGCTGGCCCGGATCCTCTTGGGAGGGGGCAGCTTTTCCACCATGGTCTCTCTGGCGGCGGGGTACATCGCCGTTGTCGCCGCGGTGCAGGGACTTCGGTTTTTGAAGCGGTTCTATGTCCGGCGCTTTGCCAACAAGGTGAACCGCCGCATGAAGCGGGTCCTGTACGGCGCGCTGGTCCGGTCGGATCGGGGGGACTTGGAACGTGAGGGCGCGGGAACGGTGCTGACCAAGGCCATTTCCGACGTGGACGACTGCGCCGAGGGGATGCGGAAATTCACCACGGAGGTATTTGACACCGGCGTGGCCCTGGCGGCCTATGCCGGGATGCTGCTGTGGTATGACTGGCGGCTGGCGCTGCTGTCCATGGCCTTTCTGCCGGGGAGCTACGCGCTGGCGGAACGGATGAAGCGGCCCGTCCAGCGCACCGGCGCGGCCTTCAAGGAGCAGGCCGGGATTTTGAATGCCGCCACCATGGATCGAGCGGTCAACGCCCTGACCTACCGGGTCTTTGGCCGGGAGGAGGAGCGCCGGGCAGCCTATGAGGAGCACCTCACCGCTTACGAACACACCGCTGTAAAGGCAAACCTGTGGACAGCGTCCCTGCCGCCGCTGTACCGGGTGCTCTCCATGATCGGCGCGGCGCTGATCCTGTATTTCGGCGGGAAAAACGTGCTGGGCACCGGCTGGACGGTCTGGTCCATCGCGGAATTCACCACGTTTCTGGCCTGCTTTACCAAGCTGGCCACCAAATCTTCCAAGGCGGCAAAGCTGTTCAACGCAGTCCACAAGGCGCAGGTGTCCTGGAAGCGCATCCAGCCCCTGATGCGGGAGATCCCCGCCGTGCCCGCCGTTTCCGCCGGCAGGGTGGAACGTCTGGAGGTCCGGGACCTCACCTGCGGCTATCCCGGTGACACGCCGCTGTTCTCCGGGCTGGATCTGACCGCCTGCCGGGGGCAGATCATCGGCGTCACCGGGCCGGTGGCCTGCGGCAAATCCACGCTGGGCAAGGCGTTTCTCTGCGAGCAGCCCTACGGCGGCAGCATCCGGCTGGACGGCCGGGAGCTGGCGGAGCTGTCCCCCTGGGAGCGGACGGGCCTCGTGGGGTATCTGGGCCACGATCCGGAGCTGTTCAGCGGCACGATCCGGGAAAATGTGCTGCTGGGAGACACGGGCGATCCCATGGACTACCTCCGGGCGGTGTGTCTGGACGGCGAAGTGGCGGCCATGACGGAGGGGCTGGAGACCCGGGTGGGCTCCGGCGGCGTCCGGCTTTCCGGCGGTCAGGCCCAGCGGCTGGCGCTGGCCCGGACGCTGGCCCATCAAAGGCCTCTGCTGATTCTGGACGATCCCTTTTCGGCGCTGGACCGGGCCACGGAGACGGAGATCTTCACCCATCTGCGGCGTCTGGCGGCGGACAGCGTGGTGATTCTGATCTCCCACCGACTGTACCTGTTCCCGGAGCTGGATCAGGTGATCTGGCTGGAAAACGGGGAGGCCAAGGTGGGGACCCACGAGGAATTGGAGGGGAATACCCCGGATTACGCGGCGCAGTTTGACGCGCAGAGAGGAGAACAGCCATGAATGACCGCAAAAAAGCAGTCCATGTGGGGACTGTGGTACTGGAAACGGTGAAAGACCACCTCTGGCTGTCCTTTGCCATTCTGGCTGTGGTGGCAGGGGCCGTAGGCGCGGCGCTGGTGCCGCCGCTGGTGCTGGGCCGCATTGTGGACGGCCTCACCGCCGGGGAGGGGCTGACCCTCCGCCTGCCATTGTGGTATCTGGCCTTCACCGCCTTGGCGGGAGGGCTGGAATCCGCCCGGGAGAGCGCGTTGACGGTATTCGGCCAGAAAACCACTCACGCCCTGCGGAGCCGTCTGATGGAAAAGGAGGGCCGCCTGCCCGCCGACGAACTGAACCGTCAGGAGCCGGGGGCGCTGGTGTCCCGCTTTGTGGGGGACGTGGACACGGTGGAGACCCTGTTCACCGCCGGGATCATCAGTATGGCGGCGGACGCCTGCCGGATCCTCAGTATTCTGATCGTGGTGTGGCAGTGCAGCCGGGGACTTGCCTATCTGCTGCTGGCACTGCTGCCGGTGCTGTTCCTCTTTACCCGGTTCGTCCAGAAGCGGATGCTGCACAATCAGCTGAAAAACCGGAAGGCGGTGAGCCGGGCCTCCGGATATGTGCCGGAGACGGTGCGGAATCTCCGCACCATCCGCACGCTGGGCAAGGAGACCTATATGGAGACCCGGTATGACGGCGCACTGGGGGAGAGCTACCGGGCCATTGAGGGGACCAACTTCTATGACGCCCTGTATTCCCCCGTGATCCTCACGGTGAACGCCGCTGTGGTGGGCGCGGTCATGCTGTTGTCCGCCTCCGGAGACCCGGCGGTGCTGACGCTGTTCGGCATGACCGCCGGTACCGCCGTGACGGTGATGAACTACATCAGCCAGATCTTCTCTCCTCTGGAAAGTCTGGGCATGGAGATCCAGACCATCCAGTCCGCCGTGGCGGGCGTTCGCCGGATCAATGACTTTCTGGCCCAGCCGGAGCAGGAGACAGTGGCCCCGGAAACGGAAAATCCCGCCGCTCCCATGGTGGAGCTGCGGGATGTGGACTTCGGCTATGAGGCAGGGCAGAACGTTCTGCACCACTTAAATATGGAGATCCGGGAGGGAGAGCTGGCTACCCTGTCCGGTCGGACCGGCGCGGGAAAGAGCACCGTGTTCAAGCTGGTGCTGGGGCTGTATGCCCCCCGGCGGGGCACCGTCCGGATCCAGGGCGTGGATCCCCGGTCCCTCACCGGCCCGCAGCGGCGGGCGCTGTACGGCTATGTGGAGCAGCGGTTCCATCCGGTCCCCGGCACCGTCCGGGACCAGATCACCCTGTATGATGACACCATCACGGAGGGGCAGGTTCGCCGGGCCGCGGAGCTGGCGGGACTGGCGGAGGCCATCGGCGCCCTGCCGCAGGGCTATGACACCCCCTGCACTCCGGACATTTTCTCTCAGGGACAGTGGCAGCTGTTGTCCATCGCCCGGGCGGTGGCGGCGGACCCCAAGCTGCTTTTGCTGGACGAGATCACCGCCAATCTGGACGCGGAGACGGAGCGGGCGGTGCTGCGGGCCTTGAAGCGGGCTACGGCGAACCGGACGGTGCTCTCCATTTCTCACCGGGGCGGGGCGGACACGGGACGGCTCATTCCCATTGGGGAGGAGTCATAGCCAGAAACCGGGCCAGCGCGGGGTTGGGGTTGGTGGTCTGCCACGCGGCGATGATTTCCTCCACCTCTCCCTCGCCGATGAGGGGGACAAACACCAGATTGTCGGCGTTGTAGAGCTTTTCCACGCAGTAGGCGGGGAGGATGGAAATGCCTTCCTCGGCGGAGACCATCATGAGGATGCTCTCCGTGTCGGCGGAGCGGAAGAGGATGTTGGGCTTGTAGCCCGCCTCGTTGTAAAGCTGCATGAAAAAGGCGTCGCCGTAGGAATCGTCGGCGGCGTCAGGGGACATATAGAGGATGGTCTCTCCCCGCAGCTCCTGCCGCCGGAGCTGCTGTCGCTGGGCCAGCGGGTGTCCGGCGTACAGCGCCACTACCAGCCGGGCCTTTTCTACGGTGCGGCAAGCCACGCCCTCCTGGGTTTTCAGGTTGGTACTGTCCCAGGTGAAAATGATGTCATATTCATGGTGCAGCAGTCCCGCCGCCAGCGCATCGGTGGAGCAGCGGTAAAAGGTGATGAGCACGTTGCCGTTCTGCTGGTGAAATTGGCGGATATGGGCGGACAGGTCGCTGCGCTCGTACCCCCGAACGTAGCCCACCCGCAGCGTGCCGGAGAGTCCGGTGGAGGCGTCATGGACCCGCTCCTGCGCCCGGCTCATCCGCTCTAAGATCCCCTTGGCCTCCCGGAGGAAGATGGTCCCCGCAGGGGTCAGGCTCACGGGCCGGGTGCTCCGGTCAAAGAGGGGACAGCCCAGCGCCTCCTCCAGCAGACGGATCTGCTGGGTGATGGCGGTCTGGGAAATGTAGAACTGCTCGGCGGCTTTCGTGAAGCTGCGGCTCTCCGCCGCGGCCACGAAATACTTCAGCTGATTTCGATTCATAACGCCCTCCCACGACACAAAATAAGTTTTTCTTATTTTATCATGAAGAAATCCCCCTTGTAAAGGGGGATTTTTTCCGCTAAGATAAGTGCATATTTGTTGTGTGTAAGCGAGGTACTTGAAAATGCAAAGAGAATCCTTCGGCTCCCGGCTGGGCTTCCTGCTGGTGAGCGCGGGCTGCGCCATCGGCATCGGCAACGTGTGGCGCTTCCCCTATATCACCGGCAAGAACGGCGGCGGCTATTTCGTCCTGTTCTATCTGGTGTGCCTGCTGCTGTTGGGCGTCCCCGTGATGACCATGGAGCTGGCGGTGGGCCGCGGCGGCCGCAAGAGCGCCGTGCTGGCCTACAAGAATCTGGAAAAGCCCGGCTCCAAGTGGCACCTCCACGGCTGGTTCTGTCTGGCGGGCTGCTATCTGCTGATGATGTATTACACCACCGTCACCGGCTGGATGGTGAACTACTTCGGCAAATTCCTCACCGGCGGCTTCCACGCCGGTATGACCGGCGATGAGATCTCCGGGATGTTCGGCACCATGCTGGGCAGCCCCGGCTCCATGGTCATCTTCACGGAGCTGGTGGTGGTCACCGGCCTGATCGTGTGCAGCTTCGGCCTTCAGAAGGGCCTGGAGCGGGTGACCAAGGTCATGATGATCTGCCTGCTGGCACTGATCGTGGTGCTGGCGGTCCACAGCCTGACCCTCTCCGGCGCGGCGGAGGGCATGAAGTTCTACCTGCTGCCCTCCGTGGACACCATCCGGGAGCACGGTCTCGGCAGCCTCATCACCGACGCGATGAATCAGGCGTTCTTCACCCTGTCTCTGGGCATCGGCGCCATGGAGATCTTCGGCAGTTACATGAGCGATGAGCAGACCCTCCCCGGCGAGGCTGTCCGCATCTGCATTCTGGATACCTTCGTGGCCCTCATGGCGGGCGCCATCATTTTCCCTGCCTGCTTCACCTTCGGCGTTGCGCCCGGTGAAGGCCCCGCGCTGATCTTTCAGACCCTGCCGCCTCTGTTCGTGAACATGTCCGGTGGTCGCTTCTGGGGCACGCTGTTCTTCCTGTTCATGGTGTTCGCCAGCTTCTCCACGGTGCTGGCGGTGTTTGAGAACATTCTGGCCGTCTGCATGGACACCTTCGGCATCAGCCGCAAGAAGGCTGTGCTCATCAACGGCGTGCTGCTGGCCCTCCTGAGCCTGCCCTGCGTGTTTGGCTACAATATCTGGAGCGATTTCCACCCCATTCTGGGCAAGGACGTGCTGGACAGCGAAGACTTCCTCGTGAGCGGCCTGCTGCTGCCCATCGGCTCTCTGGTGTATCTGCTGTTCTGCGTCAGCAAATGGGGCTGGGGCTTCGACAAGTATGTGGCGGAGGCCAATAAGGGCGAGGGCCTGAAATTCGCCAAGTGGCTGAAGCCCTATTTCCAGTTCATTCTGCCGGCGCTGATCGTTGTGATCTTCCTGCAGGGCCTGCTGTAAAGCGGAACAGTGTTACAGCAATAGAGGGGGAAATTTCCCCTGTACGGGACATTTTCCCATCAGCCTGCACGGTGAAATGACCGGAAATGCAAGAAATATAAGAACATAGGAGGCGTGTCAACAGACACGCCTCCTATCAGCGTGTCGAAAAAGTCTTTTCTCCCCGCTGAGCAAGTTTTCAGAACTTCATAAAAGTTCTGAAAACTTAGGATTTTAATGGCGCGGGACACCCCTCTTGGGTTTCCCGCGCACACCCTTCCTTACCGTCGCGGAGAATTTACTACTTTATCGACAGTCTCGCAGGAGGCGTGTCAACAGACACGCCTCCTATGACTTTTATTGGGGGAATTTACAGAGACCGACTCATGCGATGTTACAGCACCAGCGCCTCCTTCAATACCCGGAGGGAGGTCAGGTGGCCCTCCAGCATGGGCATGGTCAGATCCTCCATTTCCAGCGACACGTCGCCGTCATAGCCGGCCATCCGCACGGTGGAGAAAAACTCCTTCCACCACTGGGCGCCGTGGCCGCAGCCCACAGCCACGTAATTCCACGAACGCGTGCGGAACTGGTCGATGGGCTTCGTGTCCAAAAGGCCGTTTGGCCCGGACATCCGCCGCTCCGGGCGGGAATCCTTGCCGTGGACATGGTAGAGGGCGTTCTGCTCCCCCAGAACCCGGGCGGCCTCGATGGGGTCGCCGCCCATCCAGAACAGGTGGGAGGGGTCCAGATTCATGCCCACCATAGGGCCAACGGCCTCCCGCAGACGGAACAGGGTCTCCGGGTTGTACACCAGCTGCATCCCGTGGTTTTCCAGCGCGATCTGGCGGATACCGCAGTCCGCCGCCATGCGAACCAGCTCCTTCCACTTGGGGATGGCCACCTCATTCCACTGGTAGTCCAGAATGTCCTGAGTCTCCGGCGGCCAACTGGTGGTGATCCAGACGGGGGTCTTGTCGCCGGGACAGCCGGCGGGCAGGCCACTCATCATCACGATCTTCTCCACGCCCAGCAGCGCCGCCAGACGGAAGGTTTTCTCCGTCACCTCCCAGTCCTTCTGGAAGGCAAGGGGGTTGCCGGAGCAGTTCAGGGCGCACAGGGCGATATCCCGGCGGCGAAGCTGGTCCATCCAGCGCTGCCGGGCCGTTTCGGAGCCAAGCAGTTCGTCCAAGTCGATGTGGGGCGCGCCGGACCAGTTGCCGGTGCCGATCTCCACCGCCTGAACGCCCTGCGCCACGCAGAAATCCAGCATGGCCGCAAAGGGCATATCCAATGTGCAGGTTTTGATAGAAAGCCGCATAGGGTTGACCTCCTTGGTCATTGAGATTGGGTGCCGCCGCGGGGCGGCGCATGAAAAACCGTCTTTTTTCGCGGGGAGTTGAGGGGCGCTATTCCTTGGTGAACCACAGATCCAGATCCACAGGACCCTCGATGCCGTCCACAACGCCGCTCTCGCTGTACTGCCAGAGGGTCACGCCCCGGTCCAGCGCCGGGACGGGGCCGTAGCTGGCCAGCCAGACCGGCAGGTGCGCCAGCTCCTCCATGCCGTACATACTTCCGGCCCAGTGGAGGTTCATGTAGACCACCGGCTCGTAGCCCGCCTGACGGATCACGTCGCAGAAGGCGAGGGCGTTCTGGGTGGCCTGTTCGCCGGTGAGATCGTCGGTCCGGGCCTCGTCCGCCGTGTAAAATTCCAGATCATAGGCGATGGGGCCGCTGACGTTCGTCCCCCGGAGCCGCTCTACCACGAATCGGGCTTCCTCGGCGGCTTCCTCCTCCGTGACGGCCTGAGAGTAGAAGTAAACGCCCACCGTCAGCCCCGCATTGGCGGCGTCGGCGGCGTTCTGGGCGAAGGCGTTGTCCTCCACCAAAGCCCCGGTGCCGTAGCCCCGGAAGCCCACCCGCAGCATGGCGAAGTCCGCTCCGGCGGCTTTTACGGCGGGCCAGTCCACGTTTCCCTGATAGCTGGAAACGTCCACCCCGGCCCGGACGGTGACGCCGGGGGCGTCATATTGGTAAAACGGCTCGCTGCGGGTCAGGGCTTCCTCGCTGACGGTAACGCCCGGCCCCGGCGCGGTATGGGCCCGCCATTCCAGAATACCCCAGATCCCCAGGCCCGCCAATACCAGCACCGCCAGCAGCCAGCCACGGCGGTTGGGCGCGGCCCGCTTGCCGCCTTTCTTTTTCTCTTCCATATGTTTCTCCCTCTTTTCTGCTCATAGACTACCACCGGCGGCGCTGCCGTTGGTGAACAAAGTCTGAATTTGCCGCAAAAAGGGGAGGGGACGGTTCAGGTTTCCTGCGCCAGCATCCGCAGGGCGAACAGGGTGTGGAGCGCCGCGCCGGTGGGGAGAACGTCCTCATTGAACACCACCGCCTCGTTGTGCATGGGCTTGCCGTAGCGGGGGTCCTCCTGCGGCGTTCCGGCACCTAACAGCAGATAGGCGCAGGGCAGCGCATAGGTGAAGGAGGCGAAGTCCTCGGAGCCCATGCCGCCCTGATCCAGACGGTACACCTTTTCCTTACCTGCCAGCTCCTCCGCCCAGCCGGAGACCTGCTCCATCAGGGCGGGATCGTTCACCAGCGGCGGCGCGGAGGCGATCTCCTCCACCGTGGCGCTGCCACGGAAGGCCGCCGCTGTGTTTTCCGCGATGGCTTGGATGCGCTCCATGATCCGGGCGGTGAGTTCCCGGTCAAAGGTGCGGATGGTACCCTCCATCACCGCTTCCTCCGGGATGATATTGGGGGCCTGTCCCCCCTGAAAATGCCCGATGGTCACCACGGCAGGCTCCTTGGCGGAGATCTCCCGGGCAGTCAGCGCCTGCAAGGCAAGATAGATGTGGGCGGCGATGTTGATGGGATCCACGCCGGTCTCCGGCATGGCCCCGTGGCAGCCGGTGCCCCGGACGGAGATCCGGAACAGGGTGCAGCCCGCCATGAACGTCCCCCGACCGCAGAGCACCATGCCGGAGGGGGTGCCGGAGTTGACATGAAGGGCCAGCGCCGCTTTGGGCGACGGCGCATCCTTCAGGACCCCGGCCGCCAGCATGGACTTGGCCCCGGTGAAGCCCTCCTCATCCGGCTGGAACACCAGCCGCACCGTGCCCTTCAAGTCCGCCTGATGCCGCTTGAGTAAAGCGGCGGCGCTTAACAGCATGGCGGCGTGCATATCGTGGCCGCAGGCGTGCATGGCGCCGTTTTCCGACTGAAAATCCAGTCCCGTGGCCTCCCGGACCCGGAGAGCGTCCATATCCGCCCGGAGCAGCACGCACCGGCCGGTGTCCTCACCGGTGATGTCCGCCACCACGCCCCCGGCCAGCGGGCGGGGCGTATACCCCAGCGCCGTCAGCCGTTCCGTCACATAGGCGGCGGTGCGGGGCAGGGAGGGGCCCACCTCCGGGTCCCTGTGCAGGGTCCGGCGATCCGTCAGAAGCTGGGGCTTCAGGGCTTCCGCCTCCGCCAGCAGAGCTTTGGTATCCATGGTCATAGCACGTCATCCTTCCTTTGAACTGCGCCGTTTCCGGCAAGCTTATAATACGGTTATTATACCGCAGGGCGGGGCGTTGTCAAACACCGCCGGAGAAAAAACAGAGCTGCGCAAGCACCTTTTCTCATTTTTTCTGATAGGGCTTCGGTAAGAAAAGTGAGCGCGGACTGTCCTGACAGCTGCTGGCGGCGCTGGACTGAGCGGCAGAGGCACTTGCCGCAAAGGGCAGAGCTTGGGCGTGCAGATCAGCCAGTTCTGGTGATACAGGCCAACCAAGCTGTGAAGTAAGCGGGACAAAGTGTTTAAATTTTTGCCGGGCAGAAATTGAGACTTGGAAAAATTGATTAATAAAAGGCGCACACCTCTTCCAAAGCAGTTTGGGAGGGGTTAGCCTTTTTCCTTACAGGAGGCTGTGATCCCGGGACTGAAATTCGGACAGGATTACTACGATGATCTGCTGGCGAAATACACCCACAAGAAGGAGCTGTTCCTCAAGGGACTGGATGATCTGCACATCATCCACAACGATCCGGAGGGGGCGTATTATGTCCTGCTGGACATTTCCGAATTCGGCTATGACAGCGATCTGAAATTCTGCGAGGATCTGGCCCGGCTGGTAGGCGTCGGAGCAGTGCCCGGCTCCAGCTTCTTCCGCGAGCCGGTGAATCATCTGATCCGCTTCCACTTTGCCAAGAAGGACGAGACGCTTCTGAATGCCCTGAACCGACTGGAAAGTCTTCGGGCAAAAATCCCCTCCCGCAAAAGGAACTGAAAGAGACCGCTCTCAAGCGGGAAGCCTCACAAGAGCAGGGCCTATCTGTCAGCCGTGCTGCGAGAAATCCGCGCTGTCCGAGATTGCAGAGATATTACCCCGGCGTGGTATTTCTGCCGTCCATGACCGTGGGGGCCACGGACGCCCACCACTATGAGCAGATCTGTGACACCTGCCTGCGGTGCAGTCCCTTCATGGCGGAACCGCAGGAAGCGGCCACCGGCGTCCACGGGACCAACGAGCGCATCCCGGTGCGAGCCTATTTGCAGGGCATTCGGTTCCTCATCGACCTGATGGAGCACGTAAACCTATCCTGCTAATGTGCTAAGGCGCATATGTGTATACAAGACCGCACTTCAGAAATTGAACGAGTGAAAAAGCTGCCGGGGAGTTGATGATTTCCCCGGCGGCCTTTTTGCGGTCAGCGGAAGGTTGGATTTCCGCAGAAAAATGCCCGAAGGAGATCTTCCTTCGGGCATTGCGTGTATTCGGCAGAAATCAGCTGCTTTTTCCCAGATACGCTTCCTTCACCCGGCTGTCCGCCAGCAGCTCCGCGCCGGTGCCGGACATGGTGATGGTGCCGGTCTCCAGCACATAGGCGAGGTCAGCGATCTTTAGGGCCATGTTGGCGTTCTGTTCCACCAGCAGCACCGTGACGCCCTGCCGGTTGATCTCCCGGATGATGGAGAAGATGTCCTGCACCACCAGCGGGGCCAGGCCCAGAGACGGTTCATCCAGCATCATCAGCTTGGGGCGGGACATGAGGGCACGGCCCACGGCCAGCATCTGCTGCTCGCCGCCGGAGAGGGTGCCCGCCAGCTGCCAGCTCCGCTCCTCCAGACGGGGAAACAGGCTGTACACCCACTGGATGTCTTTTTCAATCCCTGCCTTGTCCCGGCGCAGATAGGCCCCGATCTTCAGATTTTCCAGCACCGTCATATCCGGGAAGACCCGGCGGCCCTCCGGACTCATGGCGATGCCGGTGGAGATGATCTTGTCGATGGACTTGCCCAGCAGCTCCTGCCCGTCCCACTGGACGGAGCCGCCGGAGGCCTTTACCAGTCCGGTGATGGTCCGCAGGGTGGTAGATTTGCCTGCGCCGTTGGCGCCGATCAGCGTCACGATCCTGCCGTCCGGTACTTCCAGAGAAATGCCCCGGAGGGCCTGAATGCCGCCGTAGTGGACCTGGAGGTTTTCAATTTTAAGCATCGTCCGCCACCCCCAGATACGCGTCGATGACGCGCTGATTTTTTTGGATCTCCGCCGGTGTGCCGTGGGCGATCAGCTTGCCGAAATCCAGCACATAGATGCGGTCGGAAATGCCCATGACCAGATTTATGTGGTGCTCGATGAGGAGGATCGTGATCTTGAATTTCTCCCGGATCTCCCCGATAAAGGCTGTCAGCTCCTCCGTTTCCTGAGGGTTCATGCCGGCGGCCGGCTCATCCAGAAGCAGCAGCTTCGGCTCCGCCGCCAGTGCCCGGGCGATCTCCAGCCGCCGCTGCTTGCCGTAGGGCAGGCTGGTGGCCAACTCATTTTTCACATCGGACAACCCTACGATCTCCAGCAGCTCCTCCACCTGCGCCCGCTGGGCCGCCTCCTCCTTCCGGTTCAGCCGGAACGCAGCGGAAAACACGCTGCTGGTGGAGCGGCAATGCTTGGCGATGAGCACATTGTCGAACACCGTCTGGGTCTTCCACAGGCGGATGTTCTGAAAGGTCCGGGCCATGCCCGACCGGGTGATCTTGTCCGGGGTAGGGGAGAGGGTCTCCGTGAAAAGTCCGTCGCACTGGCCCTTGTACTGCTTTTTCATTTTGCCCTGGGGGTGGTTTTCGATGATCTTCGCCCCGTCGAACCACACCGCGCCGTTGGTGGGCTGGTACACGCCGGTGATGACATTGAAGGCGGTGGTCTTTCCCGCGCCGTTGGGTCCGATGAGGGCTACGATCTCCCCCTCGTTGACCTCCAGCTCCAGATCGTCCACAGCCACAACGCCGCCGAACTGCATGGTGATGTGATCCAGTCTCAAAAGCTGCTCACTCATGGCTGTACCGCCTCCTTCGTTGCTTTTTTCTGCTGCTTTTTCAGGAGATCCGGCAGCTCTTTATCTCCCATGATGCCCTTTCGGAAGAACAGCACCACCACCATGATGATGACGGAGAACACCACCATCCGGAAGCCGGTGCGCAGAAAGGGGACCTTGAAGCTGCCGATGTAGGTCTCGGCGTCCAGAAACCGCAGCCACCACTCACTGGCCGCCACATACAGAAACGCCGCGATGCAGCTGCCGGAGATGGAGCCGATACCGCCGATGACCACGATCAGCAAGATCTCGTAGGTCATGGCTGTGGTGAACACCTTGGCCTGCGCCTGATTAGCGAACATGGCGAACATTCCGCCGCCCACCCCGGCGAAAAACGAGCTGATGCAGAAGGCCAGCCGCTTGTGGCGGGCCAGATTGATGCCCATGGCCTCTGCCGCCACCTCATCGTCCCGGATGGCCTTGAAGGCCCGGCCGTAGGTGGAGTTGATCAGCAGCACGATCACCGCCACGCACACCCCCGCCAGCAGAAACGGTACGAAGGTGGACAGCCGCAGGATCACCTTGCCGTCGGCATTCTGGATATTGGAGCTGGAGAAGGTGGGGAAGTTCTTCAAGGCGTTGGCGCCGTTGGTCACAGGGCCGAGGGGGTCCCACTGGAAAATGGCCCGGATGATCTCCGCGAAGCCCAGAGTGGCAATGGCCAGATAGTCGGATTTCAGACGCAGCACCGGCAGGCCGATGAGCCACGCCACCGCTGCCGCCACGCAGCCGCCCAGAAACAGGGCCAGCAGAACGCCCAGCACCAGCCCCACAGCCCCGCCGCCGAACAGCTCCGGCAGGGAGAAATTCACGGCGGAGCCGTTATAGAGATAGTACACCGCTTCCCGGTCCGCCGTGGGAATGGTGAGAATGGCGTAGGTGTAAGCGCCCAGCAGCATGAAGCCCGCCTGTCCCAGAGAAAACAGGCCGGTGAAGCCGTTGAGCAGGTTCATGGACACCGCCACCAGCGCGTATACCGCGCCCTTTTTCAGAACGGTGAATAACATGCCCGTGGGCTTCATGGTGTTTTCCAGCAGGATGACCAGCGCCAACAGTGCCAGCGCGCAGAGCAGGGCGATCACCGTGCCCCGTTTGCTTTTCTTTTCGTTTAGCACAGTCGATCCCCCCTTACACTTTGTCCGTGACCTTTTCGCCGAACAGACCCGTGGGCTTCACGCAAAGCACCACGATCAGGATGGCGAAGGTAAAGGCGTCGGAAAAGACGCTCCAATCGGAGCCCTTGATGACGCTCTCGCAGATACCGATGAGAAACGCCCCCACCACGGCGCCGGGAATGGAGCCGATACCGCCGAATACCGCCGCTACGAAGGCCCGCAGTCCCGGCAGGGAGCCGGACAGGGGGACGATGGACTGGTAGTTGGTGAAGTACAGCAGGGAGCCGATGGCCGCCAGCAGAGAGCCGATGATGAAGGTCACGGAGATCACGCTGTTGATCCGGATGCCCATGAGCTGTGCGGTTTCAAAATCCCGGGACACGGCCCGCATGGCCATGCCGATCCGGGTGTGGTTGATGAGCTGGGTCAGGGCCGCCACCAGAAGCACCACCAGCACCGGCGTGACCACCGTCACATACTTGGTGGATACCCCCGCGATGGTCAGCTGGTTGGACAGACCGGGCAGAGCGGGGGACATCTGGGGCAGGCCGCCGGTGACGTAGGTCGCCAGATTTTGCAGCAGATAGCTGACGCCGATGGCGGAGATCATTACCGACATCCGGGGGGCTGTCCGCAGAGGCTTGTAGGCCGCCCGCTCGATGATGAAGCCCAGCAGCACCGTCAGAATGATCATCAGGGGAATGGCCGCGGCCAGCGGCAGGCTGGCACTGAGGTAGACCATCATCAGACCGGCTACCATGAATACATCGCCGTGGGCAAAGTTGATCAGCCGCAGGATGCCGTAGACCATGGTGTAGCCGATGGCGATGAGGGCGTACTGCCCGCCCAGCGATATGCCGGAGAGCAGAATGGAGATGCCGTATTGCACGGGGAACCCTCCCTTTTCTTTCAAGTTTTACGCGGAAAGCACGCGGCGGAGCCGTCTTGAAAAAAGCCGCAGAGCGGCTGCTTTCGGGGCGGTCCCGGCCTTGGCGTGTTCACGCGAACCGTCTGTAAACGGTAAGACCGCCTGGCGGGGGAGTCCCCACCAGGCAGGTCGGCAGGATCGGATCAACCGGCTTTCTGCATCGTTTCCAGAGCCCAGGCGTTGTTGGCGGTGTCAGCCACCTTGATGTAGGCAGTGTCGCGGATAGCGTCGCCGATGTCGTCAAAGGCGATGTCGCCGGTGACGCCGGTGTAGGTCACACCGGGCAGCGCGGCCTTCACGGCGCCGGCATCGGTGGAGCCTGCGGCCTTCAGGGCCTCCAGCGCCACATAGTAGGCATCGTAGCCCATGGCGGTGACAGCGGCGATGGTATCGTTGCCGCCGTTGTTGGTCATGGCGGTGGAATCCTCGTTCAGCCATGCCTTGATACCGTCATCAAACTCCGGAGAGCCGCCCTCCTGATAGAACGTGGAAACATACAGCTGCACATCGGAACCGGCAGCCGCCTCCAGCACCTTGTTGCTGTCCAGCGTATCGGAGCCGAGGATGGGGATCTCCAGCCCCATGGACGCGGCCAGCTTGATAATCTGTGTCGCATAGGCAATGGACACCGGGCAGAAAATGACCTCAGCCCCCTGATCCTTTGCCTTGGCAAGATACGTGCTGAAATCGGAGGTGTTGGTGGGGAAAGCATCGGTGATGACCTCACCGTCAAAGGCATCGGTGAAGTATTTCACAAGGCCCTGATCGTACTCGTTGCCCAGCTCGCCCAGGCAATAGGCCTTCTTGGCGGAGAACTTCTCCTGCGCGAAGTTGGCCAGAACGGTGCCCTGGAAGGGGTCCAGGAAGCAGATGCGGAAATAGTAGTCATTGCCCGCAGTGACGCCGGGGTTGGTGCAGGTCACGCCGATGGCGGCCAGACCCGCTTCACCGAAGATGGGGCCGCCGGCCATGGCGCAGCTGGAGCCGTAAGTACCCAGCACCAGAGAAACGTCCTTGCTCACCAGCTCAGAAGCGGCGGTAGGAGCCTTGGCGGAATCGGAGCCGTTATCGGCATAGACCAGCTCTACCTTGAAGATGGAGACGCCGGGGCCGTTCAAGGGCAAGCGGGAGGATGTCGAAACATTTATCCACCAATATTACCGTTAAACGCATATTTTCATTACGAACTTGCTTGATATTCTCCCACACTATCGCTTTTGGCAACAAGGAAAGGACGTACACTGACTTTTTTGGAGAGGCTCGGTTCTTCTGTTAAAAGGTTCTTGAGTGACAAATTTAGAGAGGGTCTGTTGCAAAATAGGCTCACAAAGGACGCGGGAGCAAAAGGTCAGAGAAAGACCTTTTGCCCCCGCGTTTGTTTGTACGAGCTGCTATTCTGTGGAAATTGCAAGGCATTTGGACGCAGCAAAGCTGACCCTGACTCCAAGATCAGCGTCCAATGTGGATGATCCAGCTGTTTTGGGGTCAATCCCAAATTTTGTGTAAACGCTAAATTGTGGTGCAAAATAGAGCAAAAATATTTTAAGGCGGGAGCGGCGCAAGCTGCTGCCGCCTTTTCTACAAAAATAACAGCGCTTCGAGGGGATGTCAAGGGCGGAGGCGTCAGCCTCCGTTCATCTCGACTCTTGACATTCCGGTTGCAGCCGGTCAGTCCGGCATGCGGTCGGCAAAGAACACCGCCAACTGTGCGTGAATTACGCTCCAGTCTCGCCGCCGATGTCCACGGAGGGGGTCATGTGGTTGGCGTACTGCATACCCAGCATCTTCTGCTTGCCGCCGGCGCCGGAGTCGCCGGTAGCAGGCTCGAATACGCCGATCTTTACGACTTTTTCGCCGGAAGCGGCGTCAGAACTGCTCTGGCTGTCGCTGCTGGCATCGCTGGAGCTGTCAGCGCCGCAGGCCGCCAGACTCATGGACATAGCCAGCGCCAGCATGATGGAAACAAACTTCTTCATTCAATTCATCCTCCTTGCGAGATCCGGACTGCTCAAAGCGTCCACCTCTTGTAGATGGATGTATTTTGTGCAGATACAATACCGCCCGCAAGAGAAAATCCGCACAAAATTTTTCCTGCGGTTTTCGCGGGCTTTTCACCAGATGACCATATTACACAATCAAATGTATTTGATATACGGACAAATTAGCTGATTTCAGAAAATACAGCTTTTTTCGCTGTCTGTCAGAAACGGACATTGGCCCTAGTGATTTTGACCAAAAAGTTTTCAGTTTCTTGGACGAAACGTGAAAGCAAAGGGCGGCCAGTACTTTGCGGACAGTGTTTCTGGTCATGAAAAAGGGGCGGCAGATGCCGCCCCTTGCGTTTGAGATCGTTTGCGTGTCTGAAACCCCGCGATATGGAAACGGACATTGCCCTCGTATCTGCCGCCTGCAAGGCAGAGCCCTTAATCATGGCTGCGGCTGATGGACGATGCCCGCAAACAGGGGCAGGCCGTCAGTCCCGGTGATGGCGAACACGAAGGGACGGTTCAGAACGAAGTCCACTTCCTCCTCCGGCGGGGCGGCTGCGCCGCACGTCATCATGACGGTATAGGCCGCGGCGGTGACGCCTTCCTCGTCAACGGTCACCCGGGCGGCGTGTTTGGCCTGGGAGAGATAAGCCGCCGTATCGTCAGTCATGGGGGAAAAGTCCGAGACCGCCGGATCAAAGACGTCCGTGATGCCCAGCGCCTTCAGGCTGTCGGCCAGATCCAGGTCCGATGCCGTGTCGAACTTCGGCAGAGCGAGGTTGACGATGAGGTATTTGCTCTCCGCGCTCTCACCGTCGCTGAGAAGGAAGTCCATCGTCGGCTCGTCAGCCAGCAGTTCCTCCGGCGTAACGCCCTCGTCCGGCAGCAGGAACCACATGGCGCCGCTGCCCTCCAACCGTTTGGAGACCGCGGAGAAGCGGTCGCTCCAGTAATAGGTGTTCGTCCCGCGCTGACGCATGAAGTCACAGGCCGTATCGCCGCTGTCGGCGTGGAAGGTATCCGGCGCGGTGTTGGCTTCGGAGAACTCGCCGTCCCACTTGGCCCGGAAATAGATGGTGGACGCAAGCGCGAGGATCGTTTCCTGATCCATCGTCAGGCCGGAGGCTTGCTCCTTCAAAAGCCCGCCGGTCTGCTGGTCGATCCAGTCCTGAAGCGCCTTGTCAAAGGCGGCGGAGCCCATTTCGCCCCGGAAGGACGAGGCGTAATCATACTTTGCCAGCGCGTCCATGGTTTCCTGCTTGAAGCTGATTTTGTCGCTGAGCCACAGGGAGTTGGCCAGAATACTGGTCACTGCGCCGTCATCGCAGTAGTTGGCGTTCCAGACAGCGGCGGCCTCGGCCCGGAGAGCGTTCACATCGCCGCTGCCCAGCAGGGCGAGGATCTGCTCCCGGCTCTCGCTGTCTGTCACCTCTGCCAGCATAGCGAGGGCCATGTAGAGATTGATGGGGGAGCAGACCTTGTTCTCTCCGCTGCCGCCGGTGAGCAGCTGGGGGATGACGGCGCGGAGGTAGCCGTCCAGCACGTCCGTATAGCCCTCCGGCTGATCCGTCTGCTTTCTGCGGTCTGCCTGCCATGCGTCATAAACCTGATTGAAACCGTCACTGTCAAAGTCTCCGTTGGGTCTGCTGAACTTGGTCTCGTCCGGGTACGGCGCCATCTGGGGATACTGCGGGGCGGCCAGTTGGTATTTGCTGACGGTTTTTGCCTCGGGCTGCGCGCAGGCGGTCAGGGAAATCAGACTGACTGCGGTAAGGAGAAGAGCGAAGATCCGTTTCATAAGAAGCACCTCCATCTGAAAAAATGAAAACGACCGTCTATATTGATATAGACGGTCGTTTTTCAAAAAAGTTTCACAAAATGTCAATTTTCATACCGGGTCCAGTCGGGGTTCTTCATCAGCTTCGTCCAAGTCTCGTAGTTGCCGGCCTTGTGCTCAAAGTCGTGAGAATTGGTAGCCTCCTGAACCGCCAGATAGAACCAGTCACCGGGGTTGCAGTCCGGCCAGACGTTCATGCCGGGCAGCAGGTCGCTTTCATCCTCAGGAATCCGGTTCAGTACCCGGTTGATCATGGTCATGGCCTGCGCGCGGGTGATGTAGGTATCAGGACGGAAGGTGCCGTCCTCGAAGCCCTTGATCCAGCCCAGCTCCGCAGCCCGCTGGATGTACTTCTCCGCCCAGTGGCCCTGAATATCGGAGAAGGTCTGCTCGCCGCTGCTCTTGCCGGTGTCGAACCGGGCGCAGATGGCGGCGAACTGAGCACGGGTGATGGGCGCCTTGGGATCGAAGGTCGTGGTGCTGCGGCCCTGCACGATGCCCAGGCCGGTCATGGTGGAGATGGCGGTGTTGGCCCAGTAATCGTCCGCCACGTCGGTGTAGGTGTTGCTGGTGAGCAGATTGCCGTCACGGACGGAATCCTTCAGCAGGCGGAAGAAAATGGTGGTGGTCTCCGCACGGGAGATCAGGCCGTAGGGCCGGACGTTGCCGTCCATGTAGCCGATGACATAGGCGAAGTGGTCGCTGTCATTCAGCAGATCAGGCGTGGTGCCGCGGTAGTTTCGCACCGTTTTGGCTTTGGCCACCGCCTTGCTCTGGTCATCGTGATAGAAATCCGTTGCGGAAATTTCATATTCCTTTGTGTCCAGAACGTAGCCCTCCGGGGCGGTAATTTCCCGGTAATACCATGTATCGCCGCCCTCATTTGTTTTGGTGGCGGACACGCTGAACAGGGCGATGCCGCTCTCCGGGCCCCAATGGGACGTGGTCTTCCGGAACGCTGCCAGCTTGTTGCCCCGGTTGTCCCGCTGATACAGCTCGAACTTCGCGTCGTTCAGGGCGTGGCCGTCCTGCGCGTCCACCTTCTGAATGGCGAAGAAGTACTTGTCGTCATCGTTGTCGTGACTGCTGTTGCGCGTCCACTGCGCATAGAGAACGACATTACCGAGCATCTCGATGGGATCGCCTTCCGCGTAGGAATCGCCGCTGCCGTCCGCCTTCGTGTTCCAGCCGGTGAAGGTGTAGCCATTGCGGGTATAGCCGTTAGCCTTTACTGTGGCCTTTGCGCCGGTAGCGTAGGCGGTGGGGTCGGTGGTCTTGCCGGAGTCAGCGCCGTTTCCATCGTAGGTCACGGTGTAGGTGGGCACAGCAAGCTTCAGCTTGGCGGTATTTTTGGCGGGGTCATCCTTGCTCTTGCCGATCAGCGAAAGCTCATGCGTAGAAATCTTGATCGTACCGTCGATATAGCCCTCGGAAATGACGTTCAGTTCCGTGTCACTGCTCAGTTCGCCCTGCGCTTTAGCGGTCAGGGGCAGGGTGATCCTGGAAAGGGTGACGATGGAATCGTTGGTATCAGGTTCGTCCTCCGCATCTTTGATCACGCAGGGGATCGTCCAATAACCGGTGGTATTGTTATAGGTCGGCTTGTTATTCGGATCAAGCTTAAACCAGCCGCTTTTAAGGGTGATGCCGTCCAGCGTAGCCGGGTTTTCCAGCTTGTCACTGAACTTGACATACAGGTTCACCTTGCTGCCGGCGAAGAAGTCGATGGAATTGTTCTTTATGAAATCCCAGAGAGAAGTTACCCCGACAGATGTCATAGCCGCCCTGATGATACGAACGGTGTCTGCATGCTCGGGGTTAGCACCAAATTTCAGGCTCTGCATATCCAGCGTTGCCTTATAGGAGATCTTGGCGTCCTTTTTGACAATGTGCACGGTGGAATCGGAATCGTTACCGTGCTCAGGATCGCCATTGACGCCGTGCTTAATGGTAATGTTATCGTCGATCAGATCCGCGGTGGGCTGTGCCAGAGGCGTCCACTTAGCATAGAGAACCGTATCTTTAGCTACAGCAACCTTTTCCTTAGCCTCGTTCACGCACTTCGGCTCCCTATACCAGCCTCCGAAGACATAGTCCTGCAGCGTGGGATCATCTGTGCTCACCGGGGCGTTCCAGCCCGGCAGGTAATACGCAGAATCGGGGACCGTAACATCTGCCGTTACACCGGCGGGCCGATTGGCGTCATAGGACAGCTTATAGACATTGACCTGACCGTCCAGGTGCCAGACGTGTGTGCCAAAGGGTGCTTCGCTCTCGTAACCGGCCGCGCCGTTATCTTGTTTCAGGTCCACCCATTCGCTGATCCAATCGAGGTTAAAGTCCTTATTACTGTCGTGCTTCACGAAATTACTGCTTGTCTTGACCTCGGCGCCCAGAATGTTCTTCTTCTCTGGGGTCACGGTAGTTGCCGTTACCAGCTTGCCCAGCGTTGCCCAACTGCTACCGTTAGCATTGTATGTCACGCCACTTTCAACTTTGACCAGTTCGTTCTTAGTGTTGACCGTCTTAAAATAGACATATACAGGGGTCGGATCAGAGGTGAACGTCCACGTGCCGGTGACCGTCACATCTTCGTCCGGCATAATGAATTTCTTGTCCGCCTGAGAGATCTGCGTGTTGGTTTGATCACCCTTTACCGTCCAGCCGTCGAACGTCCAAAGGCCGGTGCGGCCTTCGTGCGTGCCGGTCACACTCTTCTCGGCAGGGTCAAGCAGTGTGACGGAAGACGTCTCCGTATACTTTGCGGGATCCACCGGAGCAGGAACAGTTTCCGGGGCTGGAGAAGCGAACACATATTTTACCGCGTGGGGCGTCCGCTTGGTGATGTCGATGCGGAGGAATTTTGCCGAGCCACCCTCGGAAATCGTTACCTTATAAATCTCGTTGCCGCCGATGGGAATCTGAATTTTTGAACTGTGACCCAACGCTTTATCACGCACCAGATCAATGCGTGTAATATCATTTGCGGTTACCTTTCTAATAATATTTGGTGCATACCAATAGGTTTTTTCTATATTGTGAAAACAGAGAGTGTCACCACCCGAATATTCGGGGCTAATAATACGGACTTGCTTTGTCAGCGTGCCTTCCAGATTATCGAAATCTGTTTTCGTCTCCGCATCCAAATAGATGCGAATTTCATCATAGGCTTTTGACCCCACGTCTGTACCCGCCGCGGCGGCCGAAACAGGCAGCAGGGAGAACATCATGACAAGAGACAAGAGCCATGCGCACAGCCGTTTGCATTTCATAAATTTATACCTTCTTTCCACGCGATTTCTTTTGAGTCCCGCCCGGGACCCGGGTTCAGGGGGATGCGATGGGGTTCAGGGACGTTTGCTGATTTACTTGATAGGCGTTCACCGCTTTCCACCGGATATGGATCATATTTACAACTGCGGTAAAACCCCGCAGAAGCTACGGGGAAATTATAGCATAAAGCCGGTTTGCCTGCAAGGGTTAGCTTAGTCAAAACGACGATTTTTTTCGCGATTGCAACAGGTCTGAAACGGGCGGCGCCGTCATGGTCAGGTCGCTCATGACATAGATCGTTGAGCCGTCCTCTGCCTCTGTGACCGCTTTGACCAGCGTGGCGTAGGGCTTGTCCGCCGAGCCGTCACCGGTCCCATCATTGCCGCTGCTGCTGACATAGACCGCCGTGCCCCCGTCGGCATAGGCCGCAGCCGGAAGGAGTGTGAGACACAGCACAAGTGCCATCAGGGTTGACGAAATCCTTCGTTTCATAAGTTTCTTTCCTCCCTTAAATGTAGGAATATAGAAGAAGTTCAGCCATGGGTTTGTCCCGGCTGAATTTATACCGCGGCGGTGCTGCCGCCCTTGAAGCGGAAGTGAATTGTTTGGCAGTGATGGCCAAAATCCGTCAAAATGCAAAATAAATGCGGGGGGGGGGGACTGGCTATTTGTGTATTTTACCATACGCGAACATGAAAAACAAGGCGTTTGCAGAGTTGACAGACAGAGTTTGCGCTAAGTGAGCGTTAAGAAATTGATGATCCGCTGCGGAACCGGGGGGTGCCTCCTTACCTATATAGGATACGGGCTGAAAGAGGAAAAAAACAAGCGAACGCGCTCGAATGACCATGCCAGATTTTCAGCACAAACCGTGCCAAAATTGTTGGCTCGTGCGGATAGCTGTCATATAATGGAGAAAAAAGCGGAGAGATCACCATGTTTGTCGAACGATTTGACGGACTGATGAATATTGCGGAACTTTCCAACAGCCAGCTGGGACGGGAGATCAGCATGAATCCCTCCCGCATCGGACGGCTGCGCTCCGGTGCACGGCCTCTGCCGAAGCACCACGAGTTTCTGCCCGGGATGTGCGCTTATCTGGCAGCGCACCTACCTTGCGGGAATGATCCGGTGAGAAACCGTACAGCGGGGCGGAACTGCCCGATTCCGTAATAGATAAAACCCCCGGATACCTTGCTCCCCTGACAGGGAGGATAAGGTATCCGGGGGTTTTTATTCCTGAGTTTGCAGGCTTTCCGTATGGCGATCAACTCTCTTTTCTGCCTGCGGATGTCCTTGCGAAAGAGGGCGTCTGCCATACCAAGCCTGCGCCGGTAGGCAGATAGGCGGGCACTGTTTGGGCAAAGACTTCCAGACCCATGGGGCCGGTGCAGTGACAGACACCGGCACAGGTGATGGAGCTGTGCCGGAAATAGTCTGCCGTCCGGGCAATGCGTTCCGGGTCCGGGGGTACCAGGTGGGTACCGCCGAAAACGGCCTGGATGGGCCGCTCCGGGAAGCGCCGTTCCACCGTGGATAGAATGCTGCGGATGCCGTTATGGGCGCAGCCGGTGAGCACCACCAGCCCTGCTGGGGTATCCACCACACAGACCTGCTCCTCCGGGAAGGTATCCAGCACCAGGCGGCCGTCCGGCCCCTCCATGACCGAGGAGGGATGCACCGCCTCCTCTGGTCCGGGGACGGGGAAATTCCCCAGGAGATACACATGCGGAGCGATCCGTATACAGTCATCTGCCAGACAGCGGAAGCCGGTCAGCCCCTGCTGGAAGAACCAGGATGCCTCCATGGGCGGGCCTACCAACTCCAGTGTCTGGGAATAGGTTTCCTGCTGAGGCGGGTCGCACTGGTGATCCCACCACTTCCGGATGAAAAAGCCGCTATGGGCATAAATGGGTACGTCCGGCGGAAGCTGCTCCGCCAGGCGCAGAAAACCACCGCAGTGATCCCGGTGGTTGTGACTGAACGCCACGGCAGTGACCCGCCGGAGGTCGATACCCAGCTTCTCCGCGTTCCGCAGGCAGGCGTCCCGCTCCCCGGCGTCGAACAGCAGGCGGGTATCTCCTTCCTCCAGGTAGACGGACAGGCCGAATTCCCCCTCAAGGCCGGGGTACAGAACGGCGTTTTCTGATAAGACAGTCAGCTTCATGGCAGACTCTTCTCCTTGTCAGTTGTTTAAAAAACGGAGGAAACGCCGGGGCGTCTCCTCCGTTTTTGTATGGTCTGGGAAATTACTGAACGGCAACAGTGCGCTGGAAGGTATCGATCCAGGCTTCCTTGTTGGCGGTGATGTAGGCCTCGTCAAATTCCTTCAGGGCGTTCATGGATTCGTCGCCGAAGGCCAGATAGGTCTTCAGAGAATCGTCCATGGTGGCGTTCTTGTTCACGGGGGCCTCGTTCATGACCTCAGCAATCTTGTCCTGGGTGTCCTTGCTGATGAGGTATTCCACAAACAGCTGGGCCAGCTCAGGGTTCTTGCAGTTCTTCACCACGTTGGCGGTGGCGGGAGCGGAGAAGGAACCCTCGGCGGCGTCCACCCAGACCATGTTCAGGCCGCTGTCGGTCAGGCTGGGCATATTGATGTCCATGAACACGGCGATGTTGGCCTCACCGGTGGTGAAGGCGTTGACAACGTCGGAAGAGGTGGAATACCACAGATCGATGTTGTCCTTCTTCTCCTGCATCAGCTCCATGGCGGGGGTCACATCCTCCTGGCTGCCGCCCATGGCCTCGGCCATAGCCACCAGCATGTAGGGGCCGGCGGTGGAGGTCATGTCGGGCAGAGCCACCATGTGCGCATACTGGTCATCAAACAGACCCTCGTAGGAGGTGGGGGCGGGCAGACCGGCCTTCTCCAGAGCGTCGGCATTGTACATGATGCCGTAGCGGCACAGGGAGTAGCAGGGGCCGTAGCCGTCGGCGTTGACAGCGATGTCATACAAATCGCCGATGCTGGTGACGATGTTGGTGTCGATCTTCTCAAACAGGCCCGCCTCATTGCCGGTCTGGGCAAAGCTCTTGGTCAGCAGGGCCACATCGGCGGTGGGATCGTTCTGCTCAGCCATCAGCTTGTTGAGTCGGTCGCCGTTGCCGCTGGTGGGGTCCACCACGATGGTGCAGTTGTACTTGGACTCAAAGTCGGCGGCCAGGGTCTTGAGACCGGCCTCGGCCCAGCCCCAGGTAGCAACAACCAGCTCAGCGCCGCCGAAATCCTGAGTATCGCCAGCTGCTTCGCCGTTTCCGGCGTTATCAGCGGGAGTTTCCTCCTGCTTGCTGCCGCCGCAGGCGGCCAGGCTCAGGGTCATGACCAGAGCCAGCATCAGTGCAAGAATACGCTTGCTTTTCATTTTGTTTACATCCTCCTGATTTTACTTGATGTCTTTATATACACAGAAATGCTGGGCGGGGAAGTGAAGCAGAACTTCACTGCCCTCCTGCACGTCCGCGTATTCATGGATAGCGGGATACACCATTTCCTCAAAGCAGCCGGAGACCTCCAGCCGGGTGGTGTGGCCCTTGTAGGTGGCGCTTTTGACGGTGCCACGGACGGTGTTTGCCCCCTCCTGCTCTGCAGTCCGGATGTTTTCGGAGCGGATGGCCAGAATGCATGCGTCACCCTCAGTCAGCTCCTGGGCGGCCTCTGCCGGGACCTGGAGGGTGTGGGCACCGCAGCGGATCAGGCGCATATCTCCCTCTGCTCCGGCGGCGATGCCGTGAAGAAAGGTGGAAAAGCCCATAAAGTCTGCGATAAAGGGAGAGGCGGGCCTGTCAAAGACCTCCTGGGGCTTGCCGATCTGCAAAATGTGGCCGGCATTCATGACAATGACCCGGTCTGCCAAGGAGACGGCCTCCTCATGATCGTGGGTCACGATGATGGTGGTGATGCCCAGCTCCTTCTGGATGCGCTTGATCTCCACCTGCATCTCTACCCGGAGCTTGGCGTCCAGGTTGGAGAGGGGCTCATCCAGCAGCAGAATGGAGGGACGGGTCACCAGAGCCCGGGCCAGGGCCACCCGCTGCTGCTGACCGCCGGAGAGCTGCCGGGGATAACGCTTGTCCATGCCGGTAAGCTTTACCAGAGCGAGCATGTGCTCCACCCGCTCACGGATCTCGTTTTTGGGCAGCTTCTGGAGCTTCAGACCAAAGGCCACGTTTTCAAAAACCGTCATGTGGGGGAACAGCGCGTAATTCTGGAAGAAAATGCCGATATTGCGGCGGTAGGGGGGGATAGTGGAAACGTTTTTGCCGTCCACCAGGATCTGTCCGGCGGTGGGTTCAGTAAAGCCGGCGATCATGCGCAGTGTGGTGGTCTTGCCGCAGCCGCTGCCGCCCAGCAGGGCGATCATCTCGCCTTCGGCAGCCTTCAGGTTCATGGAATCCACCGCAGTGAACTCGCCGAATCGCTTGGTCAGTCCCTGTAATTCCAAAGTAGCCATAGTTTACACCTTTCCGTTCTCACTTAACAAACATGTCCAACCCTACAAACTTCTCCATCAGTACGATCAGAACCAGAGATGCCAGAATCAGCAGTGTGGAGATGGCAGCCAGAGTGGGGTCGAAGGTCAGCTCCATATAGTTCATGATGCGGATGGGCAGGGTGATGAACCTCGGGGTGGAGAGCAGGCTGCTCAGGGCCACCTCGTCAAAGGAATACAAAAAAGCCAGCAGCGCACCGGCCATGATGCCGGGCCGGGCCAAGGGAATGGTGATCTTGAAGAACACCTGAATAGGGGTGGCTCCCATGGAGGTAGCCGCATCCTCCAGCGTCCAGTTGAACACGTGGAGTACAGACACCGTGTTCCGCACGATGTAGGGTAGAATGATAATGAGATGGCCGATGAAAATGCGCAGCATACCGGGTACACCGCCGATCTGGCTGTAGACCTGCAGCAAAACAAAGGCGAAGGCCACACTGGGCACATACATGGGAGAGGTGTAGTAATTCAGCAGGGTATCCTTGCCCTTGAAGCTGTACCGGCAGACGGACAGGGCTGCCGTGACACCCAGCAGGATATCCGCCGCTGTGGCCAGAATACCGATTTTCAGGCTGTTCACCAGGCCCTCCATAAAGTGGGTGGAGGAGCCGAAGATATTGGCGTACCATTTCAGGGAGAAGCCCTGGGGCGGGAAGGTGATGAGGGCTGTGGGCGTGAAGGAGGCGATGACAATCACCACCAGAGGCGCCAGCAGGAACAGCATCACCAGAATGGCGAAGATCCGGCAGGGCAGATTCACATCTTTTTCACGCATATCACTTTCCTCCTCCCATACGTTTCATATATCCGGAGGTGCACAGCACCACCGCGATCTGCACCAGCAGGATCACTGCCAGCAGAATATAGCTGATGGCGGAGGCTGCACCCCAGTCGAAATTCACATTGATCTCCTGGACCACCATGGTGGCCATCATCCGGAACTTGGAGCCGCCCAGCAGTTTGGGCGTCACGTAAGAGGTCATGCTCATAGTGAACACCAGAACGCAGCCGGAGATAATGCCCGGCAGGCTCAGGGGGAACACCACCTTGGAAAAGGTCTGCAGAGGAGAGGCGCCCAAGCTGTAGGCCGCGTACTCCACGTTAGGGTCAATGCTCTGGAGCACACCCACCAGAGAGAGGACCATATAGGGCACCAGCAGGTGGATCATACCGATGATGACCGCCGTCTCCGTGTTCAGGATTTTCAGAGGGGCGGAGATAAGCCCCAAGGACTGGAGCAGCTGGTTCAAAAGGCCGTTGGTGCCCAGAATGACCATCCAGCCGTAGGAACGGACCACGGCGCTGACCAAAAAGGGAAACAGGATCACGATCATCATGACCTGCTTCATACGGGACTTGGTCCGGGCCATGTAAAAAGCCGTGGGATAGCCCAGCACCAGGGAGATGGCGGTGGACACCAGGGACACCCGGAGGGTGACCCAGAGGATGTTGCGGTAAAAGGGATCTCCGAAGAAATCCACAAAATCGGAAAAGCCGTTTTCGTGCAGGGTGTGGACCAGAATGTAGACCATCGGTGCCACGAAGAAAAACAGCAGGGTCAATACGGTGGGCAGTGCCAGCAGCAGTGCACGGTGTTTACGTTCCATCCGAACTTATCTCCTTTATCTCGTCAATCAAAGGCAGAAGCCGCTTGTGCAGCGCATCCACCAGACCCCGGTCCGTGCATTTCAGCTCCGGCGAAACCGCCAGCGGCATAAGGGTGAAGAACGTCAGCAAATTTTGATGGTTGAAGCCCATGCGGCGGCAGTCCGACAGAAACTGCTCCATCTGCTCCAGCAGTACCTCCGGAGGCAGATCGCACATCAGCCCCGCCAGAGGCAGCGGGATGAGGGTCAGTACCTTGCCGTTTTCCACGGTGCAGAGCCCACCCTGGGATTCCCGGAGCGTGTTGGCCGCCAGAGCCATATCAGCGTCATTACCGCCATAGACCGTCAGGTTGTGGCAGTCGTGGCCGTAGGTCAGTGCGGCGGCACCAGTGACACCGTCCATGCCGGTCAACAGGCCGATGCCGTGCTGATCCCGGCCGTAGCGGTTGAATACTGCCATTTTTAAGTAAGGAGCTGTTTTCAGACAGGCAAAGCCGTCTCTTTCAGCGGACAGGGGCAGGGCCTTCCGGACCCGCTGGGTGCGGATGGAGGCACCATCCTGGCCGATCAGATTCACCACGGCGGTGCCGCCGGGGAAGCCGGAGCGTACCGGCACCGTGACGGCAAAGTCCTCTTCCGTCACGGGACGGAGATGAACAGAGCTCCGCAGATGGTCCGGGATCTGGTAAGGGGCGGTATGGGGCAGATAGCTGCCGTGGTCCCAGACAATTTCTCCGGCCCGGAGCACCAGTTCCGGTCTGGGATGGCGCAGATCCTGCACCAGCTGCATATCAGCCTCCATGCCGGGGGCGATGCCGCCTGTATGATACAGCCGCAGCCGGACGGCAGGGTTGATGGTGGCATACCGGATGGCCCGGATGGGGTCAAGACCCAACTCGATGGCCCGTTCCACCACAAAGTTCAAATGCCCCTGACGCATCAGCCGGGGGAGGGGAACATCGTCCGTTACCAGGCAGATGCGGTCCTGCACCGGTGCAGCATTCATGGCCTGGACGATTTCCCGGTTCAGCATGCATTCCTGTACCTGCACCGTGAAGCCCAGAGCCAGCTCCTCCCGGAGCTTTTCAGCAGAGGGAACGGTGTGGTCGCTGTCGATGCCCATGGCCCGGAAAGTTTGCAAGCGGCGGCCGGTGAGGGCGGAGACATGGCCATCCAGAAAAACGCCCCGGTTGGCGGCAGCTTCGATGACGGAGAGCATCCGCTCATCCCCGGCGGCGACGGCGTTGAAATCCATGACCTCGCCCAATCCAGCCACGCCGGGAATATCCAGCAGGGCCTCCATCTCAGCGGGGCCAACATCAAAACCGGAATCCTCCAGACCGGGAGCGGAGGGAATGGTGGAGGGGGAGGTCAGCAGCACCCGCAGGGGCAGGGACCGGCAGGCATCTGCCAGGCCCCGGACGCCCTCGATGCCAAGGACATTGGCAATTTCATGGGGGTCGGCGCATACCGTGGTTGTGCCGCAGGATAGGGCCACCCGGGCAAAATGCTCCGGCGTCAGCATGCTGCTCTCCAGATGCATGTGAGAATCCACGAAGCCAGGCAGGGCATAAGCGTTGCCGCCATCAATGCTCCGGCGGCTGTCCAGCGCTTCTTCCGGGCCAAAGACCCCGGCGATATGACCGTTGACAATGCCGATAGATCCGCTTACAATAGAGGCGCTGAACACATTGACGATCTTCACATTGCGGATTACCAGGTCAAAGGGGCGTCTGCCCAGCATAGCTTCAGCGATATCTTTCAGCATAGCGGTGTCCCCTCCGTTTCGTATGTCAAAAATAAGACATTTTAATGATATCTTTCTGGGGAAAAAAGTCAAGGTCATACCATACCATAATTTTAAACGGGAATTGCGGTTGTTTCATACAAGTTGAACGATTGAAGCACCCCTGAGAATAGGAGTAATGAATATGATTTCAGAAGAGGTCCTGGCGCTGGAGCCTGATATAATCGCTTGGCGGCGCCACATGCATCAGAATCCGGAGCTCTCCTTTCAGGAGGTCCATACAACGGCTTACCTGACGGAGGAACTGAAAAAGATCCCGGGTCTGACATTGGAATTTCCCACCAAAACAGGCGTGGTAGCGGTGCTGAAGGGGGTCCAGCCCGGTCCGGTACTGGCCCTGCGGGCGGATATTGACGCGCTTCCCATTCAGGAGGAGACGGGGCTGCCCTATGCCTCCACAGTGCCCGGTGTCATGCATGCCTGCGGCCACGATGGCCATGCGGCCATGCAGCTTGCGGCAGCTAAGCTGCTTGCGGCGGAGCGGACCAGCCTCAAGGGCGAGGTGCGGTTCCTGTTCCAGCATGCGGAGGAGCTGCCTCCCGGCGGCGCGGTGGAAATGCTGAAGGCCGGCGTGATGAAGGGGGTAGACGAGCTGTACGGCATGCACCTGAGCTCCAACTTCCCTACGGGCACCTTCGGTGTCCGGCCCGGCGCCCTCACCAGCGCCACCGACCGCTTTGACATCCGGGTCATCGGCAAGGGGGGCCACTCCGCGTTCCCGGAGACCTGTGTGGACCCCATCGTCATCGCCGGTGAGATCGTGGGAGCCTTGCAGACCCTGGTTTCCCGGCGTATCCAGGCGGTGGAGCCTGCCGTGGTGTCCGTGTGCATGATCCATGCCGGAGAGGCGTATAATATCATCCCCGGTGAGGTGGCCATCACCGGTTCCACCCGAACCTTCAGCAAGGAGACCCGGGAGCGGCTCCCCAAGCTGATGGAGGAGCTTGCCCGCGGCATCTGCGCGGCTCACGGTGCGGACTGCGATTTCAAGTTCACCCTGGGCTATGCCTCCGTAATGAATGACAAGGCCCTGACGGCTTCCAGCCGCAAGGTCATTGAGGAGCATTTCGGCGAAAGCGCTGTGCTGGAGATCGATCCCCTGATGCCCGGTGAGGATTTCTCCGCTCTGCAGGAAGACTGTCCTGGCTTTTTTGTGGAGCTGGGAGCCCGCAGTGAGGAAAAGGGTATTACCTTCCCCCATCACAACTGCCGCTACCTGATGGATGAGGATGCGCTGAAATACGGCGTGGAGTATCTCTATCAGCTGGTCCGCAGCCGTTTGTCGATCAGCTGAATCAAAGTGTGAGGCCTTGACAGGCACAGCGAAAAACAAAATATAGACCGAACCAAAAGCGGCGTTCCTAACTTCCGAGCTGGAAGAATAGGAACGCCGTTTTTTGCTATGCAAAATCAGAAATGTGCCATTTTCTCGCCCCTGTGGGGCAACCGGAAATGGTGCACACCAACTTCGCGCACTGACATTTGCGCATTTTCGCGGTGCGGTACTCATGCATGAAGCTTGATACCTCAGTATTTACAGGCTGATGGCGCCGTCGGCGGTCTGTGCGTCCGTCAGCAGGGGGGCATACTCCGCCAGCAGGCGCTCCACCTGCTCTTTGCAGCGGCCGATGTACAGGGACGGCTCCATCACGGCGTCCAACTCCGCACGGGTCATGCTGAAGGCCGGGTCGGCGGCCAGACGGTCCAGCAGGTCGCAGGGCTCCCCCTCCTTCATCCGGGCAGTGGCGGCCATGGAGTGCTGCCGGATCTTCTCGTGCAGCTCCTGGCGGTTGCCGCCCCGCTTCACCGCCTCCATCATGATATTCTCCGTGGCCAGGAAGGGAAGATACTCCCGGATGGTCCGGTCCACGATTTTCTCGTTGACGTGCAGGCCGTTGGTCACGTTCTGGCACAGCCGCAGCACCGCGTCGGCACAGAGGAAGCCCTCCGGCAGGGAGATGCGGCGGTTGGCGGAGTCGTCCAGCGTCCGCTCCATCCACTGGACGGAGGCGGTCATAGGCGCGTTGGCGGCGTCCGCCATCAGGTAGCGGCTGAGGGAGCAGATGCGCTCAGAGCGCATGGGGTTGCGCTTGTAGGCCATGGCGCTGGAGCCGATCTGGTTCTTCTCGAAGGGCTCCTCCACCTGACGGTCATGCTGCAGGAGCCGAATGTCATTGGCCATGCGGTAGGCGCTCTGGGCGATGGAGGACAGTACATTCAGAATCCGGCTGTCGGTTTTCCGGGGATAGGTCTGGCCGCAGACGGAGAAGCAGCGCTCAAAGCCGAAGGCGGCGGCGATCCGGCGGTTCATCTCGTCGATTTTCGCCCCGTCGCCCTCAAAGAGATCCATGAAGCTGGCCTCGGTGCCGGTGGTGCCCCGGCAGCCTAAGAAGCGCAGGGTGGCCAGCACGTGATCCAGCTCCTCCAGATCGGAGCGGAAATCCTGCATCCACAATGCCGCCCGCTTGCCCACCGTTACCGGCTGGGCGGGCTGATAGTGGGTGTAGCCCAGAGTGGGCGTGGCAGCGTACTGCCGGGCAAAGGCCGCCAGATTCACCAGAACGGATAAGATCTGCCCACGCAGATACCGCAGACCGTCCCGGTAGAGGATCAGGTCGGCGTTGTCCGTCACATAGCAGCTGGTAGCGCCCAGATGGATGATCCCCGCCGCGGAGGGAGCCGCCAGACCGTAGGCGTAGACATGGGCCATCACGTCATGGCGGACTTCCTTTTCCCGCTGCTCTGCGGCAGCGTAGTCGATGTCGGTGACGTGGGCTTCCAGCTCCGCCACCTGCTCTGCGGTGATGGGCAGACCCAGCTCGTGCTCCGCCCGGGCCAGCTCCACCCACAGCCGCCGCCAGGTCTGGAACCGCATATCCGGAGAGAACAGGTGCAGCATATAGGGGGAGGCGTAGCGGGAGGACAGGGGGGATTCGTAAATATCCTTGCTCATAAAGGCTCCTTCCAGCGTTTTTCCAATAGTTTACAGGAAGCGGGACGTTCTGTCCAGATTTGATGGGTCAGCGGATGATGAGGCTGTCCCGCTCCGCGCCCACGGACACATAGCCGATGTGACAGCCGATGGCCCGCTCCACATACTCCACGTAGTTCCGGGCGTTTTCCGGCAGCTCGTCCCAGCTGCGGACCTTGGAGATGTCGCACTTCCAGCCGTCCACGTACTCGATGACGGGCTTGGCGTCCTGAAGGCAGACGGGGAAGGGGAATTCGTCGGTCTGCTGGCCGTCCAGCTCATAGTGGGCGCAGACGGGGATCTTGTCCATATAGCTGAGAATATCCAGCTTGGTGAGGGCGATATTGGTGGCGCCCTGGACCTCCACGCCGTAGCGGGTGGCCACCAGATCAATAGGGCCTACCCGACGGGGCCGTCCGGTCTTGGCGCCGTATTCCGCGCCGGCATCCCGGAGCTTTTGCGCATCCTCCCCGAACCATTCGCACACAAAGGGGCCTTCGCCCACGCAGGAGGAATAGGCCTTCACCACGCCGACCACTTCGTCCAGCTTGGCGGTGGGCAGGCCGGAGCCTACCGGGGCATAGGCCGCCACAGCGTTGGAGGAGGTGGTGTAGGGGTAGATGCCGTAATCCAGATCCCGGAGCGCGCCCAGCTGGGCTTCAAAGAGGATGGATTTACCCGCTTTCTGGGCGTCACGCAGGAACGCGGTGGTGTTTGTAATGTAAGGCTTAACTGCTTCACAGTACTTATCTACCCAAGCTAACAGCTCGTCCAGCGTGTAGCCCTTGGCACCGTAGACTTTCTGGAGGGTCAGATTCTTCCATTCCAGCAGATCTGCCAGATGCTCCTTCAAATGCTGGGGGTGGAGCAGCTCTCCGGCCATCACCGTCTTTTTCTGGTATTTGTCGGAATAGAAGGGGGCGATGCCCTGCTTGGTGGAGCCGTACTTCTTGTCAGCCAGCCGAGCTTCCTCCAGACCGTCCAGCTCCCGGTGCCAGGGCAGCAGGAGGGAGGCCCGGTCGCTGATCTTCAGATTCTCCGGGGTAATGGACACCCCGGCGGCCCGGAGGGTGTTCATCTCCGCCAGCAGGTTTTCGCAGTCCAGCGCCACGCCGTTGCCCAGAATGTTTACCACACCCTCCCGGAAAATGCCGGAGGGCAGCAGGTGGAGGGCGAAGGTGCCCCTGTCATTCACCACGGTATGTCCGGCGTTGCCGCCGCCCTGATACCGCACCACCACGTCAAAGTGGTTGGTGAGATAATCCACCATGCGGCCCTTGCCTTCGTCACCCCAGTTGATTCCTACGATTGCGCAGTTTGCCATTTGAATTGCCTCCCAAATTACGTGCGGAAGCTCCGCACGGCATACGATTGCTTTTTTTGACCGGGTTATTATAGAATGGTTTTTTTTACAAGAAAAGAATGAAAATCAAATATTTACTATAAGAAGCGCTGATGCACCCGGATAAAAAACAGTTGCGGGGTAGGACGTTTTTCTGTGAAAAACAAACCGACCCTCCGCGTTTCGGAGAGCCGAAAAAAACCGTCCCGGACCTTTTTAAAAGGTCCGGGACGGCAGGGAAAGATTAAAATTTATACTCCACGAACAGCTCCCGGACGGCGTTGGGGTCGGCGGAAGGGGCCTTGGGTGCTTCGGCAGGCTGGGCCGGGGCCTCGTGAGGGCCGTCCCGCCAGGCTAAGAACTTGGGGGCCACCTGGGGGAACAGGGCCAGAGACAGCACGTCCTCCTCGGACTTGGCGATGTCCTTGAACTGCTCCTCGTAGGTTTCCAGCTCCGGGGCGATGTTGTCCGCCGGACGGCAGGTGATGACCTCCTCCGGGTCGATGCCCGCCAGCGCCCGGACCTCCGGGTTCACCTCGCCGGGCAGCGCGCCGTACTCACCCCGCAGCAGTCCCTTGGACTCCTTGGGGAAGGTCTTGTACTTGCCCACGATGACGTTCATCACCGCCTGGGTGCCTACGATCTGGCTGGTGGGAGTCACCAGCGGGGGATAGCCGAAGTCCTTGCGGACGCGGGGGATCTCCGCCAGCACGTCGTAGTACTTGTCCTCCTTCCCAGCCTGCTTGAGCTGGGAGATCAGGTTGGAGAGCATTCCGCCGGGAACCTGATAGAGCAGGGTGTTGGTGTCCACCCGCAGGACCTTGGGGTCCAGAATGCCCTCGTTTTGCAGACGGGCCGCCACCTTGCGGAAGTGGGCCGCCGCCTCGCTGAGCTTGGACTGATCCAGCCCGGTGTCCCGGACGGTGCCCCGCAGCGTGGCCACCAGAGACTCCGTGGCGGGCTGGGAGGTGCCGTTGGCAAGGGGGGAGAGGGCGGTGTCCACGATGTCCACGCCGGCCATGGCGGCCATGAGGTTCACCATGTCGCCGGTGCCGGTGGTGTTGTGGGTGTGGAGGTGGATGGGGATGGAGACCGTCTCCTTCAGCCGCTTGATGAGGGAGTAGGCGTCCATGGGCAGCAGGAGGTTGGCCATGTCCTTGACGCAGATGGCGCTGGCGCCCATTTCCTCCAGCGTCTTGGCCAGCTTCACGAAGTAGTCCTCGTTGTGGATGGGGGAGACGGTGTAGCTCATGGTGGCCTCCACCTCGCCGCCGTACTTCCGGGTGGACTTGATGGCCTGTTCCAGGTTCCGTACATCGTTCAGCGCGTCGAAAATGCGGATGATGTCGATGCCGTTTTCAATAGACTTGCGGCAGAAAGCGTCCACCACATCGTCGGCATAGTGCTTGTAGCCCAGAATGTTCTGGCCACGGAACAGCATTTGCAGCTTCGTGTGCTTCACGTGCTGGCGGATGGTCCGCAGCCGCTCCCACGGGTCCTCGTTCAGGAAACGCATACAGGCGTCGAAGGTGGCGCCGCCCCAGCACTCCAGAGAGTAGTAGCCGATGGAGTCCAGCATTTCCAGCGCGGGGAGCATATCCGCCGTGGTCATGCGGGTGGCCGCCTGAGACTGGTGAGCGTCCCGGAGGATGGTATCCGTAATGAGCAGGGGCTTGTTCGATAAAAATTCCATTGTTGCGGCAAGGGTACACTGTCCAATGCTTTGCATTGGACGGTGAGGAATTGCCGTTCCCTCCTTTCGTGTATTAAAATCAAGCAATTAAATAA
>ERZ824480.725-NODE-725-length-36425-cov-3.723206_pt1 | contig 36425 bp, 27 predicted proteins | sample MGYA00519861_ERZ824480 | MGnify/ENA primary metagenome ERZ824480 (study PRJEB31778, sample SAMEA3449152) | human gut metagenome | biome: human gut; feature: human-associated habitat; material: faeces | place: United Kingdom | collected 2010/2012 ... | reverse complement strand
CGTTCCATCGTTTTCTTATCGGTCTTTTCGGGATAGAATATCATAATGTCGCCGCTCTGGATTATTTCGGTCAGATGCATCTTCTGAGCAATCCTTCTCAGCTTTGCAACTTCGATAAGTCCCTCGACCGCTCTCGGCATATCGCCGTAACGGTCAATAAGCTCATCGGTCACATCATAAGCGTCCTCGTCATTTTCTATCATCGCTATCTTTCTGTAGCAGTCAACACGCTGTGCCTGATTAGAGATATACTTTTCGGGGATAAACGCATCAATTCTTATATCAATAAGGCACTCCGGAGTAATTTCGGGGGCTTTGCCCTGCTGTTCTAAAATCGCCTCGTTGAGCAGTTTTATATACATATCATAGCCGACAGACGCAAGATGTCCCGACTGGCTCTGACCGAGAACCGAGCCTGCGCCTCTTATTTCAAGGTCTTTCATAGCTATCCTGAATCCCGAACCGAAGCGTGTAAACTCTCTTATTGCGTCAAGTCGCTTGGTGGCAATCTCGCTGAGCACCTTGCCCCGTCTGAAAGTGAAATATGCATATGCACGGCGGTTTGTACGTCCGACACGGCCTCTGAGCTGGTGGAGCTGGGCAAGTCCCATACAATCCGCATTCTCAATGATAAGCGTGTTGCAGTTAGGTACATCTACACCGGTTTCGATAAGCGTTGTGCAGACAAGCACATCTATCTCGCCTTCGATAAGCCTTCTCCATACATCGAGAAGCTCTTCCTCGCTCATTCTTCCGTGTGCAATTCCGATATTTGCTTCGGGTACCATAGAATGAATATCTGCGGCGCAGGAATATATGCTTTCAATGCGGTTGTGGACATAGTAAACCTGTCCGTTGCGGCGAAGCTCCTTATTTATCGCCTGCGCTATAACTCCTCTGTCGTGCTCGACAACGTATGTGGTTATCGGGTGACGGTCGCCGGGCGGAGTTTCAATGACACTCATATCCCTTATTCCAGACATCGCCATATTTAGCGTTCTGGGAATGGGGGTTGCAGATAACGTCAGAACATCTACGTTTGTGAACGCTTCTTTCAGCTTTTCCTTATCGTTTACGCCGAAACGCTGTTCTTCGTCTATAATAACAAGTCCTAAATCCTTGAACTTAACATCGTCCTGCACAAGCCTGTGTGTGCCTACTACAAGGTCAAGCTCGCCTTCTTCCAGCTTCTTCAGAATTATCTTCTGTTCCTTTGCTGTGCGGAAACGTGACAACAGCTCAACTCTTATATCAAAGCCCTCCATACGTTTTAAAACCGTCTGGTAGTGCTGCCACGCAAGAACGGTAGTCGGCACAAGTATAGCGCACTGCTTACCGTCACCTATACACTTGAATGCGGCACGGAGTGCGACCTCCGTCTTTCCGAATCCTACATCTCCGCAGAGAAGTCTCTCCATAGGGGCGGTACGCATCATATCGTGCTTTATTTCCTCTATACAGCGGAGCTGATCGTCCGTTTCAACATAGCTGAAATGATCCTCGAATATATGCTGCTGCTCGGTATCGGGGGAGAATGCAAATCCCTTTGCTTTCATACGGCGTGAATACAGCTCGATAAGCTCCTTCGCCATCTCCTGTGTTGCCGCTTTTGCCTTTGTCTTTGCCTTTTTCCAGGTATCTGTGCCAAGCTTGTTCAGCCTTACCGTATCCGCATCTCCGCTTCCTATATAACGTGAAATGAGGTCAAGCTGGGTAACGGGAACATAAAGCACATCCGTACCTGCGTATTTTATCTTTATATAATCCTTTGAAACCTTGTCTGCTGTGAGCTTCTGAACGCCCTCGAATACGCCTATACCGTATGAGCCGTGTACCACAAGATCTCCCTGAGAAATATCGCTGAGCGAACGTATCTGTGCGCCCTTTTTGAATTTCTTCTTAGGTGTAGAGGTTTTTGATGATGAAGCGCTTGTACGGGTGAGTACGGCTATTTTTTCTTCCGGATATTCAAAGCCTGCCGATAATATTCCCTCGACTACCGTAATTCTGCCGAGGTAGAATTTCTTCGGGTTTTTGGCATAATCAGCCTTGTAGCCTTTATCGTGCAGATCCTCCGCAAGTATCTTTGCCGCTTTGTCCGTACCGCCGAAAATCACGCAGGAATAGCCGTTCCTGCTGTAATTGTCAAGCTCCTCGAAAAGCATTTTATACTCTCCGCTCCATGCGGAAAGCTGTATCGAATCCACCTTCAGAATATCGCTGAGGTCGATTCCTCCGCCTCTTATGAACGTATCCATATAAAGCCGCACATTATTCTTTACCGTGTCCTGATATTCTGCTTTGCTCATCAGGTACCTGTCAAGTCCCTTGCACAGAACTCCGTCCTCGGTAAGCAGCTTAAGATCCTCAAGGTGAGCCGAGATAGCTCCCTTTGCCGCCTCTGACGCAGTAAAGGATTCGCTGACTATAAGAGTGGACGCATAATCAAAAATACTGCCCGGCTCTTTATAGCAAAGCGGAAAATAACGGTTAAGACAGCATACGGAAATACCGTCACGCAGTCTTGCTATATCACGTCTTATACGCTTTGCCGCTTCATCGTTCTTCTTTTTGTTCTTTTCGGTCTTTTCAAGAAGCGTCTGCAGCGTCCCCGAAAGAACGCCCTCCTCGAAAATCGTTTCTCCGCAGGGTGTTATGCTGACACTCTTTACCGTATCTATTCTTCTTTGCGTATCAAGGTCGAATGAAGCCACCGTGTCGATTTCATCGCCCCACAGCTCTATCCTGACAGGATAATCACTGCTGACAGGGTAAATGTCGGCAAGCGAGCCTCTGAACGAGAACTGTCCCTTACCCTCTATCATATCACAGCGTGTATAGCCTGCGCTGACAAGCGTCTTTGCAAGCTCGTCGAGCTTTATCTCATCGCCTGCTTTAAGCGTAACGGTGTGCTTTTCCAGTACGTCTTTGGGAACGGTAAGCTGTACCGCCGCTTCAGACGAGGATATTATCAGCCTTGCCTTGCCCGAAAGCGCTGCAGACAGCGTTTCGATACGCTTATACTCGTACTCCTGCGACTGTGCCTCAGTATCGGCAAGGGTCAGATCCGACGCAGGAAACTGATATGCGGCAGTATCACCGCACATTGTGTTTATATCCTCTGTGAGCTTTGCCGCAGATGCCTCGCTCTCGGTTATGACAAGTACCGGTGAGGGAAGCTTTTCGTAGCATAAGGCCGCCAGGAAGTGTGCCTTGTGTATATGCGAAAGCCCCGTGACCAGTAAGGGCACGGGTTCATCGCTTAAAATATGTGCGACTGACTTTTTGTACTCGGTCAGCGTGTCAGCCATATTTTTAAGAAGTTCCATATTGTCTGTCTTTCTTATGAATTGTACTTATTCATTGCGGCATCAATCTTGCCCGCAATTATCAGCTTTGCCGCCTCTGCGGCATTATCGAGCGATTTTTCGAGATTTTCGCCGTCTTCCTTCTTAAAGCCTGATAATACCCAGTCGGCAAGCGGAAAATCAGGATGCGGCTTTGCGCCTACGCCTATCTTTATACGGGGAAAAGCGTCGCTGTTTGTGTGCAGAATTATGCTCTTTATCCCGTTATGACCGCCGTCACTGCCTTTTCTGCGTATCCTTGTTCTGCCGACATCAAGCGAAATATCATCGTACATCACAAGTATATTCTGAGGGGGTATCTTATAGAAGCTCATAGCCTCGCCTACCGCCTCGCCGCTGTTGTTCATAAAGGTTGACGGTTTCATTATAATGCAGTGCCTGCCCTCTATCGCACAATCGGCTATGAGGGATTTGAACTTCAGCTTTTTTATCTGTACGCCGAGTTTTTCCGCAAGGGTATCCGCCGCCATAAAGCCTGCGTTGTGCCTTGTGTTCTCATACTGAGTGCCGGGATTACCAAGCCCCACTATGAGATATTCGACAGCGCCCTGCGGTGCAGGCTCTCTGCCTGCGGCTATCTTATCAAATATATCGGATAATGACATTTTTATTTGTCCTTTGCATTTGCTGTTACCGACGGCTTTCTGAGATAAGCTGTTGCGAGCTTATTCATAAGACGTGCGGATTTTTTATTTGCGGGCTTTTTCATTCTCCACGTCCAGTTTCCTCCGACAGTCGAGGGAACGTTCATACGTCCTCTGCCGTCTATGCCGAGAATGTCCTGCATCGGAATTATCGCAAGTGCGGCAGGGCTTGCATAAACGCTTCTTATGAAGCTGACGTTCTTATGCTCCAGAAAATTTGCGTTTATGTAGCTCTTTGCCATCTTTGCGGCTTTCGCATCTGCTGATTTAAGCCAGCCCATTATAGTATCGTTATCGTGTGTGCCTGTATACGCTACGCAGTTATTTACATAGTTATGGCACAGGTGAATACTGTCCTTGCCTTCGCTGTTGAAGCCGAACTGTAAAACTCTCATACCGGGGAAGCCTGTATCGCTGAGAAGCTTTTTTACGCTGTCGAATATATCGCCCAGATCCTCCGCTATGATATTGACATCGCCCAGCTTTTCCCTGACCGTATCGAACAGCTTCATACCGGGGCCTTTTTTCCACTCGCCGTATTCGGCTGTTGTTGCATCGGCAGGAATAGCATAATAAGTGTCAAACGCACGGAAGTGGTCTATTCTCACCATATCATACAGCTTCATTGCGTGGTCTATTCTTGACAGCCACCAGTTATAGCCGTCACGCTCCATAGCGTCCCAGTCATACAGCGGATTTCCCCACAGCTGTCCTGTGGGTGAGAAATAATCGGGCGGTACTCCTGCAACAAGAGTAGGTCTTAGCGAAATATCTATCGTGAACAATTTCGGGTTTACCCACACGTCCGCACTGTCCATTGCGGCATATATCGGAATGTCGCCTATTATGGATATGCCGTTCTTGTTGGCGTATGCTTTCAGCTTGTTCCACTGGGTAAAGAACATATACTGTACGAAACGGTGAAATTTGATGTCCTCTATATGCTCTTCCTTGAATGCGGCAAGCACTTCGGGCTTTCTGAAGCGCAACTCCTTGTCCCATGTCATCCACGAACGCAGTTCGTTATGCTGCTTTATCGCCATAAAAAGCGCATAGTCCTCAAGCCACCAGCTCTGCTCCTGAATAAAGGCAAGATAGGAAACGTCCTCCTTGAACGAGAAAAACGCCTTACGGAGAAGCTCCTTTTTCTGTGCGATTACCTTTTCATAATCTACTGTGGACGGGTCCTCGCCGTATTCTCTGCCCTTTATGTCATCGGGTGCAAGAAGCCCCAGTTCTACAAGCTCCCACAGGTCTATAAGCAGTGGGTTTCCTGCGAATGCCGACGGTGACTGATAGGGTGAGTCGGCATAGCCTGTCGGGTGTATCAGAAGTACCTGCCAGTATTTCTGCCCTGCCCTTGCCAGCTGGTCTACAAACTCATACGCCTCTGCGGAAAAACATCCTATTCCATATTTTCCCGGTAAACTTGAAACAGGTAATAAAATTCCACTAGCTCTCATTGTCCCTCCTTAATAGTTCTAAGCTATTTCTGCCTGGGCAGTTATGTCCAATATAATACCACTTACCGCCTTATAATGCTACTTTTCAAAAAATTTTGTATATAATTTTATAATAAAAATCAATGTACATTTATCAATTAATTTACATAATTATTACTTGTTTAATTATTTATGATACTATTTTCCCAAATATTTATTGGCTGATTCTGTTACTGCAAGTCCACCTGTTCCTGTTTCTTTTAAACATGCCGGCATGCTATTTCCAATACGACGCATACTGTCAATTACATCATCAGGTGTAATTGCACTTTCTATACCCGCCATAGCCAGTTGAGCAGATGTTACTGCATTAACAGCACCATATGAGTTTCTCTTAATACATGGAACTTCTACTAATCCCTTTACCGGATCACAAGTAAGCCCTAACATGTTTTTAAGTGAAAGTGCTGCTGCATTTACAATCTGTTTAACTGTTCCTTTCTGGAGAAAAGCTAAAGCTCCGGCTGCCATTGCACTTGCTGAACCTATTTCAGCCTGACAGCCTCCTGCAGCTCCCGCAATAAAAGCATTCTCTGCTATAACTTTGCCAATTCCGGCAGCAACGTACATTGCCTTAACCATTTCATCATCACTTAAATTATATTCTTCCTGATAACTAATAAGTACCGCAGGCAAAACTCCACAGGCACCGGCCGTAGGTGCCGCAACAATTCTTCGCATACAGGCATTTGACTCGCCCATCTTAATTGCTTTTTCCATAACATTTCCAATAAATTTTCCGCAAATATTTTTGTTAGCTACATTATATCTGTGAATTTTTTCTCCATCTCCACCGGCTCTTTTGCTGGCTGACTTTAAATTTCCATTATAATTTTTGTCAGCCTCTTTCATTGCCAAATACATATTTAACATTTTTTCGTAGGACTGCTCTTTAGTCCTTCCGTTTTCTTCCATATCAGACTGTTCAATAACCTGCCACACTTCTAATTTATTTTCATTAACTAAATCTTCTAACTCTTTTAATGTATGATAATAAAACATAAACTCTCCGTCCTTAATTTATATTCCTGCAAAATAAGTTACCTTTAGTATTCCTTCAACGTGCTTCAACCATTCGATTCCTTCCTTTGGAATCTGCTGGTCGCATTCAACTACCATAACCGCATTGCCACCTTTTGCCGACCTGTATAGCTGCATAGTCGCAATGTTTACCGACTTGTAGGCAAGCATGGAAGTAACCTCCGACACGTGCCCCGGCTGATCCATATTATGAACAATAAGGGTAGGACATTCTCCTGAAAAATTAGTATCAATACCATCAATTTGGGCAATATTTATTCTTGATCCACCTATAGATTGCCCCAAAACTTCTATTTTGTTGCCATTGATTCCTTCTAATCTTAACAACACTGAATTAGGATGACCTTCATTAAGCTTTGCCTCACCAAACTCAATTTTCATATCTTTCTCCTTGGCTATATTGAAGCTGTCGGAAATACGGTAATCATCCGGCTCCATGCCAAGCAAACCTGCAACTATAGCCTTCTTAGTTCCGTGGCCTTCACCTGTAGCAAGGAAAGAACCATACAATAAAATCTTGGCTTTCTTAACCGGCTCCCCTAACAACTTGCCCCCAATATATCCTATTCTTACGGCACCTGCCGTATGGGAACTTGAAGGGCCAACCATAATCGGGCCTACAATATCAAAAATATCCATATTATGCCTCCTTTTTTAGTACATTTTTTGATTCGCGTGGGGAATTTTTTTGGTGGCAAACACGTTACTTTTATCATTTTGCTCCGCCGCCTATTGTAAGACAAAAAACAAAACTCGCCTACGGCTCAAACAGTTGTTTTTTGCCTTACGCTATGCTCGCAAAATTTCAAAAAGTTGCCTATTGTTTGCCACCAAAAAAATTCTCCACGCTACATAAAATGAACAATAAAAAAGAACTTATCCATATAACGAGAGGTATTCCCCTTTTTACATTGGTATAAGTTCTTTTAATTTAATCCGTTGTCCTCGGATTTGTTTTAAAATAGCAGTTTTTATTAGTTTTCTTCTATCTGTTTTGGCTTTTTTATCATTGAGATAAGTGCTAATACTGCACAGATTGCACACCAAGCTGCCCAGATTATAAGGTCTGTGTAGCTTCCAGCCATTGTGAATCCCATGATTGCGCCCAATCCAAATAATACGATTACTGCGATATTTCCGCCTTTGCCTTTTGAATTACGTGTGGCTATTGATACAATTCCACCTGCCAATAACATAATTGCAACAATGATTCCTGCGCTTCCGCCAACTTCTCCATTGTCCTCTATACTGTTGCTTATGCCTGCTGCACATGACTGAAATGTTACAAATACAAACATAATTATTGACAGTATTCCTGATACCAGTTTCCAAGTCTTCATAATATAATACCTCCTTCTTCTTACATTATTCTACACTTTTCCACTTTTGTTTTGTTATGCTGGCGGCATACTTTTATTTTAAAGTTATAATTGACAAAATTATTAAAATAGCCAACCATATTACCAATGCTATCCCTATTCTGTTTAAATATTCAAAAAATTTGTACTTAAATTTTCTTTTTCTTATTCTATAAACAACATCCCCTATGTTTGTCAAATATATATATGGAATAATCCAACACATTTCGCTTAAAATAACACATAGCCATTTATAGCCTTTTTTGACATTTATTACGCTTGTTCCTATTTCAATGTATGTTGCAAAAACAGATACATACATTATTATTGCAATTATCTTGTGCAAAATATTATTTTTCCTAAATCCCGGAACGGTTCTGATTATCCCCCTAAAGCTTAATTCTTCTAATTCATCCGGTTCTAAAATATCCTGATTGTAGAGTTTAATATATTTCAATTTTTTTCAATTTCTTCAATTGACTTATATCTTTTTTCGGGAGCTATCTCAGTACATTTCCTGCTCATTTTCACAAGTCTTTCAACTATCTTGTGCTCTTCTAATGTAAGACTGGTACCGGTGTACACAATTTCTTCCCCCGAGACCTCCCTAACGGTTTTAGCATAAGGCTTGACCATATCGCCAATAAGCACGCCCAAGGAATAAATGTCGCTTCGCTTGTCTGTCTGGGCAAAACCAAACTGCTCAGGTGATGCATAGCCCACCGTTCCAAGAAATTCTGTGTCACTATCGGCTTCTTCTTTTCTAATTCTTGCAATATCAAAATCAATGATTGTAATATGATTGTGTCTGTCCACAATTATATTTTTAGGTTGCAAATCCCTGTGTACAATATTTTTGTTATGGACTTCTTTTAAGCCGTTGCAAATCTGCCTTACGTAATCAACAATTACTTCCACTGGAATATTTTTCTGCAGAACATCACATAATCTTTTTCCATTAACAAACTCTTCAACAGCCACACATTTGTCTTCATGTAAAAAACAATCCATTACATCAACAATGTTGCTATTATCCAAATCTTTCAGCCTGTCGTACACATCCAAACCGTGTTTGTCCATTACCTTAAACACCACTATTTCATTAGTATCTGTATTTCTTGACAAAATAGTCTTGCACTTTTGCGTGTCCGCCAAAACTGCCAGTTGTTCGTATTTTTCAAAATAATAATTTTCCTTAAAGTCCATTTTCTATAATATTCCCTTATATAAAAGTCTGTTAATTTAACAGTATTACGTATATAATATCATTATTCGACACATTTTTTAATATGGGGAAAGGATATTTATAATGAATTCAAATAATTTTTCAAATTTTAATAATGACAAATCACAAAAAACTACAGACCAGCTTCTTAAAATTTTACAAAACTCTAATGACATAAATTCTTATTTAACTGACAATGATTCAAATATTAGTAACATAAGTTTTCATGAATATCTAACTCAACTTTTAGATGAAAAAGGTCTGACAAAAGCTCAGGTAATCACTGATTCAAACATCCAAAAAAACTACGGCTACCAAATCTTTGATGGTTCAAAAACACCATCCCGCGACAAAGTTATTGCCCTTGCACTTGCAATGCAGCTGACTTTGGATGAAGCCAACCGCCTGCTTCACCTTTCAAACAATGGCATACTTTATCCGAAAATCAAAAGAGACAGCATTATTATATTTGGTCTTGAAAATAATCAAAAAATCATCGATTTAAATATTACACTGGATGATTTGGGGGAAGCACCATTGGGATAAATTCTAAAAGGAGCCGGTGGTTTCCCACCGGCCCTTTTAATGAGATTAAGTAAAATATATATTTAAGAACAGAGTTCCAAAATATCGTTGTTATCTAATAGTTCTGTAAACTCAAATTCTATCTGTATTTCCAACTACATCCATAGCTGTTATCAATTATCTGTTATTTTCTTTCATTCTTGTAAGCTAATGCTTCTACACCAACTTCTCCTGTACGAACTCTCATAACATCTTCTACATTTGTTACGAAAATCTTACCATCGCCATAGTGTTCTGTATTAAGTGCTTTTCTTGCAGCAGCTACTACAAGTCCCGGATCAACTGTTGATACCACGATGTCAACCTGTACCTTTCTGTAAAGGTTCATTGTTGTTGATACACCTCTGTATCTACCTGTCTTTCCTTTTTCAGCACCACATCCCATTACCTGAGAAACTGTCATACCCATTACTCCGATGGCGTTCATTGTATCACGAAGAACTCCAAATCGTTCTTCAGGACAGATAATAGATACTTTCGTATATCTGCCTTCTGCTCTTTCTCCAAGTGTAAGTGCTACTGGTTTTACATCAGATAAATCAACTGAGCCTTCGCTCTCACCTGCATATGATGGTGCTGCCGGAAGGAAGTCTGCATATGCTGATGCAAGACCATGTTCTGAAATATCCATACCAATGATTTCTTCTTCTGCTGTTGTTCTAAGTCCTATTGTATGCTTAATTAACTGGAACACTATTGTCATCATTACTGCTGCATAAACATCAATTGCAACAATACCTAAAATCTGGATTCCTAAAAGTTTTGCTCCACCACCATAGAACAAACCTGCGTATGTTGAACCATCTGCGAAAGCCTGTACTGTATCGCCTCTGCCTGTTGCAAATAAACCAACAGCAATTGTTCCCCAAACACCGTTTGCCCAGTGAACACCAACGGCACCAACAGGGTCATCAATGTGGAACTTCTTATCAAGTACTTCAACCACTACATCAACCAAGATACCTGATACAGCACCAATTATTAATGCACCAATTGTATCAACTGAAGCACAACCTGCTGTGATACCTACCAAACCTGCAAGTGAAGCATTCAAACACATACCAACATCAGGTTTTCCATCTTTAATCCAAGTAAATAACATACAAACTACTGTTGCTGTTGCAGGAGCGATTGTTGTATTCATAAAGATTGATGCTAAGCTATCTACATTAGTAGCTGCTGCACCGTTGAATCCATACCATCCAAACCAAAGTATGAAACAACCAAGTGCTCCAAGTGTTATTGAGTGACCTGCAATGGCATTTGATCTTATTGAGCCATTAGATCTCTTTGTATACTTACCAATTCGTGGTCCAACAATTATTGCTCCAACTAAAGCTGCCATACCACCAACTGAGTGGATTACTGCCGAACCTGCGAAATCAACGAAATGTAACTGCTGTAACCAACCGTTGCCTCCTAAGTTCCATACCCAGCCGGCTTCAATTGGATATACAATCAAGCTTATTGCTCCTGAGTAAATACAGTAAGCACTGAACTTTGTTCTTTCTGCCATAGCTCCTGAAACGATTGTTGCAGCTGTGGCACAAAATACTAACTGAAATACGAACTGTGACCAGTTAAAACTGTTATAGTTTGTGAAGATATCAAGATTTGGAACACCTATAATTCCCATTACATAATCTTCTGACATCATCAAACCAAAACCTAAAATGATGTACATTAATGTACCAATACAAAAGTCCATCAGGTTCTTCATAATAATGTTGCCTGCATTCTTTGCTCTTGTAAATCCTGTTTCAACCATTGCGAAACCAGCCTGCATAAAGAATACTAAACCGGCACCAATTAAGAACCAAATTGCAAAGCTACTGTTTGTAGCTTCCTGTAAAATTTCCTGTGCGTTCATAGTTCCTTCCTCCATTCTTTTCCATTGTCCTATTATTTTACTTAAGAAAGCATTGTAAATATTATCCCTTCATAAATCACTCCAACTTTGTTGTCGTAATTCTATGAACTTAACTTTATTTACTTAAAAGGGGATTGCTTTCTTCATTGAAAAACTTATCTTTTGTCTGATTTAATTTCTTAAATCCTTTGGCTAATCCGTTAGCTCCTACTTAACTTTTTAACCTAAAACAAAAGAAAAAGAGAGCAAGACTTTTTACGTCTGCTCCCTTGCATTTCGTTTAACAATGGCTAGTATAACATCATTTTTTAAAAAAGCAACTGTGATTTTGACATAACTTAAATAATTAGTTTTCTCATTAATAATTTAAAACCGGTTATTAAAATTATTAATTTTAAACTTTTAAAAATTAACCCTACGCTAATTTTCCATTTCAGTTATTAATCAATTTGGTGAATTTTCTGCCCAAAACTCACTTGTTTTTAAAATATGTTATCTTTTAAGAATTTAAAACTATGCCATGATTTTTTTAATTTTATTGTAAATTCCTTCTGCGTCAAGACCAAATTCTTTTAATAATTCCACTGCAGGACCTGAATGTCCATACACATCTTCAACACCAATCTTTGAAACGCTAACAGGATATTTAGCACTTAAGCAATCACATACTGCACTACCTAAACCACCAATAATTGAATGTTCTTCAACTGTAATAACCTTGCCTGTTTTCTTAGCTGATTCAACAATAATGTCTTCATCTAAAGGCTTAATTGTGTGAATGTTAATTACTTCTGCATTAATTCCGTCTGCTTCAAGATTCTTAGCTGCTTCTAAAGATGCTGCTACCATAAGACCTGTTGCTACAATAGTAACGTCTGTTCCTTCTTTTAATTTAACACCCTTACCGATTTCAAATTTGTAATCTTCACTGTTGATGATAGGTGTAGCAAGACGACCAAATCTTAAATAAACAGGTCCTTCCATTTCGTAAGCTGCCTTTACAGCCTGCTTGGCTTCAATATCATCACAAGGGTTAATAATTGTCATTCCTGGGATTGTACGCATTAATGCAATATCTTCATTACACTGATGAGTTGCACCGTCTTCACCTACTGAAATACCTGCATGAGTTGCACCAATCTTTACATTAAGATGTGGGTAACCTACTGTATTTCTTAACTGATCAAATGCACGTCCTGCTGCAAACATAGCAAATGTGCTTGCAAAAGGAACTTTTCCACATGTTGACATACCTGCTGCAATACCTACCATGTTACATTCAGCTATACCACAATCAATAAATCTTTCAGGGAAAGCTGCTTTAAACTTTCCTGTCTTTGTTGCTGCTGCAAGGTCTGCATCTAAAACAACAAGATTGTCATGTTCTTTTCCTAATTCAACTAAAGCGTCTCCATAGCTGTCTCTTGTTGCGATTTTCTTTACTTCTGACATAATGCTTCACCTGCTTTCTCTAATTCTTCCATAGCGATATTGTACTGTTCTTCGTTTGGAGCTGAACCATGCCATGAAACCTGATTCTCCATAAATGAAACTCCCTTACCTTTTACAGTATTCATAATAATAGCTGTAGGCATACCTTTAGTTTCTCTTGCTTCTTTTAAAGCACTTCTAATTTCATCAAAATCATGTCCATTTATTTTAATTACATGGAAATTAAATGCTTCAAACTTCTTGTCAAATGGGTATGGTGAACATACTTCATCGATTGCACCATCAATCTGAAGGTTGTTGTTATCAACGATAACTACAAGATTGTCTAACTTTCTGAATCCGGCAAACATTGAAGCTTCCCAAACCTGACCTTCTTCACTTTCACCGTCGCCTACCATTGTATATACTCTGTAATCGGCATTGTCCATCTTTCCTGCCATAGCCATACCAACTGCTGTTGAGATTCCCTGTCCTAATGAACCTGAAGACATATCGATTCCCGGTATTTTCTTCATATCAGGGTGTCCCTGAAGGTATGATGTAGGTTTTCTTAATGTTTTGATATCTTCTCTTGGAAAATATCCTTTTTCTGCCAATACACTATAAAGTGCAGGTGCAACATGACCTTTTGATAATACAAATCTGTCTCTGTTAGAATCTTTTGCCTTTTCAGGTGATACATTCATCTCTTCAAAATACAAAAATGTTAACATATCTGCTGCTGAAAGAGATCCACCCGGATGACCTGATTTTGCATTGTAAACACCTGTTACAATGTCCTTACGTACCTGGTTTGCAATTTTTGCAAGTTGTAAATTTTCCATTTTTACATCCTTTCCTGTGTTAAAAAATAAAGTCTGATTCTATTAATATATATAATCCATCATCATTTTTATTTGATGAGAATAAACCTGATAATTTTCTGCCAAGTTTATGAGAATTAGCAATGGCTGTATCTACAAGTTTCTCAACATCAGCTCTTCCGATTCCCTTGTGTTCACCAAAGTAATCATCGATAGCCTTGTAAAAGGCAAGACTTGCCAGTTCTTCCATTACATATCCCTTGTCCTTAGCATATCTTTTTCCGTATTCAACCCATTCCTTTATATCGTACTGTTTAATACGGATAACGTGGTTAAATACCTTTGATAAGCGTGGTGAGTCCTTAAGCATTTTTTCCATTGGCTCAGTTTCACCTTCAAGTATTATAAGCATATCGTCAGTAAACATTCCTGAAACGTCCACAACTTCACTTAAAATCATTGCACCAAGCTTTTCTGCATTCTCAACAATCAAATCACTTCCAAGTAATTTGTTAAGTGAATTTCTAAATCCTCTCTTGTTAAGTGCTGTAGCATCAATCTTAGCCAATCTTCTGTTACGTCTGCCACGTTTCTTATTTACTAATTTTATGATTTCAACTGCTAATGATGTTTTTCCTGTTTTTTCTTCGCCAAGAATAACCACATTACCATCTGTTGACTTACCGTTAGGTGTATAACCTGCAATAAGTTCCTTAACTACTTCCTGAATATTGTCTTCTAAACCTTCTACATTAAAGAAGTTCTTAAATACACTTAATTCTTCCTCTGTAGCTACTAATTCCGGTTCAGGAATTTCTTCATTGTTCTTATTCAATATTCTGTTAAGTAACTCACCTTCACTTGTGCGCTCAGGAGTGCCTTCTTCTGCTTCCTCCTTTGCTACCTCTAATTGCTCTTCTTCCTCTTCAAGTTTTTCCTCATACTCAGGTTGCTCCCAGTCTGTCCCTGAAATCACCTCAACCTTGGCACTTAAGTCCTTAGTTGAATGTATATCTAAATTAATTGAATTATCCTGTGCCAGTTCTTCCTGTACAGCTTCTTCATTTTCAGTACTTTCTGATTTTTCAGCATCTACACTCTCTGCATTTTCGTTTTCTGTGCTTTCTTCTGCATTTTTAGTATCTTCACACAAATCCTGCTCAGGAATACCTGTTTCTAAATCTATTTCAGGTGCATCAATATTAGGAAGTTCCTCATCTACTACAACCTCACCTGTATTATTACCTGTTTCAATGTCGGCTTTAGGTATAGTAAATATTGCTGTTTTGCCTAAATCTTCTGCTGTTTCAGAAGCTTCTTTCTGAACATTTTCAGCTACTTCCTGTTCAGATGGAATTTCTTCCGGCTGAGCCTCTTCTGCTACCTGAATTTCTTCTATATCAGGTATGCTTTCTGCTATCTTCTCAATATCAACCTCAGGTTCTTCTTCCTGACTTTCTATTACTTCCAATTCAGATGCATCCTGATTCTCTGTGGTTTCAACTTCTTCTTTTTCAGGTTCTTCCGGCAAATCCTCTACTTCATCAGGTATTTCTTCCAAATCAGGAATCTCAACCTGGGATGCCTTATTTTCTTCATTGTCTGAAGTATTGTCTTCAACCGAAGTCTGCTCTTTTTTCTCATTATCTAAAGTATTGTCTTCAACTGAAGTCTGCTCTTTTTCCTCATTATCTGAAGTATTGTCTTCAACCGAAGTCTGCTCTTTTTCCAAAGGCTTTTCTACTTCAACATTATCCTCCTGCCATCTGTCAAGAGTGCTAACGTCTTTTTCATCAGGCTTTTCTTCTTTAGATTCTTTCTTAGTCTCTCTTACATTCTCAATAATGCTTACGGCACTATTAACAGTTTCTGCTTTAAGAATCCCTCTTGCCTGCAACTGATGAAGTATATCTTCTACATCATCAACATTTAATATGTCTTCTTTCTCTTCATCTGATTTCATAACCATATCCATATCTTCATCAAATTCCATATCAACCGTTTCTGTTGTATCTTCACCTAAATCATCTATAACCGGTTCTTCAACTTTAGACACATCATCCGGGTTAATCAATTTAAAATCTTCATCTTCTTCAAGTGGAACCTTTGCATTAACCGGTGCTTCTACCTTTTTATCTTCCTTTAAAGGATTTTCTGTCTTTTTAGGTTTAACACTAAAAGGTCTAAGCTTCAATCTTTTCTTCTCTTTGTCAGTCTTAGCTACAACATCTTCCTTCTCAGCTTCAGCTTTATCACTTGAATCTGATTCCAGCTCATTAAGATCATCACTAATTCCCGGAATTTTTATTTCTTCAACTTCCTGCGGATGAGTCATGCTGTTAACATCAATTGTTGCCCCTTCTATATCATCATAAGGCTTGATTTCTTCCACTACAGATTCATTAATTTCCGGAAAATCAAAAGATTCTGTATCTGCCGCTTCTTTTCCAACAGCTTTTATCTTATCTATATTTTTCTCTGTGCCTGTAACTTCTTCTATTGTTTTAGATTCTGCCTTACGTTCGTTGGCTTCTTTTACAGCTTCATCTATTCTTGACTTAATAGATGTTTTTTCCATTATTTTATCCATAAGCTCCTGAGTTGAAGCTTTCTTTTCTTCCTGCTCTTTAGACTTATTTTCTGATTTTTTATTGTAGTTGTCCTGCTGTGTGGATGTTAAAGATTCATATTTTTTCTTTAAATCCATTGCCTTAACAACGTATTTTCCTTCCGCAAACCATAAGCTTATTTCGTCGCACATATTGACACATTTCTCGCCCTCGCCTGCAACATCATATAATTTTGCAAGTTCATAAGCCCACTTTTCTTCCATGTCAATGTTAACGTAATCTTCAAGAATCTTTATTAATTCTTCCACCGGCTTCTTATTAGCTTTTGCCATTTTATATTTTAAAATAAATCTTGCCGAATCTCTTGGTGCCATTTCAATAAAGTCCTGATAAAATTCGTTTGCCTCATCAAGTTCTTTTAATTTTATGGAAATAAGGCATAATCTATATGCTAACTGTCTTCCTGTGTTAGTATTCTCATATGCCATAAGCAATATTTTCTTAGCCTGCTCATTATCGCCTGTTAATTCATAGGCGTCGGCAATAAGACTTAACAGATTGTTGTCACGGATTTTTTTGATATCCAATGAATCTGCCACGTCAACTGCCTTTTCAAAATCGTGAGCGTGCATAGCTGTTTTTAACTCTTCTATTTTTAAGTTGTACTCGCTTTTATCCATTTGACTTCCTCATTCCTTTGTCAATTCTAAACTGTAACTCTTCCCTGAAGAGCCCTAAGCAAAGTAACGTTGTCCACATATTCTAAGTCCCCACCTACGGGAACACCACTTGCTATTCTTGTAACTTTTATTCCGAGTGGCTTTATGACCTTTGTAATGTACATAGCTGTAGCCTCGCCCTCCACGCTTGAATTAGTTGCAATAATTACTTCATTAACATCGTCCTTCAAACGCTCAAACAATTCCTTAAGCTTAATGTCATTCTGGCCAATACCCGCCATGGGATTAATTGCTCCGTGAAGAATGTGATAAACGCCCTTGTATTCACCTATTTTCTCATATGCAGCCATATCCTTTGTTGTTTCCACTACCATAATGGTCTTGTGGTCCCTTTCCTTACTACTACATATTGGGCAAATATCCTGGTCTGTAAGTGTGTAACAACACTTACAATATCTTACATTCTTCTTTGCGTCTATCATAGAGTTTGCCAGACTTTCAACCTGTTCTTTTGGCATATCCAAAATATGAAAAGCAAGTCTCCCTGCTGTTTTAGGTCCTATTCCCGGCAACCCTGATAATTCTTCGATTAGTTTTGTTATATAACCACTGTAGTAATCCACTGTGCTTACCTCTTTCTAGAAAAGTCCACCTAACCCGCCTGTTATCTTCGACATCTTCTGTGTTGACATTTCATCCATCTTACGGATAGCTTCGTTAACTGCCGCCATAACAAGATCTTCTAACATTTCTATATCATCAGGATCTACTACTTCAGGATCTAATTTAATCTTTGTTATTTCTTTTGTGCCTGAAATAGTCACTTCAACAGCTCCACCACCTGATGTTGCTGTATATTCTGAACTTTCTAATTCTGCCTGTGCCTGCTCCATCTGCTTCTGCATCTTCTGAGCCTGTTTCATTATATTATTCATATTTCCAGGCATTCCTCCCGGAAATCCTCCTCGCTTTGCCATTTTAAAAATCCTCCTCTTCAATGTCCATGTTTATTTTGCTTACGACTTCCTGATAGTAATCGCTGAAAGTCTGATTATTTTCAAGCATAGTTACTTCAACTTTAACCTGCTTCTTTATTTCTTCACTTATCAAAGTGTTAAGCATCTCAATTACTTCCGGTTTCGAGCAGCCTTCGTAGCCTATTGCTCCCGGATTAAAAACTATTAAAAGTGTGTTTTCCCCTTTTACGCTAAATCTTGCATCCTGCAGGAAAGTCTTGTACGGATTGGATATGTGTCTTCTAACTGAACCCCAGTTATCCACAACATACTGCACATCTTCCGGTATAGCCTTTTCAAATACCTTTTTAGGCTTTGGTTCCGGATTTGCACCTGAACTGCCTGCCATCTGTGGAGCTGCCCCCACATTAACCGTAAAGTTTCCTTCTTCTATTTTCTTTTCCAAAATAGCGATTCTGTTATTAAGTGAGCTTACGTCTCTTTCCATTGCCGGTTTTGCAAGCTTTATTAATGCAATCTCTATTAAAACACGTTTTTGTGACGAATATTTGATTTGTCCTGATAATTCTGAAAGAATTCTAATGTATCGCATAATAATATCTACATTAACCATCTGTGCTTCTTCTTTCAAAGCTTCTATTCTTTCTGCTGACGCATCAATTACTTCCATTATTTCGTCATCATCTGATGTCTTAATTAACATAAGATTTCTTAAATACCATATAAAATCATTAACAAACTGTCCCGGCTCTCTGCCCTGCATAATTATTTCATCCAAAATATTAAGGCTTGTTGTTACATCTGAATCTATTACGCTTCTTGTAAGTCTGCTGAATATTTCATTGTCTACAGCACCAAGAACGTCAAGCACATTGTCATATGTTAACTTCTGTCCCAAATAAAAAGCAATGCATTGATCTAAAAGACTTAAGGCATCACGCATTGAACCGTCTGCTACTTTTGCAACGTATCTTATGGCCTTGTCCTCAACCTCAATTGATTCTTTTTCCATTAATTCGGACAATCTTGCCGCAATTGTGTCTATTGATATTCTCTTAAAATCATATCTCTGACAACGTGACAATATTGTTATGGGTATTTTATGTGGCTCTGTTGTAGCCAAAATAAAAATAACATATGCCGGTGGTTCTTCAAGTGTCTTTAATAATGCATTAAAAGCACCTATGGAAAGCATATGTACCTCGTCGATGATATACACTGTGTACTTACCACTTGAAGGCGAATATTGTATTTCATCTCGAATCTGTCTAATGTTATCTACACCGTTATTGGATGCCGCATCGATTTCAATAACATTCATGGCACTTCCATTGGTTATTCCACGACATGTTTCACATTCATTACAAGGGCTTCCATCAACGGGATGCTCACAGTTGACAGCCTTGGCAAAAATCTTTGCCACACTTGTTTTACCAGTTCCTCTTGTTCCACAAAAAAGATAGGCATGTCCGATACGGTTGGCATTAATCTGATTCTTTAATGTCTGAACTATGTGGTCCTGTCCCTTAACCTGATCAAATGTTGAAGGTCGAAACTTTCTATATAATGCTGTATAAGACATAATATCTCCTTTCCTAAAAGTAACTGCTATGGATTCCAAGGGCATTGTAAGCCCTTTTACACCTTTGGAGTTTATTATATAATAAACTGGAAAGGGTTACAAGCAATATATTTTGGTAATTTGGCATTTAAAAAGGTGAAACACAATTCTTTCTGTGTTTCACCTTTTTATTAATTATTAAATCCGCGCGATCTGCTTTGTGAGTATTCCATAAGCGTTACCTTTACAGTTAACTCGGTCTAGGCTTCCTCATGTCACATGAAATGATCTGTTTAGTGCTGCTTCATTCCTGACCTGACACGGTTCACAGGATTCCATTGCATAAGACCCAAACGTCAACATCACTTATAAAGGGCAGCCCTACAAAATAAACCCGAGGCCGACCATCACCCCTGCTGTAGCGGATTGCAGGTACAGGACGCCGCTATCTTCCCGGCTGCGCGGAAATGTTATATCAAATTTAGTACCGACAACTGTCGGTCAGAAATATAGTATACCTTATACTAATTTTCTTTGTCAATAAAGATTTTGAATTTTTTGCCTAACTTTTCAGACAACGTTCTCTGTTCTTTCTGTTCAATCTCTTTTGCATCTTTCTACAAATAACCAATATGTTTACTATGCATATTGGTTATTCATCCTTCTGCTTTTTTCTCAAATTTCTAAAAAAATCTTTCAGCAGATTACTGCACTCTTCTTCAAGTATACCTTTTTCCATTTCGACCTGATGGTTAAATTTATCAACCTGAAGAAGATTCATAATAGAACCGGCACAACCTGCCTTTGGATTCATACAACCTATGTAGACTTTTTTAATTCTTGCCTGAACTATGGCACCTGCACACATTTGGCAAGGCTCAGTAGTTACATACAATTCGCAATCATCAAGGCGCCAGTCATCAAGTTTCTTGCTGGCTTTCTTTATTGCGTTAAGCTCTGCATGAGATAAAGTGTTCTTGTCAACCATTCTTCGATTGTAACCACGACCTATTATCTTGTCCTGATAAACAATTACACAGCCAATTGGCACTTCACCTATTGAAGCAGCTTTCTTAGCCTGCTTAATTGCTTCTTTCATGTACTTATTAGCTTTCTTAGAATCATAAATTTCTTCTAAATCAACATTGTTGCTAATATCTTTATTTAAATCATTAACCTTACCACTCATAAATAGTCATTGCGAAAATCACTTTTTAATAAACAATTTCCGATTATCCTTTTCATCCTTATTTAGATTAGTTTGTGAAAACATCCTATTTGAAATACGGATAAATTGTATCCCATATGCTGTCTGTTTCCTGACCTAATCTCCAGTAAGCTGCACCTGCAAGCTTGTATTTTTCCATAATATCAAGTCTTGATTTTACAGATGTAGCATCTTCAAGCCAAATGCTCACTGTGCTGTCTCCCTTTTCATATGAAACAAAATTCTGACCTGTTGTTTCATCGAATGTCGGCTTTACTTTTGCATTAGTGTAAAGTTCTTTAGCTTTATCCATTGTAATTGCCTGACTTGAAAGGTAGTAATTGCCATTCGTTGCATCTTCCACATAAACACCTTCGCCCTTTTTGCCATCAGTTGCAGGAGTTGTAATCCAAGCTCTTGTGTAGAAAGGCATACCGTTAATTACTCTTGACGCATCACCTGTTAAAGCAATGGCATCGTTTACGGCTTTTTCCGTGAAAGTCATTGATGAAACAGAACCTGCTTCCTTACTTCCTGCGTAATGCTCATCGTAACTCATTATAATAATGTAATCTGCAACCAAAGACTGATGTGCAATGTCGTAATATTCTGAGCCTGATGATGGCACATAATTATCTATTGAAAGAACCTTTCCTGCTTTTCTGCATTCAATTGAAAGTTCTCTCAAAAACTGCAAATAACTGTTAATAATATCCTTATTAATAAACTCAAAATCAATGTTAATGCCATCAAGATTATAATCTTTTATGTTTGTCATAATGTTATCAACAAGATTTTCTCTCTTAGTAGTATCTGTTAACACTTTCTTCGTGTATTCCTTGCTTGCCTTGTCCTGAGTTCCAAAATCATTAACCAAAGCCCATACTTTAAGCCCTTTGCTGTGAGCCTTTTCAACATAAGTTGCTGAAGCATATGATCTTAAGTTGCCTTTATTGTCAGACAAAGAATACCATGTTGGAGAAATAACATTTAAACCTTTTGTATGTTCAATTATTGTTTCCAAATTGCCATTAGCAGTCAGATTCGTTATTGCATTCCAACCTAAACTAATCTTTTTATTCATCAAAACATGTGTATATGTATCTGCATCAGATTTAAACTCAGTCTTCTTTGTTTCTTTATCTTTTAATTTCTTTGCAGGCACATAGCCCATGAAACCGTCGTCAGTTCCAACCTTTGTCCAGTCGCCGCTTTCTTCCAATACTGTAACCTTGGTATTTTTCTTCAAAGTAGTTACAATAAGGTTCTGGTAATCTGCCTTTGTACGCATTTCAATGTTGCTCTTAACAGTCATCTGATTTTTCTCGCCTGATGTGTATTTAAGAACAATTCTTGCAGGAGATTTTCCCTCCGCCTTCACAACTTTATAATCAAAATCCACGTATTTCTTAACAAACTTTACATTAACATAGCAATTTTTTCCGTCCATAAAAGAAATAACATAGTCTGTATTTTCAGTTTCATTTATTGTCTTACCACCTATTTTAGTTTTATAAGTTTTTGTGGCGTCAGTAAACATTACAAGGTTGTTGGTTGCATCTACATAAAATCTTTTGTCAATATTTTTTATAATGGTGTTGATATTAAGGTAAGCTTCCTCGCCCTTTATAATACCGAACTCATCGCCATATCCATCTTCCAAAGCCACTGCTGCAATAGTTCCATCTGTCCCTATTGTGTAATCCGTGTCGTTGCCATTGTCATCCTCGTAGGTAAGTCCCATGTACCATTTTTGGTCAACCTGCCCCTTGTTAGTCTTTATAAACAAGTCACATCCTGTAGTTAGCAGAAGTGCTGATATTACGGTTATAATCAAAAATAGTTTATTTATAGTTTTTCTCAAATCAAAAATCCTCCTTAAGCTAATGTCTATCTACTATGATACCACATTCAACATAAAAAAAGAATAAATATCCACGATAGGTTTTTTCATTAATATAAATTTTTTCATGATTTTTATTAATGAAAAAAGAGCCACAAAATATGACTCTTTCTCGTTCTTAGGGAAACTCCATAATAAATCTAACTATATTAACTAAATAGGCGGTCAATGCCTTGTGATATATATTAAGTTAAACAGTTGTTATTATGTGTACATTTCCGTATTCGTATTATCCGTGTTTTTATTATACACATATTGAATGTACTTTTCAATCATTTTTCAAATAGTTTTTTGTCTTAATTTATTATTTTTCAAAAAATTGTAATATTTCGTACATTTTTTTCGTATATATATTATATTACAGTATTAAAAGGTCTTATTTCATATTTGCTTATGCAATTGGGATAATGTCATTTTGGATTTTTGTTTTACAGCAATTTTTTATTTTGTAAATACTTGTTTTTTATATATTTTTTTACATAAAAGCTTTATTTACTACAATTTGTAAGATTTTACTACCTTAATAACTTTACACTATTTAAGATATTGGATATACTAATAGCAAGAAATAGTTGTTTTAATTATTTTGAATTTACACGAATCTAATGATAGAGAGGTGATTTTTATGAAAATTGAAAAAATCAATGATAATCAGATTCGTTGCACTCTGAGTAAGGAAGACTTAGCTGACCGCAACATTAAACTTAGTGAATTGGCTTACGGAACAGGCAAAACCCGTGAACTTTTTCAGGATATGATGCAGCAGGCTAATGATGATTTCGGTTTTGAGGTCAATGACATCCCACTAATGGTAGAAGCAATACCTGTTTCTCCTGAAACCATCGTCCTTGTTATAACCAAGGTTGAGAATCCTTCCGAAACCGAAGAACATCTCTCAAAATTCTTTTCTAAGGAGATGAAAGACGGTATTCTTTCACGCTTAGAAGATTCCGATATGGACCTTACAGATTTCGAAGAATTTGATGATGACATGGAAGATATTGACGCTTCCGCTAATGACAAGAAAGATGACAACGATGATTCATTGTTGTATAGCATTTATATATTCGACAGTTTAAGCCAGATAATTGATGTTTCAAGATTGATTGCTCCAACATTTAAAGGTGACAGTTCAGTATACAAGTCACCATTCAATGACAAGTATTACTTATCTCTATGTGTTGAAGCTTCACAGGGTAAGAAACTTAACCGTATATACAGTATTCTTACTGAACACGGAGTTCGTGAGAATCCAACATATGCCAAAGAACTTTTCTATATGGAACACTTTGACGAAATACTTGCAAACAAAGCAATTGAAACACTTGGTGCTTTATAATAAACAAAACCCTGTGTTGTACATCGAATCGGTACAACACAGGGTTCTTTATTCTTTTTATTCTAATTTAATAATTTACAAACCCATTCTTATTCTTTTTTTGTAGATTGAGTTGTCTTTTGATATTGCAAAATTTATGATACTCTAATGATATTTTCACTATTAAAGCAAAAATTATGCAACAATCTATAATCCATATATAAATACTATATTTACCGGCATTTATTGTAATAATAATCAAAGGTATTAAGCACCAAATTAGCATTCCCACCATTTTCAAACAACACTTTAAAAAACACAATTTCAAGTTTTCCAGGTATAAAAAACTTTCTATTTTTATTTCTTTTCCATTAATAATAATCTGAGGTAAAACAATTTTTCTGTTTTCTTTATCATACTTTGACTTATTATATTCTATTTCCAATGTTTTACAGGCTTCACATATATAATTGTCAACCTGGAATATACATGGTTCAAAGTTATCTATCCAATCCCATTCATAATTCATAAATATTATATCAAATATTGCTACTATTAATCGTAGCGGAAATTTACATATACAATAAAATAATTCTATTGTTTTCGTATTGACAGACGAAAGAGAAATCGGCATTCTGTTATCTATTAGAGTATTTTCTCCGTTATATATTACTTTTTGTTCTTTTTGTTGTATACAAATAATTTTTTCACCGTTTCCCTTCAATATAACATTCATAACGTTCCTCTTTTTATTTTTGAATATTTTTTCAACCATTTTTATATTTTTTCTTTTGAAAATAATCGAAAATCGCTTTGAACTTCCTATTTTTTTCCAAACACCTTTATCATCTTGTTGATTTAAAGTTCTTTTATATTTCTTTTTTCTACAATTAACTCCTCTAAAATTTTATCATCATACACTACCATAATATTAACTCACGAAATCAGTTAAATCCATTAAATTCTGTCATAACCAATTCACTTTAATTTCTACTACCTTTCATCAGCTTATTTTATCTTGCCGCCTCATACATTAGTATCGCTGTTGCAACTGCTGCATTTAAAGATTCAACTTTTCCGTGCATTGGAATTTTTATTAGCTTGTCTGCCTTTGCGGATATTTCCTCGCTTAAGCCCCTTGCCTCATTGCCGATTAAAAGTGCGCAGTCCTTTGTAAGGCTTCCTGAATTGTAAAGCTCTCCCTTTAAGTGGGCAGCATATGTTGTAATGCCATTGTCCTTTAATGTGTCAACTGCTGCTGCCAAGTCATCAACTATTGCAAAAGGCACTCTGAATATTGAGCCCATTGTTGAGCGTATAACTTTAGGATTGTATATGTCTGCACTGTCTTTGCTCATTATTATGCCTGATATACCTGCTGCTTCCCCGGTTCTTACAATTGTTCCCATATTTCCCGGATCCTGAAGTCTGTCAAGCACTACTATGCAACTTTTTTCTTTGTTTCTTTTTTCTATAATATAGTCTATGCTATATGATTTCTGCTTTACAACGGCAACTATTCCCTGTGGTGTAACTGTGTCTGATATTTTCTTAAATACCTGGTCGCTTACTATCTGATATTTTTTTTCTTTTACCAGTTCACCGTTTTCTTTCAAAAAAGTTTCTGAAACATATACACTTACAAGGTCCTCTGCCGGTATTTCAACAAACATTTTCTTGCCTTCCACTGTAAATGTTCCTGTTGTTTTTCGTACTTTTGATTTTTCTTTTAACTGTATTAATTTTTTTATTTGTTCATTTGATGTTGATGTTATTACCATTTTACTTAAATACCTTTGCCATTTTTTCTGTTTCGCCTAAAACTACCAAATGCATTCCATGTTTAAAAGGAATATTAACGTCAGGATTAATTTTGTATTTTCCTTCTTCTTTTATTGCTATAATGTTAAATTTATATTTTTTTCTAAGGCTTAATTCCATTAGGTTCTTTCCAACCCAACTTTCAGGAACTTTTGCTTCTATTATGCTAAATGTGTCAGATATTTCTGCAATATCCATAAACTTTTCGCCGTGAGCAAGGTTCTTTGCCATTCTGATTCCTGTTTCACTTTCAGGATAAACTATTTCATCTGCCCCAACTTTAGTTAAAATATTGCCCTGTAATTTGTCACTTGCCTTGGCTATTATATAATGGATTCCTATTTCCTTACATACGGCAGTTACGATTATGCTTGCCTCAAAGTTTTCACCTATTGTAACTATTGCCACGTCCACATTTGACACTCCAAGACCTTTAATTACGTTTTCTTCAGTCAGGTCTGCACGAATGGCAAAAGTAACATAATCTGATATTTCATCTACTTTTTCCTGTGACTTGTCTATGGCTATAACTTTTCCACCCATATTTGAATATGATATGGCAAGGCTTTTTCCTAAAGTTCCAAGTCCGAATACTGCGATTTCTTTCATTAATGCTGTCCTTTCTTTAATCTATCCTATAAGCACTTTTTTCTCAGGTAAGTCCTTTATGTGCTGGTCTATTCTTCGTTTTCTCGCCAATGCTATTACTATTGTTATAGGTCCTACTCTTCCAAAAAACATTAAAACGATAATTATTAGCTTGCCTGCAAGAGAAAGACTTGCCGTAAAGTTCATGCTTAAGCCTACCGTTCCTATTGCCGAAAATGCTTCATAGCATATCTTGGTAAGAGAACCTGTTTCCGTAAATGTAAGTGCTATAACTGCAATCATTAATATGCTAATGGCCATTGTCATCACTGCCAATGCGTTCTTAATGTTGTCTCTGTTTATTCTTCTCTTAAATGCCTCTGTTGCGTTTTTTCCCGTAACAACTGATTTTACATCAAGGAATAACAAAGCTACTGTTGTTGTTTTTATTCCTCCTGCAGTTCCCATTGGTGAGCCACCCATTAGCATTAAGAGAAAAGCAAGAAGTACTGAGGCATTTCTAAGCCCCGCCTGATTTATTGTGCAAAAACCTGCTGTTCTAAGAGTTACTGACTGAAAGAATGATGCCAGAATTTTTTCACCTGTCTTTAAAGTTCCCAATGTTTCAGGATTGTTGTATTCAAAAGCAAATGTTAAGATTGCTCCTCCAAATATTGCAATTGCCGTTACTGTAAGAACTATTTTGGAGTGAAGTGACAACCTTTCAGAGAATTTTCGAAGTGGGTACTTTTTATTTCTAATATTATTTATGTTTTTCAAAATATCCCACCATACTATAAAGCCCATTCCACCTACCACAATAAGGAACATTGTCGTTATATTAATCAGCACATCTCCCTTGTACGCCATAAAGCTGCTGTCTCCAAGAAGGTCGATTCCTGCATTGCAAAAAGCTGAAATTGCATGAAACACAGAATACCACACGCCTTTAGCCACTCCGTATTTTGGAATAAATCTAAAACCGTAAAGTATTGCTCCAATGCCTTCCACTGCAAAGGTTCCCGAAAATATTCTTATTATGTGCAAAACAACGCCCTGACTTGTGTCAAGATTGTATGTCTCCTGAATTAATCGTCTTTCTTTTAAGTTTATTTTTTTGCCTATTATAATTAATACGCCTGTGGCTATGCTGATAATTCCAAGCCCGCCAAGCTGTATAAGTATTAATATGACTACTTTTCCAAAAAGACTCCAGTAGGCATAGGTTGGCACCACAACCAATCCTGTTACGCAGGTTGATGTGGTGGCTGTAAATAATGCTGTTACAAAATCCGTCCACTGCCCTTTAGCTGAACTTACCGGCAACATTAGTATTAATGTTCCAACTATTATCACACAAAGAAATCCAACTATTATTATTCTGGCAGCGTTGAATTTTGTTTCTTTAAGCATTTTCTTAAAATTTATATTTAAATTAGTCATTATAATTCCTTTTGAATATTAAACTCTTAATTTTACAAAATCCTGTCCGTAAGTTTTCTTTAGTTCTTCAACAAACTGATTATTGGCATCAACTCTGTATTCTATTGGCAATGCTTTCTGCTGACGCTCTTTTGCCAAAGCTATCATTACCTTGTCGCCACCTTTGTGAAGAAGTAATGTTTCAAGTAGTTCTTTCTCCTTTGCCATGTACTCTTCCTTATCTTTAAAGGCTATCCAAAGTTCTGACGGAACCTGGTCGAAAGATACAATTGAGTTAGCCAAAACTTTTCCTGCAGAATTTTCTTCTATGTTTGCCTCGCCTTTTACAAAAATCTTCTGACCTTCTTCCATTAACATTCGACTTCTCTCAAACTGTCTTGGAAATACTACAACTTCAACTGTTCCAACTAAGTCTTCCAATGTTATGAAAGCCATCTGCTGTCCTGTTTTTGTAAACTTCTTTGTTATGGCACTAATGATTCCGCCTACGGCAACTTTGCTCTTGTCAGGAACTTTTGACTCTTCCCCTTCTTCAGGTTCGGTGAAATCAATTGACATATTTGTTATGTGTTTACGCCATTTCTGTTCCTGTGCCTGAAGTGGATGACCGCTGGCATATATTCCAATAACTTCTTTTTCAAAAGCTAATTTCTGGTCAACGGTGTACTCTCCTACATCAGGCATTTTTACTTTATACTTTTCTTTGGTACTGTCATCTGCCATATCAAAAATAGACATCTGGCCTTCCCATGCGTCTTTGTTTTCCTTGTTTACCCCGTCAAGAATCTGAATGTAAACCATCATCATCTGTTTTCTTGTGGCATTAAGTGAATCAAAGGCACCGGCTTTGATAAAGTTTTCTATTGCTCTTTTGTTTACACCAAGATTGGCTGTTCTTGTAATAAAGTCTTCCAAATCAGTGTACTTGCCGTGTTTTTCTCTTTCCTCAACTATGCCGTCAATAATGTTTTTACCAACATTCTTTATGGCTGTAAGTCCATATCGTATGCTGTTGCCCTTAGCCGAAAATCCACTTTCACCTTCGTTAATATCTGGTGGAAGAATTTCTATTCCCATTGAACGGCATGAGTAAACATATTCTGCTACCTTAGTTGAAATATCCATTACAGAAGTAAGCATTGCTGCCATAAATTCTGCTGTATAGTAATATTTAAGGTATGCTGTCTGGTAAGCCACCACGCCATAAGCTGCCGCATGTGACTTATTAAATGCATACTTTGCAAAGTCTATCATTTCATCGTAGATTTTGTTTGCAATCTCTTCACTTATGCCGTTTTTGATACAGCCTTTTACACCCTCTTCCTGGTTTCCATACACGAAGCTTTGGCGTTCCTTTTCCATTACTGCCTGTTTCTTTTTTGACATTGCTCTACGGAGAAGGTCGCTTCGGCCAAGTGAATATCCTGCCAAATCCCTAACTATCTGCATTACCTGTTCCTGATAAACAATACATCCATAGGTTGGCTCAAGTATTGGAATTAACTGTGGGCAGTCATAAGTAACGCTATCTCGATTATTTTTTCCTTCAAGATATTTAGGAATAAAATCCATTGGCCCCGGACGGTACAAAGCTATTCCGGCGATAATATCTTCAAGGCTTTGAGGCTTAAGTTCCTTCATGAAGTTTTTCATTCCGGCACTTTCAAGCTGGAATATTCCCTCTGTATTTCCTGTTCCAATATAATCCAAAACTTTTTTGTCATTGTAGTCTATTTTCATCAGGTCAAGTTCTATGCCTCTGTTCTTCTTTATGAATCTTTGGGCATTCTGTATTACAGTTAAGTTTCTAAGCCCCAAAAAGTCCATTTTTAAAAGTCCAAGTTCTTCCAAAGTAGTCATTATATACTGTGTTGTAATTGAACCGTCTGCCGCTCTTGACAATGGCACGTATTCGTCTACCGGTTTTCCACAAATAACTACACCTGCCGCATGCATTGATGCGTGTCGTGGAAGTCCTTCAAGCCTTCTTGACATATCAATAAGGTATTTTACCTCTGGATCTGAATCGTATAATGTTTTTAATTCTCTATTTTGTTTTAAAGCTCCATCAAGAGTAATGTTAAGCTCCTGTGGAATCATTTTTGCTATATTATCTACCTGAGCATATGGCATATCAAGAACTCGTCCAACATCTCTTATTACACCTCTTGCCTTTAATGTTCCAAAAGTCACAATCTGCGCCACATGGTCTTTTCCGTATTTTCTGCCTACGTAGTCAATAACTTCCTGTCGTCTTTCAATACAAAAGTCTACGTCAATATCGGGCATGGATACACGCTCAGGATTAAGGAATCTTTCAAAGAGCAAATTATATCTCATAGGTTCTATATCTGTTATTTCCAAACAATAAGAAACTATACTTCCTGCCGCTGAACCTCTTCCCGGTCCAACTGCAATTCCGTTAGACTTGGCATAATGAATAAAATCCCAAACAATCAGAAAATATTCAATATATCCCATGTTCTTTATTGTATTTAATTCGTAATTTAATCTTTCTTCCAGTTCTTCTTTTGTCAAATGACAGTTCTGGTCAACTTCTCCCTTAAAAACAGGATAGCGGTTGTGAAGTCCTGTTTCGCACAGTTCTTTTAGGTAAGTCCATGATGTGTAGCCTTCCGGCACAGGGAAATTTGGAATCTTTGTTACTCCAAACTCAAATGTAACATTACATCTGTCGGCGATTTTCTGTGTATTCTCCATTGCCTGAGGTGCGTATTTGAAAAGCTGGTACATTTCTTCCGGTGATTTCAGGTAGAACTGCCCCCCCTCATAACGCATTCTGTCCTCATCAGCTTTCTTCTTTCCGGTCTGAATACAAAGAAGTATATCGTGTGCCTCCACATCATCTGCAAAAGTGTAATGTACGTCATTAGTACAAACAAGGTCAATTTCCAACTCTTCGCTCATTCTCATTAACTGCTGGTTAACTGTTGCCTGTTCCGGAATACCGTGGTCCTGCATTTCAAGGAAATAATTACCCTTTCCAAATATTTTCTCATATTTTAAGGCAGCTTCTTTTCCCTTTTCGTATTCCCCTCTTGCCAGATACTTCTGTACTTCTCCTGCAAGACAGGCGCTTAGGCAAATAATTCCTTCGTGGTATTTTTCCAATACTTCATAGTCAACTCGTGGTTTGTAATAGAATCCTTCCACAAATCCTTTTGAAACTATTTTGCAAAGGTTTGCATATCCTTCATTATTTTCTGCCAACAAAATCAAATGATAATATCTGTCTTCGTTGTCCCCTGCTTCTTTTTCGAAACGTGAACCCGGTGCCACATACACTTCACATCCGATAATAGGCTTTATTCCATTTTCAAGTGCTGCCCTGTAAAAATCTATACATCCATACATAACACCGTGATCTGTTATGGCAAGGCTGTTCATTCCAAGCTCTTTGGCTCTTTTTGTAATTTCTTTAATTTTACTTGATCCATCCAACAGACTGTATTCTGTATGGACATGTAAATGTGCAAAATTCATATATAATCACCTGTTTAATTGTTATTTTGTCTTTATATATTCAAGTCAAGTTCAATTGGGCAGTGGTCTGAGCCGAGTATTTCTGTGTGAATGTCAGCACCTTCAAGCTTGTCCTTTAATGCTTCCGATACAATAAAATAGTCAATACGCCAACCTGCGTTCTTCTCTCTGGCTTTAAATCTATATGACCACCAACTATATTTTCCTTCCAAATCAGGATAGAAATATCTAAATGTATCTATGAATCCATCATCTAAAAGCTTAGTCATCTTTTCACGTTCTTCATCTGTAAAGCCTGCATTCTTTCTGTTAGTCTTAGGATTTTTCAAATCTATTTCCTTATGTGCCACATTCAAATCACCACATAAAACTACCGGTTTAGATTCTTCAAGCTTCTTAAGATATGCCTTAAAATCATCTTCCCACTGCATTCTGTAATCCAGTCTTTTAAGTTCGTTCTGTGAATTTGGCGTATAGCATGTAACCATATAGAAATCTTCAAACTCCAACGTTATAACTCTTCCCTCGTGGTCGTGTTCCTCTATGCCAATACCATACTTCACATCCATTGGCTCTTTCTTTGTAAAAATCGCTGTTCCTGAATATCCCTTCTTTTCAGCATAATTCCAATACTGATAATATCCCGGCATTTCAAGTTCAAGCTGTCCTTCCTGCATCTTTGATTCCTGTATACAAAAAATATCCGCGTCTATTTCATTAAAGAAATCCATAAAGCCCTTTGTAACACAGGCACGGATTCCATTAACATTCCATGATATAAGTTTCATAAGCTTTTCCTTTCTTTTTGGTAATATATGTTCACTGTTATTCTTCTTTTTATAGTCTACTTTTATGTTACTCTTTAATTCTTTTATATTCTTCTCATTAACCTTACTGCTAACTAAATAATTATACTATATTTTAGAATTAAGAGCAAAGACTTATGGGGAATTACCAGGTTTAATCGCCTTTGAATTTATACTATAAAGCTTGAAATATGTTTCCATGGGCAGATATGTATAAGTGTGAATGTGGACAAGCTTTATATCTACGACACGTAATCACCACAAAAAAATCCCTTCCGTCACCGACAGAAAGGATTTTTTATTTCATGCTATTTTCGATTAATTAGCTGTTAAGTAATTTACCATTGTATCAATTGCATTCTGCTCGTCGTCTCCTTCAGCAGATACTTTTACTTCTTCTCCTGAAAGAATTCCTAATGCCATCATTCCCATGATTGACTTAGCATTAACTTTTGTAGCTCCATTTTCAATATATATTTTACTCTTGAACTGACTAGCTAACTGTACGCATTTTGCCACTGGACTTGCATCTGTAGCCTGCTTAATATCAATTGTTACATCCTTTGTTATCATTATAACCTTTCCTCCTTGGGGATTCCCCTTATTTCCTCTGCAATCTGGCAAATCTTTCTCAATCTGTGATTAACCCCTGATTTTCCTAATTGCGGTTCAAGCATCTGACCTAACTCCTGCAACGAAGCGTCAGGATTTTCAACTCGCAATGTTGCTATATCCTGTAACTTATCAGGCAAATATTCTAAGCCCTCATTTTCAATGATATAATTAATATCATCTATCTGTCTACATGCAGTTGTTACTGTCTTCTTAATGTTGGCAGTCTCACAATTAACCTGCCTATTGTAATAGTTGCTCATGCCTTTTAGGATTCGGACATTCTCCATTTCCATTAAAGCTACCGGAGCCTCCATTACATTTAAAACATCAACTATTCCTTCGCCTTCCTTGATATATACCACAAAATGACCTTTTCTTGCAACTGTTTTTGCCTCAATATTAAATTTATTTAGTAATTTTATTAATTGCTCAGCCTTTTTTTCGTTATTACACTTAATTTCAAAGTGATAAGAGCTGTTAGGATCACTTATGGAACCTGCTGCCATAAATGCTCCTCTTATGAAGGCTCTCTTGCAACAATCTTTCATTATAACAACATTATTAGTCACTGAAAGATTCTCTCCTATCTGCCCCTGATCATCAATTAATTTAGTTGCCTCTAAGACTTTCATTGCCTGATTGTGATCTTTTATGGTAATAGTATATGTCTCTGCATTTTTTGAATATGCATTCTTTTTTACAACAATTTTTGCATCTATATGAAATGTTTTCCACACCAAAGTCTTAAACTTTTCTGCCGTTGAATCGGTTTCAGTTCTGACTCTTATGGAATACTTTTCATCAACGTCTATCAGTACACTTCCGCACATAGAAATAATAGCTGCAATTTCTGCTATTCTACAATGTGTTGCATTACTGATATGACCTGCTAATTCCTTTTTAACCTTACTTGAAAAACTCATGCCACTTCCTACTATTTCTACTATCTGTCTATGTCTCTATGAGATAATCTGATTCCATAAGAAGCGTCTGAACTATTTAATTGATTATATAATTCATTAGCTATTGTTACTGATCTGTGATGACCACCTGTACAACCAATTCCTATAACCAACTGATTCTTTCCCTCTTCAATATAGTTTGGAATAAGAAATTTAATCATATCTACTAATTTATTAAGAAATTCGTGTGACACAGGCGAGTTCAAAACATAATCCTGTACTTCCTTCTGATTACCTGTTTTGTGTTTCAGCTCAGGCACATAATATGGATTTGGAAGAAATCTTACATCAAATACCAAATCACAATCTGCCGGAACACCGTGCTTGAAACCAAAAGACATTATTGTAACAAAAAGATTTCTGTAATCTCTGTTTAAAACAAATATCTTTTCTATTTCTCCTCTTAGTTCTTTTACGAGAAGATTGCTGGTGTCGATTATATAATCAGCCTGTTCTCTTAAAAATTCCAGCTTTGCCCTCTCTTCATTAATTTCATTTTCAACACTATCTCTGTCACCCATTGGATGACTTCTTCGTGTTTCTTTAAATCTCTTTATTAAAGTATTATTGTTGCAGTCTAAGAACAAAATCTCATAATTCTGTTCTTTTGCTTTCATATTCTTAAGAACTTCTGACATCTTCTCAAGATTTTTTCCGCTTCTGATATCTACTCCAATTGCAACTTTATTCTTTTCATTAGTCTGTCCAAAAAGAATATCTGCAAAACTTTCAATTAAATCTATTGGCAGATTATCTACGCAATAATACCCGTTATCCTCAAAAATCTTAAGGGCAGTTACTTTGCCTGCCCCTGAGATACCTGTTACTATTACTAATCGCATTTGTACTCCCTCATACTTAGACCTTTAGATAATTCTAACTTCAGGTTCTAACTGTACATCGAACTTCTCTTTAACTTTAGCCTGTACATCCTTCATAAGATTAATAACATCTGTTGCTGTGGCATTATCGTAATTAATTACAAAACCACAATGCTTTTCTGATACCATGGCTCCACCTACTTTGTATCCTCTAAGCCCTGCATCGTCAATTAATTTACCTGCGAAATATCCTTCAGGTCTCTTGAAAGTACTTCCTGCACTTGGATATTCAAGTGGCTGACTTGCTCTTCTCTTCTGCATAAACATCTGCATAATCAAACCAATATCCTCTGAGAATTCAATGTTAAGACCAATTCTTGCCTGAAGAACAATATAACCTTTCTTCTCAATAATGCTTGTTCTGTATCCCATTTCAAGCTCAGATGCATCAAGTGTAATAATGTTTCCTTCATTATCAAGTACCTTAACCCATTTAAGAACCTGTTTCATTTCTCCACCATAAGCACCTGCATTCATCATTACGGCACCACCAATGTTGCCCGGAATACCGTGAGCAAACTCAAAACCACCTAGGTCGTTCTCCATTGCAGTAACTGCCACTGCTGAAAGCTTTGCTCCTGCGTCGGCTACAATATCTTCACCAATAACATCAATAAAACTTATTCTTGAATTAACTTCGATTATTACACCCTCGTAGCCTTCATCTTTAACTAAAAGATTGCTTCCGTTTCCTATAACAAGAAATTCCACATCATTCTCTCTACAAAGTGCTACAACCTGTGTTAACTCATCAATACTGCCCGGAGTTACGAATAATTCAGCGTTTCCTCCACATCTGAAAGTACAATGAGATGCCATGCTCTCATTCTCTTTTACATATTTTTCTCCAACTACTTCTTTAATCTTTTCTATGAATGCGTTATCCATTGAATCCTCCTAAAACCTCTAGTTACTTTTTATACTATAAGTGCTGCCGCACCATAAATTCCTGCATCATTTCCTAATTCTGCAAGAGCAATTTTTGCTTCTCTACAAGCTTGGAAAGCATATTTAACATAAACATCTGCAATGGCATCAATAAGATACTGACCTGCCTTACTTACACCACCACCAATAATAAATGCCTGTGGGTTTACTACTGTTGCAATACTTGCCATGGCTTTTCCAAGATATGTACTCATCTGTTCAACAACAGCTACAGCACCCTTATCTCCTTCTTTTGCCAAGTCGAAAACATCTTTTGCTGTAATGTCTTCACCAAATTCTGTCATCTTAGTTGATTCACTATTCTTTGCAATATATCTGTTTGCAAGTCTTACTACACCTGTAGCTGATGCATACTGTTCAAGGCATCCGCAACCGCCGCAGTTACAGTTAAGTTCTTCACTATCTTCAACATGCATGTGACCGATTTCGCCTGCTGCACCGTTATGTCCTGTAAGAATTTTTCCTTCTAAAATAACACCTCCGCCTACACCTGTTCCAAGTGTGACCATGATCATATTGCGGTAACCAACACCGCCGCCTTTCCACATCTCGCCAAGTGCTGCGACATTCGCATCATTTCCAAACTCTGCTGTCAATCCTGTCAGTTCTTCCAGCTCTTTCTTTGCATTCTTATATTTCCAGCCAAGATTCGCAGAACCGTTGACAATTCCATCTACAGTAACAGGAGCCGGCACACCGACACCGATTCCAAGAACCTGTTCTTTCTCAATGCCGTGCTGCTCTAACTTACCATTGATTGCTTCTGCAACATCCGGAAGAATCGCCGCACCTT
>ERZ824480.723-NODE-723-length-36518-cov-7.477635_pt1 | contig 36518 bp, 35 predicted proteins | sample MGYA00519861_ERZ824480 | MGnify/ENA primary metagenome ERZ824480 (study PRJEB31778, sample SAMEA3449152) | human gut metagenome | biome: human gut; feature: human-associated habitat; material: faeces | place: United Kingdom | collected 2010/2012 ... | reverse complement strand
TCCTGACGGACCATCTGGGCAGCGTGCGCGCGGTCGTAAATTCGGGGTGCGAGGTGCTCGAACGCAACGACTACCAGCCTTTCGGAAAACGGTGGAATACCGCGTCGTTGCCTGTTTCGGATAACCGAGACCGCTTCAACGGAAAGGAGGATCAATCGTTCGCCGGCCTGCCGTTCTCGGACTACAGCGCCCGAATGTACGACCGAGAACGAGGACGATGGCTTGCGCAGGATCCCTTGCAGCAATACCATAGTCCGTATGTTTTCTGCGGGAATAATCCGATTTGTCAAATTGATCCATTTGGAATGAATGCGTATAATATTTCATCTACGCATCTAAACAAAGATAATGAAGTTGTTGCAGTTTATGACGACGGAGATTTAGGTATTTATTATCATGATAAAGATACGACGGGGACAATCATCGAATTACTCCTTTATTATAGTTCAGATAATACCTCAGGAGGAGGAAAATATGTTGGTGAGACTTATTTTTGGGATGAATTTGTTAATCCTGAGACTGGAGAGGCCTCAGGAAAAATAGAACTTGGACAATCTTTCGATTTTACAGAATTGATAGATATTGCGCAGGATATGAATCTACCCCAAATTGCTAAGGCATCTATGTCGGGTGGAATTTTTGATATTAAATCGACATATGGCAATATAGGAAGACTTTTAAATGGAAAGTATGTTTCTGCAAGGTCGGCAGGAAATTTTCTTGCCGGTTATAATGCTGCAAAAGGAACCGTGTTAGGAATACATCCTATATCATTTAAAACATTTCAACAGTTAGCAGGTGCATTACATATTCAATCGAATGTTAAGCATCAACCATTGACATATGCGATGATGGTAGATATAGTTCTTTGGGGAACTTATGCCGGGGTTGATAAGACGTTGTTCAAAGAACCGTATTGGGGTGAGATTTATTATCAGTATAGAATGAGTAAGATGGGTTGGGATTATGCAAAGAAAAATTAAATGGCATCGCGTATTATTAATTTGCGGAGGGTTGCTTTTAGGTCTCGGATTGGTTTATCTGGTCGCATTGCTCGTTACGTTGCGCCAAATAGAGATTGCTTGGAGACCAATTACCTATTCGAAAACTGTTAGTTTCCCAGAGAAGGGAGTCAATATCCATATCGATACACGAGTAGGAGGCCTTTTGGGCAATCATAGCTATATTACATTTTCTGGCACAATGAAAGATCAAGTATTAAGAGATTCCATTGTCCTTCCTGATCCGTATGCGTTTTATAAAAAGCAAGGAATTGATACCTTGTTTGTGTGCCTTAGTCGAAATGAGACATATGAGGTTTTGCACCGAATCGGACCGATTGTTGTAGAAATCCGAGGAATTGGACATTCCTACAAGAGCGGTGATCCAGTCCCTCCACCAAATTTTAAAATAATAAATACTACAACCGGAATAGAATAATCGAATCGGACTATTGTTCTATGTTGAATGAAAAGGATCATACAAAACAAAAGTATGATCCTTTTTGTACTTTTATTTTCAATGAATGATAAAACCGCAATGTCTTCACCTACGACGGCTTGTCGCGCTTGACAGCTGCCGAACCTTTTTCTTCGACCTCTTCCCTGCATACGGACTGGAGTACTGAAAAAGGAATTACCTATGATAGGAACGGCAATATCCTTACGCTGACCAGAACGGGATCATCCGGCGCCGTGTCGCAGTCCTACCGCTTTGAATACGTCGGTAACCAACGCAAAAAAACGATGAACGGAAGCGGAGTATATACTTACGATGCCAACGGAAATATGACGGAAAATGCTCTGACGGGCTTTGGAATTTCATATAATTTGCTTAACTTACCGGAGAATTTGCAGGACCACTGGGGTTCGGGGAAATATCGCATCGTTATTCGTATCTTGCAGACGGGACGAAAAAGACCGTTGGCGATTACGAAAATTACGGTTATCGGTATGTAGGTTCTTTGGTATATCATTGGCGATATGATGCTATCGATTCGTTCGAGAGCACATCGTTCGGCGGAGGACGGATCGTCGGAACAGACAGCGGTTCGGAGGTACATTACTTCCTGACCGATCATCTGGGCAGTACGCGCGTAGTGGCGAAAGTGACGCCGACGGAACGGATCGATTTGGATCGTAAGGACTACTATCCCTTCGGCAAAACGTGGGAGCAGCCCGACATGCCGGCTTCGGACAACCGATACACGTTTTCGGGAAAGGAATTTCAGCAGACATACTCCTCCTCGGCCCTCTATCTCGACTTCGGCGCTCGGTTCTACGATCCAGACGGGGTGGTATTTATCCAGCAGGATCCGCTACTGGAAAAGTACTATTCCATCGGACAATACAACTACTGCGCGGGAAATCCGGTTAATCGAATCGATCATAATGGAGCGGAATGGTATTCTTATCAAGAGGAATATGAAGATGGCAACGGAGAAATTAGAACCCGAACAAGTTACAAATATGTAAACGGAGTTATGTCCGAGCGAGAGATGCAAGAAGGTGGTTACACATATTTAGGTGTAACGTATGATACAGGAGATACCTATTACAGTTTAAGTGGAGCGGAAATTCCTTATGTCACAGGGATTAGTATTCAGAGTAAGGAACAACAACAGAAGACACAAAAGTCTCAAAAGCGCAAGAACAAAAAAATAAATAAAGTCATTGAAAGTCTTAAATTCGTATCGGGTACTGGAGGAACCCTTTCTACCGCCGCTTCATTATACGATAAACCGTTGACATTCGGCTCGGAATATATTATCATCAACGAGGGTGGGACTATTGTCCGTAATACAAACAGAGTGTATACTTCAACAGGGAAAATTGCAACAAATATAGGAACCGGAATCTTTTATGCTTCAGTATTTACTGATATTGCAGGATTTGCAACTGGCGGACAAACCGCAGGTGAAACCGCAGGAAATATAGCAATAAATACAATCATATGGAGAGTAGGAATGAAATCACCGCAAACGGCTCTTGCCACAGGTCTTGCTCTAATGATATTTGCTCCGGTGCCACCTGCAATCGTTGGGAGTGGAGGCCCTGCAATAATAGCTCCTGATAATACTCGAATAATCAAAACTTATCCAATTCATTAGAAGATGGAATCTTATCAAAATTCAAAACTTTCTTTAGGAGAACAACTTTATATTTGGATATTCATTTATATCGTCAAAACTAAGTTCTATGTTGAAAATCACATTCCTAATTGGGATGCTGCATATTGCTTTGGTTTCTTACAATGGCTCAATCTTGTTGTGATATGGCATTCGTTCCTCTTGATATTCGATATAACTTTAACTTACTCCAAGTGGGTGGAAGTTGGAGTGGGAATGTGTTTAATGGGTGTGAATGTATTACTATATTCTCGAAAATTCGATCAGATTATGGCTCGCCATAATGCTCTTACACAACAGGAACGATCGCGAGGGCGTATGCGGATGTGGATTTATGTTTTAATAACACTTGTATCGACCATCGGGTTGTTTACCTTCATTGAATTGACCCGCGAAAAACCGGAAACAGAATTTGTTCATGACAAAGCACGAATCGAAATTCCAAAATTACATATCTCTGATATATCCAAATAATCCGGTTGCATCTTTTGCAAAAGGCAACACTGGAAGAACATGATCCAGCAGCAAATGGATGGGATAATACGAAACCTTCGGAACATAAATTAAGATATGGACACTAAGCAATATGGACGACTATCCTTGGGCGAACAAATTTATATATGGTTGTTTATTTATGTTCTTAAAACGAAATTTTATCTGGGCCAAAGTTCACCAGAATATGCAACAGGATGTTACTTTGGTTTATTGCAGGGACTTAATTTCCTTGTGATATGTCATTTCATCATTCTAATATGTGGAATAGATATACAGGACAGTTTCATATATCTGGAAATAGGAATATCCATATGTTTGATACTCGCCAATATGTTGTTCTATTCACGTAGAATTGATGTGATAATCCAAAAGCATAATGTATTACCCGAGCAAGAACAATTACGAAATAAATATCGAATGTGGATTTATGTTGTTGCGACTATTTTGTCGACAATAGGTCTATCCATTGCGATTGAATTGACCCGCGAAAAACCGGAAACAGAATTTGTTCATGACAAAGCACGAATCGAAATTCCGAAATTACATATTTCTGATATATCCAAATAATCCGGTTGCATCTTTTGCAAAAGGCAGCACTGGAAGAACATGATCCAGCAGCAAATGAATGGGACAATACGAAACCTTCGGAACATATTATTCAATCTGCGATCTATGTTCACCAGATGACTGTTCGAATCTGGGTGGTTGACTTGATTTGGATCTGACAGGAATGTCCAACGCGCAATTTCAGATATTTTTATCGCGAGTTATCGATTACATAAATAGTAAACAGTAATATGGGAAACGATGTGAAATTTCCAAAACTGAACATATTTTTGGAAGTCGTAGAAATGTATGTCAGAATGTTCTATGTAATAGCTCTCATCTATCCTGTGGGCGGATTATTATGGAGGTGGTTTAGTCCTACTACAAAAGGGTTTGGCCTGGCAGACTTAAAAATGATTACTCCTTTTATATTATGCTTTGCTGTTATTCTTATTGTGGTACATTTACGGAGACGAAAATATTCAAAGTCTGAAGTAGATTCTTGGGGCTGGAGCATATTTACCATGTTGATCAAACCTATTCTTTGGATTTTGTCTATTTTAACTCTGCTGACAATAATCATAGACGTACACGAAACCTTTATTGCCAACCCTCGAATGGCATATCCGCCATCTTACGATTCTCAGAAGTTCTCAATCTTCCTATGGAAAGCCGTTCCTGCTTTTTTCGGTTCTGTAATTTTGTTGTTGATGCTTTACAAGAGGGAGAGAAAACTAAAACAAAGACATCGAGATTCTTGATTGAAAGAGGAGCTTTTGCTCCTCTTTTTTTTGAATGGTATTTGGTTAAATACGATACGATTGTCGCGAAATATTCGTATCTTGCAGACGGTACGAAACTCTCTGCGGTGAATGCCGACGACTGCGGTTTTGCGTATCGGGGTTCTTTTACATACCGTACGGACGCAGAAGCCAACCGAGTATTCGAGAGTACGCCGTTCGGCGGCGGCAGGATCGTGGCAACAGCCGGCAACGACACCGAGATTCGTTATTTCCTGACCGATCATCTGGAAAGCGTGCGTGTCGTGGCGACAGACCAGAACAACGTCCTCGAACGTAACGACTACTATCCTTTCGGTAAGCGTTGGGACACCGCTTCGCTACCTGTGTCGGACAACCGCGACCACTTCAACGGTAAGGAGGATCAAGTATTCATCGGAGACGATCTCGCAGACTACGGCGCTCGTTGTTACAACAAACTTAACGGGCGGTGGCTCTCGCAGGATCCGCTGGCGGATGAATACATTAACCATTCCCAATATTGTTTCTGCGGGAATAATCCGATTTCTATGATCGATCGGGATGGAAGAGATTGGATCCGTAATTTGGAAACCGACGAATATGAGTGGAATGACAATGTAAAATCAAGGGAAGATACGCCGGCAGGTTATGAGTATATTGGAGCATTCGATAGCGATATTTTATATGACATAGGTGTGTCAACCAATTTATATTATGAGGCATCTTCTTGGAGTCCCTATCTATCATTTGGTACAGAAGTTCCCCAACACAATCTTTCGGGCAGAGGAGGACTTTTGTCATTACTTCTTCCGGCACTTGAGGGAGCAGTAGGATTAATCGGAGAAGGATATATAAGGTTTCAGGTCTCTATCGGATATGATAGCAAAAAGGTTTCAGAAACAAATTCTTTAGGTAAAGTATTTAATGGTGTAATAATACATGCTATTATTAATCAAATGATTACACCGAGGACTGCCTATAACGGAGATATTGAAGTGTATATGACTAATGGAGAAATGTATTCTATTGCGTTAAAGGAACCTCCCTATCCTATATTGACGAATCCCTTCACTTATAGTATGGGAATTGATGCGATATTATCATCCGAATCAGTATCTCATAATAATCCTATATCAAAGATAGTCTTAAATGCAAGTTTGAATAATGCACAGAAAAATATTATGCAAGGAGGCAATATGGGTATTAAATTTAATTTTAACTCTAAAAGATAATGTATAAAGTTTTCTTTCAAATCGTAGCAATATTATTGCCTTTAACATTAAGCGGTTGCCTTAACAAGGAGCAATATAAGCAAAAGCAGCTTGATAAGATACAAACTTGTGTGAATCAATTCCGTGCTACACACAGAGTTGATTATTTGGATTCCGCACTACTCGTTATGAATCAGGTCGTAGAACAATTCCCTGAATATAGAGGTGTTGCATCTTATAAGATCGCTGAGATTTATTATCTGAAGAAAGATTATGAGCAAGCCTTAGCAGAACTTGAGAATGCGGAAGAAGGAGTATACAGTAAAATTAAACCAATTTGGAAAAACAAAATAAAAGTTAAAATTGCCGAAAAGGCAGGAGATTCACTTGAAATTCGATCTTTATACAAGCAATTATATGATGATTATTTATCTGGTTATCGCGAAATAGACAGTATAGTTAAGGTCGTTCTCAAAAAACAGAACGATAATGAGATCTATTTCTCTGAAATTAATTTATTGCATGTAGAAATGTACCATTATCGTCGACTGTTAACCGATACTGAAACTATTTTAGCTTCCATAGATTCTCTTCAAGCGGCAACACAAGGAAACGAACGCTATTTCGAAAGGTTGAAAAACCTATTTATCGATGATAACTACGAGATTTTTCTGGAATAAGGATTATTACATGTTGTCTGAATCACACACAATGGGAGGGGTTTTTCGCCCCTCCCATTTATCTTAAAAAACGAATTATACCCACCTTATAAGCGGTTCATCGGGATGTAAGCTGTTATAATTACTGATAAGGCTATCCCATAATGTAGGGTCAGAGGTGTATCCGATCCGCTTTTCGAAATCCGGCGAGGGTAATATGTCCGCGCTGCAAACTCGTAGTTCACCATCTTCTTTTTCGTTGATTATGCAAACATCCCGGTGGATTAAATCGACCATCTCCGGCCGTTGGGATACCCAATGTTGACAGGGATGCTTCTTCCCGTCTATAAGATAAAGATATTCTAAATTCATACTCGTTTATTTTTGTTTTGCCTCACATATTACTACGGTATGGTGAGGCGATGAACTTCAACCCTGTTTAGAATTTCGTCCTGAGCGGTCAAACGGTCCGTTTTACGGGCGATTTTCGTCTTTCTTCATGCCCAGAACGGCTCTGACGTGCCATCCGTCGGGATCGTCTTCCGGGCCTCTATATTTGCCGCTGTCGAAGTACAAATCACACATTATTAACTAAAAGACAGTATTATGGCAACAGAAGAAAATGTAAATCCGACCGAGGGTCAGGAACAGGAAAACGACTACCGAGAAACGCTTCTCGTGCGCAATCCGGACAGCGGCCAGGTAGAGGCCGTTTCCAAGCTGGTGACCAAAGGGGATCGCCGAGAGGTGCATACCGTGCAGCCTCTTGCGAAGAACCGTCCGGCGTTCTATTCGTTCCGGAGCAGCAATGCCGTGGCGGCTTTCATCCGAGGTTTCAAATCCCAGAAGGACAATCCGATCCAGTTTCAGTTTTTGAAAGTGCCCGTCCTTTCCGTCGGCAAGATCGTCACATCGCTGGGCAAGCTCGTCAGCAATCCGAAGAGCGAGGAGGGCTGGGAGACGTATAACAAGTACGTCGTGAACACGGCCGAACTGGAACAGGTGAAATACGACAAGGTTGAGATTCCACGCGCGGAGTTGCAAGAATTGGGTATCGACTTCGATGCGCTGCCGCAGCGCACGCAGCGGAGCCTGATGCTGGGGCTCCCGACCAGAGAGCTGTTTCCTGCGACGGTCCAGCTTTCGGACCACGGCACGACGACGGGTCTTTTCAACCTGAGTTTCTACCGGAACCATAACGATGAGTTGAAGTTCCGCCTCGATACGCCGCTTGTGCAGCCCGAATACGAACGTGAGGAGTATGCCTCGGAGATCACGCCCGACGACAAGGTACTTCTGATGTGCCTCGCAGCCATACACCACCGTACCGCCGCACAGTTTTTCGGCGTCAGGGCAAACGCCTCGGCGGCCCTGACGGGCACGGTCGCCGTGGGTGCCGAGGCGGCGCTGACGGACAACTGGACCGTCGAAACCTCCGCCTACTGGAATCCGATCCGCACGAAGCGCATTACGACGCAGGTCGGGGCCTACAGCTCGGCGTCCGACACTGGTTCTACGAAGATTTCGTCGGGCACTTTCTGGTGCTGCACGCCTCCTGAGCCGATTACCGCATCGGCAACCGTCACCGCACTTATGACGGGCGGGCCTACGGCATCGGCATAAGCTACGGCTATGCGTGGATTCTCTCGAAGCGCTGAAACCTCGTCGTGGAGGCCAGTGCGGGCCGTAAAACTCCGCTGCCATCTGCGCCGCGTGGGTATGGTCAAAGACACGATCCACACGACCGAACTGGATACGGCCTACCTGCGGGGCCGGCAGCTGCTCGAAAAACGCAAATACGCACAGGCGCTCTACGTCCTTCATGACTACCGGGATCGCAATACGGCCATCGCACTGCTCTCGCTGGGACAAGACAGGGAGGCGCTGCGCATCCTCGAAGCACTTCCCGCGACAGCCACGAGTGAGTATCTTCGAGCGATCGCCTGCTCGCGGCTGGGCCGCAAGGCCGAGGGACGGAGACACTTCCTCGAAGCCTGCCGCCGCGATGAGCGCATGGAGTATCGTGCGGCGCTCGACCCCGAAATCGATGAACTCTTAAAAAATTGATACTATGACGACAAATCATCTGCGCCGCATCTTCGCGGCGATGCTTCTTCTGCTTGCACTTTGCGGCCTCGGCGCCTGCACGTTCCACGAGGTCGAAGAGATCGAGGTGATCCGCGCACCCGAAGGCGACGGCACGATCGTCGTACCCGACTGGGACGACACAAAACGATAGCGGATGGGAAGTTCCGATATTACGAACGTCTATGCCGCCCTCGATCGTACTCATACGGTCGTCGCATTGGAGAGATCCCGACGGGGCGACGAGGGTTTCAGAACCTTCTTCGACGAGTTTGCGGATTATGCGGCCAACAAGGGATATATCCCGTATCTTCTGCTGTTGAACTTTCACGTCGACGACGGCTCGCGGCTGCCGCCGATCGAAGCCAAAGAACGCGGCTACCGGCTGGCGCATCTGGCACCGCTGGAAGTGAAGGACATTCGTCAAGCCCTGATGTTGTACGACCTGCTCTATTGCCGCAAGCACGGCCTCGACCCGCTGGCTGCGCAGAACACCGCCCGGAACCTCTGCTACAAGGACGCTTACGCGGGCTTCCGCAACGAATCGATTCCCGCGCTGTCGCAGCCCGGAGCACCTTACGGGGCTGTGGAAACGGAGGGCGGCGTAGCTCTTTTCCGCCGCGGAGAACAACCTGCCGATTCTGCTCAAAGAGGGTCCGACGCTACAACACATCGTGCGCCTGCACGATGCTGCTTTTTGTTGGCAAATGAATATTTTCCACCTCTCATCCGAGGTGAAGTTGGAACAGCTCCGGCACCACGACGGCTACGAGCATGCGATGTTCTACCTCGGTAAAGGAATGAAGCAGCTGTCAAAATTCGGCACCCTGACAGCCGCAAAGACCCGGTGGGAATTGCTGTTGTCTACGGACACGCCTCTGGGGACAGGATGCTATGAAGAGATGTAGGACTACTATCTGCTGCACTTCTCCCACCCTCAATTACAGGATACGCAGTTACGGATGTATCGGCTCCCGCAGTTCGATATCGGCTGGCAGAAGTACGCCGATCTGTTCCGGCTCGAACGCAACGATAAAGATAGGGAGAGGGATGCCTTCGACAATATCCCGCCCGAAATATTCGCCTCGAAAGCATTGCTGGCGTACGGCATACGGACCGATACGTTCGATCTGGTGCCGACGGTGCGGAATTATGAGAAACTGATCGATAATGTTTCGCACACCTCGTATCACAACAACAACTACTACTACAACTTCGACATCGCCGTTTTACAGACGATGCAGCATAGAGGTGCGCTACGCGCAACCATGATTAGTTATTTTCCATGAATGGCCCCACGCAAATTGGCTGTGTTGCAGATTCTGCGGGTCGGAGCCTGCGGAACACACCCACAGTAGCGGGCCTCCGCGGGCGGAGGCTTCGGCTCGCGCGGCGCCTCGGCAAATCCCAAATAAATTTGGTTCTGCGCCCGGCTTGCACGCTTTGCGGAGGACAAGCCTCCGCTTAGATAGGCGGCGCCTCGGCAAAATCGCAAACTCCGTTTGCTTTTGCGTTCGGCTTGCACTATCTTTGTATCCGATGAAACCGCCGTTTCTCGATATCATTCCGCACCGGTTCCGCCGGAGAAGTTTAGGGGTGACGCTCAGCGTCTTCACGCGCGCATTGCTCAACTTCGCGGGGCTGGCCGTGCTGATTCCCGTGCTCGTCATCATCCTCGACACGGAAGGCATCCGCTCCAACCGATGGCTGGCGGCGCTCTACGACTTCGGCGGATTCACGAGCGACCGCACGTTCATCCTCACGGTATGCGCCTGTGTCGTAGCGGTGATCCTGTTCAAAAGCCTCGCCAATCTGGCCTTGTACAAAATCGAGCGCAACTTCATCTACGACCTCTATCGGGAACTTTCGCGCCGGCTTTACGTCGACTACCGCAACCGGGGGTTGGGATTCATCAAAAGCTCCAATTCGGCGGTTTTGGCGCGCAACGTCAATGTCGTGTGCCTCACCTTCGTCACGGGCGTGCTGATGCCCGTGGCTGCCATGACCAGCGAAGCGGTGCTCTTCGCCCTGCTATTCGGGTCGCTGGCGATTTACAATCCGCTCGTAGCGCTGCTGACGCTCGCGATCTTCGTACCTTCCGTAGCGCTCTACTACTGCTTGGTACGGCAACGCCTGAACCGCTACGGCGAGGAGGAGAACCGTGCGCAGCGACGCAAGTCGCGCACCGTGATCGAGACCTTCCGCGGCTATGCCGACCTGGAAATCGCGGGCGCCTATCCTGCGATGCTGAGCGACTTCGACCGCTCGATGGATGAAATCATCCGCGTGCGGCAGCGCAACGCCACGATCGCCGCGCTTCCCCCGATGTTCACCGAAGTGGGACTGGCCGTCGGCATGGCCGTCCTCGTGGCGTTCTGCGCCGGAACGGACAACACGCAAATGAAACTGCTGTTCGGCATCTTCGCCGTCGCTTCATTGCGCATCATGCCCTCGGTGCGCAGCATCATGGGGGCGTGGACGTCGCTGCGTTACAACCGTTACACGATCGACGTGCTGCGCGACGCACGGCTCTACGATACGCCCGCAGGGATCGACACGACACAGGAACGGATGCCGTTCGAGCGGGAAATCCGAATCGAAGGGCTTTCATTCCACTTCGACGACGCACCCGACCGCGACATACTGCACGATCTGTCGCTCACGATCCGCAAGGGCGAGCGCATCGGCATACGGGGTGCGTCGGGCGTGGGAAAGACGACGCTGTTCAACATCCTGCTGGGCTTCTACCGCCCCACGGCGGGCCGCATCACCATCGACGGCCGGCCGCTCGACGAAACGAATCTCCGCAAGTGGCAGAACACCATCGGATACGTTTCGCAGAGCGTCTTCATCGCCGACAGCTCCTTCATGCAGAACGTAGCGCTGGGCTGCGACCCCGACCGGATCGACCGCCGACGTGCGGCACAGGCATTGGAAACGGCCAAACTCAAAGAGTTCATCGACACGCTGCCGCAGGGAATGGAGACCCCGATCGGCGAATGCGGCTGCCGGCTCTCGGGCGGGCAACGCCAGCGGCTCGGCATCGCCCGCGCACTCTACAAGCAGGCCGATATCCTCTTTTTCGACGAAGCGACCTCGGCGCTCGACAACCGCACCGAGGAGCGGATCAACCGCGCTATCGAGGAGTTGTCGAAGGCCAACCGCGAGTTGACGATCATCGTCGTCGCCCACCGCGAAAGTTCGTTGGACTATTGCGACCGCATCATCACCCTGGGAGAAAAAACAGCATAGATATGGACTATCTCGTAGCACAAGACCTGATCCGCAGCGAACACCTCGACCTCGTGCGCGAAGGCGGGCTGAACGGATTCAAGCCCTTCGAAACGACCTGCGGCGCGGCAACCGAGCCGCTTATAAGGCTGTCGCCGGCAGAACCGCTGACGCTCGACGACTTCGCCGGCTACCGCGAACTCGACCGATTCGATTTCGACGAGGCGGTCGCCGACTGCCACTTCGGGCGTTACGACGGCGGCCGGCTCTTCTACATGACCGCACCCGGGCGACGACCGGTGCTCTTCGCCAAGGCCGACGGCGACCCGCTCGTGCGGAGCAACGTCGCAGCCGACGGCCGCCCCGACCCCTCGCTGCTGCGATTCGGGCTGTGGATGAGTTTCGGCATCGCCCACAACCCGCACAGCATCGCCATCCACTCGTCGGTAATCGTCCACTCGGGCCGCGCCGTTCTCTTCCTGGGTGAGTCGGGAACCGGGAAGAGCACCCATACGCGTCTGTGGAGAGAGCACATTCCCGGTGCGCAACTGCTCAACGACGACTCGCCGATCGTGCGCGTCGTCGAAGGCGTGCCGACCGTCTTCGGGTCGCCGTGGAGCGGGAAAACACCCTGTTACCGCAACGAGAGCTACCCCATCGCCGCATTCGTGCGATTGGTCCAGGCTCCGCACAACCGGATCGCCCGACTGCCGGTCGTCCGGGCGATCGGCGCGTTGCTCCCCTCGTGCCCGCCGGCATTCGCCTACGACGCACAATTGCAGGACAACATCTGCGACACGCTCTCGCAACTGATCGCCCGCGTGCCGGTCTACCAGTTGGAGTGCCTGCCCGACGCCGACGCCGCACGGCTCTCGTTCGAAACGACGATCGCCGACCGATGAAACGCACCGTTCCCAACCGTATGCTCTTTGCGGAAACCCGCGACCAGCTGCTCGCGGGACGCGAAGTTGTCGTCCGCGTATTGGGCCAGAGTATGCTGCCCTTCTTCCGAAGCGGCAGCCGCATCACGCTTCGCCCCCTGCGCGAAGGCGATCTGCGGCGCGGACACGTGGTGCTGGGCGAAACCGACAACGGCCATTTCGTCGTCCACCGCATCCTCACTGTCTGCGACGAGCGCGTGACCCTGCTGGGCGACGGCAACACCGTAGGGACCGAGACGATACCCCGCGAGCGAATTTACGGCATCGTCGACTGCGGACGGCTGCACCTCTGGCTGGCCGAACGGTGGATGCGCCTCCGCCCGCTGCGCCGTTATCCGCTGGCGATCCTGCGCCGCATCTGCCGCAAATAAAAAGCGGAACCGATTGTCGGCCCCGCTTCTCTCTTACTCTTCGTCGGCGAACATCGGATCCCACGCCGGCAGGCGGACAGGCTTCTGTTTCAGGACGTCGAGCACGCGCTGCGGCACGTATTTTCGCTCGACCACCAGGCGGAACATATATTCATCGAACCAGCAGTCGGTCATGATCAGATGCCCTTTGTAACCGCTCGACGGCCCCCAGCTGTTCTCCACCATCCACTTCTTCGGCCGCCCGTCGGCATCGAGGTCGACGGCCACAAGCGTCATGGCATGGCTCGATCCGCTGGCGAAACTCTCCACGCGACGGCGTTTGTCCATGCCGAAGGTGGTGCCCATGAGCGATTCGTAGTCGAAATTATCCACGTCGAGCAGACCGCGCCCCGAGTCGAGGAACTTGCCTACATCGCACGAGAAATACATCATCGTGCTGTCGCGAATCGACGCAACGGCCATCCGCTTGATCTCCTCGACCGGCAGGTTCACATAGGTCCAGTTGCGGCCGTCGTAGACATGACGGTCGTAGTCGATTTCATAGCACTTGTAATAGTCGCGCGTGGGATCGTTCATCAGCATGACATAGTTGCCCGTGAGATCGTCGGCGACATAGGTTTCGAAAAACGACCTCGGCGTGTATTCGCGCGTATCGACCGGACGCCCCTCGGCATCGCGCCGCGTCCACGTGAAGCGCACGGGCGGCTCGCCCAGATTGAGCACGAGCATCCGGTAGATCACCCCCAGCATCTCCGTCTTGCGGCTTTCGAGTTCGGCCTTCTCCGCACCGTCGCGGGCGGCTTCACGCAACGAAAGCCCGTATTCGCGCAATTTGAGTTTCAGCAAGGCGGCCATCTGGGCGGTGTGCTCGCTGCTGTACGTTTCGGGCATCGCCTCCTTAGGCACCAGCCCGTACTTGCTCACGATATCCGCAACCCCGGTAAACTGGCCGCCGTCGCTGAGCGGGTTCTTGAACAGCCACTCGACCGTCCGATCCTCACGCGGTGCGTCGCGGGTGTCGATAACCCCTTGCAGGAAGAGGTTCGCCTTCTCCAGCTGATCCCAGAAAAAACAGTAGTTCTGCGAAAACTCGAAGGCCCCCAGCCCGTAGCGCGCAATCATGCGGGCGCGCAACACGTTCAGACCAGAGAAGAGCCAGCAACGGCCCGACTGCTGCTGGTCGGTGACGCCTTTCGACGGTACCCGATGCGAAAAATAGGTGTCGATTTCGCCCTGATTCGGCTGGTTGACGACCAGCTTGCGAATATCGTTGTTGCAGATCGCATTGCGCAGCGCGTGGTCGGCAGGCGTATCCTCGTAGGAGGCACGTATCCGCTGCAACATCCCGTCGCTGATCCCGCCGTCGTTTTGCGCCCCGAGGGGCAACAGGGACGATACGGCGAAGGCCCCGATAAGTACGATTCGTTTCATAATTCGGTCTCGATCCGGTTCTTACGAACCGAAGTGATACAAACGGTTCTCGGTTCGACAAAGATAGTGCAAGCCGAGGGCAAAAACAAACTCGTTTGCATTTTGCCGAGGCGCAGCCTATCCAAGCGGAAGATTGTTATCTCCCCGTACAGAACGAAAGCACAGAAGTACCGCAACGGCCACTCTCCCCGACCGATAACACTGAAAGAATCCCGCGACCCCGCCCCGGTCGATTCGGAAAACAATACCCGCACCGTATAAAAGGCCGTAACACCATATACCGCCGCTGCCGCCGCACCGGACACACGAAAACGGCCGATCCAAATTGGATCGGCCGTCATTCTCGGAAAAAGAATCGTTTACGATTCGAGCGCGAAGCGCTTGTAAGCGACAACGGTAGCCTCCTTGTCCGCTTCGTGGATATACTGGGCGATGGTCTTCTTTTCACCGACCAACTCCTGATTCAGCAGTGTGTTCTCCTCGAAGAACTTGCGCATCTTGCCTTCGGCGATCTTTTCGAGAATGGCCTCGGGCTTGCCTGCGTTCTTCGGATCCTGCTTCATCGCCTCGATGGCGATCTGGCGCTCATGCGCGACTACGTCGGCCGGGCAATCGGCCACGTCGATCGCGATGGGAGCCATCGCCGTAGCCTGCATGGCTACTGCATGGGCCACCTCCTCCGGAACGACCTTGTTGAAGCCCAGAATCGTACCCAGCTTCTTGTTGAAGTGAACGTATGAGTGGCAATAGGGAGCCTCGATACGGGCGTAATAGGCCATTTCGACCTTCTCGCCTGTCTGTCCCGATTTCTCGGTCACCATCTCTTCGACGGTGCGTCCCTCTGCGTTCTTCACGGCCATCAGCGTATCCTTGTCGGCAGCATCGGCGGCAACGGCGATGTCGATCATCGCATTGGCCGAAGCAGCGAACTCGGCGTTCTGAGCAACGAAGTCGGTCTCGCAGGCGAGACACAGCATGTAGGCTTTCGTGCCCACGATGCGCGTTACGACGACACCCTCCGAAGCGTTGCGCTCGGCACGTTTGGCAACGACCAGCTTACCCTTCTCACGGATGATGTCCTGAGCGCGCGCAAAATCGCCTTCGGCCTCCATGAGTGCATTCTTGCAATCCATCATGCCGGCACCGGTCATCTTGCGGAGCTTCATTACATCAGCAGCTTTGATTTCCATAATTATCCTTTCTTTAATAAAGTGTGGTTACTGTATTCATCGGGCATTACTCGGCCTGCGCCTCGGCGGCAGCCTCGACCTTCTCGGCCGCTGCTTCGACGACCTCGGCAGCGGCGGTTGCAGCCTGCTCGGTGGCAGTCACGACCTCTGCTACGGCAGCCTCTTCGGCGTCGATCGTAGCCTTGACGGCCTTCTTGATGCGGGGTTTGCCCTCCTTCTTGGGTGCACCCTCCTCTTCGGAGACGATACCCTCCTGAGCCTCCTTCTCCTTTTCGAGACGGCGCTCCTCCGTACCCTCGGCCACAGCGGCGCAGATGGCGGTCAGAATCACGGCGATTGAATTCGACGCATCGTCATTTGCAGGAATAACGTAATCGATGTCGGTTGGATCACAACAAGTATCTACTATTGCAAATACGGGGATATTCAATCGTTTAGCCTCTTTGACCGCATTGGACTCCTTCATCACGTCGACCACGAACAGGGCCGCCGGAAGACGGGTCAGGTCGGCGATGGAACCGAGGTTCTTCTCCAATTTCGCACGCTGACGCTCGATCTGAAGCTTCTCGCGCTTGGAGAAATTGTTGAATGTGCCGTCGGCGGTCATCTTGTCGATGGTCGCCATCTTCTTGACGGCTTTGCGTATCGTGGGGAAATTGGTAAGCATACCGCCTGCCCAACGTTCGGTAACGTAGGGCATACCGATAGCCGCCACCTTTTCGGCAACAATATCCTTGGCTTGTTTCTTGGTGGCTACGAACAGCACGCGGCGACCGCTCTTGGCGATCTGCTTGATAGCCGCAGCGGCCTCATCGATCTTGATCACGGTCTTGTGCAGGTCGATGATGTGAATGCCGTTCTTCTCCATGAAGATGTAGGGAGCCATTTTGGGGTTCCACTTACGCTTCAGGTGACCGAAGTGTGCGCCGGCCTCCAACAATGTATTAAAATCTGTACGTGACATTTCAATTCGTCTTTTTTAATTTTAATTCTCTTTGTATCAACTCCCCGGTAGTGGCACAAGCCAATCCGCGAAGTTTTCCGCGACGGGGCAATCTGCAAGTAGACATATATATAATTATGTGGTCTTGCGGATTTGGAACCCGCGTCGTGCATGCCGAAAATCCGTCCGGTAAGGATTAACGCTTACTGAACTGGAACTTGCGACGTGCGCCCGGCTGTCCCGGCTTCTTACGCTCAACCTCACGCGGGTCGCGGGTGAGGAATCCGGCCTTTTTCAGTACCGGACGCATCTCCGCGTCGATCTCGCACAATGCGCGTGCGATACCCAGACGAGCGGCCTCGGCCTGTCCCTTGATCCCGCCGCCATCGAGGTTGATGACGATGTCGTAGTTTTCGACGGTGTTGGTGGCCAGCAGGGGCTGCTTCACCTGAAATTGCAGGATATCGAGCGGGAAGTATGTTTCGAGCGCCTTACGGTTGATTGTAATCTGACCTTTGCCCGGCTTTACGAAAACGCGGGCGACAGCGGCTTTACGTCGGCCTACGGTGTTTACAATTTCCATACTCTTCTTACTTAATCTCGTTCAACTTAATTGCTTTGGGGTTCTGCGCGGCATGGGGATGCTCCGCACCGGCATACACCTTGAGGTTCTTGAAGATAGCCTCGCCCAGACGGGTTTTGGGAAGCATACCGCGAACGGCCTCTTCGATCACGAACTCAGGCTTCTTCTTCAGGTAGTCCTGAGCGGTCGCGAAACGCTGGCCGCCGGGATAACCCGTGTGTCGTACATAGACCTTTTCGGTCAGTTTGTCGCCCGTGAGCTTCACTTTCTCCGCATTGACGACGATGACGTAGTCACCGCAATCGACGTGGGGCGTGTAGCCGGGCTTGTTCTTGCCGCGGAGGATCTTGGCGATCTGCGAAGCAAGACGTCCCAACACCTCGTTCGTCGCATCTATCACCACCCACTCCTTGGTGACGGTAGCTGCATTCGCCGAGATTGTTTTGTAGCTTAATGAATCCACTTTGTTTACGTTTAATTAATACTTGTTGTTAAATTGATCCAATTCCCGCTTTTACGGGTGCGCAAAGTTAGTAATAATTTTCCAAAACGACAACATCGGTCTAAAAATAAACGGATTTATCCGCTTCGGGTCTGCAATTTCGGGAAGCGCTCTGCAAAAGACACCGCACAGCGGCTTCCGCCGGAGCTCCGCTACGCACGACGGACGGAACCGCCGCAGGCCGGAAATACCCGCACCTCGAACGGCCGAAAACAGCGCATCCGCCCCGTTCAGGAGGCGGATGCGCCGGCGATCATTTCGGCTGCGGCAGCCGTGCATCATTCCGCCTTTCCCCCGAAATAGAGGTCAAGCAGCCGCTTGGCGGCGATGAACGAACTGATCTTATCGTCGAGCACCTGTCCTTCGAGCACGGAGATCTCGGCCTCGATGCGCGGGTCGCGGTAGAAACTGTTTTTCAGCGTTTCGTCGATCGTCTCGTACATCCAATACTTGTTTTGCCGATTGCGGTTGTGCCGAAAAAAACCGTTGCCCTGCGTATGGTCCAGAAACTCCTCGACACCCTTCCATACCTCTTCGAGTCCCGCGCCCGAAACGGCCGAACAGGTATAGACCCGGGGACGCCACTCCGACTCGGGAAGCGGGAAGAGTTGCAGCGCACTCTGAAACTGCGTCTTCGCCAGCTCGGCCTTGTGGATATTCTCGCCGTCGGCTTTGGTAATCACCATGAGGTCGGCCATCTCCATGATCCCGCGCTTGATGCCCTGCAACTCGTCGCCGGCGCCCGAAATCTGCAACAGCATGAACAGATCGACCATCGAATGCACGGCCGTTTCCGACTGGCCCACGCCCACCGTCTCGATGAAGATCACGTCGAAGCCCGCCGCCTCGCACAACACGATCGTCTCGCGCGTCTTGCGCGCCACGCCGCCCAGCGAACCGGCCGACGGCGAGGGACGGATGAAGACGTCGGGATTGGCCGAGATGCTCTCCATACGCGTCTTATCACCCAAGATCGAACCGCCGCTACGTTCCGAACTGGGATCGATGGCCAGCACGGCCAGCTTGTGGCGCAGCGAGGTGACCATGTTGCCGATCGCCTCGATGAAGGTCGACTTACCCGCGCCCGGCACGCCGGTGATGCCGATGCGCACCGACCGGCCGGCATGGGGCAGGCAGCGTTCGATGATCTCCTGCGCCTGCGCATAATGATCGGGGTTGCTGCTTTCGATGAGCGTGATGGCCTGCGACAGCGTAGTAATGTTACCCTCCAGAATGCCCTTCACATACTCCTCGGTCGAGAGACGGTGTTTCTTCTTACGAACGAAATACGGGTTGACGATCGGCTGATCGGCGACGCCTTCCGTTACGGAAAGGGCCGAATCGTGATGATGGTCGACATACTCTTTTTCGTAGTGATCTATTTTCGTGAAACTCATGTTATTTAAAGGTTTGAATCAAGTATCGCTTCGGTCAGTTGACGCGGATTTCCCATCCACAGCGCACGGCCTTTGGCCGAAACCAGCACCCCGAAAGGCAGGTATTGGACGTCGTAGGCGGCGAAGCTGCGACCGCTGTCGTCGAAAGCCACCGTCAGATTGCCCTCGGCATACGGGCGGACGATCCCGCCGACGGCCTCCGGACTCTCCCTGACGACGACCACGACGTTGACCCGATCGCCGAACTTCCGCCCCAACTCCTGCAAATGCGCGAGCGATTCGACGGCCGGCCGGCTCGTGGAGTGGAAAAAGACGAGCAGAAAAGTCCTCCCCGGTACCGGCATACGATCGTCCAGCCACGATTTGACTTTCAAATCGGGCGTCTTTTCACCCAATGCGACATTCTGCGATGCGGCGCCCAGCGTCCACGACAGCAGAAACAATGCGAGGAAAATACGTTTCATAGCCGTTGTTTTGCAGCGAAGATAACGATTTTTTGCCTTTCGCGCTAATTTTTCACGTGGTTTTCGGCCCGAAGTCTGTCTACGGCAGCGAAGCGGTACGGGCCAAAGCGGGTTCCGACAGAGGAAAAGGCCGTCCCGAATAGCGGTAAAGGCCGTTCATGTAAGATTTTTCGAAGATATTTCGTTCAAATAATTATGTTTTTTAAAATATTAGGATTACTTTTGTGTGCGTCAAAAACGAACGCGGGCAAGATTTCAAATTCTAACAACCTAAATAAAAATTATTTGTTATGGAAGTATCTCACATTGAGCATCTTGGCATTGCAGTGAAGAGCCTCGATGAAGCGATTCCCTACTGGGAGAACGTACTGGGCCTGAAATGTTACGCGATCGAGGAAGTGCCCGACCAGAAGGTGCGCACGGCCTTCTTCAAACTGGGCCAGACCAAGATCGAACTGCTCGAACCGACGTCGGAGGATTCGACGATCGCAGGGTTCATCGAGAAGCGCGGCATCGGCATCCACCACATGGCACTCGCCGTCAAGAACATCGAGGAGCAGCTGGCCGACGCCGAAGCCAAGGGCATCCGCCTGATCGACAAGACCCCGCGCAAGGGCGCCGAAGGCATGACCATCGCGTTCCTGCACCCGAAATCGACGCAGGGCATCCTGACCGAACTTTGCGAGGACAAGAACAACTAATCAAATCATACGACAATCATGAGTGAAATTCAGAACAAGATAAACACGCTCATCGAAAACCGCGAGAAAGCCCGCATGGGCGGCGGTCAGAAACGGATCGACGCACAGCACGGCAAGGGCAAGTACACGGCCCGCGAGCGTATCCAGATGTTGCTCGACGAGGGATCGTTCGAAGAGTTCGACATGTTCGTCACGCACCGCTGCTACGACTTCGGCATGGACAAGAGCCATACCTTCGGCGACGGCGTGGTGACGGGCTACGGCACGATCGGCGGCCGTCTGGTCTACGTCTTCGCACAGGACTTCACGGTGACGGCCGGTTCGCTGTCGCTGTCGATGTCCGACAAGATCTGCAAGGTCATGGACATGGCCATGCGCAACGGCGCGCCCTGCATCGGCCTGAACGATTCGGGCGGCGCCCGAATCCAGGAGGGAATCAACGCGCTGGCCGGCTATGCCAACATCTTCCAGCGCAACGTGATGGCATCGGGCGTCATTCCCCAGATTTCGGCCATCTTCGGCCCCTGCGCGGGCGGTGCGGTCTATTCGCCGGCACTGACCGACTTCATCATCATGAAAAAGGAGACCTCGAACATGTTCCTCACCGGCCCGAAGGTCGTCAAGACCGTCACCGGCGAAGACGTCACGCAGGAGCAGTTGGGCGGCGCCATGATGCACACGACCAAGTCGGGCGTGGCGCAGTTCGCCGTCGACACCGAGGAGGAGGGCATCGAAATGATCAAGAAACTGCTCTCCTACATGCCGCAGAACAACATGGAGGATGCTCCGCTGGCCGTCTGCACCGACCGCATCGACCGCCTGGAAGACTCGCTCAACGAGATCATCCCCGACAACGCCAACAAGCCCTACGACATGGCCGAGGTCATCAAGGCCATCGTCGACAACGGCGAATACCTCGAATCGGCGGCGAGCTACGCGAAGAACGTCATCACCTGCTTCGCCCGTTTCAACGGCCAGTCGGTGGGCATCATCGCCAACCAGCCGAAGTTCATGGCCGGCGTGCTGGACATCAACGCCAGCCGCAAGGCGGCGCGGTTCGTGCGTTTCTGCGACGCCTTCAACATTCCGCTGGTCACGCTGGTAGACGTTCCGGGCTTCCTGCCGGGCACGACGCAGGAGTACGGCGGCGTCATCACCCACGGCGCGAAGCTGCTCTTCGCCTACTGCGAAGCGACGGTGCCGAAGATCACCGTCACGCTGCGCAAGGCCTACGGCGGCGCCTACATCGTCATGTCGTCGAAGCACATCCGCGGCGACATCAACTACGCATGGCCGACAGCCGAAATCGCCGTAATGGGCGCCAGCGGAGCCGTAGGCGTGCTTCACGCCAAGGAGGTGGCCGCGATCGAGAATCCCGAAGAGCGCGCCAAGTTCGTGGCCGAGAAGGAGCAGGAGTACAACGACAAGTTCTCGAACCCCTACAACGCCGCACGCTACGGTTACATCGACGACGTGATCGAACCGCGCAACACCCGCTTCCGGATCATCCGCGCCCTGCAAGCGCTTTCGACCAAGCGTTTGCAGAATCCGCCGAAGAAACATTCGAATATTCCCCTCTAACAATTGCACGCTATGACAATATTATCAGCAATCGATTGGGGATGGCCCGAGATGCTGTGGACGACGCTCATCAGCATCTGTCTGGTATTCGGCATTCTCGTGCTGCTGGTGTGGATCATGAAACTTTTCGGAATGATCTTCGTCAGCCGCCGCAAGGCGGCCGCGGCCGCGACTCAGAGCGGCAAACCCGTCGAGCAGGGCCAACTGCACGAAGAGGAGATCGCGGCCATCGCCACCGCACTCAAAATCTTCAACAGCGATCGGCACGACCGTGAGTCGGATGTGCTGACGATCATGAGTATCAAGCGCGCTTATTCGCCCTGGAACTCGAAAATTCATGGGCTAACCCAGATGCCCGACAAAAAATAAGTATTGGAACAATGAAAGATTACGCATTGAAAATCAACGGACATAATTACGACGTGCGCATCGACGACGTAAACGAATCCTCGACCCTGGCACACGTGGTGGTCAACGGCACGGCCTACGAGGTCGAGATCGCAGGCGCCAAAGGAGCCGCGACGAAACGTCCTCAGGTAGCTCCCGCCCCCCGCGAAGCCGACAGCGCGAAAATCACCCCCGCCACGGCGGCTCCCGCTCCCCGTATCGCGCCGGTAGCCCCCTCGACGGGTTACACGATCAAGTGTCCTCTGCCGGGTACCGTGCTCTCGATCAACGTCAAGGTCGGCGATACGATCGCGACCGGTCAGACGCTCGTGATCCTCGAAGCCATGAAAATGGAGAACAACATCGACGCCGACCGCGCCGGCGTCGTCAAGCAGATCTTCGTCCAGCAGGGCGCTACGGTCATGGAGGGCGATAACCTGATTCTCATCGAGTAGGCTTATGTGGACACTGCTGAGTTCAAGTTCCGACTTCGTCGGGGAGAGCCTGATCCGATTCGGCGAATCGACCGGTCTGGCCGGTTTTTTCAGCGCCATGGGTTGGGGAAACATCGTGATGATCGGCATCGCCTTCTTCCTGCTCTATTTGGCTATCCGGCATAAGTTCGAGCCGCTGCTGCTGCTGACCATCGCATTCGGCATGCTGCTGACGAACCTGCCCGGCGCCAATCTCTACCACACCGAGCTCTTTGCCGGAGGGCATGTCCATTGGGACATCTTCGTCGCGAAGGCGGGCTTGCTGGACTACCTTTACCTGGGCGTCAAGCTGGGCATCTACCCCTGCCTGATCTTTCTGGGCGTAGGCGCCATGACCGATTTCGGTCCGCTGATCGCCAATCCCAAGAGTTTCCTGCTGGGCGCTGCGGCGCAAATCGGCATCTTCGTGACGTTCCTCGGCGCCTATGCGATCGGATTCTCGCCCGAACAGAGCGGTTCGATCGGCATCATCGGCGGTGCGGACGGTCCCACGGCCATCTACCTCACCTCGATGCTGGCCCCCGAACTGCTGGGCCCGATCGCCGTAGCCGCCTACTCCTACATGGCGCTCGTGCCGGTCATCCAGCCGCCCATCATGCGACTGCTCACCAACAAGCACGAACGTGCGATCCGTATGCGCACGCTGCGTCCGGTATCGAAAACCGAGCGTATCCTCTTCCCGATCATCATCTCGGTCGTCATCGCCCTGCTGCTGCCGAGCGCAATGCCGCTCGTGGGCTGTCTGATGCTGGGTAACCTGATGAAGGAGTGCGGCGTGGTGGATCGCCTGAGCAAAACGGTGCAGAACGAACTGATGAACATCGTGGTGATCTTCCTCGGCCTGACCGTCGGCGCCACGGCGACCGCCGAAGCGTTCCTGAATTTCCGCACGCTGGGCATCCTCGTGCTGGGCGTCATCGCCTTCTGCCTGGGAACCGCCGGCGGCGTGCTGCTGGCCAAGTTCATGAACCTGTTCAGCAAAGAGGAGAACAAGATCAACCCGCTGATCGGTTCGGCCGGTGTGTCGGCCGTACCGATGGCCGCCCGCGTGTCGCAGATCGAAGGACAGCGCGAAAATCCGGGCAACTACCTGCTGATGCACGCCATGGGTCCCAACGTGGCCGGCGTGGTCGGTTCGGCCGTCGCCGCAGGTATCCTGCTGTCGTTCCTCGGCTAAGGGAACGCCCCGAAAAGAGAGGAGCGTGGATTTCGAAATCCACGCTCCTTTCTTTTTATTCCGGCTGCGACTCCCTGCGCAACCGTTCGGCCAGTTCGGGCATCCCGACGGCCGCCCGCTCGCGCAGATGCGTCAGCGGATTACGGATCGTCCGCACGTCGGGAGCGCCGGGGTCGACCAGATAGATCGGCACCCCGGGACGGACGTAATGCACCAGCGAAGCCGCCGGATAGACCGCCAGCGACGTTCCGACGACGATCAACACGTCGGCCGCCGCCGCAATCCGCGCCGCATGGTCGAACTGGGGAACCGCCTCACCGAAAAAGACGATATGCGGACGCAGCAGCACCCCGTCGGGGGCCGTGGCATCCAACGGCTGTTCCCACCCTTCGATCGGAACGATCAACGCGGGATCGCGCGAGGAGCGGAGTTTCCGCAGTTCGCCGTGCAGATGCGTCACACGGGTCGAACCGGCGCGTTCGTGCAGGTCGTCTACATTCTGGGTGATGACCTCGACGTCGAAATCCGCCTCCAATCCCGCGATGGCCAAATGAGCCGCATTGGGACGGGCCGCCAGCATCTCGCGGCGGCGTTTGTTGTAAAATTCGATTACCAGCCGGCGATTGCGCGCCAGCGCCTCGGGCGTACAGACATCCTCGATCCGGTAATCGGCCCACAATCCGTCGGCATCGCGGAAGGTGGACAGTCCGCTGTCGGCACTCACGCCGGCTCCGGTAAAGACTACGACTTTTTTCATCTCGAATGATCGATTCGGCGGCATCCGCCGCATTCCGTCCATAAAGGTAGGCAAAATCCGGAAACGATCCAATGCCGTACTCGAAAAAGAGGCGCATATTTCCGTCGTACGACAGCCGATTCCGACACTCCCGAACCGAACATCCGATTCCGCCGCGATCGATCCCCAGGGATGAATTTACACTCCGTACCGTCAGGCGGACTCCGCACGCACGCTCCGCCGCCCCGATTCGTCGACGCGCTCCATCCTCTGCAAACGACATCTTTCCGGTGCGAAACCGCCGCCGCCATCGGACGCCTCCTCAGCCGACAACGGTACTCTTCCGGAAGCCCCTCCGCAACCCTCTTCCGGAAAAAAGAGGCTGCGAAAAACGAAGCGAATGATCAATATGTCTGAAAAAATCGTTATTTTCGCTTATCATATTCATTCCACTTAATTCAGTTTTCATGATGAAAAGTCATCTCATTTTGCGGTTGCATCGGATAATTCTGATCGCCGCGCTGTTTTTGGCTGCATCTTGCAAAGAGGACGATACCTCCGTGCAACTGAAAGCCCCTCAAACCCTTACGGCAATCCCTTCCGAAACATCGCTCCTGATCGAATGGGGGGGGGTGGACGAAGCTGCCGCCTATGAACTGGAAGCCCGCAGCGACGACTACGCCTTCTCCACCCGTGTCGAAGACACCCGTTACGAGTTGACCGGACTCGAAGCATACACCGAATACGAGGTACGCATCCGCGCGCTGGTCGTTTCGGGCAACTACCTCGATTCGGAATGGAGCGCATGGGAGCGGTTCAAAACCCTCGACAAGACGATCGCCGACGAATTCGACGGAGGCAGCGGCACGGAAGAAGATCCCTACCTAATCGCACGGCCGTCGCAACTGGCCCTGCTGGCACAATGCGTCAACGAACAGACGGCCGGCTATTTCGAACCGGACGTCCACTACCTGCTGACGGCCGATCTCGATCTTTCCGGCTATGAAAACTGGACGCCGATCGGTATCGGCCCGCAAGACGGACGGTATCCCTACGAGAATCCCGAGAAGGCATTCCAAGGCGTTTTCGACGGAGGCGGCCACACCGTGAACAAGCTAAACGTCGCTTACACGGGTGCGACGACCTTCACGAGCGTCGGACTCTTCGGAGTGAACGACGGCACGATCAGGAATCTTCACGTCGCGGGCACAGTCTCCGCGACGACATCCTGCACCGACAAAAGCTATGTGATCGCCGGCGGCATCGTCGGTTTCAATATCATCGCCTACGAGGACGCCATGAACACCCGTCCGGGTTCGGGAGCCATCGAACACTGCTCCTTCACGGGTTCGGTATCGGCATCGTGCGGCAACGACCCGACGGGCACGGCCGACGCAGGCGGCATCTGCGGCATGGCCGAGTCGGGAAACATCGACTTCTGCGAAACGACGCTCGACGCGGCACACACGATCAGAACCGAGGGCGGCGAAATCTCGATGACCGGCGGCATCGCCGGATCCATGAACGGCGGACGCATCTCCGCCTGCACCTTCACCGGTACGGGAGTTCTCGAAGCCGCCTTCAACACCGTCCCCGAAGGCTATTACGTCTATGCCCAAGCGGGCGGCATCGTCGGTTCGACCGCCGAGGCCTCGATCGAAAGCTGTACGGCGGATTTCGGCGGCTCGCTGCTCGTTCCGAAAGGCGGGGAAGCAACTTGCAACGCGGGCATCGTCTGCGGCAATTCCGGAAGTTCCATCACCGACTGTACCGCGAAATTTACGGGCGACGCCTCAATCGAGAGCAACGGCACCATCAGCTTCGGCGGCGCTGTCGGATCGCTCTCCGGCGTCGGTGAATGCGCCGTCTCGCTCGTTTCGACCGAAATGGGTGGAACGGTGAAGATCGCCCAGGGCGACGAATATTCCGACGTACATGTCGGCGGTGTCTTCGGATCGGCTTCGAACGCTACGGCGTCGGCTTGCGACGCTCTCCTATCGGGCGACATCGAAATCTCTTCGAATGTCGCCGACGGCACGACCAACGTCAACGTGGGCGGTGTATGCGGCAAAAGCGGTATGCTGACGGCCGGCTGCCACGCCGAATGGACGGAGAGCGCACACGTGAAAATCGCCTCCGACCGAAGCAATTTCGGCGGCGTGACAGGCCTGACACAGGCTGAAAGCAACTATGCCTTCCTCGTCGGATGCTATGCCCTCTGCAACGGCCGCGTAGAGATCGAGCCCAAGAACGGCACGGACTACACGGCCAACGCAGGCGGTATCGCCGGAACCTTCTCAGGCTACTCCATGATCTACCCCGTCGTCATGGAAATCCCTGCCTATATGGACGGTTGCTACGCCCTCGTCGAAACCGACTTTTCGCTCTCCGGCGGCACGGCCCGCGGCGTGGCCGGTGCATCGGAGGCCGCTCTGCTCAACGGCGTGTTCTGGGGGTCGACGCAAGACGGCGTTTCGGAGACGCTGCCCGACAGCAAGGCTTTCGCAAGTCTCGATCAGAGCGGTTTCGAAGCGGCAATCGCCGAGATGAACGACGCGATCGCCGCTTCGATGATGGCCCAACTCGTGCAGGTCGGCTACACGTACGATACGTCTCTGGGACATCCCGTCCTGACAGGCGCCCGCTGACCGGAGCATCCCCGACCTCCATTTATAAGTTCACCCCTGCCGGAAAATCCGACAGGGGTGAGCCCTTTTCAGAAACCGTCGGGCGGTTCCCTTTCAAATGCACGCTCGTCCCGAAAAACGGAACATTCTGCGCATCAGTGCGTGAAGACACGCCCCTTCTGCTTGACCTTGGCTTCGTAATCCAGACGCGACTGCGTGGGATATTTCAGCTTTTCGAAGCCGGCGACGGCGTTGCCGATGTCGCTCAGCAGCATGTCGGCCATATCGCGCGACATTCCCTGACGAACGACCACGCGCATGACGACCAGCGAATCGATGTTCTTCGGCATCGTGTAGGCGGGAACCATCCAGCCGCTCTGTTGGAGTACGCCCTGCAAATCGTAGAGCGTCCATTTGGCCGTCTTGTCGTACTCGGGATTCATGTACCAGATGAAGAGCGGATTTTGCAGCTCCTTCGAATAATTTTCGAAACACTTCATCTTGCCGATCTGTTCATGGCAGTAGCAGGCTACGTCCATCGAATTCTGCTGCACCTCCTTGTAACCGTCGAAGCCCAGGCGGATGAAGTTGTAGTACTGACCCAGAATCTGCGCCGCAGGACGCGAGAAGTTGAGCCCTACCTGCGTGATGTTGGCACCCAGATAGTTGACGCTGAACGACATCTCTTCGGGCAGATACTTCTTGTCCTTCCAGACGACCCAGCCCAGGCCCGGATAGACCAGTCCGTACTTGTGGCCCGACGTGGAGATCGACCACACCCATTTGAGGCGGAAGTCCCACTTCACCTCCGGATTGAGGAACGGCAGGATGAAACCTCCCGACGCCGCATCGACGTGGATCGGAATATCGTATCCCGTCTTCTTGTTGTAGGCGTCCAGCTCGTGGTCGAGCGCCTCGATGTCGTCGTTGAGTCCCGTCCACGTCACGCCGGCGATCGGCACGATGCAAATGGTGTTCTCGTCGCACATCGCCAGAGCGTCCTTCGGATCGAGCGTCGGCTTTTCGAGCGTGAGGGGCACCGTGCGCATCTCGATCTGCCACAACTGGCAGAACTTCTCCCAGACCACCTGAAAGGCGGAGCTCATCACCAGATTGGGTTTGTCGAAGGGTTTGCCCTCGGCCTTGCGTTTCGCACGCCAGCGCAGCCAGGCCGCGACGCCGCCCAGCATACAAGCCTCCGACGAGCCGATTCCCAGCGCGCCGGTCTTCCACTCGGCCTTTTCGGGCGAATTCCACATGTTGGCGATGATGTTGATGCACCGTCCGCACATCACCGCCACACGCGGATACTCGGTCTCGTCGATGTAGTTGACGTTGATCGCCTCGTTCATCAGGCGCGTAGCGTATTCGTCCATGTAGGTGGTGACGAAAGTCGCCAGATTCAGACGCGGCTGCGTCTGGGGATAGGTCTCGTCCTTCACCATTTGGTAGGCGATCTCAGGTGTGGTTTTGTGCTGCGGAATGTTCTGCGTCGGAGCGGGAGTGAGCATCTTTTCCGATCCGAAGACAGCCGTCGTAGCATTGGCCCGTGTCTCTTGTTTCGTGTTCATAGCGGTAATGTGTTTAAAAATTACAAGGTGCGTAAATCCATAAACTATGCCACTCGGAGGCCATTTCCGAAGACCGGAGGGACCTCGTCGCCGAAAACACCTCTCTTTGGCTGCACCTTAAACACTTCGCCCCGACAGAATCGAACATGCGTTTGCTTCTGCGCTCGACTTTTCGTACTTTGGCTTGCACCGTAGATACTCCGTCTCGGCAGAAACAAACATGCGTTTGCTTCTGCGCTCGACTTTTCGTACTTTGGCTGCGCCGTAGATACTCCGTCTCGGCAGAAACAAACATGCGTTTGCTTCTGCGCTCGACTTTTCGTATCTTTGACTGCGCCGAAGATAGGTCGCTCCGCAAAAACGCAAATAAATCTGCCTTCGCATCCGGCTTATTCGTACCTTTGGCTAACGTTATGAACGAAACATTCTCTCTTTTCCTCTGGGCGATGACCGTACTCGCACTCGCGGTGTTCGTCGCACTCCATTTCGTCGAAGCGGGATACGGCTACCTCTTCAACCGAAAATTCGGGCCGGGCATCCCCAACCGTATCGGATGGATGGCGATGGAGTCGCCCGTCTTCATCGCCATGTGCATCCTGTGGCTCTGCTCCGACCGTGCACTCGAAGCGGGACCGCTGGCACTTTTCATCCTCTTCCAGAGCCACTACCTGCAACGGGCCTTCGTCTTCCCGCTGCTGATCCGCGGGAGGTCGCAGATGCCGCTGGGAATCGTTCTGATGGGAATGGTATTCAATACGCTCAACGCCCTGATGCAGGGCGGCTGGATCTTCTACGTCTCCCCCGCCGGCTACTACGACGGTTGGTTCGCACGTCCCTACATCTGGGTCGGCGGTGCGCTGTTCATCGCCGGCATGGTCATCAATCTCCGCTCCGACCGCATCATCCGCCACCTGCGCCGGCCGGGCGATACGCGCCACTACATCCCCTACGGCGGAATGTTCCGCTATGTCTCGTCGGCCAACTACTTCGGCGAACTGCTCGAATGGATCGGTTTCGCCGTCGCGTCGTGGTCATGGGCCGGCGCGGTATTCGTCGTCTGGACGTTCGCCAATCTGGCGCCGCGATCGGCCTCGCTCTACAAACGCTACGAGCAGGAGTTCGGCGAGGAGTTCACCTCGCTGCACCGCAAACGCATCCTTCCTTTCATCTATTGATTCCATGAAAAAAGAGTCGCTGTTGTTCACACCCTACAAATTAGGTCCCGTCACGCTGCGCAACCGCACGATCCGTTCGGCGGCATTCGAATCGATGGGCCGCGCCTACGGCCCCACCGAACAACTGAAAAACTACCACGTGAGCGTCGCCCGCGGCGGCGTGGGAATGACCACACTGGCCTACGCCGCCGTCTGTCGCAGCGGGCTGTCATTCGAAAAACAGCTGTGGCTGCGACCCGAAATCGTCCCGGGACTGCGCGACATCACCGAAGCCGTCCACCGCGAAGGAGCCGCCGCATCGATCCAGATCGGCCATTGCGGCAACATGACGCACTACACCACGGCCGGACAGATTCCGATCGGTGCATCGTCGGGCTTCAACCTCTATGCCTACACCCCCGTGCGCGCCATGCGGCGCGACGAAATCCGACAGGTGGCCGCCGACTTCGGCCGTGCGGTGGATACGGCGTACGAAGCGGGATTCGACTGCGTGGAAGTACACGCAGGCCACGGCTACCTCATCTCGCAGTTCCTCTCGCCCTACACCAACCGCCGCCGCGACGAGTACGGCGGCTCGCTCCCGAACCGGATGCGCTTTCTCAGGATGTGTCTGGACGAAGTGATGGAAACGGCCGCCCGCCGGAACATGGCCGTACTGGTGAAACACAACATGGAGGACGGTTTCAAGGGCGGCATCGAAATCCCCGAAAGCCTCGAAATCGCCCGCGCGATCGAAACCTACGGCGTCGACGGCATCGTCCTCTCGTCGGGTTTCGTGAGCAAGGCGCCGATGGCCGTCATGCGGGGCATCATTCCGCTCTACACGATGAGTTACTACATGCAGTGGTGGCTGCGCATCTTCGTGCGGCTCTTCGGACGGTATATGATTAAACAATACCCTTTCGAAGAGTGCTTCTTCCTGGAAAACGCCAAAAAGTTCCGCGCCGAGCTGAAACTGCCGCTGGTCTACGTGGGCGGGCTGGTGAGCCGCGAAGGAATCGAACGTGCGCTCGACAGCGGGTTCGAACTGGTGCAGATGGCCCGCGCGCTGGTCAACGATCCGGCTTTCGTCGACAAACTGCGCGAGGGCGACCGCTCGACACGCAGCGCGTGCGACCATCGCAACTACTGCATCGCCCGCATGTATTCGCTCGACATGCAGTGCTGCAAACACTGCCCCGACCTGCCGCGCAAGATCCGCGAAGAACTGGCAAAACTCCCGTAACGATGAAAAAGCACACGATCGCAACCGATTCGAAGACGGCGCTCGTGACGGGCGCCGCCCACGGCATCGGCCGCTGCTATGCCGAACGGCTGGCGGCCCTGGGCTACCGGCTGATTCTCGTCGACCGCGACGGCGGCACGCTCGACACCGCACGGCAGGAGTTGGCGGCGGCGCACGGCGTCACGATTGATACCCTTGTCATGGACATGGCGCGCATGGAGGCGTCGGAGGAGCTGTACGCCGCCGTCGCACGGCTGGGCGCCGAGGTGGAGGTACTCGTCAACAACGCGGGCGTCTTCTCCTATCTCGACATCCTTGCCACCCCCGTCGAACGGATCGAACGGATGATCCTGCTGCACGACCTGACGCTCTCGAAAAACTGCCGCGCCTTCGGGGCCGACATGGCGCGGCGCGGCAGCGGATACATCCTAAACATGTCCTCCTACTCGGTCTGGATGCCCTTCCCGGGCATGGCGCTCTACACCGCCACCAAGGCCTACGTGCGCTGTTTCTCGAAAGCCTTCGCCAAAGAGGTCGCCGAGCGAGGCGTCCGCGTGACGGCCGTGTGTCCCGCCGGCGTGGCGACCGACCTCTACGGGCTCTCGCCCAAATGGCAGCATATCGGCCGGCGGCTGGGCGTGCTGATTTCGCCCGACAGCTGTGCGCGGCGGGGGCTGCGCGCGCTGTGGCGCGGCCGCCGCTGCATCGTCCCCGACTGGTGGAACCGCCTGTTCGTACCGCTGTTCTTCTACATGCCCGACTTCGTGACGCGCCGTATCCGCCGCTTCACGATCCGCTTCCAGCGTTGAACGGTCTCGGAGCGGGGCTTCGCCCGGCAGGAGTACGGAGCCGACGACGATAGGCGATTCCGTACCGCACGGCGGCGGCATCCGACCGGGAGAACGATTTTTCTTGCCGAAAAGTTTGTAATAACCAAAAAAGCGTGTATCTTTGCACACCGAAATCGATTGGGAAATTGGTTTCGAACGACCTCGGGGTGTGGCGCAGTCCGGTTAGCGCACCTGCTTTGGGAGCAGGGGGTCACAAGTTCGAATCTTGTTACCCCGACGATCAGAAAAAGGAAGTTCTTTCACGGGCGGAGTTCCCGTTCGATGCTTCGGCACGATCTCCGTTCGACAAGTTTTCGGGATGTAGCGCAGCCCGGTTAGCGCGCCAGCTTCGGGAGTTGGAGGTCCCGAGTTCGAATCTCGGTATCCCGACAAACTTCCTTTCAGAGCCACTGAGCGATCAGTGGCTTTTTTGTTTGCTTTTCTTTCACCGGATAATACGACGATTCTATCGACAAATCGGATATTTTCCATCTGAAAATTTGGAAAAGTCACGGGGGGGGGTAAATTTGTCCGCTTCAATTCCGAAGCAGGCAGACCGGAAAGCCGAAAGACCGGAGCAACAATCATTTTCTATGGAAAAAGCATCTCTTCTAACCTGTTTCGCAACCGCCGCTTTGTTCTCGCTTCATTTCCTCGCTGCGGCTGCCGCCACAAACGATGCGAATGCACCGGCATCGCTCACGTCGGTCCTTCCGAGCGACAACGCCTCGGCGGAGATGGTGCACGAAAGACACACGACCGCATACTATTTCAACCAGGTCTCCTGGTTCGATTGCAATGCGGAAATTTTCGAAGACACCAGCACCGGAGATTCCTGGATCAAGATTTTCCACAACGGCTACAAAAAAGGCCGAGTCGTATCCAATCCCGATTACAATCCGCGCAAACTGACCGGAGTACTCAACAGACGCCTTTCGTCACGCTATATGACGACGGCCGACAACGGGATGACCTATTATTTCAACTGAAAATGGGTATTCTTTTCGGAAACGAAACGAAGAAATGTCCCGAATGCGGAATGATCATCCCCTCGGAGGCCCGCAAATGTCCCTACTGCCGTACCGAATTCGGCGAGCCGAGCCTGTCGGACGACTTAAATCGGTTCGGATGTCTGGGTTATCCGTCGGTCATTCTGACGATCCTGCTATTGCTGCACACTTGCAGTTAGACAATCCGGATCGAAAATCACGAGGTGCTGTCTGAAAAAGAATCAGACAGCACCTCGTCAAAAAGCGGAGGGATCAATACACCTGCGTAATAGTGCCGGAGTACTGTACGGGATTGTACCAGACCGACGAAATGGTGAGGTTGGCGCCTCCCGACGACGAGTAGATGTCGAAGGTGAAGGTGTAATCGTTGGCCGAGAAGAGCGTGGTGGAGAAGGTCACGATCCAGCCTTCGTTGGTCTGTTCGGCACGGTACCCCTCGACCGACGGAAGCACGTAGTTGAGCACCGTGTAGTAATAGGGAGGAACATAGCCCTTGATGTAGGGAAGGCAGACGTCCACCGTGCCGTCCCAGAACCCGACCGTGAAGTTGGGATTGATCAACTGGCGCACGGGACCCGCCGGCTGACGCTGCATACTCGAAGGGTTGAACTGGAAATTGCGCGACAGGATGATCGAGTCCATGTGCTTTTCGAAGGCGGCCAGCCGTTCGGCGCGCCGCTTCACACGCTCTTCGTGGCGCTGCTCGCGCACCTCCGTGCGTTGAGATTTGGTTTGGGCCCGCTGAGACTTCGACTGCTGTTGGGCCGTAACTGCGACAGCCGATACCACTACGGCAGCGGCAGCCATCCATACGATAATACGTTTCATAGGCAAAAGAGTTTGCATTTGACCGATGTCAACGCAAACTCCTTGCCACAACATATTGCAAACCCGTCCGTTCGATAGGATTTCCGGCTGCACGCCCGTTCCGTCCGGCGGTAGCTCCACGGCGGCACGCCGTGATGACCGACCATACCCCACCCTAAATCCCTCCCTCGGGGAGGGACTTCGCGGGAAACCCGACTCGCTACCGACGCACCGGCGTGGAATCTTACCGGAAAGACAATAGAAGTGATTTTCTTCGAGACACAGCGAATCGTTCGTCGGAAAAATTCACGACAATGCATTCGTCCCACATACAACCAGCAAATCGGTTACGACCGGTTAGTCGCCCGAAAACGTCTGTCACAGTCCCGTTAAAGCCCCATTTGCCGCAGAAAACGTCCCGTATAACTCTGCTCGACGGCGGCCACCTCGTGCGGCGTACCCGCCGCGAGCACCCGTCCGCCCGCCGCACCGCCTTCGGGACCGATATCAATGATCCAGTCGGCGACCTTCACCACGTCGAGGTTGTGTTCGATGACGACGACCGTGTTTCCGCGGTCGACCAGCTTGTTCAGCACGTCGATCAACTGGCGGATATCCTCGAAATGGAGCCCCGTAGTCGGCTCGTCGAGGATATAGAGCGTGCTGCCCGTATCGCGTTTCGAGAGTTCGGCGGCCAGCTTGATGCGCTGCGACTCGCCGCCCGAGAGCGTCGTGCAGGGCTGGCCGAGCGTCAGGTAGCCCAACCCCACCTCCTGAATGGCACGCAGCTTCTGGTAGATCGACGGGATGTTTTCGAAAAACTCCACGGCCATGTTGACCGTCATGTTCAGCACGTCGTCGATATTCTTGCCTTTGTATTTCACTTCGAGCGTCTCGCGGTTGTAACGGTGTCCCCCGCACGCCTTGCAACGCACGTAGACGTCGGGCAGGAAATTCATCTCGATGGTCTGGACGCCCGCGCCGCGGCACTCCTCGCAGCGGCCGCCCTTGACGTTGAACGAGAAGCGCCCCGCCTTGAAGCCGCGGATCTGGGCATCGGGCGTCATTTCGAACAGTTTGCGGATGTCGGAAAAAACGTTCGAATAGGTCGCCGGGTTGCTGCGCGGCGTACGGCCGATGGGCGACTGGTCGACGACGACCAGTTTGTCGATATGTCCGATGCCTTCGACGCTGTCGTATTCGAGCGGCTGCCCGAAGGAGCGGTAGAGCTCCTTCGAAAGGATCGGGCGCAGCGTCTCGTTGACGAGCGTCGACTTGCCGGAACCGCTGACGCCCGTCACGCAGATGAATTTGCCGAGCGGGAATTCGGCCGTGACGTTCTTGAGGTTGTTGCCCCGCGCCCCGCGGATCACGATGCACTGCCCCGTGCCTTTGCGGAGCGTTTCGGGAATCCCGATACGGCGGCGTCCGGTGAGGTAGTCGGCCGTGATGGAATCGGAACGCAGGATGTCGTCGATCGTACCCGCGGCCATGATATGCCCGCCCTTGCGCCCCGCACGGGGGCCGACGTCGACGATGAAGTCGGCGGCGCGCATCATGTCCTCGTCGTGTTCGACGACGATCACCGAGTTGCCGGCATCGCGCAACTCCTCCAGGCTGCGGATCAGGCGCCGGTTGTCGCGCTGGTGCAGGCCGATCGAGGGCTCGTCGAGGATATAAAGCACGTTGACCAGCTTCGAGCCGATCTGCGTGGCGAGGCGAATACGCTGGCTCTCGCCGCCCGAGAGCGAACGCGACGAACGCGACAGCGACAGGTAGCCCAACCCTACGTCCATCAGGAAGCGCAGGCGCTCGCGGATCTCCTTGACGACCTCCTGTGCGATCTTCCACTCCTTGTCGTCCATATAATCCTCGATGTGCGCCACCCATTCCGAAAATTCGGAGATCGACATGGCCGACACGTCGGCGATGCTCTTGCCGCCGATGCGGAACTGGAGCGCCTCCTTCTTGAGGCGCGAACCGCCGCAGACCGAACATTTGCGGTAGACGAGGAACTGCTCGCGCCATTTCTGGCCGCGTTTGGAGTCCTCGTCTTCGGTACGGCCTATATATTCGGCGACGCCCTCCCACGAGACGAGGTGGTTGCCGCCCGAAGAACTGAACTCCGAAAGGTTGATGGTCAACGGCTCGGAATCGCCGTACAACACCGCATTCAGCCCCGGCTCGGGCAGTGACCCGACGGGGTCGTCGAGCGTGAAATCGTAACGCCGCCCCAGCATTTCGAGAATGGCGAAAAGCA
>ERZ824480.720-NODE-720-length-36709-cov-3.333661_pt1 | contig 36709 bp, 34 predicted proteins | sample MGYA00519861_ERZ824480 | MGnify/ENA primary metagenome ERZ824480 (study PRJEB31778, sample SAMEA3449152) | human gut metagenome | biome: human gut; feature: human-associated habitat; material: faeces | place: United Kingdom | collected 2010/2012 ... | reverse complement strand
GCGCTCGACGGACTGGCCGCGGGACTGTTTGCGCTGGTTCTGTGCGTGCTGCAGATCGTGCTGCCGCCGCTATGTAAGAACAAAGTGCTGTTCAACTTTCTTTCGGCGTTCGCCGTCGGCGGGCTCATTTGTCTTGCGTGCAGGCTCGTGCCCGCGCTGCACAGCGACAAGGTCATCATCGGCGATATCATGCTGCTGATCCCAGGGCTGGCCTTTACGAACGCGGTCAAGGATATTTTTATCGGCGACACGATCTCGGGCGTCATGCGCCTGATCGAGACGATCTTGTGGGCAGCCGCGCTGGCGCTGGGCTTTGCGCTGGCGGGCTGGCTTCTGGGGGTGTAGCGATGTCCAATTTCATGACGCTCCTGACGGCCCTGCTCGGCTCGGCGGGCTTCGCCCTGCTCTTTAACGTCCGCAAGCAGCTGCTGCCGCTCGCGGCGCTCGGCGGCGCGCTCTGCTGGGGCGCGTATCTGGTCGCGGGGATCTGGACGCAGTCGGTCTTCGTGCAGTCGTTCGCGGCCAGCGCCGTCACCGCGGTCTGGTCCGAGATCCTCGCGCGCGTCAAAAAGACGCCCGCGCAGCAGTATCTGATCGTCGGCCTCATCCCGCTGGTGCCGGGCGCGACGCTGTATTACGCCATGAGCGCCGTCGTCCAGCAGGACTGGGCACAGGCGCAGTTCCACGGCTACCGGGTCACGGCCTTCGTGCTCGGCATCGCGGCCGGCGTCAGTCTGACGCTGAGCCTGTTTGAGATGCTGCTGCACGCCGTGCGGCATGCCCATGCAAAAAAACAGAGGTAAACAAAATGGAAAAACGCTGTATCATCGTCTCCGGCGGCCGCCCCGGCCCCGCGCCGCAGCCGCAGCCCGGCGACTTTGTCATCGCCTGTGACCGCGGCTACCGCTACTGCGCGGGGCTCGGCTTGCAGCCGGATCTGTTCATCGGGGATTTTGACTCGTATGACGGCGCGGTCGACCCCGCAGTACCGGTCGAGCGGCTGCAGCCGGAGAAGGACGACACCGACACCGGCCACGCCATCCGCCATGCGCTGGATCAGGGGTACCGGACGCTGATCCTCGTCTGCGCGCTCGGCGGGCGGCTCGACCACACGCTGGCAAACATCCAGAACGCCGCTTCGGCCGCGGCTGAGGGCGCAAACGTCACCATTCTCGACGAACGTGAGGAGATCACCTTCCTGACCGGCGGCACGCTGCGGCTGCCGAAGCAGGATGTGCACGACGCGCTCACGCGCTATGAATTCGCGGCGGCGGCCGAGGGCGAGGATTACGTGCTCTCGTACCGGGAGCGCAGGACATGATGGACCTTGAGGGCGAAAAGGCACGCATCCTCGAGCAGCTGGCCGAGATGGCAGCCGACACGACCGTGAAGCCGGAGCTGCGGCTCAAGGCGGCGGGGATGGTGCTCGGTCAGGCGAGCGACAAGGACACCGGCGAGGCAGAGCCGCAGGTGCTGCGCTTTGAGGGCGCGCTCGAGCAATGGAGCCGGTGAGGTGAGGCAATGGCACGCAAAAACGAGCCCTATATTTATAAGGTGCTGCGGCGCGAGACGCCGAGTCCGCGCCAGCAGGAATTTTTCCGCGCAGAGGCGGCAAACGTCGCCTACGGCGGGGCGCGCGGAGGCGGCAAGAGCTGGGCCATGCGGCGCAAGCTCGTCATGCTCGCCATGCGCTACCCGGGACTGAAGCTCCTGCTGCTGCGCCGGACGCTGCCGGAGCTGCGCGCAAACCACATCCTGCCGCTGCAGCGGGAGCTTGAGGGATACGCCGCGTGGAGCAGCACCGAGCGCGCGTTTCGCTTTCCGAACGGGTCGCGGCTCGTGATGGGCTACTGCGACAACGACAGCGACTGCGCGCAGTATCAGGGGCAGGAGTACGAGGTGATCGGCTTCGAGGAGGCGACAAACTTTGAGCCCGACTGGCTGACCTTCATCGCGACCTGCCTGCGCACGACGCGCACGGATTTCACGCCGCGCATCTACTATACCTGCAACCCCGGCGGTCCGGGGCATGCGTACATCAAGCGTCTGTTCATCGACCGGGCGTTCCTGGACGGAGAGTCCCCGCAGGACTACGTGTTCATCCCGGCAAAGGTCTATGACAATCAGGTGCTGATGCAGCGCGACCCCGGCTATCTCAAGCGGCTCGAGGCGCTGCCGCCGGCAAAGCGGCGCGCGCATCTCGAGGGCGACTGGAACGTGTACGAGGGGCAGGTATTCGCCGAATGGCGCGACGACCCCGCGCACTACGCCGATGGGAAGTGGACGCACGTGATCGAGCCGTTCGACATTCCGGACACATGGCGGGTATACCGCAGCTTCGACTTCGGGTATGCAAAGCCGTTTTCCGTGGGCTGGTGGGCGGTGGATTTCGACGGGCGGCTGTACCGCATCCTCGAGCTGTACGGCTGCGTGCCCGGCGAGCCGGACACCGGCGTGCGCTGGACGCCGGAGCAGATCTTCACGCAGATCCGTACCACCGAGACCACGCACCCCTATCTGCGCGGACGGGACATCCGGGGTGTGGCAGACCCCGCGATTTGGGACGCATCGCGCGGCGACAGCATCGCCGACATCGCCGACCGGTACGGCGTGTACTTCGAGCCCGGCGACCACCAGCGCCTGCCCGGCTGGATGCAGGTGCACTACCGGCTCGCGTTCGATGCGGCGGGACTGCCGATGCTGTACGTATTCCGCAACTGCCGGGACACGCGGCGCACACTGCCGCTGCTGCGCTACGACGCGCACGCGCCCGAGGACGTGGACACGCGGCAGGAGGACCACATCGCCGACGAGATCCGGTATCTATGCCAGTCCGATCCCATTGCGCCGCGCCCGGCGGTGCAGCGGACGCCGAAAGTGTTCGACCCTCTGAGCAATGATTAATTATGTAAACAGGAAAAGACTGCGACAGCAGTCTCTTTTTCTCGCAAAATTCAAAATGTTATGTAAACTATTTGCCGGAAACGGCAGCAAAGGAGCGTCTATGACAAACGAAAAAACGAACCCCCTGCCCTACCGCGCGGCGGCAGAGGCAGGGCTGCCGGAGATGCGCGAGCCCGTGATCACGCCCGACGATGTGGCGCGCGGCACGGAGCTGCTGCGCCGCTACAAGGACGGCAAGCGCGCACTCGAGGCGCGCATCATCGCGGACGAGCAGTGGTACCGCCTGCGGCACTGGCAGTATCTGCGCGACCGGCGGCGCGAGCAGGGCGCCGACGTGGTAGAGCCGACGAGCGCGTGGCTGTTCAACGCCATCGTCTCGAAGCACGCCGACGCGATGGACAGCTTTCCGGAGGCGGTGATCCTGCCGCGCAGCGAGCAAGATGAGCCGGACGCGAAGGCGCTGTCGGCCATCGTGCCGGCGGTGCTGGAAAAGACGCACTTCGAGCAGGTGTGGTCGGACGCGTGGTGGTATAAGCTCAAGCACGGGTGCGCGGCCTACGGCGTGTTCTGGGACAGCGCCGGCAGCGGCGGTCTCGGCGACGTGGCCGTGCGGCAGCTCGACCTGCTGAACCTGTTCTGGGAGCCGGGCATCACCGACATTCAGGCCAGCCGCAACCTCTTCGTGTGCGCGCTCGTGGACAACGACGACATTGCGGCCGCATGGCCGGATGCGCGTCCCGGAAGCTGCGGCGTGGAGCTGGCGCAGTATCTCTACGACGACGCGGTGGACACGTCGAACAAGAGCATCGTCGTCGACTGGTACTACAAAAAGCCGCTGCCCGGCGGCGCTGCGGCGCTGCACCTCGTGAAATTCACCGGGCGTGACCTGCTCTACGCGAGCGAAAACGACCCCGCCATGGCCGGTGGCTTCTACCCGCACGGGCAGTACCCGGTCGTGTTTGACGTGCTCTACCCCGAGGCGGGGACGCCGTGCGGCTTCGGCATGATCGCCGTGAGCAAAGATCCGCAGCAGTACATTGACCGCCTGAGCGGCAACCTGCTGGAGATGAGCATGAAGGCCTCCACCCCGCGCTTCTGGGTGAAAAAGGGCTGCGGCGTGAATGCGCAGGAATTTCTCGACTGGTCGAAGCCGCTCGTTGAGGTCGAGGGCAGCATCGACGACGAGCGGCTGCGCCAGATCAGTCTCTACAACCTCGACGGGCAGTGGGTGAATATGCTGCAGCTGAAGATCGACGAGCTCAAGGATAGAATCGGCGTTAAGAAGACCATCAAGGACTACGGCGTTGACGAGAAGGACTTCCTCGACCGGCTCGACGAGATGTCGGTGCAGGCGTTCGACGACCAGTGCACGGGCGCGAACCCCCGCTACCCGCTGATTTCCGAAATCAAAGAAATGTACCTGAAAGCCTACTACGGCGAATAAGGACAGATATAAAGGAGGATAACGATGAAACTCGACAACGTGATCGCAAAAAGAGCCGAGAAAACCGTCTATCGCGACGGCGAAGTCGCCATCAAGCTGTTTGAAAGCAGCTTCTCCAAGGCCAACGTCCTCAACGAAGCGCTCAATCAGGCGCGCGTGGAGGAGACGGGGCTGAACATCCCCAAGGTCAACGAGGTCTGCAAGGTGGACGGCAAATGGGCCATCGTCTCCGACTTCATCGAGGGCGAAACGCTCAGCTCCCTGATGGAAAAGCATCCCGAGAAGGAGGACGAATACCTCGAGCTGTTCGTCGACCTTCAGGTCGAGATCCACGGCAAGACCGCGCCGCTGCTGAACAAGCTCAAGGATAAAATGCACCGCAAAATCTCCGAGACCACGCTGGACGCGACCACGCGCTACGAGCTTCATATGCGGCTGGACAGCATGCCCACGCATGTGAAGGTCTGCCACGGCGACTACAACCCCTCCAACATCATCATCACGCCGGAGGGCAAGCCCTTCGTGCTCGACTGGTCGCACGCGACGCAGGGCAACGCCTCCGCCGACGTGGCGCGCACCTACCTGCTGTTCAAGCTGGAGAAGAAGGACGCGCTGGCTGAGAAATACCTCACCCTCTTCTGCCGCAAGACCGACACCGCCAAGCAGTATGTGCAGCAATGGCTGCCGATCGTCGCCGCTTCGCAGTCGGTCAAGGGCCGGCAGGAGGAGCGCGAGTTCCTGCTCGGCTGGACGAACGTGGTCGACTACGAATAAACGATAAGGGAAAGATCCGGAGGTCCGTTTTTATGACAGTAAACGTTTGCGTGGGCTCTTCCTGCCACCTCAAAGGCTCGTATAAAATCATCAGCCTCTTGACCGACGCAGTGAAGGCCCACGGGCTTGGGGACAAGGTGGAATTGGGCGCGGCCTTCTGTCTGGGCAAATGCACCGACGGCGTGTCCGTCAAGGTGGACGACGAGGTCGTCTGCGGCGTCTGTCCGGAGAATTTCGACGCTTTTTTCGCCAAATACATACTCGGGAGGGTCGGCTGATGCTGCGCGTCGGTATCGAAGGCGAAGGCCGCCTGACCGTCACCGAAAACGACACTGCCGCCGCGGTCGGCAGCGGCTCGCTGCGCGTGTTCGCCACCCCCGCGATGGCCGCGCTGATGGAAAAAACGGCTCTGGACAGCGTCGCGCCCTTCCTTGAGGAGGGCGCGACGACCGTCGGCACCGCGCTGGACATCCGGCACACCGCCGCCACGCCTGTCGGGCTGGAGGTCGTCTGCCGCAGCACGCTGACCGCCGTCGACGGCCGCCGGCTGGTCTTTTCGCTGTCCGTCGAGGACGCGTGCGGCCCCGTCGGCGAGGGTACGCACGAGCGCTTTATCGTCGCGGCCGCCAAATTCCAGTCGAAGGCCGACGCCAAGGCCGGCAGGTGACGAAGCATGAACGAATATCTCAGACTCAAAAAATCCAACTGCAAAAACTGCTACAAGTGCATCAGACATTGCCCGGTAAAATCCATAAGGTTCTCGGGCAATCAGGCATATATCATCGACAATGACTGTATCTTATGCGGCCACTGCTTCGTTGTCTGTCCCCAGAATGCGAAGCAGATAGTCGACGAGACGGAGAAGGTCAAGGTCATGCTCGCTGCCGGGAATGAGGTTTATTTAAGCCTCGCCCCGTCGTTCGCGGCGAATTACGGCGTCGGCATCGAGGCGATGAGGGAGGCTGTTAAAAAGCTGGGATTTGCCGATGCAGAGGAGACGGCGATCGGTGCGGCTATCGTCAAGAACGAGTATGACAGGATATTAAAAGAGGAGAAGCCCGACGTTCTGATCTCCTCGTGCTGTCACAGCGTGAACCTTTTAATTCAGAAATATTACCCCGAAGTCCTGAGCTGTCTTGCGGCTGTGATGAGTCCGATGCAGGCGCACTGCGCCGAGATCAAGAAGCACCACCCGGAGGCGAAGACGGTTTTTGTGGGTCCGTGCGTCGCGAAAAAGGACGAGGCCGACCATTACGGAAGCATGGTTGACGCGGTTTTGACATTTGACGAGCTGACCGGCTGGTTAAACGACGAGGGCATTACCATCGAGGAAAGAAAAGAGGACACCTCGACAGGCCTCACAAGATTTTTCCCGACTACGGGCGGAATATTAAAAACCATGGAGAAATCCGAGAAGGACTACACCTATATGGCGGTGGACGGAATCGAAAACTGCATGGCGGTGCTCGACGAGATCAGATCGGGCGGCGTTCACAGGTGCTTTATCGAAATGTCCGCCTGTACCGGAAGCTGCATCGGCGGCCCGGTCATGGAAAAATACCACCGTTCGCCCGTGAGCGACTTTAAAAAGATCGCCTCCTTTGCAGGGGAGCACGACTTTGCGGTCGGGGAGGTTAAAAAGGATGCGGTCAGAAAGATATTCACGGCTATCGAGGATAAAAACGTCTATCCGACCGAGGAGGAAATAAACGAGATCCTCCACAAAATGGGAAAATTCAAGCCTGCGGACGAGCTTAACTGCGGCTCGTGCGGCTATAACACCTGCCGCGACAAGGCGGTCGCCATTTTCCGCGGCCGTGCGGAAATTTCGATGTGCCTTCCTTATCTTAAGGACAAGGCGGAAAGCTTTTCCGACAGCATCGTGAACAATACCCCGAACGGGCTCATGGTCTTAAACGAAAAGCTTGAGGTTCAGCAGATCAATTCCGCGGCGTTAAAGATTATGAATCTTCGCTCCTCGCACGATATTCTGGGCGATCAGGTCGTGAGGATACTCGACCCCAAGCTCTTTATGGATGTTTTGTCGAGCGGGAGGAGCGTGAAAAACAGACGCATTTATTTAGCCGAATATGAGCGCTATGTCGAAGAAACGATCGTTTACGATAAGGAATACCGGCTTCTTATCTGCATCATGCGCGATATTACCGACGAGGAGAACGCAAGGGAGAAAAAGGAGAGCGTGAATAAAAAAACCGTTGAGATCGCGGACAAGGTCGTCGACAAGCAGATGCGGATAGTTCAGGAGATCGCGTCGCTTTTGGGTGAGACCGCGGCGGAGACGAAGATCGCACTCACCAAGCTTAAGGAGACGATCGCCGATGAATAATCTTTGTGCCGACATAGGCTATAAAAGCATCAACCACGAGGGAGAACAGCTCTGCGGCGACCATGTGGATATCGTCTCGGCCGGCGATTCGACGGTCATCGTCCTCGCGGACGGGCTCGGGAGCGGTGTTAAGGCAAGCATATTGTCCACGCTGACATCGAAGATCATCTCGACGATGATGGCCTCCGGCCTCTCGCTCGAGGAGTGCGTTTCCGCGATCGCGGCGGCGCTTCCCATATGCAGTGAGCGCAAGGTCGCATATTCGACGTTCACGATAATGCACCTTGTGGATAACGAGCGCGCGGAGATAATCCAGTATGACAATCCGCACGTTATAATGATACGGGGCAACGAAAATTATATCTATCCCGAAACCGAGATGCAGATCGGCGGAAAAAAGATTTTTAAATCCGAGATAGAGCTTTCGGAGAATGACATCTTCATCGCGATGAGCGACGGGTGCCCACACGCCGGAATGGGCGATAAATATAATTTCGGCTGGAAGAGGGAGGACATCATTGAGTTTTTGGAGCCCCTTACCTATAATGATTTCACGGCGAAAACGCTTGCCACTATTTTGGTGGACGAGTGTAATAAGCTCTACGGCGAAGCGCCCGGTGACGACGCAACGGCCTGCGTTGTGAGAGTACGCCGCCGCGCACCGGTGAATATCTTATTCGGGCCGCCCGAAAATCCGGACGACGCGGACAGAATGATGTCGCTCTTCTTCTCAAAGGAAGGAAAACACATCGTCTGCGGAGGGACGACGTCAACCATCGCGGCAAAATATTTGGGAAAAACCCTCCGGCCGAGCCTTAATTTCGAGAGCGCGGACATTCCGCCAACGGCCGAGATCGAAGGCGTCGATCTGGTGACGGAGGGCGTTATCACGATAAACCGCGTCGTGGAATATGCAAAGGATTATCTTAAGGACAACGAGAGCTACAAGGTCTGGGGCTACAAGCGCGACGGTGCGTCGCTGATCAGCCGCATTTTATTCGAGGAAGCGACAGACATTAACTTTTTCGTGGGACGTGCGATCAACCCGGCTCACCAGAATCCTGACCTGCCCATTAATTTCAGCATTAAGATGCAGCTTGTAGAGGAGCTTTCAAAGTGCCTCGAACAGATGGGAAAGAGAATCAAGGTCAGCTATTTCTGATATTTTAAGGAGGAATATTTATGAGAAAATTCGATACTAAGGTTCAGCACATTAAATATAAGGTGCTGCGTGAGGTTGCGCGCTTTGCATGGAACGGAAACCTGCTCGACCATGTATTGGATATACCGAAAATAATTATTCCGGGCACAACGCCGACGATGCGCTGCTGCGTTTATAAAGAACGCGCGATACTCTCTGAGCAGGAGCGCGTTGCGATGGGCGGCCATCCGGAAAACCCCAATGTTATTGAAGTAATCGAGGTGGCGTGCGACGAGTGCCCCATGGGCGGATATGAAGTCACTAACGCGTGCCGCGGCTGTCTTGCACACAGGTGCGAGGGCGCGTGCAGAAGGGGTGCTATTACCTTCGATCAGAACCACACCGCGCACATCGACAAGACTAAATGCGTCGATTGCGGCGCATGCGCAAAGGTCTGCCCCTACAGTGCGATCGTGAGCAGAAAAAGGCCGTGCCAGAACGCATGTAAGGTCAAGGCTATTTCCGTGAGCGAAAATCTGGCCGCGCTGATCGACAACGAAAAGTGCACCTCGTGCGGAGCGTGCGTTTATCAGTGTCCGTTCGGCGCGATCATGGATAAGTCATATATTTTGGATACGATTGATATAATTAAGAAAAGTGAGAATAATACCAAATATAAGGTCTATGCCGTCGTAGCGCCGTCGATCTCGAGCCAGTTTTCCTATGCCGAGCTCGGGAGCGTCGTGACGGGAATTAAAAAGCTCGGCTTTCATGCGGTGGTCGAGGCGGCGCTCGGCGCCGATATGGTGGCATATTCCGAGGCGGCGGAGCTTTACGAGAAGGGCTTTTTGATCTCCTCGTGCTGTCCGGCGTTCGTGGACTATGTCGAGAAGAACTTCCCCGATCTTGCCGGTAACATTTCGCACAATCTTTCGCCGATGGCGGCGATCTCAAAATATATCAAGGAGAAGGACGAGACCGCGAGGATAGTTTTCATCGGCCCGTGCACGGCGAAGAAGATGGAGGTCTTAAAGGAATCTGTCAAGCCCTATGTTGACAACTGCATCACCTTCGAGGAGCTTCAGGCGCTCTTTGACAGCCGCGATTTTGACTTAAATGAGCTCCGACCCGAGGCGCTTGACAACGCTTCGTATTTCGGAAGAATTTTTGCAAGATGCGGAGGACTTGCCGACGCGGTGGCAGAGGCCTTAAAGGAGCAGGGAAAGACCGATTTTTCATTAAAGGCGGAGTCGTGCGACGGAATCGAGGAGTGCAGGATAGCACTTCTTAAAAAAAGCAAGGGGCTTCTTGACGCAAACTTTATTGAGGGAATGGCGTGCGTCGGCGGATGCATCGGCGGCGCAGGGTGCTTAACGCACGGAGACAAGAACAAGTCCGAGGTCGACAAATACGGGCGCGAGGCATTTGAAAAGACAATTGAGGATGCAATCAGAGTGTTAAAATAAAGGAGAGTTTTTATGAACATCTGGCACGATATCTCACCAAAAAGAATCACGGCGGAAAATTTCATCGGCGTTATCGAGATCAAAAAGGGAAGCAAGAAAAAATATGAGCTTGACAAGGAGACAGGCCTTTTGATTTTGGACAGGATCCTTTACACGTCCACGCACTATCCGGCAAACTACGGTTTCATTCCGAGAACGCTCGCGGACGACGGCGACCCGTTGGACATTCTGGTTTTAACCACCGAGGACATTGACCCGATGGTGCTTGTCAAGTGCTATCCCATCGGCGTTATCGTTATGATGGACGGAGGAAAGAGGGACGAGAAGATCATCGCGATACCGTTTGACGACCCGACCTATAACGCCTACGGCGATATTTCAGACCTTCCGGCTCATATTTTTGACGAGATGCGCCACTTTTTCGAGACCTATAAGGAGCTTGAAGGAAAATCCACCGCAGTGGACGAGGTCTTGGGGCGCGGCGAAGCTGTCGCGATTATAAAAGAGAGCATAGACAACTACAGCGAGATTTTTTCCTGACGACGGTTTTGTCATATTTAAAAACAGCAAAAAAGAGAGAAAAACAGCATAAACCACACGGCTATGCTGTTTTTGATTTAAAGGAAAACAACATTATTATGATGACTTTTCCCCTTTTTGGTGTTATAATATAAGTAAAGACAAAGGAGGAATAAAATTATGAAAAGGATATGCTTGATCTTGACTGAGCTGGCGCTTTGTCTCACACTCGTGCCGGCATATGCCGCCGGCGAGATGGCGGTTTCGGACGCAGATTTTAAATCGGCTGAAGGGTACGACGTAAGAGATTCGCTCACCGTGCTGAACGACGGGGGATATTTCGGCTTTGCCGGGGTGGACTTATCGGGCATAAAGTCCGTCACCGTCAAGGCAAAGTGCTCTATGCCATACGGCACGAACGGGGACACGCTCGCCGTCGTTTTGGACGACCCCAAAAAAGGCGGGGATATTGGCTACGTCTTAATAAATTCCGAGTATGAGACGGAATTTAGCGCAAACATCAAAGAGACGGCCGGCAAGCACGACGTTTATTTTGTTTCGTGCTACGGCAATAACTTTTATAACTCGTACATATCGGTTGAATTTAATAAAGAGGCTGTTAAAAACGAGCTTTCCCCGGTTCCCGATGAAAAAATAATTGACCATTACTCCGACACCTGGGCGCTGACGGATTCACTCGGGCGCGAGGCGGCATCATACGCCGAGGCGGGAGAGGTCAAGACGGGCGATCACTATGTCGGCATGATGTACTGGAACTGGCATTCATCGTCCGACACTCTGCCGCTGGTCATAAGCGAGGTCATCAAAAATCACCCGGAGGCGAAGGAGGACTACTCAAACTCCGCCTGGGGAACGGGCGGGACCTGGTGGGACGAGCCGGTTCTTGGCTTTTACTCGGGCGAGGACTATTTCGTTTACCGCCGCCACGCCGCAATGCTTGCCGCGGCAGGAGTGGACTTTTTGCTCTTTGATTACACCAACGTCGATATGACGTTTACGCGCAACTTAAACGTGATGTTAAAGGCGTTTCACGATTCGAGAGAGGCGGGCGTTAATGTGCCGAAGCTCTCGGCATATTTCGGCGGTCCGCAAAATGCGGCGAAGGCGTTAAAATCGTTCTGGTTTAATTTTCTGGGAAACGAGGATTATTCAGATCTCTGGTTTAACTGGGAGGGCAAGCCGGCGGTCGTTATAAGGCCTTTGACCGAAGTCGGCCGGTATATCGTGAATAACTCCGAGAGAGATAAAAAGCTGATACAGGATATTTACAAAAAAATTACCGTCAGAACCCCGGGTAACAGGCAAAACGGGCAGGAGGGCGGCACCCCGGCGTGGATCTGGCTTGAGAATTACCCCCTTCACGAGTGGGGCGCTCACCGCGACGACGGAAGGGTCGAGGCGATGACCGTCGGCGTTTCCATCAACCATTCGTATGTATATAACTACACCTACACGGGCGTCGCGTCCGACCCTTATACGAAGGGCAGAGCATACACCGAAGGCTTCGGCGAGGGGGACGACCCGAGGAGCGGCGCGTTCTTCCGCGAGCAGAGCGCACAGGTGCTCGATGTTGACCCGGCGATCGTCATAATCGACGGGTGGAATGAGTTTAAGGCGACGCGCCAGCAAAACTACGCAGGCTTTAAAAACGCGTTTGTCGACACGTTTGACTCAGAAAACAGCCGCGACTTAGAGCCGGTTAAGGGCTTTTTAAAAGACGACGGCTATGTGATGTTAGTCGACTTCATCAGAAAATACAAGGGCGTTCGCCCGGCCCCGGCCGCGTCGGAGGAAAAGACTATCGACCTTTCGGGCTCACCGGAGCAGTGGAGCGGCGTTTTGCCCGAATACTTAAACTATTATGACGCATATGAGCGCACGGACAAGGGACATGGCGCAGTCTATGAAGGCAGGACCGTCAACTCCATCGAGAGCGCAAAGGTTGCGCGCGACGGGGAAAAGATATACTTCCTCGTCAAGTGCAGGGGCAATATCGACAAGACCGCGACGGAATTTTTGCACCTTTACATAAATTCCGACCGCAACTATGCGACGGGCCGGGAGGGCTATGACTTTGCGGCAGGCCGCACAAAGGGCGCTTTGGAAAAGTACGAGGACGGAAGCTGGGTAAAGGTCGCGGACTTAAGCTACACCGTTACGGGCGAATATCTGATGCTTGAGATTCCGAGAGCGGTTTTAAATCTCGGTGATGAGCTGAATTTTGAATTTAAATGGGTCGACTCAGCCGGAGAGATCGCGACCGGGGACATTTTGGACCTTTATAAGACGGGCTCGGCCGCTCCCATGGGAAGATTTAACTATGTTTACACCGAAAAAGCGGAAAAGACCCTTTCTTCAGCAGAGCGCGGAAGGCTTTACGGCACGGCGGTATTTAAGGCAGGCTCTTCAAAAATGAACGTTTCGGGCGCAAGGATGGACATTTATACCGACAGAAGAGTGACGGCGGTTGAATCCGGCGGCACGCTCTATATTCCGTACACCGCGTTTGAGGACGTTTTATACGGCGAGTCCAAGGCCGAGTATGACCCGGGCGACAACACGCTCCACCTCTCTTGCTTTGACTTAGAGGAGAGGGACATAAAGAACGAGCTTTGGACATATTCGGTTCTCGGAAGCTTTGAGGCCAAGGTGAACGGGCGCGCGAAAGCGCTTTCGCACCCGACGGCGCTCATTAACGGGATCATCTGTATCCCGGTGACGTATTTTTCCGACTGCCTCGGCTTTGAGCTTTACGAAAAGGACGGCGTCTATGCCGTTTCGCGCTACGTAAAAGCGCCGGAGAGCGACGTTTTGGCCGCGGCAGATCTTCTTGACTGAAGGAGGGCGGAATATGAAAAAAATATTTGCAATATTAACGGTTCTTTGCCTCGCCCTTTCACCGGCGGTGAGCATGGCGATCTCGGACGGCGAACGTAAGACCGACCCGGTGCTTGCCGATAAGTCGGCATGGGTCATTTCGGCAAGCTCGGAATTTTCCGAGTGGACGGGCGTAAAGGCGGCGTTTGACGATAATGCCGACACGTTCTGGCACTCAAAATACACCGCAGAGAACGGGCAGGTGACCTGGACTGAACCCGCGCCGTACGAGATTTTAGTTACATTCCCGGAAAAGACCTTTATTTCGGGAATGACCTATCAGCCGAGGTCGAGCATCGGCGGAACTATCACAAAATGCGAGATATATGCCTCGGCGGCGACTTCGGGTGAGATGACGCTTTTGACTGTGGCTGAGATGACGCCGGACATCGGCTTTAAGACCGTGAATTTCTATGCCAACGTCGAAGTCAAAAGAATCAAGCTAAACATCACCGAGACGGTCGGCACGGTCGGTACCGCGGCAGAGATCGATTTTCTTGAAAAGAATGACGCTCTGAAATCTGTCACACTCGGAAAATATGCAGAGTATGAGGCAGAAAACAAGCTCTATCTTATCGGTTCGGCGCACTTTGCGGCAAAAAGCGAGACCCCGGTCTGGGCGGGGCACGACGTTTCGTCGATGTTTGACGGCGGCGTGAACAGCTTCTGGCAGACGGAGGCGACGGAATTTCCTGTTTCGTTTGACATTAATATGAAAGACGCACAGGAGATCTCAAGGATCGAGTGCCTTCCCAGGCAGTCGGACGACTGTCACGGAAACTGGAAGGCGTTCGAGATATGGGCAGGGGACAGCGAAGAAGCGCTCACAAAGGTCTATGAAACCGACGATTCACCCAAAAATCTTGACAGAAAGATAATTGAATTTAAAACTCCGCTTAAGGCAAAATATTTAAGATTCGTTATTAACGACGCTTTTGCAAGCCGCGCGTCGTGTGCCGAGCTTTACTTTTATCAGACCAAAGAGGCAAAGGACAGGGCGGAGAAAGAAAAATATGAAAAGTATGTCTTAAGGGTCGGCGAGAAGAAAATAACGGTTACCCGTGGCGGCTCGACATACGAAAAGGAGCTTGACACCGCGCCATATATCTATCCCGGCAAGGGAACGACAATGATCCCTCTGCGCGGACTCGTTGAAGAGATGGGCGGCAAGATCGAATGGAACGCTGAGAACGAGAAAATCACGATCAGCGCGCCGACAGGCAGGATCGAAATGTATGTTCAGAGAAAGACGGTGCTCTCGGAGCACCCGAACTACGGCATGGTGCGCTACACTCTTTCCGTCGCGCCCAAGATCAAAGATTCGCGCACGTTCATTCCGCTCAGGTTTGTTTCCGAGCACCTTGGCTATAACGTCACCTGGAACGGCGAGACGAGAGAAATTACGATAGAGAAAAAGTAAAATAAGGGAGTTGTCTCAGTAACGCTGAGACTGGGGACTTGAAAGCCTGTATTATGCCTTCTCTCCCTCCGTCAAAATCTTCGATTTTGCCACCTCTATCGTCAGAGGGAGGTGGCAAAAATAAGCTTAAAAACTCCCTTCTTTACTTTTTTAAGGCTTTATGGTAAAATGAAGAGGGGGATTTTATGAAGCTTTTATTTAAGCAGCGGTTTTTCTCGTGGTTTGATTCATATGACATTTATTACGAGGACGGGAGCACGGCATACACGGTCGGGGGAAAGCTCGCCTGGGGGCACAAGCTCGTTATTTCAGACCCGTCGGGAAACGAGGTCGGAATGCTCCGCGAGGTGATCTTTTCGTGGTTTCCGCGTTTTGAATTTTTCATAAACGGAAATTATCAGGGCTCTGTCAAAAAGGAATTTTCGTTTTTCAGGCCGCGCTATAATGTCGACTTTAAGTCCTGGTCGGTCGTCGGCAACTTCTGGGAGTGGGACTATGAAATTTCGTCCCCGTCGGGGCACATCGCCTCGGTATCCAAAAAGCCTTTAAATTTTACCGATACATATCAGATAGATGTTTCCGACCCGTCGGACGCGCTCGGCGCTCTTTTGGTCGTCCTCGCGATCGACGCGGAAAAATGCACGAGATCAAACACTTGACAATTTTTAAAAAGCGAGTATAATAATATAAAACAAAGGCGTTTTGCATGGGTGCAAAGCGCCTTTTTGCTTAAGGAGATGTTTTTATGAAACCGTTGATCGGCGTTATGCCGCTTATAGATTATGAAAAGGAGAGCCTCTGGATGCTCCCGGGCTATATGGAGGGGCTTATCGAAGCCGGTGCCGCGCCCGTGATGTTTCCGCTGACGGATGACGACGCGGTGCTTGGCACGCTTTGCGGCAGGATGGACGGATTTTTATTCACCGGAGGACAGGACGTTTCGCCATCGCTTTATGGCGAAAAGGTGCGTTTTTCAAATGTTTCGCCCTCGCCCGAGCGCGACAGGGAGGAAAAAAAGGTGCTCTCCTATGCATTGGAGCACGATGTGCCGGTTCTTGGCATCTGCCGCGGCATCCAGTTTTTAAATGCATTTCTGGGCGGCACGCTCTATCAGGATATTCCTAATGAGCACCAAGGGGCAAACCACTGCCAGAAGCCGCCATACGACGCGCCGTGCCACATGGTGAAAATCCTTCCCGGTACGCCGATGCAAAAGCTCTTAAAAAAGAACAGTATGGGAGTAAACAGCTATCACCACCAGGCGATAAAAAAGCTTTCGGAGCGCTTAGTGCCGGAGGCCGTGTCCTCCGACGGGCTGACAGAGGCCGTCTATATGCCGGATAAAAGCTATGTGCACGCCTGCCAGTGGCACCCGGAGTTTTCCTATAAGGTGAATGAGGACAGCAAGAAAATTTTTTGTGAATTCGTGCGCCATTCTATTGACTTAATGCGAAAAAAAGAGATATAATAATAAAAAACGAAAAGGAGCAAAACGAATTGAAAGCTTTTTTTGAAAAAACCAAGTCGGGATCATATGTCGGAAGCGTGCTTTTCGCGATCCTCGGCATCATGCTTTTGATCAACCCCGGCATGTCGTTTGACGTTTTGTGCGTCAGCGTCGGCATGATATTTTTAATTTTTGCCGTCGTCAACATCATTATGAATTTAAGGTCGCCCGTTCCTTTTGTATTCGGCGCGTTCTTGATAGGCGACATTGTGATCGGCGTCGCAGGGATATATTTCATTTCCGCGCCGGCGCTTGTTAAAGGCATTATCCCCGTCGTGCTCGGAATATTGATGATATACCACGCGGTGACGGATATAAGAGCCTCTGTCGCGATGAAGGAGCTCGGCGGAAAGTATAAGGGCATGATGGCGGTCGGCGTCGTTACGCTCATCATCGCGCTTTTGGTGCTGTTTGACCCGTTCTCCGCCGGAGATGTGATGATAAGGCTCATCGGCGCGGCGTTTTTATATGACGGCATTTCCGCGCTCATCGTTATGCTCTCGCTCTCGCACAGGGAGAAGGAGAACAAAAAGGCAAAGGCCGTTAACTACCGCGAAGTTTAGTATTGATTTTTTCACCGGTTGGTGCTATAATTAAAAAAGACAAAATGCAAAGGGGCGTTAATAATGGAAAAGAAAAATATTGACTGGTCGTCGCTCGGCTTCGGATATATCAAGACCGACTACAGATTTGTTTCGAATTATAAAGACGGCGCGTGGGACGACGGCGTTATGACAGAGGACGCTGAGGTAAAGATCAGCGAGTGCGCCGGCGTGTTACAGTATGCGCAGACCTGCTTTGAGGGAATGAAGGCATACACGACCGAGGACGGAAGAACCGTCGTTTTCAGACCGGACTTAAACGCGGAGCGTATGGCAAACTCGGCCAGAAGGCTTGAGATGCCGGCATTCCCGGAGGACAGGTTTGTTGACGCTGTGTTAAAGACCGTTAAGGCGAACGAGGCTTATGTTCCGCCGTTCGGCTCGGGCGCGACGCTTTATATCCGCCCTTATATGTTCGGATCAGACCCCGTTATCGGCGTTAAGCCGTCAAACGAATATCAGTTCAGAATCTTCACGACCCCCGTCGGCCCTTACTTTAAGGGCGGCGCGAAGCCCATCACCATCAAAGTATCGGACTTTGACAGGGCGGCACCCAACGGCACGGGTCACGTTAAGGCCGGCCTTAACTATGCAATGAGCCTTCACGCTATCGTGACGGCGCATAACGAGGGCTTTGCCGAGAATATGTATCTTGACGCGAAGACGCGCACCAAGGTTGAGGAGACAGGAGGAGCGAACTTCATTTTCGTTACGAAGGACAATAAGGTCGTAACGCCGAAGTCGTCAAGCATTCTGCCTTCGATCACGCGCCGCTCGCTCATCACCGTCGCGAAGGACTATCTGGGTCTCGAGGTCGAGGAGAGAGAGGTCGAGTTCTCCGAGGTGGCGGACTTTGCCGAGTGCGGACTTTGCGGAACTGCGGCAGTTATCTCGCCCGTCGGCAAGATCTATGACCACGGCAGGGAGATCGCGTTCCCGTCCGGCATGGAGGAAATGGGCCCCATCACCAAGAAATTATACGAAACTCTCACCGGAATCCAGATGGGCAGGATCGAAGCTCCCGAGGGCTGGATCAGGGTTATCGAATAATTTTTAAAAAATTTAAAAAAATACTTGCATTAGACCGGAAAGTATGATATACTATAAAAAGTTAATGACTGTCGGCAAAATCCGACGGGCGGAATGAACGAGAGGTGAACGAGAATGAAGCAGGGAATTCATCCGGATTACAAGCAGACAACAATCAGGTGTGCGTGCGGAGAGGTAATTGAAACCGGTTCCACAAAAGAGAACATAACGGTCGAGATTTGTTCCAAGTGCCATCCTTTCTATACAGGTAAGCAGAAGCTTGTTGATACAGGCGGCCGTGTAGAAAGATTCAGAAAGAAATTTAATCTTGAAAACAAATAAAAGCGGAAATATTTCCGCTTTTTTTGTTTTTAAACCTTGTCACGGAGAGCAAAAAATGCTATAATATAGATTGACTAATTGTGGAGAAAGATGCGTATGAAAATCAAGGTGGATCACCTTACTTCAAAGGAATTTTCCGAATATGCGGACAGCACGTTTGCAAAGCCTGTGAAGATGTCGCTCGGCATTTTTTTGGGCATTATTATGATAGTTTTGGCCTGCCTTCTTTTCACGGGCAAGGGGGGCGGAGCGGTGAAGCCTTTATTTATCACCGCGTTCATTTTGGCGGCGCTTTACATTCTCTCCGGTGCGGTTTTAGGCACTGCATATAAAAAGTCCGGCCTTTCGGGCACGAGGTGCGCCTACAGCCTTGATGAGGACGGAATGGACATTAAGATGGGCGACCTTTCGGGCGACCTTTCGTGGAGCTATGTTAAATATGTTAAGGAGACGAAAAATCTTTTTATCATAAGGGCGAAGGGAAGCCAGTTCATCATTCCCAAGCGGTGCTTAAAGTCCGCCGAGTTTCGGGAATTTATTAAAAACACTCTGCCGGAGGAAAAGATAAAACGGCTGAAATATACTATTGATAAGGAAACCGAAGATAATGGCGATTGAGAAAACCGACGAATCGCTCGTTATGAAACAGCGCGAAATTATGGAAGAAATAAATCATCTGCCGCACGGGGGCAAAAAAAGCCTTATATACACCCTCGGCTGTCAGCAGAACGAGAGCGATTCGGAAAAGCTTTCCGGAATGCTCAAAAAAATGGGCTATACGCCGACCGAGAACCCCGAGGAGGCGGATGTTATTTTGTTTAACACCTGCGCCGTGAGGGAGAATGCCGAAAAAAAGCTTTTCGGAAGGGTCGGTGCATTGAAGCCTTTAAAAGAGAAGAATCCCGAGCTTTTGCTCGGCGTGTGCGGCTGTATGGCGCAGGAGGCCGGAATGGAGGAAAAATTCCGCCGCCGTTACCGCTTTGTGGACATGGTGTTCGGCACGCACGCATTATACAGATTCCCCGAGATTCTTAAAAAAGCATTGAGCGAAAGAACACAGGTGAGAGACGTTTCGGATATTGACGGAGAGGTGACGGAAGGCATCCCGGTCGACCGCGCGAGCAGCGTGAAAAGCTATGTCTCCGTTATGTACGGCTGCAACAACTTCTGCTCATACTGCATCGTGCCCTATGTGCGCGGCCGCGAGAGGAGCAGAGCGTATCGCGACGTTATAAACGAAGTGCGTGAAATTGCGGACTCGGGCTGTAAGGAGATCATGCTTTTGGGGCAAAACGTCAACTCCTATAACGGCGGGGTGGACTTTCCGGAGCTTTTGTATAAGGTGAGCGAGGTGCCGGGGATCGAGCGCATCCGCTTTATGAGCTCCCACCCGAAAGATATAAGCAGCGAGCTTATCTCCGTTATGGCCGAGAGGGAAAACATTTGCAACCAGCTTCATCTTCCCGTCCAGTCCGGAAGCGACAGGATATTAAAGCTGATGAACAGGCACTATAACACGGAGCACTACCTTTCCATTGTGGACGAGGTCAAAAGAAAGATACCCGATGTGACGCTGACGACCGACATTATCGTCGGCTTTCCGGGGGAGACGGATGAGGACTTTTTAAAAACCGTTGAGCTGTTAAAAACGGTGCGCTATGACAGCATCTTTTCGTTCATATATTCAAAGAGGACAGGCACTCCGGCCGAAAAAATGGCGGATGTGATGACAGAGGAGCACAAGCACGAGAACTTTTCAAAAATGCTTGAGATTCAAAACGAAATTTCGCTTGAGAAAAACAAGGCGCTCATCGGCTCGGTTCAGTCCGTCCTGGTCGAGGGGCAAAGCAAGACCGATCATGATAAGATGAGCGGCCGCTCCGAGGGCGGAAAGCTTGTTCACTTTTCGTCAGACGCTGTTCGCCCGGGAGATATTGTGAAGGTTAAAATAGAAAGCGTTAACACCTGGACGCTTTCGGGAAAGCTTGAGGAATGAAAATGATTGAGGACAGAAGCAAAATGTCCGCCATGATGCGGCAGTATCTTGCGACGAAGGACGATTATCCCGACGCAATACTAATGTACCGCGTCGGCGATTTTTACGAGATGTTTTTTGACGACGCGGTGACCGCGTCGCGCGAGCTTGAGCTTGTTTTAACCGGAAAGGACTGCGGCCTGCCCGAGCGCGCGCCGATGTGCGGTGTGCCGTTCCACGCGGTCGACAACTATATTTCGCGCCTGGTCGCGAAGGGCTATAAGGTCGCGATATGCGAGCAGGTGGAGGACCCTAAGGAGGCCAAAGGCTTAGTCAAGCGCGACGTTATAAGGGTCGTCACTCCCGGAACGACGACGGATGAGGCACTGCTCGATTCGCGCCCGACAAACTATATGTGCGCAGTCAAAAAGAGCGGAAACGATTCCGCGCTCGCCATTGCCGACGTGTCGACAGGCGAGGTTTTGGTGACCAAAATAACATCGGACGACGAGAACGACTTAATAAGCGAGATCACGAGGTTCGCGCCGGTCGAGATACTTTTAAACGAAGAGGCGGCCGCATCTAATGCTTTGACAGACTACATCGCGGAGAGGACGAAGGCGCTTTCCTTTTCGTGCGACGAGAGCTATTTTTCATATGAAAACGCGAAATGCGTTATCGAGCTTCAGTTCGGAGACGAGAGCAAAAAGGTCTTGGACGATAAGGATATTACGGGCGCGCTCGGCGCTTTAATGTCATACATCGAGGAGACGCAGAAGGTGGAGCTTGCCCACATAAAGGAGATCAACTTTTTTGACGCGGCGCGGTTTATGGAACTTTCCGGAACGGCGATGAGAAACTTGGAGCTTGTCGAGAATATGCACGACAAGACAAGGCGCGGCACGCTTTTGTCCGTGCTTGATAAGACGTGCTCCACGATGGGAAAAAGAACGGTCAAAAACTGGATATTGCGGCCTTTAATTGACACCGTGAAGATTAAAGAAAGGCTTGACGCGGTGGGCGAGGCGGCAGAAAAGCTTATCTTAAGAAGCGACGTCCGCGCGCTTATCGCGAAGATAAACGATATTGAAAGAATAGTCAGCCGCGTTTCGCTCGGCACGGTGAACCCGAGAGACCTGGTCGCTCTAAAGACATCGCTCGGCGTGATCCCGGCTCTTATCGGCGAGTGCGAAAAATTCAAATGCGACTTTCTTAAAAAAGAGTCATCGCGCTTAGAGCCTTTGACAGATTTATATGACCTTATCGACCGCGCAATAAAGGACACCGACACTCCGGTCTCCGTCCGCGAGGGAAGAATGATAAAAGAGGGCTTTTCAGAGGAGATTGACCGGCTTAACGCGCTGATGAGCGGAAGCAAGGGCATTCTTGCCGAGATCGAGGCGCGCGAGAGGGAGAAAACCGGCATTCCCAAGCTCAAGGTCGGCTATAACAAGGTGTTCGGCTATTACATCGAAGTCTCGAACGTGAACCTTTCAAAGGTGCCGGCAGAATACATAAGAAAGCAGACGCTGACAAACGGCGAGCGCTACATAACGGAGGAACTAAAAGAGGTCGAGAAGGATGTTTTGTCCGCCTCGGAAAAGGTCGTAAGATTGGAGTACGACGCGTTTTTATATGTTGTTAATGCCGTTCGGGAAAAGACGGGCGAGATTCAGAAGACCTCGCGCGCGGTCGGCGTTATCGACGTTATATGTTCGTTTGCCGAGGTCGCGGTCAAAAATTCATACTGTATGCCGGCGGTGGACAATTCCGAGACTATCGAGATCAAAAACGGCCGCCATCCGTTGGTCGAGCAGATAAAGGGGAGCGAGCTTTTCGTCCCGAACGACACGAATCTATCCGGCAAGGGCGATTCGATGGCGATCATAACCGGCCCGAATATGGCCGGAAAGTCGACCTATATGCGCCAGACGGCGCTTATCGTCCTGATGGCGCAGATCGGCTCGTTCGTGCCGGCGTCGGAGGCAAGGATCGGCGTGTGCGACAGGATATTTACAAGGGTCGGCGCGTCGGATGACTTACCGTCCGGCCGGAGCACCTATATGGTGGAGATGAGCGAGGTCGCCGAGATTGTGAATAACGCGACGAAAAAGAGCCTTGTCATATTAGACGAGATCGGCCGCGGAACAAGCACGTTTGACGGGCTTTCCATGGCCTGGGCGATCGTTGAATACTGCGCTGAAAAAATTCACTCGCGCACATTATTTGCGACGCACTACCACGAGCTGACAAAGCTTGAGGGCGCTGTTCCCGGCGTTAAGAACTACTGTATCGCCGCGAAAAAGCGCGGAAACGACATTATTTTCCTCCGCAAGATAATAAGGGGCGGAGCGGACGAGAGCTACGGAATCGAGGTCGCGCATCTGGCCGGCGTCAAGGAGTCCATCATCCGCCGCGCGAAGGAGATATTAAAGGGCCTTGAAGAGGAGGGCTCGTGCCGTATGCCGGAAAGAACGGCTCCGGAGGGCGACGTTCAGCTTTCGCTTGACTCCGGCGCGCGCGACGGAATAATCGACAGACTCCGAATGATCGATATTTCGGCGCTGACGCCGATCGAGGCATTAAACATATTAAACGAACTTAAAAACAAGGCGACAGAGTAAGGAGGCGGCCAAATGGCGAGAATACACGTTTTGGACAAAAGCGTTTCAAATATGATCGCGGCAGGCGAAGGGGTTTCGCGCCCGGACTCCGCCGTTAAGGAGCTCATTGAAAACGCGATGGACGCGGGGGCGAAAAACATCACCGTCGAGATCAAAAACGGCGGCATCAGCTTTTTGTCCGTGACGGACGACGGCTCGGGCATCGAGGAGGACGATATTTTGACCGCCTTTATGCCGCACGCGACAAGCAAGATCGCCTCGGCGAAGGACCTGGACAGCATCATGACCTATGGCTTTCGCGGCGAGGCATTATCGAGCATCGCGGCAGTCTCGCGCATCACGCTCGTGACAAAAACTCTCGATGCCGACGAGGCAGTGAAGCTGGAGCTTGAGGGCGGCGAGGTCAAGGGAAGTGAGACGGTCGGCGCGAAAACGGGCACGCATATCGCGGTGTCGGACATATTTTTCAACACGCCGGCGCGCTATAAGTTTTTGAAAAAGGATTCGGCAGAGGCCGCCGCGGTGACAGACGTTGTGCAAAAGGCGGCGCTTTCACGGCCGGACATTTCTGTCCGCTACATAAGCTCCGGCCGCGAGGCGTTTAAGACACAGGGCGACGGAAATTTATTAAACGCGGTCTATTCGCTTTTCGGGGGCGACATTGCAAAGCACATGATAAAGGTGGACTATTCGGATTCCGGCGTCCGCGTGACGGGGTATTCGGGCACTGCCGCCGTGGCAAGGCCGAACAGGAACATGCAGATATTTTTCGTCAACGGCAGAAGCGTGGTGAGCCGCACGGTATCCTTCGCGCTCTCCGAGGCGTATAAAAACCAGCTCACGGTCGGGCGTTTCCCGTCCGCCGTGCTGAATATCGAGGTTGACCCGTCGGCGGTGGATGTGAACGTTCACCCGTCGAAGACCGAGGTCAAATTCACGGACGAGAAGGCCATATATGACGCGGTGTACTGGGGCGTTAAAAATATGCTCTATGAAAAGCCCTATGTCCCGGCGGTCGAATCCATCACAAAAAAGCCGGCAGAGCCGGTGCGCCCGGCGCAGACAGAAGCGCCGAAGGAGCAAAACCCGATTGTTGCGCACGTTCAAAAGAGCCTTGACACGTTCGAGAAAAAGTCCGGCTTTCACAAGATCGAGCCGGTGAAAAAAGAGGCGTCAAAAACGTTTGCCGCCGAAGAAAGAGTAAAATACGAGCCGAAGCCGGAGGAAAAGCCGGCTCAGCAGACCATCGCGGCGGAAGAGACGGACGACTTTACTCTGATCGGCCAGGTGTTTGACACATATCTCATTGCCCAGAAGGGGAGCGACATGCTCTTAATCGACCAGCACGCCGCGCATGAGAGATTAAACTATGAGGCGCTTAAGAAAAAGCGCGACGAGAACGAGCCGGCCGGCCAGCTTTTCTTGGTGCCCGAGGTTATAAGCTTAAGCGACTCGGACATGGTCGTCTGGGAGGAGAACAGGGAGTTTTTTAAGTCCATCGGCTTTGAGACGGACAAGATGGGCGAAAACGACATCATGATAAGGAGCGCGCCTTATGGGACGGACGTTTCGGACAGCGGCGACGTTATCCGCGAGATATTAACGCTTTTATCGGATAAGAGGCACGACAACAGGCGCACATATTTAGAGGAGCGCGCGATGTATACCGTGTCGTGCAAGGCGGCGATAAAGGCGAATATGGCAATCTCGCCGCTTGAGCAGAGGGAGCTTATCAAAAAAGTGCTCGCGCTTCCCGGCATCAACACCTGCCCCCACGGCAGGCCGATCATGATCAAGATGACGAAAGAGAAAATCGAAAAGGAATTTAAGAGAATATGAAAATACCCGTGATCGTTGTCTCGGGGCCGACGGCCTCCGGCAAGAGCGCGCTCGCGTTAAAAATCGCCGAAAAGTACGGGGGCGAGATCGTCTCGGCCGACTCGATGCAGATATATAAAGAGCTTTCGGTCGGCACGGCAAAGCCCGATAAAAGCGAAATAAAAAGAGTGCCCCACCACTTGGTGGACATTTTAGAGCCTGAGGAAAAATTCTCGGCGGCGGACTTTAAAAAAAGAGCCGAGGAGGCGATAGAGGACATCTCCTCGCGCGGCCGCCTTCCCATAATCGCCGGCGGAACGGGGCTCTATATCGATTCGCTCCTTTATTCAACCGGCTTTTCACACCCGAAGGAAAACCCTAAACTCCGGCGCGAGCTTGCCGAGATGAACGAAAAAGAGGGAGCGGACGCGGTCTATGCCATATTAAAAAGCCTTGATGGCGATGCGGCAGAAAAGATCCACAAAAACAACGTAAAGCGCGTTATCCGAGCGATCGAGATCATCAAAAGCACTCATAAGAGCCTGGAAGAAAGCGTCGAAAAGCCGCTCGGCGTCTCTCCGAAATACGAGGTTTTATATGTTTTCATAAATCCCGACAGGCAGGAGCTTTACCGCCGTATCGACCGCCGCGTCGACGAAATGATGGAGCAGGGACTTTTGGATGAGGCGAAAATGCTTTTTGAAAGGAACGTTCCGCCGGACGCGACGAGCGTTCAGGCTATCGGCTATAAGGAGTTTTTCGGGGTGTTTCGCGGCGAGAAATCGCTTTCGGACGCGGTGGACGAGCTTAAAAGAGACACGCGCCGTTATGCCAAAAGGCAGGTAACGTGGTTCTCGCGCCACAAGGACGCGGTTGAGCTTAAAAAAAACGAGCTTTCACTTTTGGAAGAAACAGAAGAGTTTAAGAGGTTTATTGCTCTTTTGGGAAAGGACAAGTGAGAATGAGAAGAGTAATTGCAATTTTACTTGTAATAATTCTTTTGTTCACGGCCGGATTTGCCGTGCACTACATTAAAAACTCGGGCGCCGGGAAAACGGTGACCGCGGTCGAGACGACATATGAAAAATCCGCCGAGACGGAAGGCTTCATCTTGAAAAACGAAAAGGTGATAGACCTTTCGGGCGGCGAGTTCGCGCGTTTTTACTATAAAAACGGGGACAAGGTCTCGGGCAATTCAAAGATCGTTTCGCTTTATAACAGCGAGTCGGACGGGGCGCTGATTGCCGAGATCGAGAAGATTGACGAGCGCATAAAAAGCCTCGGCAGCGACTATGTGAATTTGACCGCGAACGACGTTTTAAAAGTCGAAAACTATATAGATTCGGACATCGACAAGATGGCGGACGTTATGGCAAAGGGCGAGGCGGCCGAGGAAACACTCCTTCGCGACAGGCTGACGGCGCTTTTTAACATCAAGCACACAAACTCCGCGCCGGAGAACGACGACGAGGAGGCGCTAAATAGAGAAAAGCAGGCGCTTGAGGGCAAGCTCTCGTCGGCGAAGAACGATGTTTTCGCCCCGATGGGCGGAATCTTTTCCGAGAAGGCGGACGGGTTTGAGGGCGCTGTTACACTTGACGAGGCGATGAATATCACTCCCTCGGGCGTGGACTCACTGCTGGCCGAAAAGGAAAAAGAGTCAGGCAAGGCCGTGAAGATTATCGATAACTACAAGTGGTACATAATCGCCAAGGTGCCCGAAAAGACCGTTTCGGGCAAGGAGAAAGGCGCAAATGTGAAGATCGGGATGCCGGACGGGGAGATCACCGGAACGCTTGAATACCTCTCGGCCGTAGAGAACGGCTATGTGGCTCTTCTGATCTCGACCGACAGGGACTCCTCCTCGCTTTCGGACGCGAGAAAGGTCAAGATCAAGCTGATATTCGACCGGTACTCGGGCTTCGTTATCCCGACAAAGGCGTTTCACATTTACGACGGCGAATACGGCGTATTCGTTAAGAAAAATTCGAAAAAGATATTTAAAAAGACCGAGGTCATCTATTCGGACGACGAGTACAGCGTTGTCTCAAGGTCGGACGGAACGGAGCTTAAACTCTATGACTCGGTTATTACGGACGGTGATTTAAGTGAATACTACGATCAGTGAGAACATTAAAAAAATCAGGGAGGAGATTGACCGCGCCGCATTAAAGGCCGGGCGCGATCCGGGCGAGATCACGCTTATGGCGGTCTCCAAGACCAAGCCCGTCGAGTCGGCAGTTTTGGCGGCGAAAAGCGGCGTTATTTTGGGCGAGAACTATGTTCAGGAATTTAAGGAAAAGTTTGAGGCGGAGCCCGAACTTCCCTGGCACTTTATCGGCCATCTTCAGACAAACAAGGTCAAATACATCGTCGGCAAGGCGAAAATGATCCATTCGGTGGACAGTCTGCATCTTGCCGAAAAGATAAATTCCGAGTCGGAAAAGCGCCGAATTGTGACAGATTGCCTCGCGGAAATAAATTCCGGGTGCGAGGAAAGCAAATTTGGTTTGACATTTTCCGAATCTTTATATATAATAAAAGAAATGGCCGAATTTAAGAACATAAGGTTAAGAGGGCTCATGACTGTTGCGCCGGTCTGCCAGAGCGCAGAGGACAACAGAGAGATATTTAAAAAGATGAAGGACACTTTCCTTGAAATAAAAAAGGATGTGCCTTCATTTGACACGCTTTCGATGGGAATGAGCGCGGACTTTACCGTTGCCGTCGAAGAGGGGGCGTCGATAGTCAGAGTCGGGACAGCGATATTCGGCGAGAGAAACTATACAAAGTGAAAAATTTTTATGAAAGGAAAGATATACTGTGGCAAACATTTTAAACAAGATCGGCGACATGATCTTCGGGCCCGAGGATTATGACGACGAGGAAATGACCGCCGAGGAAGAGACAGAAGAAAAAGAGGAAAAAAGAGGAATGGATCTTTTCCGCCGCGAAGAGCCGAAGGCGGAGATAAAGAAGGACGATTTTTCCCGTTCATATAAAAAGGAGGACGACTTTTCGCGCACATACGGCAAGAAAGGCAAGGTCGTTAACATCACGTCGACGACTCAGTTCGAGGTCGTTGTGCTTCAGCCCGAGTCTTTTGAAGAGGCGAAGGACATTGCGGACAACTTGAAGGCGAAAAAGCCCGTTATCGTCAACCTTGAAAAGATCGAAAAAGAGCAGGCAAGAAGAATGGTCGACTTTGTTTCCGGCTCTTCCTATGCCTTGGGCGGCGACATTCAGAAGATTTCTAACATGATCTTTCTGGTAACGCCCTACACGGTCGGAATCTTAGGCGACTTTAAGGACGAGCTTAAGAACAAGGGCATCTTCCCCTGGAGCTATTGATATGGTCTTTTTAATAATAGTCAGGCTTTTGGAGATATATGACTTTATCATTTTATTAAGGTGCATATGTTCATTCATCTTTATGGGGACGTATAATTCGTTTTATATGTTCTTGGTGAAGATAACAGAGCCTGTGTTATCGCCGGTGAGAAACCTTCTTTCGCGCACGCCCTTGGGCAATCTGCCGCTTGATTTTTCGCCGGTCATCGTGATGCTTTTGATTGGAGTATTGGAGCGTTGGGTTTACTTATTAAGCAGAATGTTTTAGCGCACGGCGCCACGGAGGAGGAAAGGCTTATCCTCGCGAAGGCTTATGACGCATATGTTAAAAGTGAAAAGAGCTTTTATCCGGCCTTCACGCATTTTTTAACGCCGTCAGAGGCCGCCGCGGTGCGCCGCGCGTTTTCAAGCTGCGAAGCCGTTTCGTTTTCCGGCGGATATGATGATTCCGAGCGCGTTATGGCGGGCTTTAATTCGGAGGGCGAGGATTTTCCGATAATGGCGGTACGCTTGTCGGGCGACTTTTCTCACATTAGGCACAGGGACGTTTTGGGGAGCTTAATGAGCCTTGGCATCGACCGCGCCGTGACGGGGGACATTTTGGTCACGCCCGACGCGGCGTATATCTTTTGCGAGGAGCGAATGGCAAAGTACATCGCGGAGAATTTAACCTCCGTTTCAAGGGAGGCTGTGAAAGCCGAGGTCGTTTCGGTGGGCGAGATAAGCGCCGCGAGGCAGTTTGACGAGATCAAAAAAAGCGTTGCGTCCGAAAGGGCGGACGCAGTGGTCGGCGCGGTGTTCTCATTATCGAGGGCGGACGCGGCCGAGGCTATCGCGCGGCAGGAGGTTATGCTTAACTACAGCGTTTTGTCATCGAAGGACAAACGCATTTCGTCGGGCGACGTTATATCGGCAAGGGGCAGAGGAAAAGCCATAGTCACCTTTTCGGGGGACTTAAGCAAAAAGGGCAGGCTTTTCATTCTGATCAAAAAATATAAATGATTTAAGGAGTTGGTTTTATGTATTCACCGCTTGAGCTTGAACAGATCGAATTTGAAAAAAAGGCGTTCGGCGGCTACAGTATGGAGGATGTTGACAGAACATTTTCCGTGCTTAAGAGGGATTACGAGGAGCTTTATGTTGAAAACTCCGAGCTTAAGAAAAAGTTAAAGGCATTGGAGAGCCAGGTTTCCGAGAGCGAGGATATGAAGGAGACGCTTCACAATGTCTTAATCGCGGCTCAGAAGTCGAGCGATGAGAAGAAAGAGGCGAGCGAGAAAGAGGCCGAGCTCATCATCAAAAAGGCCGAGCTTGACGCGGAAAAGATCAAAAGCGGCGCGGAAAAAGAGGTTATGGACTTAGAGAAGAAGAAAGAGGACTTAAAGAACGAGGTCTCCGTTTTCGTGACAAAGATGAGCGCGCTTTTCGAGGCACAGGTCAAGTATTTAAATAAGTCGGAGGAGTTATAATGTATCTTGCGGTGTGCGGGGCGCTGACTCTTTTGGTCGTATTGCTTGACTACATTACGAAAAGGATAGTATCGGGCAACATGGTGTTATATCAGTCGATTCCGGTGATAAAGGGCGTTTTTAACATCACTTATGTTAAAAACACCGGCGCGTCGTTCGGGATGATGGCCGGGGCAAGGTGGTTCTTCGTCGCGGTCACGGTGATTTTAATCGCCGCGGTCATTTACTATGCGGTGAAGAACAAGATCACCGATAAGCTTTTTTTAGTCTCCGCCTCGTTCGTTGTCGGCGGCGGGATCGGTAACCTGATCGACAGGATCGCGACCGGCGCGGTGGTGGACTTTTTTGACTTTTGCCTCATCAATTTTGCGATATTCAACGTGGCGGACTGTTTTGTCGTCGTCGGCGTTATATTAATGGCAATATATTATATTAAAGAAGAGAAAACGAAAAAAGAGGAATAGACATGGAGAAAAGCATTAAGGTCACAGAGGGCGGCAAAAACGTCCGGGCGGACGTTTTTGTTTCCGAAAATGAGGAGGACATTTCGCGTTCGTTTGCTGGTCGGCTTTTTTCCGAGGGGCTGGCGAAGGTGAACGGGCGTGCGGCAAAGCCGAGCCTTAAGTTAAAAGAGGGCGATGTCATAACCTTCACTCTTCCCGAGCCCGAGGCGATCGACGCCGAGCCCGAGGATATTCCCTTGAACATCGTCTATGAAGATGACAGCGTTTTGGTCATAAACAAGCCGCGCGGAATGGTTGTGCATCCGGCGGTCGGAAATGAAAGAGGCACGGTTGTGAACGCCGCGCTTTTTCACTGTCAGGGCTCGCTTTCCGGCATCAACGGGAGCGTGCGCCCGGGGATCGTTCACAGGATCGATAAGGACACGACGGGTCTATTGGTCATCGCGAAGAACGACCGCGCGCATAAGAGCCTGACAGATCAGCTGGCCGACCGGTCGCTCTCGAGGGTGTATTACGCGCTCGTGAACGGCAATATTAAGGAGGACGGCGGCACCGTCGACGCGCCGATCGGCAGAAGCCCGAAGGACAGAAAGAAGATGGCCGTCGTGCCGGACGGGCGCAGTGCGGTGACGGATTTTGAGGTGATCGAGCGGTTCGGCGCATACACTTTGGTTCGGTGTAAGTTAAGAACCGGGCGGACGCACCAGATCAGGGTGCATATGAAGCACATCGGCCACAGCGTGGTGGGCGACAAGGCATACGGCATCAAGAACGAGCGGTTCGCGCTTGCCGGCCAGCTCCTTCACGCGAAGGAAATTTCCTTCATTCACCCCGAAACCGGGGAAAAGGTGACATTTTCGTGCCCTCTGCCCGATGATTTTTCCGCGGTTTTAGAGGTTTTGAGAAAAACGAAAAAGGAAGATTAGGGTAAAAACGTGGGACGGCGCCGGCCGTCCTTTTTTGAGCACATCACGAAGAGCGCCCGTAGGGTCGATTCACGAATCGACCGGCCACAAAACATACGTCCGTCTTCTTTACAGTCAGATTTCACTAAAAAGAGCAATATTTCTGAACAAATAGCAATATTTTGTATAGACAATCTGAGAAAAGTATGATAAAATAATATAAAAGAACCCATATGCGGATGGGGCAAAAAAAAGGAGGAACTATATTTAATGAAACGAAGAGTATGTATTTTACTTGCGCTCACGCTTCTTTTGTCGACCTTTGTTTCCGTTTCGGCGGCAGACAAGGTGTTCACGGCGAAGGACGTGACGGAGCAGATCGGCGACGTCAAGATCGAAAACGGCGTTGTTGCTCTCGGCGGAAATGTGAAGCTTTCCGCTATCGGGTTCAAGGCGGATCTGACGGGCGTTAAGTCCATCGAGATCAAGGCAAAGGAATACCGTGACCCGAACGGTGAAATTTTCAGAGTTAAGGTGGACGACCCCAATTCATTAAGCATCGGCGAGATCGTGTTCGGTGACGGATCCAATATCGCAAGCGGTAACATCAGCGAGCAGAAGGGCGTTCACACGGTCTATCTTTATACGACGCTCCTTTCGACGGGCGCCAAGTGGGAGATTGAGACCATCACGTTAAAGAGCGAGGCTAAAAAGCTCGTAACCCCCGTGCCGGACGATAAGATAATCGACAACTGGCACGACACATGGGCCGCGACCGACAGCTACGGAAGGCGCGTTGCGGACTTTGAGGAAACCGGCCCCGTTAAAGAGGGAAACCGCAAGGTCGGCATGTTCTACTGGCCGAGCCTTACGACCGGCACGACCGGTGTGACGCCCGATATTTTAAGGGCACATCCCGAAGCGTACGGCGACTTTAAGAACCCGGCGTGGAAGAACGACGGCAAGACGATTGGTTACTGGTGGGGCGAGCCTGTTTACGGCTTTTACTCAGAGACAGATTACTGGGTGCTTAAAAAGCACGGCACGATCCTTGCAAACGCGGGTGTGGACGCGATATTTATGGACTACACCAACGACGCGGGATTAAACATCAAGAACTATAACCTCATTTTAAGGGCGTTCCACGACCTTCGCGAGGAGGGCATAAACGCTCCCAAGGTCAGCATCTACGGCAGCATGTCCGGCGCGACGAACGGAGCTCCGAGAGAGGTTCTGCCGGCGATGTATTATAATCAGGTTAAGTCCGGCGAGTGGGACGACCTCATCTTCTACTGGGAGGGCGACCCGATGTACATAAACTTCCCGATCTCCGAAAAGTCAAAGGTGACCGAGGATAAGGATCTTGAAAAGCTCTTTACAGACATTGACTTCAAGCTCAACTTAAGAGACACGGGCGAGCTTCGCGGCGGCGCCGCAACAAGGGAACACCGCCACGTAAACTGGCTTGAGGAATATCCCCAGCATCCCTTCGGCGTGACTGACAGCGGAAGAAGAGAGACAATCTCATTGGCTGTCGGAATCAACCAGTCTTATGTTGACGGAAGCTCGGTTGTCGGCGTATTTTCCGACCCCTATACAAAGGGCAGAGCATATTCCGAGGCGTTCGGCGAGGACTACAGAGCGGACAACGGAAGAACCGCATATTTCTTCCGCGAGCAGGCCGCTCATGCTCTTAACGTGGACGCGGAATTCGTGTTTGTTGACGGCTGGAACGAGTGGAAGACACCCAACTATAACTCTTTCGGAACCCACACGGGAACGGTTTTCGTTGACCTTTTTGACGAGGAGAATAGCCGTGACTTTGAGCCTTCCAGAAGCTATTTAAAGGACGACTATTATAACCTTTTAGTCGACTTTATAAGAAAATACAAGGGCACGCGCCCGGCACCCGTTGCAACCGCGGCCGCAACTATCGACATTAACGGCGCACCGTCGCAGTGGGACTCTGTCGGCCCGATGTTCTATAACGACTTTGACAACTATGAGCGTGACTACACCGGCGGAAAGGACTTTGAGACGGGCGAGCCCGTAAGCTATAAGACGACAGTCAACAACTCCATTTCGCGCGCGAAGGTCGCAAGAGATAACGATAATTTCTATTTCTATGTTAAGACGGTGAACCCCATAAAGACCGGCACTCCCGGATTTATGAACCTCTACATAAACTCGGACAGAAACCCGGCAACAGGCTGGGAGGGCTTTGACTATTCCGTTAACGTGGCCGGCGACAAGGTTCTTGCAAAGGCGGTAAATAACTCCTGGAGCTGGGAGCCTGTTGGTAACATTAACTACACCGTATCGGGCGACGTGCTTCAGATGGCAATCCCGAGAAGCCTCTTAGGCGAGACCGGAACGGTCGACTTTGAGTTTAAGTGGACTGACTCCTTAGTTTGCGACGGAGATTATCTTGACTTCTATTCTGAAGGCTCCGTAGCTCCTATGGGCAAATTCAACTACGTTTACACAGAGGTTGAGCAGACCGCTCTTACTAAGGCTGAGCGCGACGCGCTTCCCGACGTTTCGATCCTCAAGGCGGGCACATCCAAGGCAATTATCGACGGCGGAAAGATGCCTGTTTACGAGAAGGACACCGCGGTTACTCCGTTTGAGATGAACGGAACGCTCTATGTTCCGCTCGAAACCTATGAAGAGATCTTAGACTACGGCTTTACAAAGGTTGAATATTCGGCAGAGGACAACACGGTTTACCTCGGAAGGCACGACTTAGAGCCCAATTCGACCGGGAACGTTTACACCATCACGAACTACGAGTGGACATATTCTGTTGTCGGCTCGCTTGAGGCAAGAAACAACGGAACGCTCCGCACGCTCACCAACGCATGCGTTACGGCTAACGGCCTTGTCTACGTTCCGGTGTCCTACGCGGCAGACGTTTTCGGCTGGTCCGTAAGGAACGTGGGCGGCGGAATCTGGACGGTGTCCAGAAACCCGGCAAACGAGAGTGCGGTCAACGCAGTGCTTCATCATTTAGGTTAAGGAGGGACTGTTAAATGAAAAAGATAATATCACTTATTTTAGCTCTCCTTATGATAGAGAGCCTGGCATTCACCTCATTTGCGGAGGAGAAAATATTGTCCCGCGCATCGAGCTGGACCATCACTGCGTCCTCGTCATTTCCGACGGGCGACATCAGCGCCGCGTTTGACGGTAACGACGCGTCATTCTGGCACTCCGACTATAACCATAACGGCAAGGAGTTTGTCTGGAAAGCGGAATGCCCCCACGCGATACACATCAATTTCGGCGGAATAACCAAGGTTTCGGGCTTCCGATATCTTCCGAGACAGGACGGAAACGACACCGGACTTTTTGGCGAGTTCAAGGTTTTCGGCTCCAAGGACGGAACTGAATATACCGAAATATATGAAGGAAAATTCACATGGGACGGAACGGACAGAAAAGCAAAATCCGTTTCATGGGGCGATATGGACCTTCGCGCAATCCAGATTGAAATTTTAAGCACTAACGGCGGCTTTGCGACCGCGGCGGCTGTCGACCTTTTGACAGGCGGAACGGGAAGCCCCATAAACAAGGGCGCAAAAATGCTTGTTGATCCGCCCTATATCGCACCCGACGAGTCAAACGGAGAGATCATCGAGCGCGGCGACGAGGCATGGGAGATCGAGGCAAGCTCGAACGACAAGAACAACGGAATCGGAGGCGCGTTTGACGGTAAGGAGTCGACCTTCTGGCACACCGCTTATCAGACGAACGACGAGAACACCGAGATCGTCTCGCACGACGAGCCTCCGCACACTATCACCGTTAAATTCCCCGAAGTCAAGGAAATTTCCGGATTCATCGTTGTTCCGCGTACGGGAAGCGATACAGGCAAATTCAAGAAGTATGAAATCTATTCGTCAATGAACGGCGATGATTTCGAGAAGATTTACGAGGGCAGCTTTGCCATTATCGGCGGCGACTGGTCTGAGCGTACGGCTTCATGGGGCAACACCAAGATGAAGGCGATCAGAATCGTTATAACAGAGTCGGTGGGCGGATACGGCACGGCGGCGGAGATCAAATTCTTAAAGGACTCCAAGCCTTCGAAAAGAGCGTTTGACTTCTCCGAGTGGAAAATTTCCGTCCGCAATCAGAACATGGAAAACTGTTCTGCGGCGTGGGGCCCGATAGAAAGAATCGTTGACGGCAACCCGGACGCTTACTGGCACTCATACTACGAGGCTGAGGGCGCAAACATCACCAAGATGGAGAGGGCTCCCTTCTGGATCGATATGGTTCTTCCCGAGAAGGACACGATCGAGGGCTTTGAATACACCCCCAGAAACGACAGCTGGCAGGGCAGACTTCTGGAGTACAACATCAATGTTTCGGACTCGGACGACGGCGAGCTTACCACTATTTATACAGGTCACGAGAGCCGCGACTCCGGCGCTAAGAGAACGATCAACTTCGGCATCGCGGTCGAGGTCAAGAGAATCCAGATCGAGATCATTCAGTCTGCAAACGACTATGCGTCGATCTCGGACTTCATATTCACTCCCGGTCAGAAGGGAACAGAGGTCGTTGCTCTTGACAAGTTTGTCGACGAGATGCATAACACGTTCTTAAACGAGATCGACAAATCAAATTATGTTGTTGAGGCGGATATTGGGAATTTCGGAACAAAGTGGAAGCTTACGAACATCTTTGACGGAGCAACCTCCTCTGCATGGCAGTCCGAGACGGCAACAAAGCCGGTCACGATCAAGGTTGACCTTGGCGGAAAGCACATTATAAGAGCAATCAACATCGCTCCGATGCTTTCGGCCGGCTTTATCGGCTACTGGGATCAGTTCGACATATTAACAAGCTCGGACGGCAAGAACTATAAGGAGCTCATAAAGGACTACAGCTTCCCGAAGAGAGACCTCTCCGAGAAGACCATCACGTTAGATGAGACGGTTCAGACAAGATACATTGCCTTCCGCGTGAAGAAATACACGAATAACCGTGTTTCGTGCGGCGAGATCAGCTTTATGCAGACCATGGCCGACAAGGAGAAGGAGGCAGGGCGCGACGAGAAGTATACACTCGTTATCGACTCGCCCGTAATCAAGGTCGAGAAGGAAGAAAAGAGCTATGATAAAGAGATTGACGCGGCGCCTTACATCACGTCGGTCGGCTCGACGCTCATTCCCCTTCGCGGACTTTTGGAGGAGATGGGAGCGACCGTCGACTGGAACGACGAGAACCAGACCATCACGATCGAGACAAGCATGATGTCCATCACCATGCAGGTGGGAACAAAGCTTGTTTACATCGACAAGGCAGGTCAGACCATTCGTTACACGATGACCGCGCCGCCCAAGATCAAGAACGGCAGAACTTATATTCCGGTCCGCTTCGTTTCGGAGCACCTGGGCTATAATGTCGGCTGGGACGGCGAAACAAAGACCATCACGATCAACTAAAAAAATCGGTGAGACAATATTTTGTCTCACCGATTTTTTGATGAAGAAGATGGCGGCCCTATGGTTGGGGTAATAGGTGCGCCGCAGGGTCGGTTCTCGGAATCGACCGCCGATTTTTTAGTATATATATTCCTCGCCGGGGGTGAAGATGTGAAAGCTTTGGGAAGGGTTTAGCCTGTAGAGCGTGTCCACAAACTGCGCCGGGTTTAATGAGTTTGCCTCATACATATCAAAGTGCATCGGCACGAGCATTT
>ERZ824480.713-NODE-713-length-37169-cov-4.339117_pt1 | contig 37169 bp, 31 predicted proteins | sample MGYA00519861_ERZ824480 | MGnify/ENA primary metagenome ERZ824480 (study PRJEB31778, sample SAMEA3449152) | human gut metagenome | biome: human gut; feature: human-associated habitat; material: faeces | place: United Kingdom | collected 2010/2012 ... | reverse complement strand
GCTGAGCGCCCGATTATGAGCAATCCGCTTGCGAAAGCAAGCGATGAAGCACGAAGTGCGAGATTGCGAATGGCGTGGGCTGAACTGTTGAAATTGCGAGGTATAGCTATAATATGGATAATATATACAGTATAATAGATAATATGTGTAAAGAGCGTAAAATTGACAGAGATTCGCTTGCATTAATCCTTGAAAATAATGATTCCGGTATGCTTGATTACTTATCGCTTAGGGCACGCAATACGGCAAATCAGACATTTGGCAATAAAATATATATAAGAGGACTTATAGAATTCACTAATTACTGCCATAATAACTGTTATTACTGTGGAATCAGAAGAGACAATAAAGATATAACAAGATACAGGCTTACGAAAGAAGATATACTTTTATGTGCTGATATAGGATATGAGCTGGGTTTTCGTACATTTGTACTTCAGGGCGGAGAAGACGCATATTATAATGATGATTATATGTGCGATATTATAGCATCTGTAAAGAAAAAACACAGTGATTGTGCATTGACATTATCAATAGGAGAGAAAAGTAAAGAAACTTATAAAAAATATTATGATGCAGGAGCAGACCGATATCTTTTAAGACATGAGACAGCGGATAAGAATCATTACAAAATGCTTCATCCTGCCGAGATGTCTTATGATAACCGTATAAGGTGCCTTCATAATCTGAAAGAAATAGGCTTTCAGACCGGATGCGGGTTTATGGTTGGTTCATTTGGGCAGAACATTGATACTATATATAAAGATTTACAGTTGATTATGGATTTCAAACCTCACATGGTAGGGATTGGTCCGTTTATAGTGCAGCATAATACGCCGTTTGCGGATAAAGAAAACGGAAGTGTTATACTAACGCTTAAACTTCTTGCGATAATAAGAATACTGCTTCCAAAGGTGCTGCTTCCGGCAACAACCGCACTTCAGACTATGGATGAGCATGGACATGAAAAGGGGATTCTTTTCGGAGCTAATGTTATTATGCCGAACCTTTCTCCTATGTATGCAAGAAAGAATTACACATTATATGATAATAAGGCTTATTCAGGAGAAGAAGCTGCGGAAAGCATTGAATTACTTAAAAAACATTTGAATAATATAGGTTATGAAATATCAGTATCACGGGGTGATTATAATGAATGATGTTAAAGATATAATTATTATAGGCGCGGGACTTGCAGGACTGTCAGCGCTTATATATGCAAAAAAAGCTGGATATAATGTATCGGTAATTGAAAAGGATGTGTATTTCGGAAGCCAGATAGCAGAGACGTCAGTTGTCGATAATTATCCGGGAATACCGGATATAATGGGTGCAGACCTTCTTGATGCATTTAAGAAACATGCCATATATGACAAATCAGATATTATATCAGGTGAAGCTATTGGTTTTAAGTTTAATGATAATCTTTGGAATGTAATTACGAAGACAGCTTCATATAAAACAAGAACAATAATATATGCAGCAGGCGCTCACCACAGAAAGCTTAATATACCCGGAGAAAAAGAATTTATCGGGAGAGGGGTATCTTATTGTGCAACATGCGACGGAGCGTTTTTCAAAGATAAAAATATTGCTGTCTGCGGCGGCGGAAATACAGCTGCACAGTACGTTCTTTATATGGCAGATATTGCAAAAAAAGTGTATCTTATTCATAGGCGTGATTCTTTCAGATTTTCAGACAAAATTTTAGAAAAGATAAAACAGACAGGCAATGTTGAAATAATTACAGGCGAAACAGTAAAATGTATTAACGGAGATAAGACTGTTTCAGGAATTACGCTTAATTCAGGTAAAATAATAGATGTTTCAGGCGTATTTATAGCTGTCGGAATGAATCCCGACACACAAATACTGAAAGATATGAATATTCTTGATAATTACGGATATATAATTGCCGACGAGACATGCAAAACCTGCCTGAGCGGTTTTTTTGCCGCAGGCGATGTGCGGACAAAACCTCTGAGGCAGGCTGTGACTGCAGCTTCTGACGGAGCTGTCAGTATAGAATCTGTTAATGAATATTTGAAATATTAATCTACTTTTGGAAGTGAAGCAAAGCCCTTTTTCAATTCTTCATCAGTTGGTATATAATCTGACATGGTACCATCGTTATATGCACCGTAAGCTACCATATCAAAATAGCCTGTTCCTGTAAGACCGAAGAGAATTGTTTTTTCTTCGCCGGTTTCTTTACATTTGAGGGCTTCGTCAATTGCAACGCGGATAGCATGACTGCTTTCAGGTGCAGGAAGAATGCCTTCAACTCTGGCAAACTGCTGTGCAGCAGCAAACACACTTGTCTGTTCAACGCTTCTTGCTTCCATAAGACCGTCATCATAAAGCTGTGAAAGAACCGAGCTCATTCCATGATATCTAAGTCCTCCTGCATGATTTGCAGACGGCATAAATCCACTTCCAAGAGTATACATCTTAGCAAGCGGACATACCATTCCTGTATCGCAGAAATCATATGCGTATACGCCGCGTGTAAGACTAGGACATGACGCAGGTTCTACCGCTATAATCTGATAATCCGCCTCACCTCTGAGTTTTTCACCCATAAACGGAGAAATAAGTCCGCCAAGGTTGGAACCGCCGCCGGCACATCCGATAATAATATCAGGTTTAATACCATATTTTTCAAGTGCAGTCTTTGATTCAAGACCGATAACCGACTGATGAAGCAGTACCTGTGAAAGTACGGAACCAAGTACGTAACGGTAGCCTTCCTGTGATGTTGCAGCTTCAACAGCCTCTGATATAGCACATCCGAGACTTCCTGTTGTTCCAGGGAACTCAGCGAGTATCTTTCTTCCGACGTTAGTTGTATCTGAAGGAGAAGGCGTAACTGAAGCGCCGTATGTTCTCATGACTTCACGTCTGAAAGGCTTTTGTTCATATGAACATTTAACCATGTATACTTTACAGTCAAGGTCAAAATAAGAGCAGGCCATTGAAAGCGCTGTTCCCCACTGACCGGCTCCTGTTTCGGTAGTAACTCCTTTAAGCCCCTGTTTTTTTGCATAATATGCCTGTGCAATGGCAGAATTGAGCTTGTGGCTTCCTGAAGTATTATTTCCTTCAAACTTATAATAAATCTTAGCCGGTGTATCAAGCGCTTTTTCAAGAAAATATGCCCTTATAAGAGGTGAAGGGCGGTACATCTTATAAAAATCAACAATCTCATCAGGAATATCAAAATATGGTGTGGTATCGTCAAGCTCCTGCTTTACAAGTTCATCACAGAATACAGGTCTTAATTCATCAAATGTCATAGGTTTTAAAGTGCCCGGATTAAGAAGAGGAGCAGGTTTGTTTTTCATATCAGCCCTGACATTGTACCATTGTGTAGGAATCTCATTCTCTTTGAGATATATTTTGTAAGGTATCTTATTATCCATGCTGTGGTTCCTTTCTTATAGTTTGTATTTATAAAAATATCCTTTAATAATTATATACTTTAACTGATAAAAGTCAAATAAAACATGACTTGAATTGATATTTTTATCATGCTATAATACTCATTAATGTTGTTTGTCAAATTATGCACCTGTAGCTCAGTGGATAGAGCAGTGGTTTCCGGAACCATGTTTTGCGGGGGTTCGAGTCCCTTCAGGTGTGTTTACTAAAATATTTTATAATGTACTGGTGAAGAATATGAGATTACGACACAGATATTCAAAAAATATATTCAGAATAATTGCTGTACTGTCATTTGTCTGTATAATAATGCTTTCGATGCTTCCGGGTTCGCTTGATATAGCTAAGAAGAATACAGTTGAGAGTACGGAAACTGATAAAGACAAAGTTACCGATAATGATAAAATACTTACAGACCCGGCAGTAATTTTTAATTATGCAGGAACCGATTATCTTGAACGTGACAAGCATGACGAGATTAATAAGCTTGTTACGGAATATTATAATGCTACCCTCAGCGTGGATATGGACAGAATCAGCGACCTTGTAAGCGATATAAGTCAGGTAGACCAGGATAAGCTTATAACTCAGGCGTCTTATATGGAGAATATAGACAATATTATATGTTATACTATAGACGGTCCGGTTGAAGGGACTTTCAGGGCATATGTATATTATGATATGAAGTTATACGGAATCAACACGCCTGCGCCTGCTCTTTCTGCGCTTTATATAACTATGGCGTCAGACGGAAGATATATTATATACCTGAGCGGACTTGATAATGATACGCAGAATTTTATATCATCAACAGATACAAGCGAAGATGTTGTTCATCTTAAAAAGATTGTCAATGACAGATTTGAGAATGTAGTTAATACGGATGAACAGCTTAAAGCATTTTGTGAGATGATTAACAGCGGAACAGTACCTGATACTGCTCCTACTGATGCTCCGGGTACATCTGACGTATCCGGTCAGGCGATAAGTACAATGCCGGCACAGGAGGACGTTTCTGCCGGAGCGCTTACTACTGATGTTCAGTAAAATTATTTTATGTTTTAAAAGATATTATTTTAAAAGGCGTCAGTTAATTAATATAGCTGGCGCCTGATTATATGGAGGAATCTTGGATAATACAGGAATAAGAATTAACAAATATCTCAGTGAAGCCGGAGTATGTTCAAGGCGTGAAGCCGACAGACTTATAGAAGCCGGGAAGGTAATGATTAATAATAATGCCGTTACATGCGGAACAAAAGTATTTCCGGGTGATATAGTATACGTTAATGGCAAAAAAATAGTTTCAGACACAAAGCCTGTTGTACTTTTATATAACAAGCCAAAAGGTGTGGTATGTTCTACAGCCGAAAAGGATAACATAGTGGATTATATTGGTTTTTCCGAGCGTATTTATCCTGTCGGAAGGCTTGATAAGGACTCTACAGGACTTATATTTTTGACTAATCAGGGTGATATACATGATGCCATGTTAAGAGTTTCAAATCATCATGAAAAAGAATACCTTGTACGGGTAAACAAGCCGATTGATACTGAATTTGAAGAGGGAATGAAAAGAGGCGTTCCTATTCTTAATACTGTGACAATGCCGTGCAGACTTAAACGTATTAATGATTATGAATTTACGATAATTCTTACTCAGGGGCTTAACAGGCAGATAAGACGAATGTGTGCTTATTTTGATTACAGGGTAAGAACTTTAAAAAGAATACGAATAATGGATTATAACATAGGCACACTAAAAGAAGGAGAATACCGTATATTTAATGAGAAGCAGATAAATGAGCTTAAGAAAAAGCTTTCGCTTCCCGTATAAAGGAGATATTATGCAAAAAGAGATTGCAAGAATGAAAGAGCTGGCAGTCATTTTAAATGATGCTTCCCGCGTATATTATCAGGGCAAAGATGAAATAATGAGCAATTTTGAATATGACAGGCTTTATGATGAGCTTTGTGAACTTGAAAAGAATACAGGAATAGTTCTGTCAGGAAGCCCTACAACAAAGGTTGGATATGAAGTTGTAAGTGAACTGCCTAAAGAACAGCATGGATATGATATCCTTTCGTTAGATAAGACAAAGGATGTTTCATTTCTTGAATCATGGCTGGGGGAGCATGACGGTATTCTTTCATGGAAGCTTGACGGGCTGACAGTCGTTGTAACATATAATAACGGCGTCCTTGAAAAGGCGGTTACAAGAGGAAACGGAGAGACCGGCGAGGTTATAACACAGAATGCCAGAACATTTATTAATTTTCCTCTTACAGTACCTTTTAAGGAAAGATTTGTATTAAGAGGCGAAGCAATTATCAGATATGATGATTTTGAAAAAATTAACGAAAAAATAGAAGACCCTGACCAGAAATATAAGAATCCGAGGAATCTGTGCAGCGGTTCGGTAAGACAGCTTGACAGCAGCATTACTGCTAAGAGAAATGTACATTTTCTTGTATACAGTCTTATTGACAGCCCGGTTTCATTTGCTACAAGAAAAGAACAGCTTGAATGGGTGAGAAATCAGGGATTTGAAGTGGTAGGTTACAGTGCGGTTAATGCAGATAATATAGCAAAAGAGGTAAAAGCATTTTCGGATGCAATTCCTGACAATGATTTTCCTTCAGACGGACTTGTACTTACTTATGATAATATTGCTTATGGTGATTCTCTTGGAAGGACAGCCAAATTTCCAAGGCATTCAATAGCGTTTAAATGGGCTGACGAGACGGCTGAGACTGTACTTCGTGAAATCGAATGGAGCGCTTCAAGAACAGGGCTTATTAACCCTGTTGCAATATTTGACCCGGTAATGCTTGAGGGCACAACTGTATCGCGTGCAAGCGTTCACAATATCAGTGTGTTAAAGGAGCTTAAACTAGGAATCGGCGACCATATACTTGTGTATAAGGCTAATATGATAATACCTCAGATTGCAGAAAATATAACTAAAAGCAACAATATAATTATACCGTGCAGCTGTCCGGTGTGCGGTAAAGATACGGCTGTTAATCGTGATAATAATTCTGAGATGCTTATATGTACCAATTCAGAATGTCCCGCAAAACATATTAAATCATTTACTCATTTTGTAAGCAGGGACGCAATGAATATTGACGGCTTATCGGAAGCAACAATTGAAAAATTTATATCAGAACAGATTATAAAAGAACGTATAGATATATATCATCTTAGCGGATATGAGAAACGTATAATTGAACTTGACGGTTTTGGTAAACGCTCTTATGATAATCTTATTAATGCAGTGGAAAATTCAAGAAAAGTGCGTCCTGAGAATTTTATATACAGTCTTGGAATTTCCGGTATTGGTCTTTCTAATGCAAGGATGATAATGAAGCATTATAAGAATGATATATCTGCAGCAATTAATGCCGATTATACGGAGCTTACAGAGATTTCAGGAATAGGAGACGTCCTTGCAGGGGAATGGGTTAAATTTATGAGCGACGCCCATAATATAAGTTTTATTAAAGAATTGCTTGATGAGGTTGATATAATTATACCGGAGGAAGATTCGGACAATAATACGCTTGAAGGAGTTACTGTTGTTATAACCGGAAGTCTTACAATGTATCAGAGCCGCAGTATACTTAAGAGTATTATTGAGCAGAAAGGCGGTAAAGTTACGGGAAGTGTAACGGGCAATACAGATTACCTGATTAATAATGATGTAAATTCAACATCATCAAAAAACAGAAAGGCAATGGAACTTGGTGTAAAAATCATCTCTGAGCCTGACTTTGTTAATTTGTTTCTTAAGGAGGGGTAGATATGCCTATTAATGTACAATCAGATCTTCCAGCAAAAAAAATAATGGAAGAGGAGAATATATTTATGATGGATCAGATAAGGGCAGGTTCACAGGATATAAGGCCTCTTAGGATTGCGATTCTCAACCTGATGCCTTTAAAAGAAGATACGGAAGTTCATTTGTTAAGATGCCTTTCAAATACTCCGCTTCAGGTAGAGATTACATTTTTGACTACTGCAAGTTATGTTGGAACTAATACATCTAAAAATCATCTTGACCAGTTTTATCTGACGTATAATGATATTAAAGATAACTTTTATGACGGTCTTATAATAACAGGCGCGCCGGTGGAAAATAAGGACTGGGAGGATGTAATATACTGGAATGAGATTACGCAGATAATGGAGTGGTCAAAAACGCATGTTACTTCCACACTTCATATATGCTGGGGCGCCCAGGCAGGTATCTATTATCACTACGGGATAGATAAGTATGAGCTCGACAGTAAGATTTCGGGTATATTTACACACAGGGTTCATAATAGGAAAGTGCCTCTGCTTCGAGGATTTGACGATATATTTCTGGCTCCGCATTCAAGATATACAGAGATAAGAAAAGAAGACGTTGAAAAGAATCCTGATCTTACAATACTTGCCGATTCAGAAGAAGTGGGGTTATTTCTTGTAATGGCTCAAAACGGAAAGCAGATATTTATGTTCGGGCATCCTGAATATGACAGGCTTACACTTGATTCGGAATATAAGCGCGATTTGGGAAGGGGGCTTAATCCGAAAGTGCCTGTTAATTATTACAAAGATGATAATCCTGATAATAAGCCGCTTCTTACATGGCGTGCTCACTCTAACGCATTATATACTAACTGGCTTAATTATTACGTATATCAGGAAACACCTTATGAATTTTAAATACATTTATTATTTGTTATAAAAAACGCATCCTCCGAATATACTAATTAGAAAGTTTTTAATATGGAGGATGCATATATGCCGGAAAATGATTCTTTAACTAAATTTGGTCAGATTAAACTTAGTAATAACAATGAAAATGTAAATATTAAGCTGGTTTCGATAATCGGCGAAATAGAAGGGCACGATTTGTCTCAGGGCAATATTAAGACAACAAAATATGAACACGTACTGCCTGAGCTTGTGGATGCTGCCGATAATAAAGATATTGACGGAGTGCTTTTAATTATTAACACTGTTGGCGGAGATGTATCGGCAGGCCTTGCAATTGCGGAAATGGTTGCATCTATTAACAAGCCAACGGTTGCTCTTGTAATTGGCGACAGCCATTCTATTGGAGTTCCGCTTGCGGTTTCCGCTGATTATTCATACATTGTTCCGAGCGGTACGATGATAATTCATCCTGTAAGACTTAGCGGAACGGTAATAGGCGCACCGCAGACTTATGATTATTTTAAGTTAATTGAGGACCGTATTGTAGATTTTATTTCTTCGCATTCAAAGACTGAAAAAGAACAGATAGTAGAAATGATGCTGCAAAAAGGTCTGTTGACTAAGGACCTTGGAACAATACTTGTAGGAAAGCAGGCTGTAGAGCGTGGACTTGTAAACGAAGTCGGGGGAATATATGATGCTTTAAATAAAATCAAATCCATGATTTCTAATGCCGAATAATGAAACAAATGTTTGCATTTTATATAAATACACGTTATAATCAATAAAAAATCAGAGGGAAAAAAAGGGGAGAATTAAGTATGACATTATTCCATGCAATAATATTAGGACTTGTACAGGGACTTGCTGAGTTCCTTCCTATAAGCAGTTCGGGACACCTTGCAATACTTGAACAGATTTTACAAGTAGAGAATGCCGGTATGGTATTCGATGTAATGCTTCATTTTGGTACGCTTGTTGCCATATTTGTTGCATTTTGGGCTGACATTAAAAGACTGGTTGTTGAAGGCGTATGCATTGTAAGAGATGCTGTTATTAATGTTATTATATTTTTTAAGAACTTTAATAAACCTGTACGCGAAAAAACAGCTTACAGAAAGATTGTTAATTCATCATACAGGAAGTTTGTAATGCTCGTAATTGTATCGACAATACCGACAGGTATTCTTGGAATAGTGCTTGAAAGTGCAATCGGCGCAGCTTCATCATCATTAATTGTAGTGGGAATATGCCTTTTTATTACAGGCGGACTATTATTATTATCCGATATGGCAGGAAGCGGTACGAAGCATCCTAAGCAGGTTACATATCGCGAGGCAGGAGTTGTAGGTATTGTACAGGGTCTTGCAACTTTCCCTGGCATATCAAGGTCGGGTTCTACTATTACCGCATGTCTTTTATGCGGATTTGATAAGAGCTTTGCAGTAAAATATTCATTTATTATGTCCGTACCGGCCGTTCTCGGTGCAGTTATACTTCAGATTAAAGATTTTACGGCGCTTTCTATTACCGGTACAGAGATGCTTTATTATGCAATAGGAACACTGGTTGCTGCTGTTGTAGGTTATATATGTATTAAAACCATGCTTGTCCTTATTAGAGGAAAGAGGTATAAGTATTTTGCCTATTATTGTTTTCTTGTAGGTGCATTTTCAATCCTTTGGGAGCTTGCATAGGAGGTTTTGTTTTTTAATGGCTGATAAAAGAGATACATATGACGATAACGGCAGTGGATTTTCAAAAGAGTTTGTTATCTGGATTACATTGCTTGTAAGTATTATTCTTATATTATGTGTATTTGATTTGTGTGGTCCGTTAAGCGGTATTTTCGGAGCATTCCTTTTTGGTATATTTGGATTTATGGCCTATATATTCCCGTTCCTGCTTTTTTTCTCTGCCGGTTTTTATTTAATGAATAAAAACAACAGAAGAGTAACAGGCAGAATCATTGCGTCATGGATACTGTATATTATTATTGCTTCGCTGTTCCAGCTGTTTAAAACCGAACAGGCTGAAAGCATTATCAAATGTTATACTCAGGGATATACCGAAAAAATGGGCGGAGGTCTTATCGGAGGTCTTATAAGCACAGGGCTTACAAGCGCCGTAGGAACATTTGCGGCAGCGTTAATTCTTATTATAATTTCTATTATGCTTTTAGTATATATTACCGGAAAGCTTATAGCGTCCAGGGTTCTTGATAAAAGCACCGAAAAATATAACGAATATAAAAAGCAGCGCAGGAGTGAGCAGGGAGAAGACAGGGTAGATTTGGTGGCTGCGCCTAAAAGACGTGAAAGAACAAAACGTTATACTTATACGTTTCCTAAAGAAGATAATGTAAATGCAGCTTCGGAAACTCCTAAAAAAAGCCGCAAAGGAAAAGCAAAGGATATGCCAAAGGAGGATGCCAAAGAGATTGTGAACCGGACTCCTGAAAAAAAACAGCCTGCTTCATTTGAAGAACAGACAGTTACCGTACACAGGGGAGATGAACAGCAGACTCTTCCGATATATCAAAGAGAGATAGATGAAAAATTTGGCACTACGGCTTCTTCAAAAACAGATGATTCTTTGGACAGGCTTATTGCAAGGGCTACGTCCCCTGATGAAGATATTATAAACGAAACTGAAACTTCATTGGGTCATAATATAGATAATATCATTGATGAAATTAATAATGAAACTCCGTCTGTTATGCCGTCGGATAATTCTGTTACGCCATCAAATAGTCCTGCTGTATCTACGGATAATCCTGGCATGGGCAGCGCTGTTTCTAATATAAAGGATACGCAGGATTCACAGCCACAGTCTATGCAGACTCAGGTGTCAGATAGTGAAGATATAGATATAAAGCTTCCTCCTGAACCTATCAAATATACATTTCCTTCGTTAGACCTCCTTACAAAACCGAAGAGGTCCAAAAAGGGAATGACTGACCGGGAATTAAAAGAGACTGCAATAAAGCTTAAGGAATGTCTTAAGAGCTTTAAAGTAGACGTTACAATAACAGATATTATCTGCGGACCTACAGTTACAAGATATGAACTTATGCCTGCCCTTGGAACAAGAGTAAAAAAGATTACAGAGCTTGAGAATGATATAAAGCTTAATCTTGCTGTTGCCGATATTAGAATCGAAGCTCCTATTCCCGGCAAATCTGCCGTAGGTATTGAGGTTCCTAATTCAGATGATTCGCTTATTACGCTTCGTGAAATACTTGAAAGCGACGAATTTATTTCACACAAATCCAATATAGCTTTTGCGGCAGGAAAAGATATCGGAGGACGTAATATAGTAGCTGATATAGCAAAGATGCCTCATTTGCTTATTGCAGGTGCTACCGGCTCAGGTAAATCAGTGTGTATTAACACGATAGTAATGAGCCTTATATATAAAGCAGACCCTAATGACGTTAAGCTTATTATGATTGACCCTAAGGTTGTCGAGCTTAGCGTGTATAATGGAATACCTTATCTGTGCATACCGGTAGTAACCGACCCTAAAAAGGCTGCTGCTGCGCTTAACTGGGCTGTTGCGGAGATGAATGAACGATACAGCAAATTTGCAGAGCTTGGTGTCAGGGATATGTCTGGTTTTAATAAGAAAATTGAAAAGCTTAAGGACAACCCTAACATGTATACCAAGATGCCTCAGATAGTTATTATTGTCGATGAGCTTGCAGACCTTATGATGGTTGCTTCACATGATGTTGAAACGGCAATTTGCCGTCTTGCACAGATGGCGAGGGCTGCCGGAATTCATCTTATAATTGCAACGCAGAGACCATCTGTAGATGTAATTACAGGACTTATTAAAGCAAATATTCCTTCGAGAATAGCGTTTGCAGTATCTTCGTCAATTGACTCAAGAACGATTCTTGACAGCTCCGGCGCTGAAAAACTTCTTGGAAAAGGAGATATGCTTTTCTCGCCTCAGGATATTTCAAAACCTATACGTGTTCAGGGAGCATTTGTTTCTGACAGTGAAGTCGCACGAGTAACCGACTTTATTAAAGCTCAGTATGATGCGCCTGTATATGATGAAACAATTAAAGACCAGATTGATAACACAGAGATTTCAACGAAATCCTCTGACAAATCTGCTGACCAGTCTGCTGATGATAATAACGGAAGAGACGAGCTTTTTGCAGAAGCCGGAAGATTCATTATTGAAAAACAAAAGGCTTCCATCGGTACGCTTCAGCGTGTATTTAAGATAGGCTTTAATCGTGGAGCAAGAATTATGGACCAGCTGTGCGAAGCAGGGGTTGTCAGTGAAGAAGACGGTAAAAAGCCGCGTAATATATTAATGACACTTGAAGAGTTTGAACAGATTGTGTCCGAAGGAAGGTAAATAATATGAAGCTTTGGATTGTTGTCAACCATTTCCTAAGGACTCCTAAGTTTCGTGAACTTGAAGAAAGATTTTCTGACGCCGCATCATACTTCGGAATAGAGTATCAGATTGTTACTAATTCAGAATGTATTATAGGTTGTGAGGATAACAGGATTACTGCCGGTATTATTCCGAATGGGAGTGATCCTGTTCTTTTCTGGGATAAGGATATCAGACTTGGCAAAGCCCTTATAAAATGCGGACACAGACTGTATAATTCCCCAAAAGCAATTGCTCTATGCGATGATAAAACAATGTCTGCCATAGCGATTGCAGGATGTAAAATACGTATTCCTAAAACATATATTTCACCTATGACATACAATAATATAGGATATACTGATTTGGATTTTCTGAAAAATATCTCTTGCAAGCTTGGCTTTCCAATGATTGTCAAGGAAGCATACGGCTCATTCGGACAGCAGGTTTATTTATGCAGTAATTATGAAGAACTGGTTGATATTGTATCTTCAATTAATTCAGAAGCAATACTTTTTCAGGAATATATTAAATCAAGTCATGGAAGAGATGTGAGGCTTCAGGTTGTAGGCAACAAAGTTACAACTGCAATGTACCGCTATTCCGTATCGGATGATTTTCGTGCTAATATTACTAACGGCGGTAAAATGCTGCCGTATACGGCAAATGATAAAGAAAAAGAATTTGCATTGTCAATTGCTAAAAAGCTTGGGCTTGATTTCTGCGGAGTTGATATGCTTTTTGGCGAGAATAAAGAGCCTGTTTTGTGTGAAGTTAATTCAAATGCACATTTTGTTAATATTGATAATTGTACAGGCTCAGATACTGCAAAAGATATTATTTCATATATTATTTCAAATCATACGGGATGGTAAGCATGAAGGAAATATGGCTGTTATATTATTCAAAATATATTAAAAAAAATCAATATTTTATAACTGAAATGACTGCAGAAGGAAGACGTAACAATCTTAATATCAGGCTTGTAACAGTCGAAGAATTAAGTCATATAAAAGATATAAAAAAACCGGACGCTATCATTTCCCGTGTAATTAATCCGGCGCTTTCAAAAAGACTTGAGGATGCCGGATTAAAAGTATTTAATAGCGCTGACGTATCCGAATTATGTAATAATAAAGCGGAGACAATAAACAGAGTACATAAGCTGGGAAACATTCATATCCCGACAATTATCGTCTCTGCCATACCATATATAAATGATTCGGCTTATTCTTATGAATGTATTAAAAGTCCGTTTTTATCAGAATATAATAAAATGCTTGATAAGCTTACCTACGATAAGCTTGACAGCGTGTTTTTAAACAAACCGATTAAAGATATAGATTTGTCAAAATACGTTATAAAGTCTGTTACGGGACATGGCGGACAGGAGGTCATGCTGTTGTCAGAATTTTATCTAAAAGGGAAAAAGCTTGGAGAGCAGGAGAGCGATGCACAGGCTTTTTATAAAGATAAATATGTTATACAGCCTCTTATGTCTGAATACACGTCGGATATACGTATATACGTAGTCGGCGGCAAAATAATCGGAGCTGTTAAAAGACATGTACAAAACGGTTTTAAATCCAACTATTCTCTTGGCGGACAGGTAAGTCTTTTTGAGCGCGACGAGTATATGCGTAAATGTGTTGATAATATACTTACACTTTCCGATTTTGCTTATATAGGAATTGATTTCTTATATTCTGAAGGAAAAACACCTGTATTTAATGAGATAGAAGATGTAGTAGGTGCAAGAATGCTGTCAGAGTGTGGTGTAAATGATTATGTAAAAAAATATATTGAATATCTTGCTAACACATTTATTATATGATATCTTGAAAATGATATTTAAATATTACGATGGAGGAATATTTTCATGAAAAGTGACATTGAAATTGCACAGGAAGCGGTAATGAAACCTATAGGAGAAGTTGCAGCATTGCTTGATATAAGCGAGGATGAGCTTGAACTGTATGGAAAATATAAGGCAAAGCTTTCGGATGAATTATGGGAGCGCATTAAGGATAATGAGAATGGAAAGCTTGTTCTTGTTACAGCTATTAACCCGACTCCTGCAGGGGAAGGTAAGACTACAACAACAGTAGGACTTGGACAGGCTCTTGGAAAGCTTGGTAAAAAATCAGTAATTGCATTAAGAGAACCTTCACTCGGACCTTGCTTTGGAATTAAAGGAGGAGCTGCCGGCGGCGGATATGCACAGGTTGTTCCTATGGAAGACCTTAATCTTCATTTTACAGGAGATTTCCATGCTATTACATCTGCTAACAACCTTCTTGCAGCAATGCTTGACAATCATATAATGCAGGGAAATGCTCTTAGAATCGACCCTGACCAGATTGTATGGAAGCGATGCGTGGATATAAATGACAGAGTTTTAAGAAATATTGTTGTGGGTCTGGGAAGAAAGGCTGACGGAGTTGTAAGAGAAGACCATTTCATTATAACCGTTGCTTCAGAAATAATGGCAATCCTGTGCCTTGCCGCTGATATGGATGACCTTAAAAAAAGGCTTTCACGTGTTATTGTTGCCTATAATTATGACGGAGAACCGGTTACTGCCGGTGACATTAATGCTACAGGCTCAATGGCAGCGCTTTTAAAGGACGCAATAAAACCTAATATTATTCAGACACTTGAAAATACTCCTGCAATTGTACACGGCGGACCTTTTGCCAATATAGCGCACGGATGCAATAGTGTGCGCGCAACAAAAACAGCGCTGAAGCTTGCTGATTATGTTATTACCGAAGCCGGATTCGGAGCAGACCTTGGCGCGGAGAAGTTTATGGATATCAAATGCCGTATGGCGGGTCTTAAGCCTGACGCTGTTGTACTTGTAGCTACTGTACGTGCCCTTAAATATAACGGCGGCGTTGCTAAGGACAATCTTTCAGAAGAGAACCTAAAAGCTCTTAAGAAAGGAATTGTAAACCTTGAAAAGCATATAGAAAATGTAGCAAAGTTCGGTGTGCCTTGTGTTGTTACACTTAACAGATTCGTTACCGATACAGACGCAGAGCTGGAATATGTTAAGAATTTCTGCGAAGAGCGCGGATGTAATTTTGCACTTTCAGAAGTATGGGAGCATGGCGGTAACGGCGGTATAGAGCTTGCAGAAAAAGTTATTGATACTCTTAATAATAAAAAGAGCAATTTTAAACCGTTATATCCGAATGAACTTTCGCTTGAAAAGAAGATAGAGACTGTTGCAAAAGAAATATATGGAGCAGATGGTGTTACATTTGATGCTTCTGCAAGAAAAGCTATGGACAGGCTTACAAGTCTTGGCTTTGGAAATATGCCTGTATGTATGGCTAAGAATCAGTATTCTTTATCAGACGACCCGAAAAAACTCGGAAGACCAAAAGGATTCACAGTTAATATAAGAGATATATATGTATCGGCAGGCGCCGGATTTGTAGTAGCAATAACAGGAACTGTAATGACAATGCCTGGATTGCCATTACATCCTGCTGCTGAAAGAATTGATGTTAATGATGAAGGAAAAATAACGGGATTATTTTAAAGATGTCCCTTAAATTTCTGTTCACAATATACACATCTGTATATTCTGTTGACTGGGTCAGTTAATTTAAAAGTATGCATAAGTCCCCGTTCTGTAGCGGAAGATGTTACACAGCGGGGATTTTTACATTTAATAATTCCGGTAACTTTTTCGGGTAGCTTAGGATGCCCCTTTCTTACTATTACATCATTTTCAATGAAATTAAGTGTAATATCGCCGTCAAGGACAGCAAGCAGGTCCAGGTCTACAGTTATTGGGCCTTCAATCTTAATTATATCTTTTTTGCCCATTTTATTACTTTTTGCATTTTTTATTATGGCAACGCTCTGTTCAATCTTTTCAAGGTTAAGATAATTATATATCTGCATTGCGCCTCCGGCTTTTATATGGTCTATTACAACTCCTTCATGTAATCCGCCTATATTTAACATAATTTTTCCTCCTTATCAGGTTCAGGTATACCAAGCAACGTCATAATCAGCGCCATCCTTATATACACACCGTACTGTGCCTGCTTAAAATATACTGCACGCGGGTCAGAGTCAACCTCTGTAGCAATCTCGTTTACACGAGGAAGCGGATGCAATATAAGCATGTCCTCATTTGCAAGCTTTAATTTTTCGTTATCAAGAATAAAGCTGTCTTTAAGCCGTATGTAATCTTCTTCGTTAAAAAATCTTTCGCGCTGTACTCTTGTCATATAAAGAATATCAAGCTTAGGGAGTACTTCTTCAAGATTGGACGTCTCATAATATGGTATATTATTCGCATCCAGGACGTCGCGTCTCAGATAGTCCGGTATTTTAAGCTCGTCAGGTGATATCATAACAAATCTTGTGCCCGAATATCTTACCATTGCATTTATAAGAGAGTGTACGGTACGTCCGAATTTCAAATCTCCGCATACACCGATTGTAAGACCGTTTAGGCTTCCTTTTAATTCTTTTATTGTAAGAAGGTCTGTATATGTCTGTGTAGGATGATTATGTCCGCCGTCGCCTGCATTAATTATAGGAATCTGCGAATACATTGATGCGACGAGCGGTGCGCCTTCCTTAGGGTGTCTCATTGCGCATATATCAGCATAATAAGAAATTACGCGTATTGTGTCTGCGATACTTTCGCCTTTTGATACAGAACTTGAGTCGGCTGAAGAAAAACCGAGAACACTTCCGCCAAGATTCATCATTGCTGCTTCGAAACTTAAACGTGTACGTGTACTCGGTTCATAAAATAAAGATGCAAGCTTTTTTCCGTCACATATCTTAGAATACTTTTCTTTGTTCCTGTATATCCTTCCTGCAAGAGCGAGTATGTCGTTAAGCTCGTCCACAGTCAGGTCTAAAGGGGTTATAAGATGTCTCATCTGTCATGCTCCTTTTCTCCAATATTTTTAACTGGGTATTATTTTACAACATATCGGTTTAGCTTACAATAAAGATTGTTAAGGTTATAGAATTTTAAGGATATTTATGCTATTATAGTTAGTATCAATATTTTATATAAAGGGGGCTGCTATATGCGCAAAAGACATCTGATTTCAGCTATGCTTTTATTATCCTGCACTCTGTTATTTGCAGGATGCAAAAAAGAACCTGAAGGACATAAGGATGTACAGGAAGGGGCTTTGCAGATTGAGGTTGACAATACTACTACATACCAGAATATAGATGGTTTTGGTGCGGGTTACACATATTATAGTAATTATGCTTATTATAATCCATATAAAGAAGAGATATATGATCTGCTTTTTAAAGACGCCCATCTTAGTGTTTTAAGATTTAAAAACAGTTATATGTATAATACCGAGGGTGAATTTAATCCGAAAGTGGAAAAAGAATATTATGACAAAGCTGTTGAACGTCTGTCTGAAATAGGCGTTGAACCGAAAGTTCTTTTAAGTTCGTGGTCGCCTGCCGCTTATCTTAAAGACAGCGAGACATTATACGGTGAAGGTACTATTGCAAAAGATGAATCGGGCAATTACAGATATGAGGACTATGGTAATTACTGGTATGAAACGGTTGACGCATATAATAAAGCAGGTATTCCTATAGGATATCTCAGTATCCAGAATGAGCCTGATTATACGGCGTCATACGAAAGCTGCAATCTGGACTTTACAGAAAGTGCAAAAGGAGCTTCTTATCCTGAGGCATTTGCGGCTACTTATGACGCTGTAAGCAGACTTGATAATCCGCCAAAGCTTCTTGGTCCGGAAACAATGTCCTGTGAAAAAGGCACCTTATCATTATATATAGATGCAATTTTAAAACTTAAACCGGAAAGCTTATACGGAATAGCACATCACCTTTATGTCGGAGGCGGAGAAGATAAAGAAGATATTGACTATGCCGATACATATAATACTCATTTCAGGGCAATGGCTCTTGAATACCCGGATATTCCTAAATGGCAGACAGAATATTACGAAGGCGACTTTATGTCTACTGCCCGTATAATCCAGAATTCAATGATAAATGAAAATCTAAACTGCTATATATTCTGGGGCGGTACATGGATGGCTCCTGAAGGAAAGGATTATGAGAATCTGATTGGTGTTGATTCAGGAACAACAGAAGAAGATTTTTATCATGAACATGGCTATGTTATAGGTGAAAAATATTATTCTATGAGGCATTTTTCAGAATACATTCTTCCGGGATATACACGTGTCGGCGCTAACGTTACGCCTGTCCCAGGTAATCCTGAGATAACACAAAGACTTACGTGCTCGGCCTATGTATCGCCTGATAATCAGGATAAGCTTGTACTTGTTACTATAAATGATTCCGAAGAGTCAAAGAAGCTTCAATACCAGTTTGCAGATTATAATATTGATTCAAGCAAGGTAATATTAACCGATTATTCAAAAGGCCTTGATACAGAAGAATTTTATCAGGAAAAAGGAAGTCTTGATGATAATCAATGCTATGATATTCCGGCACACAGTGTAATGACAGTCGTTATTTCGGGAATGAGTGACGCAGAAACAGTAAACGGTATATTTAATAGTGCGGAAGGCACCGAATCGCCAAAAGAGGAATAGCGCTCTGCGCTACTCCTCTATAACATGAATTTCAAGATAGTCAAAGTCTATATGGTCGATAAAGCAGTCGGAATTAAACCGGGTTTTATCGGCCCTTTTAAAATCATTTATATTATTGTCAAGCCATATGGGAACTGATAAATCGTATTCTTTGCAGATGCATTCCAACCCGTCAAAAACCTTCCTGGTTCTATTAAGCTGTGTGCTGTCATTTTCATATACATAATCCCATAAAAGCCTATTGTCTTTTATAATTTTTCCCCATAAACGAAACATAATGTTTACCTCTTATTTTATTGATATAACAGTTTTAAGCTCGTCATCCGTATCAGCATATTCAAATGTTATCCGGTCGCCTGCATTTGAGAGAATGATTGAGACGTTTTCCGAGACGTCAACGTCATATATTTCCCCGGAATTGTCAAGTACAATATAATAATGTGAATTACCGGAAACAACTGTCTGGGCAATTCTTGTTATTGTACCTGTGACTGTTTTTGTCTTTTCATATACGGGTTTATCCGGTTCGGCTTCGGTAATATTGTTGCTTACAAGCATATCCTTATAGCTTTTTTCACATTCTTCTACAGTATTTGCCGTAGCTACAAGAGTATATTTCTGTATATTTACCATTGCATACATTTTAACAAGGCCTGCACTATCCTTAAGAGATATAAAATAGGTTGGCTCTCCGGATATATTAAGAAGAATCGGAAATGTTGCGTTATATCCAAGATTCTGTACTTTTCCTTCAGCAGAACTCATTGCCGAGAATTCCTCAGCGCCTGCAATCTGATAATATCTTGTAAGCCCCGTACGCTGGTTCATAAGGACGAATCCAACATTAGATTCGTCGCCGCCGACACTTGTTACGCCTGTATATACCCATACGTCGTCATCCGATGCAATATAATTATAGCCCTCGGTTGTGACAAGACAATCTTTTTGACTTAATATAGAATTAAAATATCCGTGTTTTAATGTTCCGTAGTAGTCATAATATGAGATAAGAAGGTCTGCTGAAAATACATGGTCAACCCATGAAGGAACATTCTCAACACTGTAATCCGTTGTTTCGCCGGTAACAGCATTAACAAGAACTACTCTGCCTATAGTTACACCGCCGAACAATCCGATTGTATAATCCTTTACAGGGCATATCCAGTAAGGCGTTCCTTCTTCATCAATCTCCATATTAATAGTATCAAACATATATGTCGGATACTTAAATCTGAGATGTCTGTATATAAGCCGCCCGAAATGCTCGGATTTTGAATATTTGATACCCTCGGAAAGCTTGATACATTCAGCATCCTGAGAAGCCATATCAATCATTATATACGCAGGTATTCCTTCTTTACGGTTAGTAAACCATTTGAGAAGGTTGCCGTATTCCAAAGGTGTAATTCTTACAGGTTTTCCCTGATAATTAATCTGTGTATAATCTGATGCAACTTCAAACTGCGATACATATTCAACCATTGTTCCCATTTTTCTTGCACCGACAATCTCTGCAGAAGCACGGTCTAAAAGAGGAATTTCATTATAAGATATCTGCTTGATATCTTCGGTAAAATCACCGTCTTCAATATTAATGAGTTCTCTGTATTTGTGTGCGTTGATAATATCTGATGATAAAAATGTACCCACTAAATATACAATAACAAGAAGAAATGTTATACCGGAAAAAAACTTAAACAGGAAATTCTTTCTGAATAACAACTTAATCTCGGACTTGTCTTTTTTATGGTTCCTAAGTGAATATAGTCCTACAAGTACAGTGATAACAACTGATAATACAATAATAAATCCCCAGAATCCCGGCGAATGAATATTAATCGGAGGGAGAGCAGCGTAATAATAGCTTCCTCCGATTATCAAAAATAGTAGTATTATGATAATTGCCGCTTTAGTTTTAGCCTTCATATGCAATACCTCTCTGTATTTAAAATTATCTTGAATTTTATCATAGTACACAGTAACTTGTAAACTGATTTATTGACAAAATACTAAAAACTGATAGAATAGTAATATTATAAAAAAACGGTGGAGAATTATGCGTATTTTATTAATATCACTTGGATGTGATAAAAATCTTGTTGATTCGGAATTTATGTTAGGTTCACTCCTTGATGAAGGATATGAGCTCACTGATAATGAAGCAGAAGCGGAAATTATTATTATTAATTCATGCTGTTTTATTAACGACGCTAAGATGGAAAGTATTGAAACTATACTTGAGATGGCTGAATATAAAAAGACCGGTTCATTAAAAGCTCTTATAGTGTGCGGATGTCTTGCTCAAAGATATGAAAAGGAGATTCGAGGAGAGATTCCCGAAGTAGATGCGATAGTAGGCACAACCGCTTATGAAGATATAGTAACGGTTATAAAGCAGACATTAAATGAAGGTATGTCGTCCTCTATGAAAGACATTAATTATATGCCTTCCCAGAAAGGGCACAGAGTATTTTCAACGGGAACCGAGTATTCGTATTTAAAGATTGCTGAGGGTTGTGATAAGCATTGTACATACTGTATTATTCCTTATTTGCGCGGTTCTTACAGAAGCGTACCGATGCCTGAGCTTATAGCGCAGGCCGAATATCTTGCTGACACAGGTGTAAAAGAACTTATAGTCGTTGCGCAGGAGACTACGCTTTACGGAACGGACATTTACGGACATAATGCACTTCCCGAACTTCTTAATAATATAAGCAAAGTAGAAGGCATAGAATGGATAAGGCTTTTATACGCCTATCCTGAGGATATTACAGACGAGCTTATTGACATTATGGCGTCCAATCCTAAAATATGCCATTATATTGACATGCCTATACAGCATGCTTCTGAAAATATACTTAGACGAATGGGCAGAAAAACTAACCAAAAAGAGCTTGAAGAAAAGATTAACATGATAAGAAGCAGAATTCCTGATATAGCTATAAGAACAACTCTTATAACAGGCTTTCCGGGAGAAACCGACGAAGACCATAGAATTCTTATGGATTTTGTTAAGAGAATGCGTTTTGACAGACTTGGCGTATTTCCTTATTCACCGGAAGAGAATACTCCTGCAGCAGAATTTCCTAATCAGATTCCAGATGACATAAAACAGACACGTTTGGATGAAATAATGAAACTCCAGCAGAATATTGCCTTTGAAATGGCTGAAGCCAAAACAGGACAGTGTCTTGACGTTATTATTGAAGGCGAACTTACTTCTGATAATGTATATGTTGCAAGAACAATGGCAGATGCGCCAAAGATAGACGGATGCGTCTTTATTCCTATTACAGAAAAATATATGTCGGGAGATATTGTACGCGTGGAGATTACAGGAGCTTTGGGCTACGACCTTTTGGCAGTACCTGCATTATAAATGTTATTTAACGGAGGCCTAATTATGAATACCCCTAACAAACTTACAATACTGAGAGTTCTTCTTATTCCTGTATTTGTTATTGTATTTTTAAATGAACAGATTCCTTATAATGAAATTATTGCCGCTGCTATATTTATTATAGCAAGCCTTACGGATTTCTTTGACGGGTATCTTGCAAGAAAATATAATCTTATAACTAATTTTGGCAAATTTCTTGACCCTCTTGCAGATAAACTTCTTGTAAATATTGCACTTATCTGTTTTCTTACAATACCGGGTAATCCTGTTCCTGCATGGGTTGTTATGATTATTATTTCAAGAGATTTTATTATAAGCGGATTCAGGCTTGTGGCTTCTGATAACGGAATTGTTATTGCAGCTGATTACTGGGGCAAGGTTAAGACAACAGTACAGATGGTTATGACTATTCTTGTAATTATTAATTTTGATACGCCTGTTATGAATATCATTGAAAATATATTTATATATGCGGCGCTTGTTTTGACTGTTATATCACTTATAGTATGTTTGGTTAATAATAAAGATGTTTTAAAAGACAAAAAACAGGGAGACTGATTATGCAAAAATACCGGATTTTAATATTTTTAACTATATGCGCAGTCTTTATTATATCAGGATGCAGAAATACAGGAACAGGTAATGATAATAAATATCCTGACAGTACAGAGTTTGAAGAAGATGATGATGATGATGAAACAGGTACCGATTCGCATGAACTGTCTCTATATACAATAGATTATGAAACTTATGAATGTACCCCTACGGTGTCGGTTATATCGGAAAAGTCTGAAATTAACGCAAAACTTATTATTAATGAGGTTATTGCCAATTTTACAGAAAATGTTATTATTAAAGATATAGTTGAGAATTCGGACAATATTATTGTTTATTTTTCTGATGACGCCGCACCTGTTAAAAATGTAAGTGAAAAAATGGAGTATGCAATGTTGGACTGTATTGCATACAGCCTTTTGGATAACCTTGATTATTGTAATGAAGTATATTTCAGAAGTAATGATGAGATATACGAAAGCAAATATATATATATGAATCATGATGAACCATATATATCAAAGTAACCGTCGGAGGATATGTTTTGAGCAATGTAATTATTATAGGTGCAGGAGCCGCAGGAATGATGGCAGCTTATGCTGCGAGTGCTGCCGGACATAACGTAACAATAATAGAAAAGAATGAAAAATGCGGTAAGAAGATTTATATTACCGGCAAAGGCCGCTGTAATCTTACTAATAATTGTGAAACCGGTGATTTTTTTGAAAAAGTTGTAACGAATCCAAAATTTCTTTACAGTCCTATATATATGCTTGCACCTTGGCAGACTATAGAATTGTTTTCCGATGTTCTTAAGCTTCCGGTTAAAACGGAACGCGGCGGGAGGGTTTTTCCTGCGTCAGACAAATCTTCTGACGTTATAAAGGCGCTTACAACTGCGCTTAAGAAATATAAAGTTAATATAATGCTAAATACAGCGGTAAAAGATATTCTGATTGAAAGCGGCAGAGTGACAGGGGTGAGTACAGACTCCGGCATATATAATTCCGATGCAGTCATTATTGCTACAGGAGGACTTGCTTATCCTCAGACAGGCTCAACCGGAGACGGATATGCATTTGCAAAAAAAGCAGGACATACCGTCACCAAAACGTATCCTGCACTTGTACCGTTTAACGTAAAGGAGGACTGGCCTAAAGAACTTATGGGGCTTTCTTTGCGAAATGTTTCGGTTACATTTAAAAAAGATAATAAAATTCTCTACAGCGATTTCGGAGAAATGCTTTTTACTCATTTTGGCGTTAGCGGACCGCTTATACTTACAGCCGGCAGTTATCTTACCGATTATATAATAAAGGGCGATATAGACATGTATATAGATTTAAAGCCTGTTCTTTCGGAAGCGGAACTGGACGCCAGAATTATAAGGGATTTTAATGAATCAAAGAATGTTCATTTTTCTAATTCTTTGAAAAAGCTTTTGCCTCACAGACTTATTGACGTCGTTGTAAAGTTGTCGGGAATTGACGCATACAAACCGGTTAATTCCGTTACTGCAAAGGAAAGGAAAAAGCTTGTTGATATATTGAAAAATCTTCCGGTGACAATAACCGGTGCAAGAGGTTATAATGAAGCAATAATAACGCGCGGCGGAGTAAATGTTAATGAAATTAATCCGCAGACTATGGAATCAAAGCTTGTAAAGAATCTGTATTTTGCAGGTGAAGTTATAGATACCGACGCTGTTACGGGCGGATTTAATCTTCAGATAGCATGGTCTACCGGATATACCGCCGGAATGAGCATACACGATTAAAAAGAAAGGGTGAATATTTTATGGGATACGCTATGGCTATTGACGGACCTGCCGGCGCAGGAAAAAGCACTATTGCCAAGCTTGCTGCAAAGGAGTTAGGACTGATATATATAGATACGGGCGCTATGTACAGAGGAGTCGCATTATATTTTATTGATAATAATATTGATTATACGGATGAAAATGAAGCAAAAAAAGCGTGTGATAATATTGACATTACGATTAAATATGAAAGCGGTATGCAGCAGCTTATTTTAAACGGCAATAATGTAACTTCGCTTATCAGGCAGGAGCAGGTCGGAAAAGCAGCGTCAGCCGTTGCAAAACATTTATGCGTAAGAGAAAAGCTTGTAGAACTTCAAAGGCGTCTTGCCGAAGATAATAATGTTATCATGGACGGAAGGGATATTGGTACAAAAGTTCTTCCAAACGCCAATCTAAAAATATATCTTACCGCATCTTCTATGGTGCGCGCAGAAAGAAGGTACAATGAGCTTAAAGCTAAAAATATTGAATGTGATATTAATGAAATAGAAAAAGATATAATAGCACGTGATACAGAGGACATGAACAGGGAAATATCGCCGTTAAGACAGGCTCCCGACGCTATGCTTCTTGATACGTCTGATATGAATATAGATGAAGTTGTATCATATATAAAAAATATTTACAGGGAGAGTTTGCATTGAAAGAAGTGAAACTTGCAAAAAGCGCAGGATTCTGTTTCGGAGTAAAAAGAGCCGTTGATATAGTGTACAAAGAAGCTGAATCAGGAGGCGGTATATATACGTACGGTCCGATTATTCATAATGAAGAAGTAGTTAATGACCTTAAGAAAAAAGGCGTATCAGTTATAAATAGTGAAAATGAACTGGATAAAATATCCGACGCCACAGTTATTATACGAGCTCACGGAGTGCCGCGCGAAATATATTCCCGCCTTGAAAATAATAACGTAAGAATTATAGACGCTACATGTCCGTTTGTTAAAAAAATACACAGAATCGTTGATAAACATTCTTCAGACGGTGAAACAATAGTCATAATCGGCAATGCAAATCATCCTGAAGTTATGGGGATAAAAAGCTGGTGCAAGGGAACTTCATATGTTGTTTCATCCAAAGAAGATTTAGACAATCTGCACTTTTCGGACGGTGAAAAAGTGTGTATTGTAGCACAAACAACATATAATATTAATTATTTTGAAGAATTGGTTGAAATTTTAAGAAAAAGAGTGTATGATATTATTGCTGTGAATACTATATGCAATGCTACAGAAGAACGGCAAACTGAAGCTAAAAGCTTGGCTTCGGAATCCGATGCTATGATTGTTATCGGAGGGAGACAAAGTTCTAACACACAAAAGCTTTATCAGATATGTAAGGACGAATGTGAATGTACCCAGTATATTCAGACTCTTTCCGATTTGAAACTCGAAGACCTAGAATCTGTCCGTAGCGTGGGAATTACTGCAGGGGCATCTACCCCTAACAAAATTATTGAGGAGGTTTGGCAGACATGTCAGAAGAAAATTTTGCAGAATTACTAGAAGAATCATTAGTCACAATCCACAACGGAGAGATTGTAGAAGGGACAGTTATTGGCGTTAAGGAAGACGAGATCATTCTGAATATCGGTTATAAAGCTGACGGCATTATAACACGTAACGAGTACAGTAATAAGCCGGTTGACCTTACAAGTGCTGTTAAAGTGGGCGACAAGATGCAGGCAAAGGTACTTAAAGTGAATGATGGTGATGGTCAGGTGCTTCTTACATATAAGAGAATTGCCATTGAACAGAGCAACAAACGCCTTGAGGAGGCTTACAATAACAAAGAAGTTATTAAAGCATCTGTGACTAAAGTGCTTGACGGCGGACTTACAGTAATGATAGATGAATCAAAGGTATTTATTCCTGCAAGTCTTGTGTCAGATGTATTTGAAAGAGATCTTACAAAATATCAGGATCAGGAGATTGAGTTTGTTATTACTGAATTCAATCCAAGAAAAAGAAGGATAATAGGTGACAGAAAGCAGCTTCTTGTTGCTGAAAAGCAGAAGAAGCAGGAAGAGCTGTTTGCAAGAATCGCTCCGGGAATGGAAGTTGACGGTGTTGTAAAGAACATTACTGATTTTGGTGCATTTGTTGACCTTGGCGGCGCTGACGGACTTTTACATATCTCAGAGATGTCATGGGGAAGGATTGAGAATCCTAAAAAGTTCCTTAAAGTCGGACAGACACTTCATGTTCTTATAAAAGATATTAAAGAAACCAAGATTGCACTTAGCCTTAAGTTTGAACGTGACAATCCATGGAAAGATGCTGCAAGCAAATATTCTGTTGGAAAAGTTGTTACAGGAAAAGTTGCAAGGATGACTAATTTCGGTGCGTTTATTGAACTTGATACCGGAGTTGATGCACTTCTTCATGTATCTCAGATTGCAAGAGAGCATATTGAAAAGCCATCAGATGTTCTTAACATCGGTGACGAAATAACTGCAATGGTTGTTGACTTCAAAGAAGAGTCTAAGAAAATCAGCCTCAGCATTAAGCAGCTTCTTATTGCAGAAGAGAAGAATAAGGAAGATGCAGAGGAAGTTTCAGAATAATTATTAATAACAACTAGTCTTGTGGCGTCTGCATATTATCAGACACCACATTTTATGCTTTAAGTATACATAATCGGAGGAATCGGTATGGAATATATAAAGGTTGCCGTAGATGCAATGGGTGGAGATAACGCTCCCGGAGAAATAATCAAAGGAAGCGTTATGGCTTTAGCAAAAAATGATAAAGTAAGTGTTGTTCTCGTCGGAAAAGAAAACGACATATATACTGAATTAAAAAAATATCAGTATGACGAATCCCGATTATCGGTTGTTAATGCAACGGAAGTTATCGGTTTCAATGAGCCGCCTGCCGTAGCAGTCAGAAGAAAAAAAGATTCTTCAATTGTTGTTGCAATGAAGCTTGTAAGGAACGGTGATGCCGATGCGTTTGTATCTGCAGGAAGCACAGGAGCCATACTTGTAGGAGGGCTCGGTTATATAGGAAGAATTAAAGGTGTTGAGAGGACGCCTCTTGCAACAGTTATTCCTACAGAAAAAGGAGGTTCTCTTCTTATAGACTGCGGCGCTAATGTTGATGCACGCCCAAGCCATCTTGTTCAGTTTGCGCAGATGGGTTCATTATATATGAAATATTTATGTGGTACAGACAATCCTAAGGTTGGCATTGTCAATATAGGTACCGAAGAAGAAAAAGGCAATGCACTTGTTAAAGAAACTTTTCCTCTGTTAAAAGAATGCGATGGTATCAATTTCTGCGGCAGTGTAGAGGCCAGAGATATTCCAAAGGGAGAATTTGACGTCGTTGTATGTGAAGGTTTTGTCGGAAATGTCATTCTTAAGCTCTATGAAGGACTTGCAACTACACTTATGCATAAGATTAAAGACGGAATGATGTCTACAAAAATAAGTACATTAGGCGCGCTTCTTTCAAAGAAGGCACTTAAAAATACATTAAAATCATTTGATGTTTCAGAATATGGCGGAGCGCCGCTTTTAGGTCTTAAGAACCTTGCCGTTAAAACACACGGAAGTTCTGAAGCAATAGAGATATGTAATTCAATTATTCAATGCGTATCTTTTGTAAATAATAATATAAATGATAAAATCAAAGAATGTCTGACAAAGGAAGTATAGCATGAATAACCGTACTGAATTAGAGAATATAATAGGTTATACATTTAATAATAAAAATCAACTCCGGCTTGCACTTACACACAGCTCATATGCCAACGAAAACGGCATGGGCAAATATGCACATAATGAGAGAATTGAATTTTTAGGCGACGCGGTACTTGAACTTATTTCAAGTGATTTTCTCTTTAAAGAATATCCTGATATGCAGGAAGGCGATATGACAAAGCTCCGTTCAAAGCTTGTATGTGAAGATGCACTTTCGTTTTTTGCAAAGCAGATAGGACTTGGCAGGTTTTTGTATCTTGGTAAAGGTGAGGAGCATACCAACGGAAGAGAACGTAAATCTATTCTCTGCGACGCATTTGAATCTTTAATTGGCGCTATATATATAGATGGCGGAATGAAAGCTGCAACAAAATTTGTCAAGAGATTCGTTCTTAGTGATATTGAACAGAAAATGTATATGTTTGATTCCAAGACAACTCTTCAGGAAATGGTGCAGGCAAGGTATGGCGTAGGAGTTGTATATAAGGTACTGGAAGAAAGCGGGCCTGAACACAATAAATCATTCAGAATTGCAGTATATATAAAAGATAAACTAATGGGCGAAGGCTTCGGCCACAGTAAAAAAGAAGCTGCGAAAGAGGCAGCATACCAGACTATTCTCATGCTCAACAGCACAGATGACCGGGGGTAAGGAATGTATCTTAAAAGTATTGAAGTAAATGGCTTCAAGTCATTTGCGGACAGACTGATTTTTCAATTTAAAGACGGAATCACCGGAATAGTAGGTCCTAACGGAAGCGGTAAGAGTAATGTTGCCGATGCTGTCAGGTGGGTTCTTGGTGAACAGAGTGCAAAGCAGCTCAGAGGCTCAAAAATGGAAGATGTCATATTTTCCGGGACAGAAACAAGACGGGCCATGGGCTCCTCTTATGTTGCAATAACATTTGATAATTCCGATAAAGCCCTGCCTATAGATTATGATGAAGTTACAGTTGCAAGACGTGTATACCGCTCAGGAGAAAGCGAATATCTTATTAACGGCAGCACATGTCTTTTAAAAGATGTTAAAGAGATGTTCTTTGATACCGGTATCGGAAAAGAAGGTTATTCGATTATCGGTCAGGGACAGATTGATAAAATATTAAGCGGAAAACCTGAAGACAGAAGAGAGCTTTTTGACGAAGCTGCAGGGATTGTAAAATACAAGAAAAGAAAGGCGGAGACTGTTAAAAATCTTGAGTCAGAACGTCAGAACCTTGTAAGAGTAAATGATATTCTTGCTGAACTTGAACTTCAGGTAGGTCCGTTAAAAAAACAGTCAGAAAAAGCAAGAACATATCTTGATTTACGTGAAGAACTAAAATCAAAAGATATAAGTATGTTCATTATGGAATATGACAGGCTTAACGCTGAACTTGAAGGTATGAAAAAAAAGCAGGATACAGCGGACTCTGAGCTTAAAGAAGCCGGCGATGCTTATGCATTAAGCAGAAGTACACTCGATGAACTCGAAAAAGTTATAGAAGATAACTCAATAGAACTGGAGAACAGCATTAATACAGTCAATAATAACAGACTGAAATCGGAAAAGCTGGACGGTGAAATCAAGCTTTTCATACAGCAGATTGAATCTTTATCGGGAAATGAACGTCAATTTCAGGAACGTATAGAAAAACTTAACGATACATTTAAAGCACAGGAAGATGAGAAAAAGGCGCTTACCGTTCAAAAAGATGAAAACGAAAAGCAGCTTAAAGACTGTGAAGACAAGAAATCTGCCAGAGAAGATGAAATTAACGGGCTTTTCTCTAAAATAAAATCAAAAGAAGACGAAACTGACGAATGTAATCAGTCAATAATAAGATTAATAAATAATTCATCTGAGCTTAAAGCTGAACAGAAAAAATATGAAACTATGCTTGAACAAAACTCTATTAAAAAAGCTGAGATGAACCAAAGCCTGTTCAGGCTTAAAACTGCCGTACGTACTGCTTCAGATGAACTTAATATTATTAAAGAACAAAACGATTCCTGTAAAAAAAGCATTGATGAGCTTCAGGAAAAAATTAAAGGCAAAAGATATAACCTTAATGAAAACGATAGAAAAAGAAGAGAACATGAAGCTCTGTATCAGGAGCAGCAGAAGCAATATATGAAAGCTGAATCAGAGCTAAGTACACTTAATAATCTTGCAGAAAGATATGAGGGTTTTGGTTTAAGCGTAAAAAAAGTAATGGAAAAGAAGAATACAATAAAAGGTATCATAGGAGTTGTATCGGATATTATTTCGGTTGATGAAAAATATGAGACTGCAGTCGAAATCGCTCTCGGCGGCAATATCCAGAATATAGTAACAGATACTTCAGCTACAGCAAAGAAGCTTGTTGAATACCTTAAGGCAAATAAGCTCGGAAGAGCGACATTTCTTCCGATATCAGACATTACAGCCGACGCCGACTATGATTCTTCGCTTGGAAAAGAAAAAGGGGTACTTGGTCCGGTATCAGATTTTGTTAAAACAAAAAAAGAATATTCCGAGATAATAAAATATCTTATGGGGAGATTTATACTTGTTGATAATATAGATAACGCCCTTGCGCTTGCAAAGAAATACAGACATACACTCCGTATAGTCACACTTGAAGGAGAATTTTTAAACGTAGGCGGTTCAATATCAGGCGGTTCATTTAAAAACAAGAGCAACCCTCTTGGAAGAAACCGAGAAATAAAAGAACTCACAGAAAAAGTTTCTGCCCTTAAGAAAGAAATGAATGATACCAAGTCAGTAATATCAGATTTTGCAGATGAATATAAGGAGTTGTCCGATATTATTGCAAAGCTTAATACAGAACGCGAGAATCTCCTTATAGAATATAATACTGTTAAAATTAAATATGAACAGGCAAAACAGGCACTTGCCAAACGAAACGATGAGTATTCGCAGGCAGTAAAAAGTACCGGAAGCATAGAAACAGAAAAAAATAATATACTTTCATCACTTGATGCATTAAAAGAGAAGCTTATGCAAAATGAAGCTGACACAAACAAATGCAAAGAAAGAATAAATGAACTGTCGGCTGAACTTGAAAGCGATAAGAGTATGCGCTCAAAGCTGCATGATATTATTAACCGGTTAAGCCTTGACCGCACCTCATTTATACAGACTCTTGGGTTTATTGAAGAAAAGCTTACAAGATGCATACAGATGATGGAACAGACCAGAATTGAGATACATAACATATCTGATACCAGAAAACAGACCAAGTCAGATATTGTTAAGAAAAAAGAAGATATAGAAGCTGTTAAGGAGTCAATTAAAGAGCTTAATACTGAAAATGAAGCGCTTACCGGACGAATTAACGAGCTTAAGGAAACACAGGCTGTCCTTTCAGACAACAGAAAGAAGATGCAGGAAAAAAGAGAAAAACTTGCCGACAGACGTAATGAGCTTGAAAAGGAACAGATTCGTTTAAGCAATCAGGCTGAAAAGCTTCAGGGGCAGTTTGATTCTCTTACTCTTTATATGTGGAATGAGTATGAGATTACATACAGAAGTGCAAAAGATAATAATATTGTTACAGACATTCCATATAATGAACTTAAGAGCCAGACTCAGGCGCTTCGTAAAAAGATTAAGAGCCTGGGTGACGTTAATGTTAATTCTATCGAAGAATACATTAATGTATCTGAGCGTTATACTACAATGAAGAAGCAGCATGATGATATTATAGAATCTGAAAAAAGGCTTCTTTCATTCATTGATGAACTCGATGAAAAAATGCGGATAAGGTTTACAGAAGAATTTGATAAAATCAATAAGCAGTATAACATTGTATTTAAAGAATTATTCGGCGGCGGAAGAGGTGTACTTGAGCTTACTGAGGATGAAGACATTCTGGATGCGGGAATCCGTATAATCGCCCAGCCTCCGGGAAAAACGCTGAAAAGCGTTTCAATGTTGTCAGGCGGTGAAAAAGCTTTATCTGCAATTGCTATACTGTTTGCTATACAGAACCTTAAACCGTCTCCGTTCTGTCTGCTTGATGAGATTGAAGCCGCGCTTGATGATTCTAATGTAAAGAGATTTGCAAATTACTTAAATAAATTAAAAAAAGAATCACAATATATTGTAATAACACACAGGCAGGGAACAATGGCTGCCGCAGATACCCTGTATGGTATAACAATGCAGGAAAAAGGCGTATCCACACTTGTATCCGTTGATTTGGTCGAACAAGGTGTGAAATAATGTCAACAATGAAAGAGGGAGCATTTATATGTCAGAAAAAAAAGGATTTTTCAGCCGCTTAAAAGGCGGACTTACAAAGACAAGAGAGAACCTTGTCAAAGGAATTGATTCACTATTTAACGGTTTTTCCGAAATTGACGACGAATTTTATGAAGAACTTGAAGAAACACTTATAATGGCAGACCTTGGAATTAATGTTACGAATGAAATAACCAAAGGCCTTAAGGAAAAGGTTAAGGAAAATAAAATAAAAGAAACAAGAGAATGCAAACAGCTTCTTATTGATACTATTAAAGAACAGATGAAGGTTGACGAAACTGCATATGAATTTGAAAACAGGAAATCTGTCGTGCTTATGATAGGCGTAAACGGCGTCGGTAAAACAACTACGGTTGGTAAGCTTGCAGGACAGTTAAAGGAAAATGGCAAAAAAGTCATGGTTGCAGCCGCAGATACTTTCAGGGCTGCGGCTATAGAGCAATTGACTGAATGGGCACACCGTGCTAATGTAGATATAATTGCCGGAAACGAAGGCTCAGACCCTGCAGCAGTTGTTTTTGATGCGGTAAATGCAGCAAAGGCACGTAATGTAGATGTACTTATATGCGATACTGCCGGAAGACTTCATAATAAAAAGAATCTTATGGAAGAACTCAGAAAAATAAGCCGTATTATTAACAGAGAGTATCCTGAAGCTTTAGTTGAAACGCTTATCGTACTTGACGGAACAACCGGTCAGAACGCTTTGATGCAGGCAAGGCAGTTTAGTGAAGTGGCAGATATATCAGGTATAGTTCTGACAAAGCTTGACGGTACGGCAAAAGGCGGCATCGCCATTGCGATACAGTCAGAGATGGATATTCCTGTAAAATATATCGGAATAGGCGAAACAATAGACGATTTGCAGAAATTCGACCCTGAGTCTTTCGTTAATGCATTATTTGAAGTACCAAGATAGGTTAATAACACTGCTGTATGCAGGAATAAACATAAGGACGTAGATAATATGAAAAATAATTTTTATCATCCCGAACTTCTCCAGACGCCTGAGGGAGTACGGGATATATACGGTGCAGAGTGCGCTGCAAAAGAAAATGTCCAGCGCAGTATACAGGAAATAATAAATAATTACGGCTTTGAATATATTCAGACGCCGGCATTTGAATATTTCGATATATTTAACAAGGAACGCGGAAGCGTTGCATCTAATGTAATGTTCAAGTTTTTTGACAGAGATAATAATACTCTTGTTTTAAGACCTGATATTACCCCTTCAATTGCAAGGAGTGTAGCAAAGTATTATGAAGATGAAAATATGCCGATTCGACTGTGCTATACCGGCAACACCTACACTAACAGCTACAGTCATCAGGGTAAATTAAAGGAAACGACTCAGGTTGGCGCAGAGCTTATTAACGACGATACATCAGACGCTGATGCCGAAATGATTGTAATGACAATTGAGTGTCTGTTAAAAGCCGGGCTTACCGAATTTCAGATAGACGTAGGACACGCAGATTTCTTTAACGGCATTGCAGAGTGTGCGGGACTCAATCCTTTACAGATAAAAGAGCTGAAGGAAATGCTGATGAATAAAAATGTATTTGCAATCAAGCAGTATCTTGCCGATATTCCTATTGATGAAAATACAAAGGAACTGTTGGCCAAAATGCCTGAAATGTTCGGAAACAACAACTATATAGAATTTGCGCGTGCAAAAGTCTGTAATGAAAAGTCGCTTAAAGCGCTCGACCGTCTTGAAAAATTATATAATATAATTGACAGCTATGGCTGTTCACAGTATGTCAGTCTTGACTTTGGAATGATAAGTTCATATACGTATTATACCGGAATAATATTCAGGGCGTATACATATGGGACAGGCGAACCCGTTGCGACAGGAGGCAGATATGACAGTCTTCTTTCACAGTTCGGTCACGATGGCGCGGCTATCGGTGTTGCTATATGTATCGACCAGCTTATGCTTGCAATGCAGCGTCAGAAAATTGCAGTATCCGGCATAGAGCCCGTTACAATAATGCTTTATGAGCCTTCTGAAAGAAATGCAGCGATAGCTACTGCATCAAGACTCAGAAATGATGGAATGAGAATCAGCATGTTAAGAAAAAGCCATAATAAGGATATTAATACATATATAGAATATGCAAAACGTATAAGAGTTGCGGATATTATATTTATTAAAGATTCACTTAATGCATCTGTTATTGAAACTGCGACAGGAAAGGAAAGCCGGATAGCGTTAAATGAGCTTACAAAAAAGGAGGTTCTTTCATGAGATACATAACATTTGCTCTGGCAAAAGGAAGACTTGCAAAGAAAACAATGAACCTTCTTGAACAGATGGGTATATTCTGCGAGGAAATGAAAGACGAAAAGACAAGAAAGCTTATATTTGTCAATGAAGAATTAAAGTTGAAATTTTTCCTTGCAAAGGCGTCTGACGTTCCTACTTATGTTGAATATGGTGCGGCCGACATAGGAGTAGTCGGAAAAGACACAATACTTGAAGAGGGAAGAAAACTGTACGAGGTATTAGACCTTGGCTTCGGAAAATGCAGAATGTGCGTATGCGGACCCAAGGAAGCAAGAGAACTTCTTAACCATAAGCAGCTTATCCGCGTCGGAAGCAAGTATCCTTCCATTGCAAAAGATTATTTTTATCATAAGAAGCATCAGACTGTAGAGATAATTAAGCTTAACGGTTCTGTTGAACTTGCTCCTATTGTAGGACTTTCAGAAGTAATCGTTGATATTGTTGAGACAGGCTCTACACTTAAAGAAAATGGTCTTTGTGTACTCGAAGAAATATGTGAATGCTCAGCCCGTATGGTTGTAAATGAAGTCAGCATAAAAATGGAGCAGGAACGTATACTTGAAATCATTAACGGTCTTAAAAATATAACTGAGGCCGGACAATAAAAGGAGAGGTTTCCCTATGAAAATACTTAATCTTAATGATTCGGTTAAAAAAGATATATTAAACGCCTTAAAAACACGAAGTCATTCAGGTAATGACGATTTCACAAAAACCGTTTCAGATATAATTGAAAATGTAAAGGCAAATGGCGATAAGGCCGTATTTGAATATACTAAAAAATTTGACGGTGCATCTGTGGATAAAGATAACTTCATAGTTTCAAAAGAAGAGATAGAAGAAGCATATTCCCTCGTTTCCGACAGACTTTGTGAAATTATCAGAAAGTCCATCGCCAACATAAAGAGCTTTCATGAAAAGCAGCTCAGACAAAGCTGGTTTTCAACTGAAAACGGTATAATCCTAGGTCAGCGCGTTCTTCCGCTTGAGACTGTCGGACTGTATGTTCCGGGCGGAAAAGCAGCTTATCCTTCATCAGTTCTTATGAATGTTGTACCGGCAAAGGTTGCAGGCGTTAAGAATATACAGATAGCAACACCGGTAGGAAAAGACGGAAAGATTTCACCTAACACTCTTGTAGCTGCAAATGAAGCAGGCGCGGATATAATATATAAAATGGGCGGCGCACAGGCAATAGCAGCGTTTGCTTACGGAACCGAATCCGTTAAAAAGGTAGATAAAATATGCGGTCCGGGCAATATTTTTGTTGCTCTTGCAAAAAAAGCCGTATATGGAAATGTAAGCATTGATTCAATTGCCGGACCTAGTGAGATTCTTGTTCTTGCAGACGAAACAGCCAACCCTACTTATGTTGCAGCAGACCTTTTATCTCAGGCAGAGCATGATGAAATGGCGTCGGCAATACTTGTAACAACAAGCAAAGAACTTGCCTATAATGTTAAATCCGAGATTGAACGTTTTATGAATATTCTTGAGCGAAAAGAGATTATTTCTCATTCAATTGAAGATTACTGTTATATAATAATTGCAGATAATATGGAAGATGCAATTGATATTACCAACGATATTGCATCAGAGCATCTTGAAATTATAACAAAGAATCCGTTTGATACGATGACATATGTTAAAAATGCAGGCGCAATATTCCTTGGTGAATACAGCAGCGAGCCTCTTGGAGATTATTTTGCAGGGCCTAACCATGTACTTCCTACTAACGGAACCGCAAGATTTTTCTCACCGCTTAGCGTAGATGATTTTATCAAGAAATCAAGCGTCATATCGTATTCAAAAGAAGCGCTTCAGCCTGTTTATAAAGATATAGTTGATTTTGCAATCGCAGAAGGACTTACCGCACATGCAAACTCCATAGCGGCAAGATTTGAAAACAGGTAGTAATACTGTAATAGTTCAGCCTATGCCATTCGCAATCTCGCACTTCGTGCTTCAAAGCTTGCTATCGCAAGCGGATTGC
>ERZ824480.708-NODE-708-length-37343-cov-3.624061_pt1 | contig 37343 bp, 40 predicted proteins | sample MGYA00519861_ERZ824480 | MGnify/ENA primary metagenome ERZ824480 (study PRJEB31778, sample SAMEA3449152) | human gut metagenome | biome: human gut; feature: human-associated habitat; material: faeces | place: United Kingdom | collected 2010/2012 ... | reverse complement strand
GCGCGTGCACATCCTCGGGGATGTGGAGCTTTGCGAGCACCTTGTCGTCGCGCTCGAATATCTTTATAGCGTACCATCTCTGCTCGTTTTCGGGTATCTGATGAAGAACAGCCTCTTCAATGTGAGCGATCGCATGCTCAACAACGCCGGAGAAGTTGTGCAACGGAACTGTCTTTGCGTTCTTTGCCGCGTCGATCGCCGCTTCGGCCGCTTCCATAACGCCCGTTCCCTTAAGCGCCGAGATCTCAACTATCTTGCATCCCAATTCCTCGGAAAGCATTGCCGTGTCAATCTTATCGCCGTTTTTCTTGACAACATCCATCATGTTAATTGCGATAACGACCGGAATACCGAGCTCGGTGAGCTGTGTCGTCAGATAAAGGTTTCTCTCAAGGTTCGTGCCGTCGATAATGTTTAATATCGCGTCCGGTCTTTCTCCGATAAGATAGTTTCTCGCAACGACCTCTTCAAGAGTGTAGGGTGATAACGAATAGATACCCGGAAGATCCGTCACGATAACGCCGTCGTGCTTTTTAAGCTTGCCTTCCTTTTTCTCAACAGTAACGCCGGGCCAGTTGCCGACGAACTGATTTGATCCCGTAAGTGCGTTAAACAGTGTCGTTTTACCGCAGTTCGGGTTACCCGCAAGGGCAATTCTCAAACTCATCTTAATATCCTCTCTTCCAAAAAATTATTCAACCTCAATCATTTCGGCATCGGCTTTTCTCAAAGAAAGCTCATAGCCTCTGACCGTCACTTCGACCGGGTCTCCGAGCGGAGCAACTTTTCTCACATATACGGAAACACCCTTTGTGATTCCCATATCCATGAGTCTTCTCTTGACCGCGCCTTCGCCGTTTAACTTAACGACCTTGACGGTTTCCCCGATCTTCGTCTCTTTCAGTGTCTTCATTCCGACTTCCTCCTTAAATCATTATTTTCTGCGCCATCTCTCGGCTCACCGCGATGCGCGCTTCTTTAACGTTAACGATAACATTCTCGCCGACGCGGTTCACGATCGTGACCCCTCCGCCGACAACGAATCCGAGGTTTTCAAGATGCTTCTTGACCTCCGGCGATCCGCCTATCTTTTTTATGATGTTTTCTTTTCCTGTGTCTGCCAATGTCAAAGGCAACATATCCGCCACTTCCTTCTTCTCCGGTGTTACGGTTAGTCCTTTCTAATCTTTCGCAGTTAGTCTAGCATAACTAACCCATTTTGTCAATAGGTTAGTTTGCTTAATTTCTCACATATAAGAAGAAAATTTATTCGGCAAGTTTGTGCAAAAATAAAAATCGTTTGACAAAGCTTTCTCCATGTGTTACAATAAATTTAATGTATTTTATTAAAAAGCGGGTGATCTTATGAGAATGCAGGAATCTGCCGAGAATTATTTGGAGGCCATTCTCATGCTTAAAATAAAACAGGGATATGTCAGAAGCATCGATGTGGCAAATCAGTTAAACTTTTCGAAGCCGAGCGTTTCGGTCGCGATGAAGTCGCTTCGCGAAAGCGGCTATGTGACGCTGGGCGCCGACGGTAACCTTTTGCTCACGGAAAAAGGCAACGCTATCGCCGAGAAGATCTATGAACGCCACCAGGTCATCGCCCACCTTCTTATTGCCCTCGGGGTCGACCATGACACGGCGTATGAGGACAGTTGCAAGATCGAGCATGACTTAAGTGACATTACTTTCCGTAAGCTCAAGGAACATTACGAAAAGCACACAGAACTGTCTTAAAAATTCATATATCTTCGCGATAAAATGACACGATTTTCGGCATAACCCCGAAAATCGTTTTATTTTGCTTATTTCGTTGACATCAGGCCTTCAAAATGCTAAAATGAAACATGGAAAGCTGGATTTTAAGGGAGGATGCTCCCTTTAATATCAGCCGGCAGGTTAGACGTATCTAACCTATTACATTTTGCAATAATACATTAGGAGGTATATATCAATGAAAGATTTCAGTCAGTGGCGGGGATTCAAAGGTAAGGCATGGCGCGACGAAATCGACACCCGCGATTTCATTCAGGACAACTACACGCCTTATGAAGGAAACGAAGATTTCCTTGAAGGACCCACAGAAGCAACGGAGAAACTCTGGGGCAAGCTTTCCGAGCTCCAGAAGGAAGAGCGCGCTAAGGGCGGCGTTCTCGATATGGATACAAAGATCGTTACCGGCATCAATTCTCATGCTCCCGGATATATCGATCCCGAGCTTAAGGACCTTGAAAAGGTTGTCGGTCTTCAGACAGATAAGCCTTTAAAGCGTGCGTTCATGCCTTTCGGCGGAATCAAGATGGCGGAAGAGGCTTGCGAGACTTACGGATACACTCCCGATCCCGAGCTTCACAAGATTTTCACAGAATATCACAAGACTCATAACCAGGGCGTATTTGACGCATATACTCCCGAGATGAGACTTATCAGAAAGAACAAGATCGTAACCGGTCTTCCCGACACTTACGGTAGAGGAAGAATCGTCGGCGACTACAGGAGAATCGCCCTTTACGGTATCGATATGCTTATCGAAAAGAAGCAGGAGGACTTTGCTGAGTGCGCAAGTGAGTCGATGTTCGAAGACGAGATTCGTCAGAGAGAAGAGATCACAATGCAGATCAAGGCCCTTAAGGAAATGAAGCAGATGGCCGAGTCCTACGGATTTGACATCTCTCTTCCGGCTTCCAATGCAAAAGAAGCATTCCAGTGGCTCTACTTCGGCTATCTTGCGGCAATAAAGACTCAGAACGGCGCCGCAATGAGCGTCGGCAGAATTTCCACATTCTTAGACATTTATATTGAGCGCGACTTAAAGGAAGGAACACTCACAGAGAAAGAGGCTCAGGAGCTTGTTGACCACATGGTAATGAAGTTCCGTATGGTTAAGTTCGCAAGAATTCCTTCGTACAACGAGCTCTTCTCCGGCGACCCGGTTTGGGCGACATTGAATGTCGGCGGTAAGGGCATTGACGGAAGAAGTATGGTAACAAAGAACGACTTCAGATTCCTTCACACACTTGAGAACATGGGTCCCTCACCCGAGCCGAACCTCACCGTTTTATACACCGAGAAACTTCCCGAGGCGTTCAGGCGTTATGCGGCGGCAATCTCTGTAAGAACAAGCTCCATCCAGTATGAAAACGACGATGTTATGAGAAAAGTATGGGGCGACGATTATGCGATCTGCTGCTGCGTATCCGCAACTCAGACCGGTAAGGAAATGCAGTTCTTCGGCGCAAGAGCAAACCTTGCAAAGTGCCTTCTTTACGCTATGAACGGCGGTAAGGACGTTAAGACAAAGGTTCAGGTCGGCCCCGAGTATCCCAGAATCACAAGCGAATATCTTGATTATGACGAAGTTATCGCCCGTTTCGATAAGATGATGGACTGGCTTGCAAAGGTTTATGTCCGCACTCTTAACGTTATTCACTATATGCATGATAAATATTACTATGAGGCGGCTGAGATGGCCCTGATCGACACCGATGTAAGAAGAACCTTCGCAACCGGTATCGCAGGCTTCTCTCACGTTGTTGATTCGCTTTCCGCTATCAAGTATGCGCGCGTTAAGCCCATCAGAGACGAAGACGGCCTTTGCGTTGACTTCGAGACAGAGGGCGACTTCCCGCGTTACGGTAACGACGACGACAGAGCGGATGATATCGCAGTATGGCTTCTTAAAACCTTTATGGACAAGATCCGTCACTGCCACACCTACAGAAATTCCGAGCCGACGACCTCTATCCTTACGATCACTTCAAATGTTGTATACGGTAAGGCAACAGGAACTCTTCCGGACGGAAGAAAAGCAGGCGAGCCCCTGTCTCCCGGTGCTAACCCGGCTTACGGAGCAGAGAAGAGCGGACTTATCGCATCGCTCAATTCCCTTGCAAAGCTTCCCTATGAGTATGCATTGGACGGTATCTCCAATACTCAGACGATCAACCCCGCTGCTCTCGGCGCTGACGAGAACGAGCAGGTTACAAACCTTGTAAACGTTCTTGACGGTTACTTCACACAGGGCGCTCATCACTTAAACGTTAACGTATTCGGTAAGGACAAGCTTATCGACGCTATGGAGCATCCGGAGAAGGAAGAGTATGCAAACTTCACGATCCGTGTTTCCGGCTATGCGGTTAAGTTCATCGACCTGACACGCGAGCAGCAGCTCGACGTTATCGCGAGAACCTGCCACGCTTCATTATAATATGGAAGCTAACGTCTATTCCGTGGAGAGCTTCGGCGCGTCCGACGGGCCGGGAGTGAGATATATCGTCTTTCTCCAGGGTTGCCCGATGCGCTGTAAGTATTGCCACAATGTGGATTCGCGTGCTTTCGGAATCGGAGAGAAAAAAACGGCGGACGAGCTTTTAACAAAAGCTCTCCGCTGTAAAAGCTATTGGAAAAACGGCGGCGGCATCACCTTATCCGGCGGCGAACCGCTGGCTCAGATGGAATTTGCCACCGAGTTTTTCCGGAAAGCGAAAGCTGAAGGCGTTCACACGACGCTTGACACCTCGGGCTGTTACTATACCGAGGATGAGCCCTTCTATTCCGATTTTATGGAGCTTATGAAATATACCGACCTTGTAATGCTTGACATTAAGGAGATAAATTCCGAGCGCCACAAAGCGATAACGGGCTTTGACAACAAGAATATTTTAGCAATGGCAAAAAAGCTTTCCGACATCGGAAAGCCGATGTGGATAAGGCACGTGCTTGTTCCCGGATATACCGATTTTCCGGAGGATCTTAAGGCTCTCGGCGATTTCTGCCGTTCGCTTAAGACTCTGGAGCGGTTTCAGATCCTCCCCTATCACACGCTCGGCGTGTTCAAGTGGGAAAAGGCCGGGATCGACTACCCGTTAAAGGACGTCGTTCCCCCGACAGCGGAGCATGTTAAAGAGTGCGAAAAGCTGGTCGGCATCAACGCATAAAAAAACGGTGTGAGATAATTCTCACACCGTTTTTTGTTATGTCAGTCTATCACGCAGAGCGGAGCTTTTATTCCGTTTATTTCCGAAAGCTTTTCTGCTTTGTCTCCCTTTAAGCTGAACACCTCGGCGCTGTCCGAATCCATATTAAGGCAGACCAAAAGATCGCCGAAAATGTTAAAGTCGCGCGGCGTCCTCCCCGTCTTAATATATCCCGAGAGCGCGAGCTTGCCGCCGCCGGATTCAAACACTGCTATCGAATCGTGCCCTCGGTTTGACATATAGACTCTGCCCCCGTGCACCCTTATTGCAGACCCTAAATTATTGCCCTCAAAGTCATCGGGAGCGGCCTTATATGTCGCCAAGTACTTTGAGTTTTCCCCGTCGTATGAAAAGACGCTGACGGAAGAAACAAGCTCGTTTGCGACGTAGAGATATTTTTTGTTCTCCGAAAACGCAAGGTGTCTTGCTCCGTACCCGGCCGGGACTAAGAGCCTGAATTTAAATTTCAAGTCGCGGTCGTAAAAATACACGCTGTCCGTTCCGAGGTCCGTCACGGCAACAAAATTATCAGGCGTTACCGTGACAAAGTGGGTGTGCGGCATCTCCTGGCGCTTTTCGTTCGGGCCTTTGCCCTCGTGAGTGTCTATAGTGTCCGGCATCTTCACGACGTTTCCGCTTAAGTAGTTTACCACATAAACGTCTCCGGAGTCGACCGTGAGATGACAGGCAACAACGCCGTGCGTGTCATAAAGTGCGCTCATATTGCAAAGGCCGCCGTCCGACTTAACGTTGAACGAAGCAAGAGCGCTGTTTTTTCTGCCCTCCGGCGCTCTTAAAAGAACAAAAATTTTATCGTTTTCACGCGCAAGAAACATCGGCCGGTCAAGCTCTGTCTTTTCCCGAACGGTAATTTTCCCGTCGTCCGACAATGTGCAAAGGTAAATTCCGCCCTCTTCGTCGCAGGACGCGATATAAATATTTCTCATAAAAGTCACTCGCTTTCAGGTTTATTTTAGCATATAACGCGCCGCAAAACAAGCGATATTTTTCGACGATTCTCTCATTTCTTTTGAAGGTAGTTTATCCAGACGCGCATATCGCTCTCGCCCCTGTTTGCAAAAAGGCGGTACGGAATCAATTTAAGCTTCACATTTTCAAATTCAAAAGGACGGTCCGAATAAAGCTTTTCCGATGGCTTTTTTACATATCCGTCTATCGTAATTGTCTTAAATCCGGGCATGCCCAGCGAAAAGTCCTTTTCGGAAACGGCCGCATTAATGTTTTCGTCGATATACACATTGGAAAGATTAAACGCATTATCGATCCCCTCGGCGGCATAAACGACCGGACCCAGCATAAACGCCGCCTTGCCGGATAAATAATCGCACTCGGGATTTGCAAAATAAAGCTTCGGCTTCATCTCAAATTCAATTTCAATCTTGGCGGGATTTTCGATATAGGCATAGCCGTTTTCGATTCTGTAAGGCACGCTGATATTGAACTTGTCGCACCAATAAGGGATCCTCACCGCCGCGCGATCCGCACCCGAAACAGAGAGCGTGATCTTTGAGTCATAAGGATAGTCCGTCGTCATGACAGCCTTTATGCCGCCCTCCTCCATCTCGCTTTCGATGAACTGATCGATATAGAGCGTTTTGCCGCCGACCCTGTAAATATAGCTCCCCATCGATGAAAGCACTCGGTTTAAGTTTGGCGGACAGCATGAACAGTCAAAAACCTCTCTGCGCTGTGTGATTGGAAGCCTTAACTGCTTGTCTGCCGACACATTCTTTTTGTGGTTTCTTAAGTTTATCTCCAGCGGATTTTCATAGAAAAACGATTTCCCGTCCGCCGAAAGCCCGGAGAGCATTCCGTTATACATTATACGTTCAATTGTATCTGCATAGACCGAATCGTTTTCAAGCGATAACATATTCTCGCTGAAAAACATAAGGCCTATCGCCGCGCATGTCTCGGCATATGCCGTCTCGGGCGGAAGGTCGTATGCCACGGTGAACGCCTCGCCGATACTGCTTTGCCCGATTCCGCCGGTTATATACATTTTCTTTTCAACAATGTCCGAGTAAAGCCTTTTGCATGCTAAAAAAAGCTCCTTATCGCCCGTCTCATTTGCCAAAAGCGCCATAGCCGCATAAAGGTAACACGCTCTCACCGCATGTCCGTTCGCCTCGCTCATTTCCCGCACCGGCTTTTCGGACTGCACATATATCTGATTTTCAAAGAACACATTCTGCTCTGTTTCTTTTCCTCTTTTGTCTATAAAGAATTTTGCTGTCTCTAAATATTTTTCCGTTCCTGTCGCGCAGTAAAGCCTTATCAATGCAAGCTCGATCTCCTCGTGCCCGGGAGTCACAAATCCCGCGCTTTTTTGTATCACAAAAATTCTGTGAATGAGATCGGCATATTTTTCAGCCGCCTTTAAGAATCTGTCCTCTCCGGTCGCTTCATACCAGCGGACAGCCGCCTCGATCAGGTGCCCGGCACAGTAAAGCTCATGCATACTGCGGTCGGTGAAGCGCTTTTCGGAATCAATAACCGAGTAATAGGAATTTATATATCCGTCCTCCCACTGACTGGCTATAATATCCGAGATCGCGCTCTCTGCCTTTTTATAAAGCTCCGGGTCAAACTCCCGTTCCAAAACATTTGCCGCTCCCTCGAGCCACTTTGCAACGTCACTGTCCCAGAAAAAATGCACGTTTTTGTTTTCTTTATCACATCTGAGCGCGGCAAATCTCCCGGTATCGGCGAAGCGTTTATATACCGCGTCCATTGTCACACGCCTGTTTTTCTCCTCCATGGCTTTCCAGAATCCGCCTGTTATTTTCACATTTTTAAGCATCGGCATAATTTGCCTCCTTGACTTATTGATAATTAAATTATATAATCAGACTAAGGGTTATTCAATAGCCAAAACAAGACAAAAGGTGTGAAAATAAGACATGTTAATAACCGACAGTGTTAAATTCAAAACGGGGCACGCGGGGCTTTTCACGACGGATAAAGAGTGGATCCACCCCGTGATATGTGAAAAAACCTATGAGATCATCTATGTGACGGAGGGAGTCGTGCACCTTTTCGAGGGTGAAAAAAAGCACACACTTAAGGAAGGCTCGCTTATAATATTAAAGCCCGGCACTGTTCACGGCGGAAGTGAAAAAAGCACCGGACGCACCTCATTTTACTGGCTTCATTTTCATATAGACGGAATCGAAATAAACGATGTCTTGCTTAATAACTTCGGCAAGGGCTTTCTTTTCCGCGAATTTCTCCACGAAAAATGCTCCCCCGGATCAAGAGGATTTTTTCAGGATGCTTTCGCTCTTTACATTATTTCGGAGATCCTTTCCGTTTCGCGCGAGGAGGAGACGACCGCGCTTTCAAAAAACGTATCCGAATATGTCAGGATAAACTCCGGCCGCGGTCTCACCGTCAAAAAAGTTGCCGGGCATTTCGGCTATAACAGCGAGCACCTTTCAAGGATCGTCAAAAAGGATTCGGGACTTACGCTAAAGGAGCTTATTGACAGCCACATATTAATCCGCGCAAAAAACTATCTTTTGAACACCTCGTTCTCAGTGAAAGAGATCGCCGCTCTTTTGGACTATCCCGACCCGAACGCGTTTATAAACTTTTTCAAATATCACGAGAAAAAGTCGCCGGCCGCGTACAGAAACGCCTATTTCAATGTCGAGATGAACAACAAATAAAAAAGTGAAGGAGATTCTGTTCTCCTTCACTTTTTTTCTTTGATCTTTTTCATTCTCGTGTGTTCTTCTCTGTCCTTTTCCTCTAAAGCGTCCGAGATTTCTTTCACAATGTTTTCATACATCGGGATGGTGATGTTACAAAGGGCGTTTGCCCTCTTTTGTGTTTTCTTTATGTTGACTGCGAGCCTGTAGACCGAATTTTCGATCTGCGCAAGCCGTGATGTGAGCTTTTTAACCTCGGAAAATGAGCAGAACGCCTCGTCAAACGCCGAGCCTGTCGAATAAAAGCTGTACATCGGGCGCGTCTCCTCTTCTGAAAGCCTCACCATCGGAAGCTCAACGCCCATAACGCTCCGAAGGCTGATATTAACGTTTTCGTCAATGCTCTGCGAATGCGATATGTCATATACCGTGTCGCAGCCCATCATAAGGTTCGCACTCTCAAGCGCGGCATATGCCTCTTTGAATGTCGCCTCGATGTTTTTTTCAACATCCTTCGCCTCATCGATGAGCGCCATCATTTCGCGAATAAGGATATTACGCTTCTTATCAAGCATTTCATATCCCTGCTTGGACAGTCTTAATGTGTTTTTTGCCGCCAGCAGGTTACCCTTGGTCGGAGCCATTGAAACAGCCATAAGCGCATCTCCCTTCTAATCAGCCTTTATAGTATTTATCCAAAATATCGTCGGAAACTCTGTCGAGCTCGGACTTGGGAAGCATGGACAAAAGCTCCCAGCCCAGATCGAGCGTTTCGGCCATCGACCTGTTTTCGTGGGTTCCCTGTGTCAGGAATTTTGATTCGAACGCCTTGCCGAATTCAAGATATTTCTTATCGATCGGCGAAAGCTCATCCTCACCGATAACGGAGGCAAGGCTCTTGGCGTCGTTCACCTTGGAATATGCGGCGAAAAGCTGGTTCGAAAGCGCAGGGTGATCCTCCCTCGTGAAGCCTTCGCCGATACCGTCCTTCATCAGGCGGGAAAGTGACGGAAGCACGGATACGGGCGGATAAACGCCGGCGGTATTTAAGTCTCTGCCCAAAACGATCTGCCCCTCGGTGATATAGCCCGTAAGGTCTGGCACGGGGTGGGTAATATCGTCGTTCGGCATGGACAGTATCGGCACCTGAGTAACCGAGCCCTTCGCGTCCTTAATTATTCCGGCACGCTCGTAAAGGGACGCAAGGTCGGAATAAAGGTATCCTGGATAGCCCTTTCTTGACGGAACCTCGCCCTTGGAGGACGAAATTTCACGTAGCGCCTCTGCATAGCTTGTCATATCTGTCAATATAACGAGTACGTGCATGTCGTGACGGAATGCAAGATACTCCGCTGCAGTGAGTGCCGCGCGCGGTGTGATTATTCTCTCAACGACCGGGTCGTTGGAAAGATTCAAGAACATTACAACCTTATTTAAGACTCCGCTCTCTTCAAACGACCTTCTGAAATAGTTTGCAACGTCGTGCTTAACGCCCATTGCGGCGAACACGATCGCGAACTTATCCTCTCCGCCTTCGTCCGAGATCTTCGCCTGACGCGCGATCTGAACCGCCAGATCGTCGTGCGGAAGTCCGTCGCCCGAGAATATAGGAAGCTTCTGCCCTCTTATAAGCGTCGCCAGGCAGTCGATCGAGGAAATACCTGTCTGAATAAAGTTATTGGGGTACGAACGCGAAACCGGGTTAATGGGGCTTCCGTTAACGTCCCTCACCTCGTCGGCATAATAGTCGCCGAGCGAGTCGATCGGCCTTCCGACGCCGTCAAACGTTCTGCCGAGTATCTCGCGGCTCAATGCCAGCGTCATCGGTTTTCCCATAAGGCGCGTTTTCGTGTTGACAAGCGAAAGTCCGCTCGTTCCTTCAAAAACCTGAATGACCGCGCGGGCGCCCTCAAGCGCAACGACTTTACCCAGTCTCTTTGATCCGTCCGGAAGGCTCATCGTGACGAGCTCCTCATTGGAAGCTCCCGTAAGATGGTCGATCACGGCAAGGGGACCGTCAATATTTTTAAGACCCATATATTCAATTGCCATATGATCCCCTCCTTAATTCTTGTATGAGTCCAAAAGCGACTCAACCGTCTTTGTGATCTTTTCTTTAAGTGCCTCGATAGGCGTTAAATCGTCGTTTCCGACGGAATATTTGATTCTCGAAACCTCATCCAGCACGCCGGTCTTTAAGAATACCGACACGGGAATCGATTTTTCTGTCAGCTTATCCAGCTCATGCTTTGCGTGAAGGATAACATCCATCATTGCGTACTGCTTTGAGAGCGGGACAAACGTATCGTCCTTATGATATGCGTTCTGCTGTAAGAATCCGACTCTTATCGCCTTCGCTATCTCAAGCGTCGCCTTCTGCGAATCCGGCAGAACGTCCGCTCCGATGAGCTTAACGATCTCCATCAGGTTCGCCTCTTCGCCTAAGATCGAGAGCATTTCTTTTCTGTGCTCCATAAACTTGGGCGAAACGTTTTCCTCGTACCACGCCGTTATATCCGGAACATAGCCCGAATAGCTGTTAAGCCAGTTGATCGCCGGATAATGCCTTGCATAGGCCAGTGCCTTATCGAGCGCCAAAAAGCAGCGTATGAACCTCTTTGTGTTCTGGGTGACGGGCTCTGAAAAGTCACCGCCCTGAGGTGATACCGCACCGATAAGCGTTACCGAGCCTTCCTTGCCGGAAAGCGAGGTCACATAGCCCGCGCGCTCATAGAACGCCGAAAGACGGGAAGCAAGATATGCCGGAAAGCCTTCCTCCGCCGGCATCTCCTCGAGTCGGCCGGAGATCTCACGCAGAGCCTCCGCCCATCTTGATGTGGAGTCCGCCATCAGGGCAACGTGATAGCCCATATCCCTGTAATATTCTGCGAGCGTTACACCCGTATAAATCGAGGCTTCACGCGCCGCAACGGGCATATTTGAAGTGTTTGCGATGAGCACCGTTCTGTCAAGAAGGCTCTTTCCGGACTTCGGGTCGATAAGGTCCGAGAATTCCTCAAGAACCTGCGTCATCTCGTTTCCGCGCTCTCCGCATCCTATATATACTATAATATCCGCGTCGCACCATTTTGCGATCTGGTGCTGTGTCATCGTCTTTCCTGTTCCGAATCCGCCGGGGATCGCCGCGGCGCCGCCCTTTGCGAGCGGAAACATCGTGTCGATAATTCGCTGACCGGTGATGAGCGGGCGGCTTATCGGCTGGCGGCTCTTTATCGGGCGCTCTGTCTTTATCGGCCATTTCTGAGTCATCGAGAGCTCTTTTTCCTCTCCCGACTCGGTCGTGAGCCACACGATGGTATCCTTTATAGTATACTCACCGTCCGGAGCGACCTTTTTGACCGTGCCCGAGATATAGGGCGGAACCATTACCCTGTGCGTTATGAGCGAAGTCTCCTCCGTCTCGGCTATCACCGTGCCGCCGGAAACCTTGTCGCCCTCTTTAACGAGCATCTTAACGTCCCACTTTTTCTCGGTGTCCAGAGCCGGAAAGTCCACGCCACGGCCGATGAACGAACCGAAATGCGACGCGATGTCCTTAAGCGGACGCTCGATACCGTCGAAAATATTCGAAAGTATTCCGGGCGCAAGCGTTGCGGAAAGGGGGCTTCCCGTTCCCTTGACCTCTTCGCCCGTCCTAAGCGAGGTCGTGTCCTCATATACCTGGACGATCGCATATTCGTCCTCGATGCCTATGACCTCGCCGATCAGTTTTTCACTGCCGACATAAACCATCTCCTGCATGGAAAGGTCGCGGTCGCCCTTGACCTTTATGACAGGACCGTTGACGGCATATATATATCCGTTACTGCGTGACATTGCCATTCTCCTTTGCTCACAGATTGCTATTCAATTGAAAGAGAGCTCTTCTGAAGGAAGTCCTCCTTCGCCTCTGAAAGCTCCTCGCCGAAGGAATAGTCCGCGATAATGCCAAGGTCGTCATTCACCACTCTGACACCGCCGATAAAGCCTGCCTCATTGACAACGACGACCTTCTCGCCTGACTTTTCGGCCTCTTTTTTGTCCTTCTCTAAGACATAGACGGTCTTCTTTCCTTCGCCTGTGCCTTCGAGCGCCAATGACAGCTTCTTGTCAAACCACACCCTGTACTCTTCGCTTTCGGAAAACTTCGAAAGCTCTTCCTTAGCCTGGGAAAAAACAGAGTTTATGATCTCCTCGCGGCGCGAAAGTATTTCTTTTTTCATATCGTTTTCCGCACGCAAAACCTTTTCGCTTTCCGTTCTTCTGATCTTTGCTACGCCGCTCTGAATTGCGCGGTACGCATCCTCCAAAAATTCGTCCTGCTTTTTCTCGGTTTTAGCCTTGCGGATCTCATTTGTCTTTTCGTCCGTCTCGTCACTTCTCTTTTTCGCGAGCGAGAGAACCCTTGCCGAAAAAGCCGAAAGCTTTGCTTCCATAGCTGAATCCATAACCATTACCTCCGTTACAGTTTAAGACCGATAGACTCCGAAACCATGGAATTTATGCTGTTTCCGATGTTTCCGCTTCCGTGACGGTCCGGAATTTCGACGATCAGAGGCGTGTGCAGTGTGAGCTTTAAGTTCCTCACATAGGGCTCGTCGATAGCCGCGGCCTTCTCGGTAAATATCAAAATACCGATCGACTTATCCTCCATTACAGAGGAGACCGCGTCGTGCAGAGCCTCGGGATCGTGAACGACAACGCCCTCGATTCCGGCAAGCCGCATGCCCACCTGAGTGTCGATATTATCGCTTATAAGATAAAGCTTCATAGTGAAAATTCCTTCTTTGTCAGGAAATGATCATGATCGAGATAACCAACCCGTAAAGTGCGATACCTTCGGCAAGCGCAACGAAAATAAGCGTTTTACCCATGATTTTTTCGTTCTCGCTCATCGCTCCGATAGCAGCAGATGCCGCAGATGCAACGGCGATACCGCCGCCAATGCCGGAAATGCCTGTTGCAAGAGCCGCACCGATGTATTTTAAGCCTTCGCCTACAGTAAGACCTGCGCTTGCCGCTTCGCCTGCCGCGAATGCGGGAACGGCGTTAGCGAAAGCATAGCCTGTGCCGATGAGTAAAAATCCGAAGAATGTGATTATGTTAAGAATGAGGCATTCCTTGCCGTTTTTGTTGCCTGTTGCCTTATAGATGATGAGGGGTGCCGCCAATGAAAGAACTACAAGAAAAAATAATACGTTTAATAACATTTTTTTGATCTCCTTTTCGTGTTTAATTGTTTTTATCTTTTATTGAAACGAAGGGCTTTCCTCCGCCGTGATAATAACGTGAGAACATCTCGTAATATTCAAGACGCAGAACCTGAATGCATACTATCATTCCTTCAAGTGCCATAACGTAGATTGCCTATGATGTAAACGATAACGGTCTTCGCTCCGCCGCCGGCGGCCAAAACCTCAACGACCTTCATCATTCCGACATGGGCGATCGCAAGAGCGCCGATTCTGAGGAACGAGATCGTGTTTGAGAAGTAGCTTAAAAGTACCTCGACCATTTCAAACAGGCTCTGAACGAAGAAGATCTTGTCTTCGGGGAACCAGTTTTTCTCGCCGTTTACCAGCTTTTCCAAAGGCTCGGAAAGATACATTAAAATAAGCGTTACGGCAATTAAGATTCCGGGAACCGTGCCGGGAACATGAATTATTCCGAGCATGGAAAGTGCGAACACCAAAAGGCTCACATAAAATACGAGTCCCGAAATTCCGTTATGTGAAAATATCATCTCTCCGAAATTTCTCTGCTTAAAAAGATTGAAAATGTTAATTCCCATCGCGATGATGATTACGACCGCGCCCATCGAGATCGTTCCGATAAGCAGCGTCGTGATGTTCTCCATCGGGGGAAGCACACCGTGAATTATGTTTTCAAGGCCGAATACCGAGCCGTAGAGCACGCCGAAGACCGCTCCCGAGAACCCGACGATGCCGAGTATCTTTGCCAGGTCGTTATTCTTCTTATATCCGACATAAAGTCCCAAAAGTGCGATCACAAGGCTCTGTCCCAAGTCGCCGAACATCATTCCGAAAAAGAGAATGTATGTCACCGCGAGTATCGGCGTCGGGTCGACCTCGTTATATTCCGGATAGCCGTACATCTTGACGAACATCTCAAACGGCTTGAAAACGGGGTTGTTGCGAAGCTTTGTGGGCGGTGAAACGATGCCCTTTAAGTTCTCCGGATTCTCGGTGTAGAAAAGCGCCACATCGTAGTCGTTCTTCACCTCTGCGCCGAGGGCCTTCGCGTCCTTCTTGCCCATCCAGCCGACTATGTAAAAATAATCGTCCGAGTGTGCCGCCATATTTCTGACATCGGCATATGCACGCCTCTTTTTCGCCGTTTCGTAAAGTTTGATGAGCTCTTCCTTATACTCATCAAGTCCGGAGGAAGCGGATTCGGAAATTTTCTTTCTCTCCTCCGCGAGCGCCGCGTTTTCCTCTTTTAAGGCCTTTACCATTGCCTCCGGCGTTCCGGAAAGCTTTTCAGGGAGGCGTATTCTCTCAAAATAGAGAGAAGTGAATATCTCGTCCGCCTTTTTCTTTTCATCTACCGGAACGAAATAAAGCCCCCAGACGCTGTGCTCGTCCTCCTTCGTTTTCACGAATACGACGTTCATATCCGAAAGATATGTATTGAGCGTTTTGTAACCGCCCTTGGGCAGTTTGCCGAACCTGTAGGCGATGAACTCAAAATCGCTTAGCGCCGAAAGATCTGTCGCGAGCGGCATAAGCGGCTCCATATTTTCGATATACCCTTTGTTTTTCGCAATTTTTTCGTCGATCTCGCCGCACTTTTTCACGGTTTCGGAAAAAGAGCTTTCCGCCTTTTCCAAAAAGGCCTCCATTTCGCCAAGGCTCATTTTGGATTCTTCCGTGTTATCGCCCAGCTTTATCGACGCCGCGGACAAAAGCTCGCCCGCTTTTTTGATTACCGGATCGTATGACCCGACAGTGTCAAAGGCTTTAAGCTTTTTCTGTTTTTCACCGAGAACCGAAAGAGCATTCTCAAGATGAATATCGCTTTTATAAATGTATTTGCTCACAATGTGATCGAAGCGGTCAAGCGGCCCCGCCATCGTCACGGCCAGCATTTTAGTAACCGACAATTTATATCGCCTCCCGGCTGAATTTTATTCGCTTCAATATTGCCTCGGGCTCAATACCGTACCTTATGCCCTCTATGGCGCAGGTGATATTTAAGACCTCGAACCTTTTAAGATAAAGATATGCAAAGATCGCCGCCATCGAATCCGGCTCTTTCCTAAAAAACGCTTTCGCATTTTTATAAAGCATTCTTCTGTAGTTTTCCTCCGCGAAAAATCCCTCGTCCGCTTTATAGAAAAGGCCTTCGTATGCGCTTCCTTCCAAAAGCGCCGGGATAGCCTCCGGCGTTTCGGCCGTCACAAGCGATTTTAGCATTTCCTCAGTGAGCTTGAACCTGACCGGTATTATATAGGTATAGATAAGCTCGGGATCCATCTTAAAATACTTCTTGCCGCGATATATCCACATAATGTTTAACATATCGCACTTTGAGCCGATGAGCTTTTTAAGCGATGCGACCTCCTCTTCGGACAAAAGGTTTTCCGCTTTGTCGAAAAGCTTTTTGAAATAAAACCCGTCAAGCGTCATCGCAATCGTGAAAAAGTCCGCTCCCGCGCCTGTGGCGCGAAGGAATATCTCCTTATACGGTGTCTGATCCGTCGCCTCGACAAAATCCGAAAGCGACTTTGCGTTAATACATTTATCTATCTTTATTTTTGTGTGGGACTCCAAAAATTTCGTCGTCTCCGGTGCTTCAAGAGGCTTGCTCTCGTGCCCCATCACATTCATGAGACAGCCCTTTAAGAACTTGATTTCGCTTCTGTAATGCCAGAACTCCAGGATAGACTGCTGAGATGCGTCCAAAAAGCTGTAGATTCTCGCATATTCGTCTGCCGCCTCAATTGCCAGGCGATGCTCGATGACCTCGCGGTGCATATCGCCCGGATTAACGTCGGAAAACACGTCGCCGTACGCGGTCTCGTTTTTTAAGTATGCGCACATTTCCGAAACCGAGCCCTTGGATAAAAGATTTTCATAGTCCGATAATTCAAGGTGCTTGCCGTACATCGACCTGATCTTTGCCGACACTGCCGAATAATCGCTCATTTTTCGCCGATCACCGAGTCAACTATCATTTTGACCCATTCGTCCTTCTTCTCAGCATATGTTTTATTGAGGCGCTCTATCGCCTCGTCGCGCTTTTTCTCCGTCTCGCCGATAAGCTTTTCGGATTCAGCCGATTCAAAGGCTTTTACCGTTTCAAGCCTCTTCTCAGCGCGCTCCTTTGTTTTTTTCTCCATCTCGCTTATCTCGTTTTTGACGGACGTATCAAGGTCTTTCGCCCTGTCCGACGAGTCCTTCGCGATGTTTTTCGCCTCGTTTTCGATCCTTACGATCCTTTCAACTGTTTCTTCCAAACTGCTCGCCCCTCTTTCCTCAGTTTTTAAGAGAATGCATCGGCGCAGGGATCCTTCCGCCGCGCCTGATGAACTTTTCGGACGAGAACGGGCTGACCGGCATTACCGGTCCTGTTCCCAAAAGTCCTCCGAATTCCACGCTTTCGCCCACTTTTTTCCCGGGCGCAGGGATTATTCTCACGGCTGTGGTCTTTGTGTTGACCATGCCGATCGCCGCCTCGTCGGCTATGATTGCGGAAATCGTTTCCGCGCTCGTATCGCCCGGAACGCAGATCATATCAAGTCCGACCGAGCAAACGCACGTCATCGCCTCAAGCTTTTCAAGGCTCAATGCCCCGCATGACGCCGCCTCGATCATTCCCTCATCCTCACTCACGGGGATGAACGCGCCGGAGAGCCCTCCGACATTGGAGCTTGCCATGATACCGCCTTTTTTGACCGCGTCGTTCAAAAGCGCAAGCGCGGCGGTCGTTCCGTGTGTTCCGCACTTTTCAAGCCCCATCGCTTCAAGAATCCTTGCGACGCTGTCGCCCACGGCCGGCGTCGGCGCGAGCGAAAGATCGACGATCCCGAAGGTCGCCCCGAGTCTTTCCGAGGCCTCTTTCGCGACCAGCTGGCCGACTCTTGTTATCTTAAACGCCGTTTTCTTGATGGCCTCTGCCACAACGTCAAACGGTGCTCCGTCAAGCTTATCGAGCACGCATTTCACAACGCCCGGGCCCGAAACGCCGACGTTTATCGCACATTCAGGCTCCGAAATGCCGTGGAATGCGCCGGCCATAAAGGGATTATCTTCAACGGGGTTTGAGAACACAACAAGCTTTGCGCATCCGAATCCGCCTTTATCCTTTGTAAGAAGTGCCGTTTTCTTAATTACCTCGCCCATCTTTTTGACCGCGTCCATATTTATGCCGGCCTTGGTGGAGGCAACGGCAACGGACGAACAGAGAATATCCGTCTCGGAAAGTGCTTCCGGAATTGAATCCAAGAACACCTTATCGGCATCGGTACAGCCCTTCTGAACAAGCGCGCTGTATCCGCCGATGAAGTTGACGCCGACTGCCTTTCCGGCCTTGTCAAGTGCTTTTGCAATTTTTAAAGGCTCTCCGCACGGCGACGCGACGATGGACGCCGGGGTGACCGATATTCTTTTATTAATGATCGGAACGCCGAGCTCGGACTCGATCTCCTCGCCCACTTTGACCAAATTTTCCGCTCTTTTCGTTATCTTATCGTAAACCTTTTGGCTCGTTTTATCGGCATCGGACTCCATACAGTCCAAAAGAGAGATTCCCATTGTGACCGTGCGGACATCCAGATGCTCTTTTTTTATCATATTTAAGGTCTCGCCTATTTCAAAAGGTGTCAGCATAGCTTAAAGATCCTTTCTTTATTATAAGGTTTTATATTCTGTGCATCGAGTTAAAAATTTTCTCGCTCTGAACGGAGGCCGAAACTCCGCATTTTTCGCCGACCTCGGAAAGTCCCTTTGCAAGCTCCTCATAGGAGACCTTTGCCTTTTCCGTTTCGACCATCATTATCATGGTAAAGGTGTTTGCCATGATCGTCTGGGAAATGTCCAGTATGTTCACCGAGTTTTTCGCAAGGTAATTGCTCACCGCGGCGATTATGCCGACCTTGTCCTCACCTATTACGGTTACGATTGCTTTCATAAAAAATCCTCCTTAAAAGTTTTAATTGCCTTTAGGGTAGTGTGTGCCTTTAAGAAGATCAAAAAGCCCGAACGGCAGGAGAAAACTGCCATTTTGACTCTGCCTTTCCAAAAGCTCACGTTTTTATCTTTCCTAAATTCCTTAACGGCGCGCTTCCTTTTTATCACCGCCGCGTGGAAATCTTTATGTATCTTTTCCGTCGCATTTCCGGACTTTAATAAGCTGTAGTAAAAATGCATATAGACAGTGACCGTTTTCTGCGCGATCGCGGTCATAACAGGGTCGCCGAACTCCTCATTTGACCTGTTGGATGGCCGAGACGGCCATTTTGCATTTTTCTTCCTTTAGCGCATATAAAAGCTTTTCCAAGTAGCGGGGCGAGAGAATACTGTCCCCGTCGACAAAGGCGATATATTCTCCCTTTGCCTCCGAAAGCCCTCTGTTACGGGCAGACGAAACGCCGCCGTTTTCCTTGTTTATGAATCTGACTCTCCCGTCGCGCTTTGAATATTTTCCCAGTACTCTCTCTGAGTCGTCTGTCGGGCCGTCGTTTACTATGATAAGCTCAGATAAGCTCAAAATTTTCATATGTCTGACATAAAACGCTGTCAATGCATTCGCTGATCATATCGCCGTTATTGTAGGTCGGCAGTATAACCGATATGAGCCTATCCACCGCCTTCTCCTTTTTATGCGTTAAACTATTCACAAACTTTATTATAGCTTTTTTTATGCATAATTTCCAGAGTAAAAAGTTATAAATATACACGCGGCAAATGTGCGGAATTGTATAAATTAATTCTTTCTCTGGCGCACCGCCTCGTAAAGCAGAACCGCCGCCGCGCACGAGGCGTTTAACGACTCGGTCTCGCCGAACATCGGGATTGAAACCAAAAAGTCGCAGTTTTCCGAAACGAGGCGGCTTATCCCCTCTCCCTCGTTTCCGATGACGATCGCCAAAGGCCCTTTAAGGTCGGTATGATACATATCCGCTCCGCCCATCGCCGCGCCGGCGATCCAGAGCCCTGCTTTTTTAAGCTCCTGAATTGTTTTCGTGATGTTTGCCGCCTTCGCAACGCGCGTGTATTCAAGCGCGCCGGCGCTCGCCTTGTCAACGACCGCGGAAAGCCCGGCCGCCTCATGGCGCGCTATCACAACGCCGTGCGCACCGGACGCGTTCGCGCTTCTTATGATCGCGCCGAGGTTATGAGGATCGGTTATCCTGTCGCATATCACTATGAAAGGATCCTCGCCTTTCTCCTTGGCATAGGACAAAATATCGTCGACAGTCGAATACTCCTTCGCCGCACAGCGCGCGACAATTCCCTGATGCGGCGCATCGGGGCACATTTCGTTAAGCCGCTCCGCGCTCACCGCGGCAACCGGGATCTTATTTTCCTTTGCCAGGGCGATCACGCGCCCGAGCGCCTTGTCGCCGCTCTTGACATAGATCTTATCGATCGTGCGGCCGGCCTTGATAGCCTCTGTCACCGGGTTTCTTCCGGCAACTATATTTTCAGAATCGCTCATAAAAAGCTCACTCCTCACAGCTTATTTTCATATTCTAACTATTTTAACATATAAGCCGGCAAAAATCAAGTTTTTATTGACATATCGGACCGCGGCTGATAAAATGGAGTATTAGGAAAGGTTTTGATCGGCAATGGTACTTTTGAATGTTAAAGACGGCAGAAAATATTTCGGCGACGTCCGTCTTTTTGATAATCTGAATTTTCATATCGACGAGGGGCAAAAGTGCGGTCTTGTCGGCGCGAACGGCGCCGGGAAAACCTCGCTTTTTAAAGTGCTGACCGGGGAGATGGAGTTAGACTCAGGCGATATTTTTATAAGCCCGTCCGCCTCGATCGGCTATCTTAAGCAGAACATCGAATACGCGTCGGACAAAACGGTGCTTGAGGAGGTTATGGAGGTCTTTTCCCACCTCTTTGAAATGGAAGCCTCGCTTGAAGAGATCCGCACGATGCTTGAAAAAGAGCCGTCCGAATCTCTAATAAAAAGGCAGGACGCGCTCCTGACCGAATATGAAGCCGCCGGCGGACTTATATATAAAAGCCGTGCGCGCGGCGCGCTGATCGGCCTCGGTTTTTCGGAGTCTGACTTTGGCCGCCCGTTTTCCTCACTCTCCGGCGGTGAAAAGACAAGGCTGTTACTCGCCCGCCTGCTTCTCGGACGGCACCGCCTTTTGCTTTTGGACGAGCCGACTAACCACCTGGATATGGCCTCCGTCCGCTGGCTTGAGGGATTTCTGCGTTCATATTCCGGCTCCTACATCGTCATCTCGCACGACAGGTATTTTCTCGATAAAACGACCGACGTCACGCTCGGGCTCTCAAACGGCAAGATTACGTCCTATATGGGCAATTACTCCGATTTCATAAAGAAAAAAGAGGCGGACGACGCGGCGAAGGCAAAAAGCTATGAGCTTAAGAAAAAGGAGATAAAGCGCATAGAGGGCATCATCGCACAGCAGAAGCAGTGGAATCGCGAACGAAACATAAAGACAGCCGAAAGCAAGCAAAAAATGATCGACCGTATCGCCGCGACGATGGAAACGCCCGAGGAAAAAGAGGCCGCGATAAACTTTTCGTTCAGCGCAAAAGAAGGCGGCGCGAACGAAGTTTTAACCGTCACCGGCATAAAGAAAAGCTTTGGTGCAAACGTCATCTTATCCGGCGCCGATATGAATATTTATAAAGGCGAGCGCGCATTTTTGCTCGGCGACAACGGATGCGGAAAGACGACGCTTTTAAAAATGATCATGGGAAAAGAAAAGCCGGACTATGGCACGATAAGGCTCGGAAACGGCATATATATCGGCTATTACGAACAGCAGCACACCAACCTCTCGGACGAAAAGACAGTGTTTGACGAGATCGCGGACGCGTATCCGAAGCTTGACAGAACCAAGATCCGCTCATCGCTCGCCGCATTTTTGTTCCGGAACGACGATTGCTTCAAGCTCATCGGCTCGCTCTCAGGCGGCGAAAAGGCACGCGTTCTTCTTTGCAAGATAATGCTGTCAGACTCAAATTTTCTGATTTTGGACGAGCCGACCAATCACTTGGACATTTTTTCGAAAGAGGCGCTGGAGGACGCGTTAAAGAGCTATCCCGGCACTATTCTTGCCGTCTCGCACGACAGATATTTTATCAACGCGCTGGCGGACAAAATTTATAAAATGGCCGATCACACACTCACACTATATAACGGCAACTACGACTATTTCCTTGAAAAAAGCCAGGACGAAGAGCCCGAGAAAAAGGCCGAGGCAAAATCCGGAGCGGACGAATACAAAAAAAGAAAAGAAGCCGAATCTGCACGGCGCAAGGCCGCGTCGCGCCTTAAAAGAGCGGAGGACAAAATAGCCTGCCTTGAGGCAAGATTATCCGAGCTTGACGCGCTCTTATTTTCCGACGAGGCGGCGGACATAGATAAGGCGATGGCCTGGCACTCGGAAAAGGAAGAAACGGAGAAAGAGCTTTCCGGCCTTTATGAAGAATGGGAAGCATCTTCCGACGAGATGTCAAAATTTACTTGAAATAGTTTTTGATTTAGTGTATAATAGATATATTAAGATATAACGGAGGAATACTATGGCAAAGGAAGTTACAAATAACGAGGTTATGGCCGAGGATATTAACGAGGTCATGAAGGTTCGCCGCGACAAGCTCTCCGAGCTCGTTGCATCGGGCGAGAACCCTTTTGAGATCACTAAATTTGAGAGAGACACTAAGGCCGCTGACATTACGGAGAATTTCGAGGCGATGGAGGGCAAACGCGTGACGCTTGCCGGCCGTCTCATGTCCAAGCGCGGAATGGGCAAGGTTTCGTTCTGCGATCTTCGCGACCTGTCCGGAAAAATTCAGCTCTACGCCAAGAAGGACGATATGGGCGACGAGGCCTATGCTAAATTCAAAAAGCTCGATATAGGCGACATTGTCGGCGTTACGGGAATCGCATTTAAGACACAGCGCGGCGAGATCTCTGTTCATCTTGAATCCTGCACGCTCCTTTCCAAGTCGATGCGTCCGCTCCCGGAAAAGTTCCACGGACTTAAGGATATGGATTCGCGTTACCGTCAGAGATATGTCGATCTCATAATGAACGCTGATGTGAAGGATGTTTTCATGCAGAGAAGCAAAATCGTGCGCGAGATCAGAAACTATCTTGACACGCGCGGATTTTTGGAGGTTGACACTCCTATGCTCAACACCATTCCCGGCGGTGCGGCGGCGCGTCCTTTCATCACTCATCATAACGCGCTCGACATCGATATGTACCTTCGTATCGCGACGGAGCTTCACTTAAAGAGGCTCATCGTCGGCGGAATGGAGAGAGTTTATGAGATGGGCCGCCAGTTCAGAAACGAGGGCATGGATCAGACTCATAACCCCGAATTTACCACGATCGAAATTTACCAGGCTTATGCCGATTTCCACGATATGATGGATCTTATGGAGGGGCTTGTTCACCACCTTATAGACACTATCTATCCCGGAAGGTCGACGCTTTCCTGGCAGGGCATGGAGGCGGACTTTGCAGGCACATGGAAGAGAATGAGCATGAGCGAGGCCGTTAAAGAGTATTCGGGCGTTGACTTTGATGCGATAACCGACCTTGACGAGGCAAGAAATCTCGCAAAGGAGCACAACATCGAATTTACCGAGTCTCACGAGATCGGCGACATATTAAACCTATTCTTTGAGGAGTATGTTGAAGATCACCTTATCGATCCGACATTCATCACCTATCACCCGGTTGAAATTTCGCCTCTTGCCAAAAAGAGCCCGAAAGACCCCAGATATACCGAGAGATTTGAGTGCTACGCATTCGGAAAAGAGCTTTCCAACGCATTTTCCGAGCTTAACGACCCATTTGATCAGAAAGAGAGATTCCTCCGCCAGGTCAAGCTCCGCGAGGCGGGCGACGACGAGGCCGGCATGATGGACGACGATTTCATCACCGCACTTGAATACGGTATGCCTCCCACGGGCGGCATCGGCATCGGAATCGACAGACTCGTAATGTTCTTAACCGGCGCAACCTCGATAAGAGATGTGCTCTTCTTCCCCACAATGAAACCGCTCGACAAGTAAAAGCCGTTGTTTTCAAGGGTTTAAGGGTAACGGGTACCCGAATTTACCCACACTTTACCCATTTTGAAAGAACGAACTATATGACAGGATAAAACCCCATCGTTGCATATTGCAAAGGTGGGGTGCTTTTATACTATGTTTAGTTGAAACATTGAAATGGCAAGGGTGTTTTGGTATAATAACAAATGAGGTGAAATAAATGAGATATGATTTTGATGATCTTGTTACAGGCACAATTACATATAAAAGTATTGAATTTACTTTTGTTTTTAACCGAGAGGAACTTCGTTTAATACCGCCTATCGAAAAAGCAGATGAAGTTGGTATGTGGTTTAGAAAAGAGATACAGCCTGGGATGTACACAATGGGTGATCCTGTATATGTTGAAGAAGATTTTTGACAGGTAAATGTAATGAGGGGCATGATATTATTTTGTTTCCCGTAAAGGGACGCACCATTGGACAAATCAACGATGTTTTAATTATAGGAATATTAGCATATGTGTGGAAGCGTATAGGCTGTTCCACGATTAATCGTATAGACTTTAAAAGTCCAGAAATTGATTGCATCCATCCTGCGAAGGATGCGATAGCGTCAACACAGTGGTCAGATACAGGAGAGTACAAAGTAGAAACAAGACCATTTAGTGAAACCACTACTGAAAAACAAAAATTTAAGGTTGATGGCAAAGATGTTATGGTCTACTTTGACATATCAATGAGTACTGGTGGTGATTTTACAAAGCCACCGTGTCATTGCAGTCTGAAATGTATTTTGAGTTTAAGGAGACAAATGATTACGCATTTGTTTTTCAGCTCTACCGGATTGCAAATGTCTTTGTTCAATATCTTTGTTACAGAAAAAATGTGCCTTTTTCGGAAATTAGTTTAGATGCCCCTTTTAAAGATGGAAAGCATATGCAATTTGCTCGTTTGTATATTATAGATAAACAGACTGAAACGGAGTTGAAATGTTTAAAAGATCAATGGTATATAAAGCAAGAATATATTAGTGGGCATGAAGGAAGAATCCTTTCAGATATTTCTTCTGGATTACTCTATACGCGTAATATCCCGCATAAATACCGACAAGGTCTAACAATAGATGCAGCTCGTTTTGTGATGATTACGGCAGCATTTGAATGGGAGTTTCGCCGCTTATATCCTGATGTAAGCACTAAGATGAAACAAACTATTGATGCTGAAAATGCAGCTGAAAAAGTATTGCTGATTTTACAAAACGAGTCGAATGGCAAACTAAAAAAATATACAAAACTCTTATCGGTAACATCAAGTTTTCTCAATTTTTCTCTCGAATAAATCATACAGGAAAGAAGCTTGGCTCGATTATAGATATATTTGGGAATCGTTTATATCGTTTGAAAAATCAAACTCTTAAATATGCTGATATGTGCACACGGTTAGGACAACAACGTAATAATTATGCACACGAAAATTTAGATCAAGAATTTGTTGAGTTATCCCTACTTGACTTAATTTTCCTTGAAATGGTAGTTTATGCTATGCAACTTAAATTTTACGGGGTGGAAGATATAACCATTCAACGAGCCATAAACGATCTTTTACACCCAAATATTATGATTAAAGATTCAGAATAATCGGCGTTATTCTCGTCAAAGAATTTTACATTTTCATTACAAAGTGGCAAACCTGGGAAGGACATATGCGAATGTTGACGTTTTATCTGAATTTTTGGATGAAAACAGAGATATTTTTCTTGGTGGTAAGCTAAGACCGTACAATCCGGAGTGTTTTTATTCTTTGGTTGAAGCTGACGGCGGGGATACAAGCATAAATGTCTGCTATAATAAAAATGTTGTTGACATACATAATGATCATACGATTATAGTGAACGGAACGGGAGAAAAGTATATTGTTCTGACAGTGAACAGGAGCGGAATGTTGTTTACACAAGGACAAACTGTATGGGAGAAATAGTTGAAACAAAAAATAATCAGTGGTTTGAATGGTGATTGTCGAATAGGCGTCAATCCGGCGGATATACTGGATATTAGAGTGCAAAATTGACAAACGCAGCAACAAAAATACTGCCGAGAGAATGCTCGGCAGTATTTTTTAATGCCGCTTGCGAAATTCAGAAGGAGACATACCTGTTTTTTTACTGAAAACCCTTGAAAAGTAAAGGGGATCATTGAATCCTACAATTTGCGAAACCTCGGATATTGACAGCTTATTTAATCTATTGGTTAAAAGTTCTTTGCTTTTTGTTATGCGCAAATTTGTAAGATGTTCGAGAGGTGTTTCGTTGTATGCATTCTTAAATGCCTTAAACATAGCTGTACGGCTGTAATGCATTTCCTTTATAAGCTCATTTATATTAATATTGCGGAAAAAGTTTTCATCCAAAAATTTTTTAATTTGCATTTCCGGTGCAATTGCAGAGCCGGGCAGATTGGCAGAATCACGCAGATGCAAAGAAAAAATTTCATATAAGGCAGACTGCATTAAATAAGCTTCTTCAAATTCGTTTTTCGGTTTCATATCAAACAACAATCTGTGAATTATTTCAGCACATTTTTCGTTGTTATTGAATTTAAAACCCTTGTTATGCGTAGGCAGAGAAGCGTTTTTCAAAATTGACATTGCATCCGAGCCCTGGAACATAATCCAATACGACTCATATGGATATTCGTCATTCGATGTAAAATCTTCGTATTCGTCGGGAATGATGATATAAGCACAATCCTTATCAAAAGGGTGGCCGCAGAAAAAACCCTTTCCCGATATTATATAATGAATAATGAAAATGTTGCGTTTGTAACATTGTCTCATACCGGGCGGCACTTTGTTATAGCCCACTTCAACAGCATAAAAGCTGTTTTGTTGTAAAACATTTGAAATACGATAATAACGCGGATAGTTTTCAGCAAGGGGGGAAGAGAAAAACATATAATAACCACTTTCTCTAAAATGTACTTTTGTCCATATTATAACACGTTTTGTCTATTTATGCAAGTGTTTTTTTGTGATATAATATATATAAAATATGAAATATAAATATGCGAGGGATTTGTATAAAATGATAAAAAACGACAAATTAAAGGAAATATGGTTATATGAGCAAGATAAAACACTGTCGGCAGAATATGAGCTTACAAAGTCAGCCGGCATTGACATTAACAGAATAACAAACGGTGCAAGCGTAACCCAAAGCAGAGAAACATCGATACCGGGAGTTTTTGCCTGCGGAAACGTTCTGCACGTTCATGACCTTGTGGACTATGTTTCGGAGGAGGCGGAAATTGCCGGAAAGAATGCCGCTCTTTACATAAATGGTGAACTTCAAAACGAAGTTGATATTCCGATTGAGACGGACGGAAAAGTCAGATATACCGTACCACAGAGAATAACCGAAAAAAAGGACACAAAGGTATTTTTCAGAGTTGCAAACGTATATGAAAATGCAGAGATAAAGGTATACAGCGGCGATGAGGTAATATTTAAAACAAGAAAGCCTAAGGTTGCACCGGGTGAAATGCAGTGCATAACGCTAAAGGAACAGCAGCTTGAAAATGCGGAAAAATTAAACATCGGATTGGAGGTTCTTTGATATGGCAAAAAGAGAATTAACCTGTATTATATGCCCTAAGGGCTGTGCATTAAAAGTGGAGCTTGACGAAAACGGCAAGGTTTTGGGAGTGACGGGCAACACCTGCAAACGTGGTGCGGAGTACGCCGAAAACGAATGTACAAACCCCATGCGTACAGTCACATCAACGATGCGCTGTTCGGACGGAACGGTTATTCCGGTGAAAACAAAAACTCCGATACCGAAAGCAAATATTTACGAATGTATGAATATAATAAACAAAGGTGTTGTAACACTGCCGGTTCATATAGGCAATATTGTTATTGCCGATGTTTTCGGAAGTAATATTGTTGTAACCGAGAATAGGAAATAAGGTGGGACTGAATGAAAAAGATTGATATAAATTTAATACCGGATACGGTGAATATGTCACCGGACTATTACTGCACATGGCAGACTCAGTTGTATGCAACTTGTGACGGTAAACCCGCAAAACAAAGAGAAATAGTGAGTGAAAAGGGACTGTTTGGCAAAGAAAAACCATATGGATGGGCTGATTTCTATGAGCAATCACGTCGTGACTTGTTTATTGTTGCAGACGATGGCTGGGATGTTCCTATGGATGGTGACAGAGCGTATTACGGCAGCCTTTTGCTAAATAAAGAAAAGTTTCCCGAAGCGACAAAGGGAGCAAAAACAAATGCTGAGGCTTTAAAGAATATAACCGAGAGGATAAAAGAATTAGGCTGGAAAGGGTTTGGACTTTGGGTATGTGCTCAGGAATCGGAAAAGAAGTTTTCGGTGAATTTAACGCCTGAGGAATATTGGAAAAAAGCAATACAGGAAGCACATGAAGCAGGAATATCTTATTGGAAAGTTGATTGGGGCGAAAAAATAAATGATGTTAATTTCCGTAGAATGTTAACTGAAACAGGAAAAAAGTTTGCACCCAAGCTAATAATTGAACACGCAAAGGTTAGTGAGATAATTCCTAATGGGGATGTGTTCCGCACATATGACGTTCCGGCAATAATGTCTATACCTATGACTATGAAAAAACTGCACGAAATTTTAGCCGATAGGCAGATTGCAGAAACAGCTATGGGACTGATTAACTGTGAAGATGAGGTATATATAGCAGCAGCGGGCGGTTTTACAATGGGAATTATGCGTCATCCGTACAGCGGTGCATTTATCGATGGCAGAGAGGATATGTCTTTCCCGACAGTTCATAGAAATTTGAAAACTAAGATGTATGAAGTGGTTCGCTCAGTTCGTTGGCATAGGATTGCCCCTGCTTTTGGTGTAGACGGGAATGTTAATATTGATGAGAGTGTTCTCACAGATTACTGGGAAATTAAAAACAAAAATGCAGAGATTGAATCATGGTGGCTTGAGCTTGATTTGCCTGAATTTAATCCATATGTGAAAAATGATGTAATTACGATCTCTGCAACAAAACAGATTGCGCGAAGATGTAAAATGGCAGAAGTCATACCCGATAAAAACGGAAATGTCCCATATGTTGTAACATCAAAGAATCCTAACGGTGCATTTTCTGTTTTGACATTGGGAAGAACACTGGGACGAGTTTATGAAATCCCTGAATGCAATGTTACGATTAATGCGGAAGGTGCTGATATTATAGGTGTTTTCGGTGAATACGAGAAGCTTATAATTAAAACTGACTTAAATAATATCAAAGCAGTTTTTATGCAGGATTTAGCAGATGAAACGGCGTATGACATCACAGATGACACAATATTTGAGAACGAGAAAATCATTATTCCGGGACAACTCATTCACAGAATCGGAACGATGGCACAGCCTGAGGGTGATACATCCGAACCGGGCGTAGTTGTGAAATTTATTACGGATTAATATTATAAGGTTAAATTGAATAAATATAGGAGATGATATTTATATATGGAGAAGAAAGATGTTATTTTAAGAAACAGCCGCGCAGAACAATATTTGTGTGCAGCTAAGAAAAACTTTATTGAGGAAAATGGAATACTGTCAGAGTCGCATTCCAAAACGGTTATATGTCATTTTTCTGATTTGCACGGAGATTGGAAAAGGTTTGAGAATATTCTTACCATGATTGAGTATTTCAAGCCGGATTTTGCAATACATACCGGTGACCTTGTCTGTTGGGACTCCAACGATGAGTGGGAGGAGTTTTTTAATCGGATAAATGAATGTGATATTCCCGTGTACAATTGTCTGGGTAATCATGATACATTTAGAGGAGAAGAGGTTCTGAAAAATGAGTATCTGCATGACCGATACATAAAACCGCTTAAAAATATCAATACAACAGGGAAAGGATATTATTACACTGATTTTACGGAACAAAAAATACGTCTTATTGTGCTGAATGATTATGAAAACGATGCGGTTGAAAGGTATAATGACAGAACATATGAGCTTATGCAGGAACAATGCAGTTGGTTGGCAAAGGTGTTGAAAGACTGCGAGGAAAAGGAACTTGGCGTTATAATTGCAGCGCATGAAGCGGATGAAGCAGTTATTCCGGGAAGTAACGGTAAGGGATTTTGTCAGCGGGCCGAGCCTCACCCGTGGGGGGCTCCGATGCCAAACAACTGTTGTAATATTGCGGCGGATTTGGTAGATGCATTTCAAAACGGTAAGGTGCTTAAAAGGGAATATGTATGGGAAAAGAGCGGAAATAAAGTTAAAATTGAATGTGAATTTACAAAAAAATCGGAATTCATATGTTGGATGAACGGTCATAGACATGGCGACTATATCGGTTATCTGCCCTCTTATCCCGATCAGCTTTCGCTGGGTATGACCTGTTCGGGTTGTTTCCCGGAGGGGTATCATAATATAGGAGACGAGATTTCCGATTTGCCGAGGATTCCCGATACAATATCGGAGGATGCGATTAACTTCTATGTTTTAGACCGAAAATCAAAAACTGTTTCCGTGGTAAGAATGGGAGCATATGTCAATGATTTGTTTGAAGAGCGACAAACTTCAGCTATAGAGTTAAAAACTAATTACTGTTTCGGAGTATAGATAAATCGTTACGGCAACGGTCAATAAACACAGTGTTAAAATAGAAAACGAAAACGGGACAATAACAGAATTATGAGAAAGAAGGCGGGATATTAAAAATGTATAATGTGCTTACTGAATATCATATCAATATGATATTCAGAATGCTAGTAAGCTGTCTGTGCGGTATGGCGATTGGCTTTGAAAGAAAAAACCGCGCAAAGGAGGCAGGTATCAGAACTCACTGCATTGTGGCTTGCGCCTCGGCAAAGATGATGATAATATCAAAATACGGCTTTGAGGACTTGATACAAGCATATACTTCAGCAGATGTAAGGCTTGATCCGTCGCGAATGGCACAGGGCATTGTGACGGGAGTAGGCTTTTTGGCTCAGGAACAATATATGTTCAAAGAAGCAATATACGAGGTCTTACAACGGCTGCGGGACTTTGGGCAACGTGCGGAATAGGAATGGCGATAGGCGGCGGAATGTATGTGATAGGATTTTCGGCAACGCTTATCATTTTGGCAACACAGCTGATACTGCACAGCAGCGGTAAATTTATGGTGTCGCATAAGAGTAAATACATAAAAATATACGGAATAGAAAAACCCTATTTTCAGCAGCGGACAACGGAGCTGTTAAACGAGATGCACGTTAAGGTGAACGATGTTGCTGTGGCAAAACATTCCGACGGATTGTACGATTACACGTTTTACTGCGATATGCCCGGAAGTGTTGTTGAGGAGGAAATTATAAAGCTGTTTGAAAATAAATGCACTATTGATACAACGAGATGATTTATAATACAGAAAAGCCTTCCCTCATAACTTCCGACACCTTTTCGCTCGGACATTCTATTCCATGCAGAAGGATATAGTAAGACTTGCCGCTATTCTCGGTCATTCCTCTGTAAATACTACCCGCATCTATACGATGGAAAGCGGCATAGAACATCAAAAGCAACTGCAAAAACTTGGTTTACTGCGATGTTAGAAAAATTTTTAAAAAATCTCACAAACCCCTTTGACAAACATCGTATGAAGCCGGAGATGTGCATAGAAAACACTTACAAAAGTTAGGCCTGCTTCGGTGTTAACAATACACCACATAATTTGTATTATGTGGTATATTTGTTGTTAAAAGTTAAAAATTCAATTTTAGCAGCTTAATAAACCTCAAGCCATATAAGTGTGTTTGTTTCGCGAGGATGTGATATAAAAATAATGATAAAGAAAAACTTAATATTATTTCTGATATGTTTTTTTGTAATGCAATTTGGTAATACCGTAGTAGCTGAGAACTATGAGAAAGAAACAACTTATCTTGTCAATTTGAAACCGGAAATTTCATTCTATTCTACAAGTAATAATAAACATGATAATTATGTTGTTCTTACAGAAGCAGAGTTACAAGAAGCATTGGAATTAGGTATTGTAGATTATTCTGAACCTAATTATAATGTTGAACTACATTCGGGAAATTGGAACTTTAAGAATATTGAATGTGATTTCGCGTGGAAGTTGGGATGCTACGGAAACGGTGTTAAAATTGCCGTTATCGATTCAGGATTACAAGACTTTGAAGAGATTAAAGATAATATTATTCAAGGCAAGAATTATCTTGATGAAACAAAAGGTACAGAGGACAATGTTGGACACGGAACTTTTGTCACAGGAATCATTGCTTCAAATTCCTATGGTATATCTCATAAAAGCAAAATTATACCCCTGAAATGTTTTGATAAAAATACAGATACATACATTGATGATATAATACCTGCAATATATGATGCGGTAGATATTTATAAGTGCGATGTTATAAATATGAGTTTCGGTATTACATCAAATTCGCAGAAATTGGAAAAAGTTGTTACCTATGCTCTAACTAATAATGTGATTGTTGTTGCTTCGGTGGGAAATCAAGGATGTGAAACTTTATACTACCCAGCAGCATACGAAGGGGTTATAGGAGTAGGTTCTATAAACAACAATTCAGAAGTATCTACTTTTTCACAATATAATACCTCTGTTGATGTTGTTGCTCCCGGAGAAGCTTTAGAAAGCTTACGTATTGACGAGTATATGAAGTTGGTGAAATCCTTTCCGGTTACAATTGCTTTGTTAATTTAGCATTTAAAGATAATACGATCAGATTATCTTGGGTCGGCGTTGAAGAATTAATACAACCCGGTACATTGTGTACAATTGAATTCACACGTAAAAGCAATACAACTTTTTCAACGGTCATAGACATAGATTATTCTAAGTTGGCCAATGCAGATGGTAATCCTATTTCTGTTGAAGTAAGTAACTGCACCATAAGTCACACAGGTTCAGCAGCACATTCTTCAGGTTATACTTCATCAGGTATAAATACTAATAAAAATCACGAAAACAAGGAAGATAAAACTAATGATGAACCAGTTAATTCCGACAATGCGGAAATTACATTTAGTGATGTAAAGACAACTGATTGGTTCTACGAAAATGTTAAGTATGTTGTTGAAAACAAACTTATGCATGGTATATCAGAAGATGAGTTTGCTCCAAACAATACGCTTACGAGAGCTATGCTCGTTACTGTTCTTTATCGTAACGCAGGCGAGCCTGCGGTGAACAAGAGCATACCTTTTTCAGATGTTGATATGAGCTCATGGTATGCAAATGCAGTTATATGGGCACAGCAGAATGGTATAGTAAGCGGTGTAACAGAAAATGAATTTGCACCGGATAGCAATATTACTCGCGAACAGATTACAACTATTATGTATAGATATGCACAGTACAAGAGATATGATGTAAGTGTTGGTGAAAACACAAATATTCTTTCTTATGATGATGCTGAAAGCATTTCAGAATACGCAATAGCTTCTATGCAGTATGCAGTAGGTAGCGGTCTTATCAATGGCAAGACAAATTTAACACTTAATCCGAAAGACAACGCAACAAGAGCAGAAATTGCAGCAATCCTTCAGAGATTTATTGAAGCAAGCAAATAAAAATATATATAAAATCGTACTAAGGAGTGAGTCACACGGCTCACTCCATTTGTTTATTCTGCATCATAGCATTTTCTATCATTGTAACTAAAAAGAAATTTGACAACCACAACATATAGTGGTGATATAACTTTGTTAATTTCTTTTCACGTAGACTCCCGGGTTTAATTCTTAATTCTATCGTACAAGATGGTTTTATTGTAAATTAAGGCAAACACTACATCTATGTCCTTTTTTAGCCGTTGAATTATATTGTGCTATTTTTGAAATAAATCACTTGACAACCACAATATATTGTGGTATTATGATTATGTTAATTGATTTGCGCGTGGGATGTTCCCGGGATTAAATACTTAATCCTAGCGTACGAGATGTTGGATTGTAATAAATAACAATAGTATAGTTATGCCCAAAAATGCATAGCAGAATATATGATGAATGAAACACGGTCGTTAGCGACGGTGTTTTTTTGCACTTCGAAAGAATTTTAGGTTTTGCCTTTGGGGAGTATTTTTTCAAAGGAGGTGGCGCTTATGTTATTTAAAAACTTGTTTATTTTTTCTTTTATTTTATTAATCTATAACATAATCGCAAGTAGTTTATCGGTCCGTTTCGCAATCACCTCCAAAGCTAAAGCCATAGGATAACATAGGGTTAATATGGATAACACCTTATACCAAGAGTATATGAGGCAGTTATCCTCAAGAGAAAACCTATATCAATTAATTAAAAGATTTAAAGAAACTAAAAATATTTCAAACGAAGAATTTTATATGGAAACAGAATTAAACAGAAATGTAATGTGTGACATCAAGAAAAACAAATCCAGACCTTCTCTTAGAATGGTTATAACCATTTGTATTGGTTTGCATTTAGAACCATACGAATCTCTTGAACTAATTGAGACAGCAGGATATAGCCTTAATCGCAGTCAATATCTTGACTTTGCCTACTTAGACCTGATATGTCATTATTATGAATTTAACATTTATGAATGCAATAAAAGATTAAAAGAAGCTGAAATCGAAGAAAAATATCATTTAGGTTCAAGAGAAAGAAAATAAATTTCAACTACCGCAGGTGCTTTTTTTGTGCCTGCGGTAATCTTTTGTCATTTACCAAATGACAAAACATAACGGATTAAAGCGGTTTTGAAGATGCGGAAGATTGGGAACCCCTTATAAATACTGTGTTTTTGCGTCATTTGTCAAATTTTTAAGAATTTAAAAAGTCATTGTATAATGTGCTCATAAGGTACCTTAAATTTTGAAAAAAGGAGGACATTATACTTATGAAACTTCAAGATTTAATTATTGATCCCAGAAGTTTGGGAAGCAAGCTGTGGCTTGTCGATGTAGCACCTGTGTATGAGTACAAAGACAATAAGCGCACAGAAAATATCACCGGATATCGCTATACAGTTGCCATGCCTGAAAAAGCTCTTGAAAAAATCAACATCAAGATTGACGGCAGACAGCTTGTGGAAAAACCAAACGGTTATGCGGAAGTTACATTTACAGGGCTTGAGCTGTCATTGTATATGATGAACAATCAGCCTCAGGTTAAAGCAACTGCAACAGGTATAACATTGGTTAATAACAAGGCTTAAGGGGTGCGGCACGGCGGAGATTTTTCTTAAAAAAAGATTTGCCGTGCCGCCTAATCCATAAGGGTTAGTATTACCCTTATGGATTAGATGTAGCATGTAGCGAAAAAAGGTTGGTGATTAAATGTCAAATTCACAATCACGCAAATGGGCGTTAGTAATAAACAACCCGCTTGAGTGTGAGTTTACACACGAGCGGATATGCGAAATATTGATGAAGTTTTTTCCTGACTATTTCTGCTTAGCAGATGAGATTGCAAAAACAGGAACTTTCCATACACATATTTTTATATACTCCCACTCTCCTATCAGGTTCAGCACAATTAAAAATCGATTCCCTATTGCACATATTGAAAAAGCATTGGGAAGCGCAAAAGATAACAGAAATTACATATTAAAATCAGGAAAATGGGAAAATGATGAGAAGTCAGAGACAAGTGTCGAGGGAAGTTTTTATGAATACGGAACCTTGCCAAAGGAACGGGATGAAAACAATCCTAAAATGAGCAAGCTCATTGAAAATATTCGTGATAGCAAGCAGACAACCGAGATTATAGACGATGCTCCTGAATTCGCATTCAGAATACGAGACATTGATACTCTCCGTCAGGTTTTAAGTTCAGAAAAATATTTATGCGAAAACAGAGATTTGTATGTAACATATATTTTCGGTGCAAGCGGAACAGGAAAAACAAGAAGTATATATCAAAAACATAGTGCCAAAGACATTTGCAGAATAACAAATTACCGAGTAGGCAAAGGGATAAATTTTGACGGATATACAAATCAGGAGGTTTTGGTATTTGAGGAATTTAACTCACAGATTCCTATTGAAGAAATGCTCAACTATCTTGATATTTATCCCCTTAACCTGCCCGCAAGATATAACGACAGAACAGCGTGTTATCAGACAGTGTATATCACATCAAACATTCCGCTTTCGGAGCAATATAAAAACGTACAGAAAGATAGACCTGAAACATGGAAGGCATTTTTGCGAAGAATACACAAAGTTCTGGAGTATACGAAAGACGGAACAATCATAGAAAGGAGTGCTGACTATGAACACTCAAAATAAATTTGAAATAGAAAGGGATACAAGATTAAAATATCAATTTTTGAGATTTAAAATGGGTATATATAATGTGATACATAAAAAGTGGGTATGGCTTTTGGTTTTGGCTTACATTGCTGTTGCAATATTCGCAAGATATTTGCTTTATTCAATAACACCTGCTCAAAGTGATATATCAGCCGTTATTAACACCATTGCTTTAAAACTTACATATCCGTTTTTTGCAGTTGCCGGGTTTATAGTATTATTAGTATTTTTAGGAACTCCACAAGGAGCAAGTGTAATCAATGAGAATTTATGGCGAATTGGTTTGGTTAATCACGCAGGACAATATCCGCTATTACTCCGAAAATTCAAAGAACATGGTATGACAGTTATGGAATTTGAGCCTAACGGTATTCCTGTTTGGGAATGGGAAGATAACAAGGAACGAATTGAAACAGCCTTAAATGTACATATTGTAAAAATTGAACAAGGCATAAGTAAAAGGCGAATTTTGTTATATGTGATTTCAGGCAACGAATCTCTCCCTAAAATTATTTATTGGAAAGATAAGTATCTTTCAGACGAAGATTTTACACTTATTCTCGGTCAGAGTATAACAGGACAAGTTAAAATCAACCTTGCAAAGATACCTCACATATTGCTTGGTGGTTCTACAGGTTCTGGAAAAAGTGTACTGCTTAAATTACTTATTATGCAATGTGTGAAAAAGGATGCAGATGTATTTATTGCCGACTTCAAAGGCGGTGTTGATTTTCTTCCTCAGTGGCATGAACGATGCAATATCATAACCGAAGCAAATATCCTACTTGATGTTTTAACAGACCTTGTGGATGAATTGGAAAACAGAAAACAAATACTCAGAAAATATGGTTGTGCAAATATTAGCGAACACAATAATATGTTTGCAAACCAAATAAAAAGAATTATATTTGCTTGTGATGAAGTGGCAGAGGTTTTAGATAAGACCGGACTTTCAAAAGATGCAAAGGAACTTGTAACACAACTTGACGGCAAATTATCCATAATTGCAAGACAAGGCAGAGCCTTTGGAATCCATCTGATTTTAGCAACTCAAAGACCGGATGCAAACATCTTGACAGGGCAAATACGAAATAATATTGATTTCAGAGTCTG
>ERZ824480.699-NODE-699-length-37620-cov-14.774338_pt1 | contig 37620 bp, 27 predicted proteins | sample MGYA00519861_ERZ824480 | MGnify/ENA primary metagenome ERZ824480 (study PRJEB31778, sample SAMEA3449152) | human gut metagenome | biome: human gut; feature: human-associated habitat; material: faeces | place: United Kingdom | collected 2010/2012 ... | reverse complement strand
ACACTCTCCTTCCGTATTTGTATTTTAGGTTTGCATGTCGCTCGAATATCATGAGCGTACTCTTCCCTTTGAGATACCCCATGAAATCTGCTACGGCAAGTTTGGGCGGTATCGACACAAGCATATGGATATGGTCTGGCATCGCGTGTGCTTCTATTATCTCTACATGCTTGTAATCGCATAGTGTCCTTAGTATTTTTCCAATATCTTTTCTTAGCTTTCCGTATATCACTTTCCTGCGATATTTCGGTACTAGCACTATGTGATATTTGCAATTCCAGCTCGTATGTGATAAACTTTTCTCGTCCATATGGATGAACCTCCTTTTGCTTTAGTATGCGGTTGGCGTTACCCGCTTCTAATTATAGCAAAAGGAGGTTCTTTTTCTACCGTTTCAACGCTACGGCTCTATTCTTCCACAAGCTTAGCTTGTGGTTTTCTATATGAACGAAAAACAGAGCGTTCCCGCCGGGGAACGCTCTGTTTTTTTCAGCGCAAGACTGCACTGTTTTCCGAAAAAAAATCCGAACCCTTCTCCTATCGAGAAAAGGTTCGGATTTTCATGGTTTGGTGCGGATAAGAGGACTTGAACCTCCACCGAGTTGCCCCGATTAGAACCTGAATCTAACGCGTCTGCCAATTCCGCCATATCCGCATATTCTGTTGTGTTCATGAGCTGTGACGCTCGGAACGATAGTTATTATACCAGATGCAGCAGAATTGTCAAGCACTTTTTTGAAAAACTTTTCGTCTTTCTGGAAATAATCATACTTTCGTAAAAAACTTTCGTAGGCTGTGGTTCCGGTCAACATAGTGTCGCACCGGGTATCCTGTAAGCGTTTTTGCGGTGCCTTGCGTGTACCGTGCGCCGTTTTGGGTTTGACAGTGTTTTCGCGGCGATGTAGAATAGAGGTACTGTTTTCTTACAATTATATAGAGGAGCGTTTTGCCATGCTGTATTTTGAAAACGACTATTGCGAGGGTGCACACCCTGCCATTCTGCAAAAGCTGACCGAGACCAACTTTGAAAAGGTCTCCGGCTACGGCACCGACCCCTACTGCGCCAGCGCCCGGGAGAAGATCCGCGCCGCCTGCGCCTGCCCGGAGGCCGACGTGCAGTTCATCTCCGGCGGCACCCAGAGCAACGCCATCGTCATCGCGTCCATGCTGCAGCGGTGGCAGGGCGTAGTGGCTGCTGCCACCGGCCATGTGGCCGGGCACGAAGCCGGTGCCATCGAGTACACCGGTCACAAGGTCATCACCCTGCCGCAGCACAACGGCAAGCTGGACGCCGCCGAGCTGCGGGCGCTGGTAGCCACCTTCTACGCCGATGACAACCACGACCACATGGTGTTCCCCGGCATGGTGTACATCTCCCACCCCACCGAGTACGGCACCCTGTACACCAAGGCAGAGCTGGAAGCCCTGCACGCTGTGTGTCAGGAGTACAAGATGCCGCTGTTCTTAGATGGTGCACGGCTGGGCTACGGTCTGGCTGCCGAGGGCACGGACGTGACGCTGGCCGACCTTGCACGGCTGACCGATGTATTTTACATCGGCGGCACCAAGGTGGGTGCGCTGTGCGGCGAGGCTGTGGTGTTCCCCCACGGCGCACCGGCGCACTTTATGACCATGGTCAAGCAGCAGGGCGCACTGCTGGCAAAGGGGCGGCTGCTGGGCATCCAGTTTGACGTGCTGTTCACCGATGGCCTGTATTTCTCCATCAGCAAAAACGCCATTATCACCGCTAACCGCCTGAAAGCCGGGTTTGCGGCAAAGGGCTATCGCTTCTTTATGGACTCCCCCACCAACCAGATCTTCCTTGTGCTGGAAAACGCTCAGCTGACTGCGCTGGAAGGCAAGGCAAAGTTCGGCTTCTGGGAGAAGTTCGACGACACCCACACCGTGGTGCGCATCGCCACCAGCTGGGCCACCCGCATGGACGAGGTGGAAGCGCTGATCGACCTGATGTGATTTCATTATAAAAAGGCTCAGAAGCACCTGTCGGTGCTTCTGAGCCTTTTTATCTTTCTTCTGTATTCCACGGCTGCGGGGTGCTTTCCACCGGCTGGCCGGGGGCGGCAAGGGCGCGCTCCATCAGCAGGGCAAGGTAGGCGTCCTGCAAGGCGTCTGCCAGCGGGTACACCTCTGCCCCGCCGGCAAGATAGCCCTGCATCCTGTCCAGAAAACAGGCGATGGCGGTCTCGTCCTCGTTCAGCCCCGCCTGCGCGGCGGCAGCTGCCAGCGGGTCGGGCAGCGGGGTCAGTTGACGGCACACCGGCTCCCCGGCGGCATCCAGACAGCGCAGGGTGTCGTCGAACACTTCACCCCGCTCCCCCTGCACACTGGTGTGGGTGCTGCGCAGATAGGAGTGGTACTGCACGCCATTAAAATCCAGAAACGCCGTGCCGCCGCCCGCAAATTCCAGCGTGTGCTGCTGCAGGGTCTTTTCCACCAGTGCGCCGTTATGCACCGCACCCCAGCGGGAATCCGTTTCGATGATCTTTTCCGTCCAGCTGCGGCCGGTCACCCGCACCGGCTGCTGCCCGGCATTCAGGAACTGCCGCGCCAGACTGACCGCGTGGTAGCCGTGCGCCACCGACAGCCGGGCAAACTGCGGCGTACCCAGTGCGCCGCTGCGCACCGCCGCCAGCCGCTTTGCCAGCGTGGGGTACAGCCAGTACTGCTCTGCCACCTGCAGCTTTGCGCCCTGCCGGTGCAGCTGCCAGAGGGCGCGCAATGCGTCCTCCTCCAGCGCCGCCGGGGTCTCGCTCAGCACGGCAAAGCCCCGGGCAAGCCATTCGGTGCTGACGGCGGCGATGGACGCTTTATTCACCGCCACCACCACAAGGTCCGGGTGCAGGGCAGTGCACTGCTCCGCCGAGGTGCTTACCGGCACACCGTACTCCCGGTGCATTTTTTCGGCCTTTTCCTCGGTGCGGCAAAGCATGGCGCACAGCTCGAACCGCTCCGGCAGCGCCTGCGCGATGCGCCAGTAAAACAGCGACCGCCAGCCGGAACCTACTACTACAAACCGCAGCTTAGCCATTCGTCTGTTCCTCCTGAATATGCTTTTGCAGTTCCTGTTCAAACCGGTCTGCGTCCAGCGGCAGGGTGAGCTTCTCCCCCAGCCATGCGGACAGGTAAGCCGCGTCGGTCAACTCCAGCGCCCGCACGCCCTCCACGCCGGGGGCGGTCAGGGGCGTGCCGTGTAAAATGGCGTCCGCAAAGTTTGCCAGCATCTCCGGGTAAGGCTCTGCCTGCGGCGCGAACTGCTCGGTGGTAGTGGTCTCGGTGAGCTGCTGGCGCTCGGTGCAATCGGCGGTACGGCGGTAGGTCTCGGTGTCTGGCGTGTAGGTGTGCAGGGTGAGAGTGTCCTCTTCCAGCAGGGCGGTGCCCTTGGTGCCCACAATTTCCAGCCGCTCGGTGTAGCTGCCTTCGCCGGTGGAAAGGATAAAGGTGGCGGTGCGCTGCTGCGGGTACTCCATCAGCAGAGTAGCCTCGTCGTCCACCATAAAATCGTTATACTTACCGTAGGGTATTACGGCATAAATGCTCTCCGGCATTCCGAACAGCCACTGCCAGATGTCCAGAATGTGCTGGCCCTGATTGAGCAGCGCGCCGCCGCCCTCCCCTGCCCAGCTGGAACGCCAGCTGCCGGAGCGGTGGTACATCCATGTGCGGAAGTAGCGGCTGTTTTCCAGCTGCACCCGCTTGATCTCGCCCAATGCCCCATCATCCAGTAATTTTTTAAGCCGCATATACTTTTTGTAGCGGCGCTGATGGAACATCATGGCAAAAACAAGGCCGCTTTTTTCGGCGGCGCGGTTCATTTCCAGCGCCGGTGCCAGCGCGTTTGCGCTGGGCTTGTCGCACAAGACGTGCTTGCCGTGAGCAAAAGCCTGCATCACCAGCGCCGGGTGGGTTTTGTGCGGGGTGACCACCAGCACGGCGTCAAACTCCTCTGCGTGGGCGTACAGCGCCTCGGCGCTGGGGCACACCCGCACCGTATCCGGCAGGGTATCCTTTGCCCACTGCTGCGCCCCGGCGTGGCGGCAGACCACGGCGGTCAGACGCAATGCCCCCGCTTTTCCTTCTGCAATCATCTGGGCATACTTGCGCCCCATGACCCCGGTGCCAATAACGGCTGCGCGTACCTCCTGCATGATAGTCCCTCCTGTTTTTCCACAATGCGGTTTATTATGGGGGAAAACGGTCTTTCACCCCTTCAGGTTTGCTTCAATGGCGGCTTTGTCCAGCTCCTCGCCGATGACGATGACTACCTCCTGCCCCTGCGGGATGGGCGCAAGGGTGCAGCCGGCGGCAGTGGCGTTCAGCTCCAGCCAGCCGCCCGCCGGGGCGGGCGCAAAGCCCTTGACCCGCAGCACCTGCCCGCACTCGGGCGCTGCAAACAATCTCTGTGCAGCTGCCTGCAGCTGCTGCGGGGTGAGGTGCAGTTCCAGAAAGCAAAGGGAGGTAAAGGCCGCGTGCTGGTCAAAATGCAGCTTTTCGCAGCTGGCCTGCCGGCAGCCGCAGGCGGCAAGGGCGGCAAGATCAGCATCGGTCAGGGCATCCCAGTCCTTGGCAAGGATCTCCCCCGGCGCAAAGCGGCGGGAGGACTTTGCGGCTTCCAGTGCACGCTCCAGGTGGGCAGCGGCGGCGGCGCACTGGGCGGGCGCTGCCAGCTGGGCGCGGCTCAGCAGCACGCAGCCCGCGTTCATAGTCTCGGAAGCCAGCAGGTACTCTGCCTGCAGCGAAAGCGTTTCCGGCAGCAGGGCATCTACGATAGCGATGACGCTGCCCAGCTGATACCACCGATCCAGCGGGTCGTCCCGCAGGATATCGAAAAACTCGTCCACGTCAAAGATGCCGCTGGGCTCCACCACCACCCGGTCAAAGCCGCGCATGGCCATGGCGATGAGTTTGGTGCGCATCCGGCGCTGGTGGGTGTCGCAGTCGCAGCCGCCGCTGATGGTCTCCACATCGCAGCCGGGGCCCAGCACCTCCTGCACCAGCATGGCGTCCACGTTCACCGCGCCAAAGTCGTTTTCCAGAATACACACCTTATGCCCCTGCTGTACAAGGTACCGCACATAGCGGCGCAGAAAGGTGGTCTTGCCTGCGCCCAAAAAGCCGGTGATGAGATCCACCTGAACCATATCTTTTTACCTCCGTTGCAAAAACCCTCCCAGCGCCGCAGCGCCCGGGAGGGCATATATTTCAGTCTTTTTTCCGGCGCTGCAATTCCCGGATGATCCCCACTGCTTCCGGCGCGATATCCCCCGGCACAATGGCCGGGCGTGCCAGAAAATAGCCCTGCAAAAGGTCTGCGCCCAGCTCGGTGACCGTGCGCAGCTCGGCGGCGGTCTCCACGCCCTCGGCAACGATCTTCATGCTGCGGGGGTGGGCGTAGGCCACCACATTGCGCAGGATCTGCTGCTTGTCCGGCGAGGTGTCGATGCCACGGATGATGGTAATATCCACCTTGACGAACCGGGGTGCAAGCTGCAATAGCGTATTCTCGTTGGAATAGCCGCTGCCGTAATCGTCCAGCGCAAACATCCCGGAAAAGCCCGGTGCATTGCGCTTTTTCTCCAGTGCTTCGTAGTCGATTTCTTCCTCTTCGGTGATCTCGACGACCATGCGGCGGCACAGCTCGTGCCAATGGTTATTTATATATTTGCCGTCCTCATGCGACAGGCAGGTGTTGGCGATGGAGTTGACAAAGAGCATGGCATCCCCGGACACACTGCCCGCCCGGCACAGGCTGTCGAAGGTCTCCAGCGCCTTGGTAAAGGTGATGCGCTCGATCTCGTACAGGGCGCCCTGCTCCCGCGCCAGCTTCATGATGGTGGCCGGGGAGCGCAGGGTGGGCAGGTCGGAGCGCATCAGCGCCTCGTAGGCGACCACCCTGCCGCTGCGCGCCGAGAAGATGGGCTGGAAGCAGTAGAACACCTGCGCATTGCTGAGCAGCTGCCGGAACTCCCGGCGGGTGCGCTCGGCGTAGGCTTCGCGGTTGTACACCCCGATGTCGAACTCCTCCACCCGGCCTTTCTCCGCGTGCTTGACCTGATACATGGCAAAGTCGGCGTATTTTTTCAAGGTCTCCCAGTCCTGCCCATCGTCCGGGTACCACGCGATGCCGCCGGAAAGGCTGATGTGCAAAGCGTTGCCGCTGGGCAGCAGCGCCACGCTCTGCTGCATGGCATTGGTCAGTCGGTCGATCTTTTCCCGCACTGCGTCCCGGCTGCGGTAGCCGTGGAACAGCACAAGGAACTCATCGCCGGAAAGGCGGGCGCACACCGTCCCGGCGGGGGTATTGTCCCGCAGGCACTGACCGGTGCGGCGGATGTACTGGTCGCCCCAGTCGTGGCCGTAGGTATCGTTGATGTGCTTGAGGTTATCCAGATCCATCATCATCAGCGCCGCTACGCCCATGCGCTCCGGCGCGGCGAACAGCTCCGTGCACACCCGGTTGAAGGCCTGCCGGTTGTACAGCCCGGTCAGGATATCGTGATCGCGCTCGTGCTCGATGCGCTTCCGCTCCAGCACAGCGGCGGTCACGTCCTCGGCAAGGCCGATCTTGGCGTGCCCCTCGATGGTGCTGCGCAGCATGATGTACCGCACCCCGTCCGGCTGCTGAATGGTCAAAAGCTCGTCGCCTTCGGCGGTGTGGTCACAGGGATTCTTTTCCCGGATGCCCTTGAGCACCTCCTCAAAGCGGCGCACGCTCAGCGGCTCGCCCTGCATCTCGGGCTTGCCCAGCAGGGAGAAAAAGTTATCGGTCACGAACACGCTGCCGGTGTCGGTGCGCAGCTCGTAGCCGCCGATCTCCACACTGGCCATATCCATGATGCGCAAGAACTTGGTGGAGTTGGTCACCAGCTCCCTGTTCAGCTGGGTAATGGTCTCGGCAAAGCGGTCCACCTCCCGGATGGCGGTGCGGGACAGGCGGGGGAAGGTCTTTTTCTCCTGCGCGTCTATCACCTCGCGGTACAAATGGTTGATGGGTCTGGCCAGCCGCGCCGAGATCAGCAGGCTGCCCAAAACGCTCAGCACCAGCGTGAACAGTAAGGTAGCCAGCAGCACCTCGCGCACCCGGTCGGAAAAAGCCAGCAGCACCGACTGCTCCATGGTACCGGCCAGAAACCACTTTTCGGCGGCAAAGGGCGCGTTGCGGTTATACACCAGCAGCGGCTCCAGCACCATATAATAGCGCTTGCCGTTCAGCTCCGCCCAGTTGCCGCCGTTGCCGTCGCTGCGGCAGTTCAAAACGCCCAGCGGTGCATCTGCCGTTACCAGATCCTCGCCGGAGGTCACGGTCTTGCGCAGGGAGAGCACGTCGTCCGTCAGCGCATCATCGGTAGTGGTCACGATAAAATAGGTGCCTGCCTTGTCCTCGTCCAGCTCGGTGAAAGGCAGCTTTGTTTGCAGATAGTCCGTGAGCAGTTCCACGCCCACCACGCCGTATACCGTGCCGTCCGGCAGGATCAGCGGCATGGAGTAGGCAATGGCGTGCCGGTCGTCCCCTGCCAGACAGTAGGAGTTGGTGGTCCAGCGGCCATAGCTTTCCGCCGAAAGGCTGGCATCGCTCTTATACGCGGTCTGAAACACCGTGCGCAGGATGCCGCCCTTGGTATCTCCCTGATAGGGGAAAGCGGGCTGCCAGCCCTTATCCGTGCCGATGGCCAGCTCTTTTACCACTGTGGCGCTGGCGCGTTCCAGCAAAAGGTCGCTGTTGCGCTCCGAAGGGCGGGCGTCCGGGTCCATATCCCGCAGGTAGATGCCGGGCATTTTTTTGCCCACCTCGCAGGTGTCCAGATCATGGGTGTTCAGGATGAGAAAGATGCCGGTCACCTGCTTTTCCCGCAGGGTGTCCAGAAGCTGCGGGGCAAGCGCTACCAGCAAAGCATCGCTCTGTTCGCTGCTGTTATCCAGCGTGTCCAGCGAGATATCGCCGCTTTTCAGCAGCTGCTGGGTGGTGGCGGTGATCTGCTCGCTCAGCTGATCCAGATCCTCCGCGTTCCGCAGGATCTCCTGCACATAGCTGGCGCGGTTGCGCACCCGCATGGTAAGCAGATCCTTGGCGTTTTCGTCCAGCTGCCCGGTCACGTTGACGGCAAGGATGCTGGCGACCGCCATCAGCAGCTCCACCACCAGCACCAGCATCATGGTGGCAAAAATATTGTAGAACACGGTTCTTTCCGGTCTGTTTTTCAAGCGCTGCCGCTGGCGCTCTTTCCATGCGTCAAACATCGCCCTGCCCCCTTTCCGTCTTTTTTGCGGGCGGTCAGCCCTCGTACTGCTGTAACTGTGCAAGGGTGGCCTGATACCACGCCTCAAAATAGTCGTCGGTCAGAAACTCTGCCATGGCTGCTTCCGCGCTCTGGCCTGCGGCGATGCGTTCCAGCACCGTGTCCCGGTCGGCACTGGCCTGATCGCCGATGCTGTATTCCAGTATCTTGCGGACTGCATTGCCGCCTGCAAAGGCCGTAGGGGTGTACAGCTCGTTTTTGCGCACTGTTTCCACCGCGCCGGAAAGGACCTGCTCCATATTGTCGGTCAGTTCCAGCCCGCTTGCGCGGATGGCGTCCATGTCGTTGGCGGCAGTGGTCACCGGCAGATAGCCCGACTCCACCGCGAAAGCGATGTTATTCTGCGGCTCGGTGAGCCACTTTAAAAAAGTGACTGCGCCGTTGATCTCGGCCTCGGTGCCGGTGGTGACCACCATGCCGGCGCCCTGCTGCACCGCCACCTTTTCACTCCCGGCAAACCGGGGCGCAGGCAGCACCTTCATCTCGATATCGTGGACTTGGTTATCCCCGGGCATCACCTGCTTCGGGAAGAAGGTGGCGCTGGCACAGGAGCCTACACAGCCCAGCAGTGCGCCGGTTTTTACGTCATCGCTGCGGAAGCGGCCATTCGCAGCAAAATACCCCTTGACGAAGGGCACATAGTAGTTATCCCACAGTTTGCGCACCACATCATGGTCAAAGTGCAGGGTCATTTTGCCGTTGTGCACTTCAAAAATTTCGCAGCCCAGCTGCTTTGCGCCCACAAGCATATAGTTTGCCATCGCATCCCGGCCAAACAGCGCCTTGCCGCCGGACCAGTTATAGTACTGCTCGGCCACTGCGGTCACACCCTCCATGGTGGAAAGGGCACCGTAACGCACAAAGGTCTCCTTTGAGAACCGCTGCCAGTCGGTATCGTTAAAGAACATCAGCTCGGTGGATTTTGCCACCGGAAAAATTTTTATGCTGCCGCTGCCGTCAAAATCGCCCTCGGTGATATAGCCGGGCACAAAGGCGGCCTTTTCATCCTCGGTCAGGTAATCCTTCAGGTCCACCACCATGCCCATCTGGTCCAGCTTATAAGCGGTATCCGCGTAGGCGGCAAAAATGGTGGGCATCTCCGCAGAGCCCACCTTGCCCTCGGCAGCGTCCATCACGTTGGCTTCCAGATCGTTCACCGTGCCCTGACTGGAATCTGTCACCCGGATGCCCTTTGCCTTGCCGATGGTCTCGTTGAAGGTGCTCACAAGGCGGTTGAAGCTTTCCAGCTGGTCGCCGTTGTAGTAGTTCCACACCGTGATGTCGGTCACTGCTTTTTTGCTCGTTTTTGCATCACAGCCGGATACGGCCAGTGCCGCTGCTGAGACCGCAGCCGCCGCCAGAAAGCTGCGGCGTGAGATCTTGTCCTTCATCCTTTTCCCTCCCGGAGTATACAGACACATTTTACCCCATATTACACTATTTTATATAATACCACCGTTTCTGGCATAGTGTAAACTCTTTCTTAAAAAATCTGGTAAAAAAGTGCAGATGACGAATTTTCGTCTTATTTTTTGGTGGTTATGCCAAAAGCACGCGTCCCCTATAAAAATGGGATAGCGGAGCGTCCGCAGACGCTCCGCTATCCCGAAGTAAAAATAATTATTCCTCTAAAGATGGCCAAAGCACAAGCGGCGGCCATTTTTGATCGTCCCGCATTACATCCGTATCCGCTGCGCGGCGCGGGCGATGGAGGCAAGCAGGGTCACAAGGCGTTTTTCGTCCATCTGACCGCAGTAGCTGGTAAAGGTGTAGTAGCACCCCTGCACGCAGAAGGAAAGCACCACCTTGCGCACTACGTCCGCCTCAAAGGTGGGGTCGGTCTGGGCGATGCACTGGCACATGGCCTGCTCCACCCGGTTGATGAACAGTCCCTGCCGGGAGCCGGAGAACAGCACGCTGATCTCAGCCTGATGCGCGGTGAAGGCGCGGAACATCTCCCGCGTCAGCCACTCGGTACGCTCGCTCACATCGCTGGCGGTCAGGCGGGGCAGGCTTTCCACCACCGCGTGCACCATCTCGTCCTCCATGGCGTTGGCCAGCGCATAGATATCCTGATAATGGGCGTAAAATGTGGATTTATTGATGCAGGCGCGGTCGCACAATTCCTTTACACGGATCTTCTCCACCGGCTTTTCACGGCGCAGCTCCATAAAGGCTTCTTTGATGGCGCGCTCAGTCTTTTCAATGCGGATATCCAGAAAACCCACCTCTTTTGCTTTTTTGTTGATTTTCCAACATTTTTCCGGTTTTGCGGATAGACAAGCCCCGCAAGCCTTTTTATACTGGGTATAAGCGGAGCAGCGTTACTCCTTGCGGTACAAAAGCCCCTGCTGCTCCAAAGCCGTGCGGATGCGGGCAAAGGTGTCCTTGTCCGGGCAGCGCAAAGTGTGCAGGTGCACGCCGCCGGTCATGCGGCTCAAAAGGCTTTCAGGCGCATCCGCAGCCTGACGGATAAAGTTGTCCACATCGTACCGGTTGCACAGGTTCAGCGTGGCGCGGATCTCGCCGTAAAGGCTGTTTTCCACCGCCACATCCACCACCGTGCCGCCCTGATCCACCACGGTGTACAGCTCCCGGCGCATCTCCTCCTGCGTGCGGTGCACACAGGCCAAAATGCCGGTATAGCCCTTCTCCGCCGGGTGCAGCTGGTAGCCCCGGGGGGTGGCATCGATCTGCGCCCCGCCGGCGCGCAGCAGCGCCACATCCCCTACCACGATCTGCCGCGACACCCCCAGCTCTGCCGCCAGCGTGCTGGCGCTTAAGGGGGCACCGGCGCTGTTCAGCCGGGTCAGGATGCGTTCTCTGCGCTGTGCTGCATTCATAGAGGGTCAGGCTTCCTTTCCGTAAAACGACTTTTCTCTCCTTATTGTAGCAAAACGCGGCAAAATGTGCAAGGTTATTCCAGTCACAGGCACGGGAATCAATCTTCCTCTGAAGGCTTCCCCCGGACGGGGGAAGCTGTCACCGCAGGTGACTGATGAGGGCGCAGGTAAGCAGCAGCTTACGGGGAATTACCCCTCATCCGGCGCTGCGCGCCACCCGCTCCCCCTTTTGTCGCTGCGCGACATTTTCCCCCGGCCGGGGGAAATCTGTCCCCAAGGGGTGAAGGCTTAAGCGTGGGTTTATTCCACCCGCAGCAGGGTGGCGTAATTGGAGGGCAGCTGCACCTTCATGCGGTTCCACTCGGTAGAGACCAGCACCTCCTGCGCGCCCACGGTGTCCGCCAGCAGGTCGGTGACCTTGGCGGTTTCCACCGGCAGCTGGAACTCCAGCTGTGCGGGGGTATCGCCGTTGTTCAGCACCGCCACCACGGCCTTGCCGTCCAGCACCCGGGCAAAGGCGTAGCACTGGGTGGTGAGCTGCAATTCTTTTACCTCGCCGTAGGTCATTTCCGGCAATTCAGCCTTGCATTTCCCCAGCGCTTTGTATACACTGGTAACAGGATTTGTACGTTCTGCATCGGCGTAGTCACTGAGCTCCAGACAGGGACGCAGCGGCCAGTCGCTGCCCCACTCCTTTTTGCCCTCGATGCCGAACTCCGAGCCGTAGTAGATGGACGGGATGCCCCACAGGCTGTACACCAGAATGGCGATGTGCCGGATGTGCTCCCGGTTGCGCAGCTTGTTGGGCAGGCGCTCTACGTCGTGGTTATCCGAGAAGAGATACAGCCGGGTGTCGTGGCACAGCCCCTGCAGCCGGCGCATGGTATGGGCAATTTCAAAATAGTTATGGTCGTTGTGGCCGCTCCACAGGCCCTTGTGCAGCTCGTAGTTGGTGACCGAGTGCAGCATTTCCGGGTTTGCCCAGCGGCTGTAATCGCCGTGGATGACCTCGCCCATCAGCCAGAACTCCGGCTTTACCTCGTTTGCCAGACGGCGCAGCCCGCGCATAAAGTCGAAATCCAGCACGTCGGCTGCATCCAGACGGATGCCGTCGATGTCGAACTGCTCCACCCAGAAGCGGACGGTATCATAATGGTACTGCTGCACCTCCGGGTTGCGCTGGTTCAGCTTGACCAGCAGGTTGTAGCCGCCCCAGTTGCCGTAGGAAAAGCCATCGTTATACTCGTTGTTGCCCCAGAAGTTCACATCGCAGAACCAGTCCTTATAACGGGCGTTCTCGCGGTTTGCTTTCAGGTCCTGAAACGCGAAGAAATCGCGTCCCACATGGTTGAACACGCCATCCACGATGACCCGCTGCCCGCGGGCGTGGCAGGCCGCCACAAAAGCCTTGAACTCCTCGTTGGTGCCAAGGCGGCGATCCACCAGACGGTAGTCGATGGTGTCATAACCGTGGGAGCCGCTCTCGAACAGCGGGCCGATGTAGATGGCCGTGCAGCCAAGTGCTGCCGCGTGGGCTGCCCATGCTTCCAGCTTTGCAAAAGCGCCCGGGGTGGGCTGGCCGTCGTTTTCGTGCGCACAGCCGCACAGCCCCAGCGGATAAATGTGATAAAATACTGCTTCGTCATACCAAGCCATGATCATTCGCTCCCGTTCTATTGCTATAAAAAGTTGCACCGCCCGCACGGCGGTAGCAACAGTATACCACAAGATTTGGCAAATATGTGAAAATTTGCCGATTTTTGTCAAGATTCGCTAAGATTATCGGCTATCATGCCGGTAAACAGCCGTTTTTCTTGGATAGTTTGCCCAAACAGCCTTGTATCAACCGGCGCACACCGCCGGTCAACATAGAGAAGTAAGGAGATCTTTGCATGAATTACCCTGTGATCCCCCGCACGTTTTTCAGTGGCGACTGCTTCGATGCCTACCGCATTCTGGGTGCGCACCCCTGCACCGACCCAAACGGCGCCGAGGGCTGGCGTTTTGCCGTGTGGGCACCCGGTGCCACCGCCGTGGAGGTGTGCGGCGGCTTTGACGGCTGGGAGCGCGGCGTGCCCATGGAAAAAGCCGATACCGGCGTGTGGAGCGCCTTTATCCCCGGCCTTGCGGAGGGGGATCTGTACAAATACCGCGTGCATGGCGCGGACGGCAGCACCGTGATGCGCAGCGACCCCTACGCCTTTGCCACCGAGCTGCGTCCCGGCACTGCCAGCAAGCTGACAAAGCTGGATTTTGCCTTTGACGACACTGCGTGGATGGAGCGGCGGGACAAATGCCGCAACCGCCCGCTGAATATCTACGAGCTGCATGCCGGCAGCTGGAAGCATAAGCCCGGCGCTACCCGACCGGACGGCTCGGACGGGTGGTACAACTACGAGGAGCTGGCGCGGGAGCTGATCCCGTGGCTGCTGGAGCACCACTTTACCCATGTGGAGCTGCTGCCGCTGGCAGAGCACCCCTTTGACGGCAGCTGGGGCTACCAGACCACCGGCTACTTCTCGGTGACCAGCCGCTACGGCACCCCCGCCCAGTTTGCGGGCTTTGTCAACGCCTGCCACCGCATGGGCATTGGCGTCATCATGGACTTTGTGCCGGTGCACTTTGCCGCCAACGCCGACGCACTGGCAAAGTTTGACGGCACCTACCTGTACGAGTACGACAGCGACGTGGGACAGAGCGAGTGGGGCACCTGCAACTTCAACTACTACCGCCGGGAGGTGTGCAGCTTTTTGAGCAGCGCCGCCGGGCTGTGGATGGACGTCTACCACTGCGACGGCATCCGCATGGACGCCATCTCCCGGGCGCTGTACTGGCAGGGCGACCCCAACCGCGGCGTGAATCAGGGCGCGGTGAACTTTTTGCGCAGCCTGAACCACGGGCTGAACGAGCGCTGGCCCACCGGCATCTACATGGCGGAGGACTCCACCAACTTCCTCAAGGTGACCGCCCCCACCCGCTACGAGGGCGTGGGCTTTGACTACAAGTGGGACATGGGCTGGATGCACGACACGCTGGACTACTTTGCCACCCCCTTCGGCGAGCGCCCGGGCTGCTACGGCAAGCTGCTGTTCAGTATGCACTACTTCTATAATGAGCTGTATCTGCTGGCGCTGAGCCACGATGAGGTGGTGCACGGCAAAAAGACCATCATTGACAAGCTGTGGGGCAGCTACGCAGAAAAATGCGCCCAGCTGCGCACCCTGTATTTTTATATGTACACCCATCCCGGCAAAAAGCTGAACTTTATGGGCAACGAGCTGGCACATTTCCGGGAGTGGGACGAAAAGCGGGAGCTGGACTGGAATTTGCTGGAATACCCCTTCCACGATGCCTTCCAGAAGTACTTTGCTGCCCTGTGCCGCATCTACGCCTCCGAGCCTGCTTTGTATGACGGCGAGTACAACCCGGACTGCTTTGAGTGGGTGGCAAACGAAAGCTGCGCCGAGGGCGTGTACGCATGGCTGCGCAAGGGGCGTGGGCAGAACCTGCTCTGCGTGATGAACACGCAGGACCACGCCCACAAAAAGTTCCCCCTGTATCTTAAATTCCCCTGCAGCGCAGAGCTGGTGCTGGACACCGAGGCCGGCACTTGGGGCGGCGTGCACAAGGCGCACCGCAAGCAGAACTTCCACACCACCGACGGCGGCGTGTTCGGCAGGGACTACACCCTGACGCTGGACCTGCCCGCCATGGGCAGCTATCTGCTGCGGCTGTCCCCGGAAGCCCCGAACCCGGACGCCGCCCGCCTGAGCGCCAACAGGGCGCTGGCGCAAAAGCGCAAGGCGGCAAAGGCTGCTAAGGCCGCTGCGGAAGTTTCCGATAAGTAATATTTACGCAAAAATGTCCCGTCTGCTTTGAAAGCGGCGGGACATTCTGCATTTTTCGCCGCCGGGGTGCTGGACAGTGCCCCGGGGAGTTGTTATACTGTAAGGTATGAAACTTTGCAAGGAGGGTCTTGTTCCATGACCGAACCCATTACAAAGCCCCGCGTTTCCGCTGCGGCGAAAACTGCGCTGGTGCTGGCTGCAGCGGCGGTGCTGCTGGCCGTTTTTGCGCTGGCTGCGCCCGGCAGCAAGTTCTTTTTTCCGCTGGTGAGCCTGTGGTGCAACCTTGCCCTGTTTGCCTGTGTGCTGCTGGTGCTGCGGGTAGCGGGGGTAAAGTTCGACCTGTTCCACAAAGCAATCATTGTTGGCCTGTGGGCGGCGGCGCTGGTCTATTTTTTCTGGGCGCTTGGTCGCCGCAGCTTTGTTTACATCTGGGATTATTTTAACTATATCAGCAAGCAGTACAGCGCCGAAGCCGCCTTTTTGCAAAGCCCGGCGGCGGGTTTCCAGTTCATCTTCGGCTCCTTTGCCGAGGACTATACCAACTTCATCACCCTGTTTCTGGAGTTTCCCTTCTGCCTGAGCGACCACACCGGCGACAGCTTTGCCTTTTGTCAGGTGTTCAGCGTTCTGCCCATGCTGCTGGTGCTGCTGGCGGGGCTTACCATCAAGGTGGGGCAGATGCTGCGGGTGAAAAACCGCTTCTGGTACTTCCTCATCGGCATGACGTGGATGGTCACCTTCCCTTTTTTGCGCATGAGCGCCATGCTCAGCCAGCCGGACTGGTTCGGGCTCATCTTCGCCTTCAGCATCCTGCTGCTCACGCTGGACTTCCGGTTTGAAAAACTGGAGCCGGTGCGCTTTTGCCTTTTGTTCCTTGCCACGGCAGCCATCATCCTTTCCCGCCGGTGGTACTTATACTTTGTGGTGGGCTACTACTTTGCCTACGCGGTGCTGGTGCTGGTAAGCAGCGCGCGCATTGCCCGCACCGGGCAGAAAAAGCAGGCACTTTTGCAGGTGCGCAACCTCGTGCTGTTCGGGCTGATGAGCATGGTGGCCATGCTGGTGCTGCTGTGGCCGATGGTGCGTAAGATCCTCGGCTTTGACTACGCCGGGCGCTACTCTTACTACAATTTCGGTGGCCTTACGCTGGAGCTGGTCGCACAGGCTTTGCGCATCGGGCTGCTGAACTTTATCCTCATCGGGCTGGGACTGTGGTTTGCGGCAAAGCGCCGCCTGACCGCCCTGCCCTGTCTTGCGGGCGCAGAGCTGCTGATCAGCCTTTTGCTGTTCATCCGGGTGCAGAACTCCGGCTCTCACCAGATGCTGCTGTTTTTGCCGGGGTGGCTGCTGCTGTTCCTCACCGGCGCTGCCGCGCTGGCCGAGGGCATCCAGAAGCACCGGGACCTCAAGCTTTTCTACTGGGTGTTCACGCTGGTGTTTGCCGTCTCGGTGCGCTGCTCTCCCCTGACCACCATTGCCCTGCCGGGCTTTCTGGTGGATCACTTCCCCCTCAAGGCGGCGTCGGAGTTCGTCCGGCTGGACAAGCTGATCTACGACCGCAAGGATCTGCCGCAGATCAAGGCCATTGCCAACTGGATCGACACCCACTGCGCCGAGGGTGAGCTCAGCTACATGATCCCCCACGATATGCTGTACTGCCCGGATCACTTCAAGAACTGCCTTCTGCCCGAAATGCCCATCAACGATAAGCTGGCCTTCGGTTTCTCGGTGCCGGGCACCCACAACTTCCCCATGCAGTTCTTCGAGGCAAAGTATGTCCTTACCGCCGACCCCTTCCCCCAGACCTTTGTGGGCAACGGTGAGATGTCCCACAAGCTGAACGAGAGGTTCCTTGCGGTGCGGGACGAGTACTTTACACAGGAAGCCACCTTTGATATGGGCAACGGCACCACCTTTACGATATGGCGGCGCACCGCAAGCCCCACCCGCGCCGAGGTGGAATATTACCTGAGCGCCTTTAAAGAAGAAGATGCCCAGTACCCGGAGATGTTCTCCCAGATCGCAGAAAGCTGGCTGGCCGCCCGCGGGCTGTAACGCCGCTTTGCTATATAAAAGGAGTGTTCGACTATGGAACAGACTGCAAACACCATGCCCGCTGCCGCCTTAGGGCAGTACAAGGGGCTTGCCTTCACCCGCCGGGTGCGCCCGGTATCGGAAAAGGCCGTGGACGCGGATATCGCCAATCTGGCGCGTGTCCATGCGCCCTTTGTGCCCACCGGCGACCCCGCCGCCCGCGGGATGCGTGTCACGCTGGATTTCGAGGGCTTTCTGGAGGGGGCGCCCATCCCGGACAGCCGGATGGAAAAGGTGACCGTGGTGCTGGGCACCGGGCAGCTGATGCCCGCCGCTGAAGAAGCCGTGTACGGTCACTGCGCGGGCGAGACTTTCCGCTTCGACTTCACCTACCCCGCCGAGTTCCGGGTGCCGGAGCTTTCCGGCAAGACGGCGCAGTTTGAGATCTGCCTGCACACGGTAGAGCGCAAGCAGGTGCCCCCGGTGGACGATGCCTTTGCCAAGGCACAGGGCTTTGCGGACTTGGAAGCCCTGCGGGAGAGCCTGCGGGAGAAAAAACGCCTTTCCCACGAAGCCAACGCCGACCGCATTGCCGGGGCAGCGCTGCTGGATATGGCAGGCGCGAACCTGACCGTGGAGCTGCCCGCAGAGCTGCTGGCGCAGAACGCCGAATACCAGATGACCCAGCTGCGCCAGCGGCTGCGCAAGAGCCAGATGACCATGGAGCTCTACTGCAAGAGCGCCGGGCTGACCCCGGAGCAGGTGCGGGAGGGCTACCGCAAAGAGGCCGAGCGCCAGCTGCGGGCAATGCTGGCAGTGCGCGCCATTGCCGAAGCCGAAAAGATCACCGTGACCCAGCAGGAGGTGGACGCCGAGATCGCCCGCCTTTCCAAGCTGCACGACACCCCGGAAGAAGAGATCCGCAAGGTGCTCAGCCGGGACGCCATCGCCGCCGCCGTGACCAACCAGAAGGTGCAGCGTTTCCTGCTCGACCACGCCGCCCTTACCTCTGTTGTGGAAAAGGAGTAAAACCATGGGCTTTTTTACCAGAACTGCAATGGATGCCCTGATGAAGACCAGCCATCCCGAGATCAACCGCCGCCAGTGCTGGAATTTGCACCCCCACCGCAAGCCCTGCACGACCTGCAAGGACATCTGCCCCTACGGCGAGGAGATCTTTACCCGCCCGAACCTTGTCAAGGACTGGGACCCCTGCACCGACTGCGGGCTGTGCGTTTCCGCCTGCCGCAGCGGCTGCATTGCGCCTTCGCCGGAGCAGGTGCAGCGGGATACCGCCGCGGCGGACACCGACAACGATACCATCTGGATCGGCTGTGAAAAATCTACCCGCAAAAACACCGTGGTGCGCAGCTGCATCTGCGCGCTTTCGTGGGAGGCGCTGGCGTATCTGGCGCTGAACAAAAAGATCGTGCTGGACCTGACCCCCTGCGGACAGTGCGAGAACGACCTTTGCGCCGAGCAGCTGCGTAAGGAACTGACCCGCCTTGTGGACTTTTTCGGTCAGCCGATGTTCGAAGCGCGGTTCTCGCTGGCTTATGAGGAAAAGGAGTACCCCTACCATGTGCAGGAGCTGACCCGCCGCGAGATGCTGGAACAGGTGAGCCACGGCTCCAAGAGCGGCACCAAAAAGCTGCTGCAAATGCTGCCCGGTCTGCGCAGCGAGGAGGACAGCGGGGTGGACTTCCGCCTGCTGCTGCACCAGCGCACAAAGCAGCTGAAAGCCGCCATGGAGACGCCCCTGCAGTACGGCTACTATATGCCCAAATTCACCGACAACTGCTTTGGCTGCGGCCGGTGCGAAAAAGCCTGCCGTGCCAACGCTTTGAAGTTTGAGGAGATGCCCAACGGCCAGACCCGCATGGTGCTTACCCCGTGGAAGTGCAGCGAGTGCGGCGTGTGCATGAACGTGTGCTCCAACAAGGGCTTTGACGGCATGAAGCTGTACCAGCTTACCACCCTTGGCCCTGTGGTGCTGCACAAGTGCACCAAGACCCTGTGCAAGCAGTGCGGCAAGCCCATTGCCCCGGACAGCGCCGAGGGTCTGTGCTCGGTGTGCCGCATCAAGGCGCGCACCCAGAAGCGGCAGGAGGAGGCACGTCTGCGCGCCGAACAGCTGAAGGCCGAGCGTGCCGCCAAGGCCGCCGAGGAAGCCGCCAAGGCAGCGGAAAACGCTGCCGAAGCTACGGCAGAACCTGTCGCCGAAGCTGCCGTAAAGACTGCGGAGACCGCCGCCACTGCCCTGCCCGATACCATCCCTGCCGGACAGAGCGCAGCCCCTGCCAATGTGGCTGCGCCCAGTCTCGAAGCGCCACGCTCCGAGTAATAAGGGGCAGGGCTGACGAGTTGCGCCCTCTCAGGCGCTCCCGCGCCAGATTCCCCTTTTTGTCACCTATGGTGACATCTTCCCCCGGAGCGGGGGAAGTCTTTCCTCAAAGGGAGAGCCAAGCCGTTAGGCTCATTGCTAAAGCATTAGGTGTAATAAGAATGTTTCCGGCAGTGCTCTTGGCTCTCCCTTTGGGAGAGCTGGCAAAGCCGTAGGCTTTGACTGAGAGGGCGCACGCCGTTAGGCTCGTTGCTAAAGCATTAGGCGCAATGAAAAACCTTCCGGGCGTGCAAAAGCCTTCCCCCGGTCGGGGGAAGGTGGCTGCGACCAACGGGAGCAGCCGGATGAGGGCGCAGACCGGCAGCCCAGTGGAAACTATTTGACGTTGCACCCAAACAATGCTATACTGGATTTAAAGTTACCAGCAATAGCCGACAGACTGTTCAAAAGAGGTAACGGATGTGGTTCCGTTGCCTCTTTTTTTACAAAGAGCGAAAGAGGTTTTTATGATGCATCATGCTTTTTCCCGCCGCCAGTTCCTCAAGGCAGGCGGCGCGGCAGCCCTTTCCACCGCTGCTGCCGGGCTGCTGAGCAGCTGCGGCGGCTCCGCTGCGGGCGGCACTGCCGCAACCGGCGACAGCGCCACCTACACCGTGCTGTATGCCCGCCAGCCCGCCACCCTGAATTATCTCATCTGCTCTGCCGACCCGGACCTGTACCACGGCACCCATTGCGTGGACACGCTGGTGGAGTACGACAGCCGCGGCAAGATCCGCGAAGGCCTTGCCACCAGCTGGGAATGGGACGCTGACACCCTGACATGGACCTTCCACCTGCGGGACGAGAACTGGGTGGACTATACCGGCGCGGTGCTTGGCCCTGTGACCGCGCAGGACTTTGTGGACGCGCTGGCCTATCTGCTAAACCCGGACTACGCCTCCGGCACCGCCAGCCTTGTCACCCCCTATGTGGCCGGGGCTGAGGACTACTACAACTACTGCGTCTGGCGCAACAACGCCAACAACGGCACCGTGGCCGAGGACGGCACCACCTACACCATCGACGCCGCAGGCACCGTCACCCTGACCGCCGCCGACGGCAGCACCACCACCTGCCCTGCCGTGGATTTTTCCTCCGTGGGCGTGGCTGCCGTGGATGAGCACACCCTGACCTATACTTTGAACTACGACTTCCCGGGCTTTTTGAGCCTGTTGAACTACGCCCCCTTTGAGCCTGCCTACGGCCCCATGCTGGCGGAGCTGGGCGACCAGTTCTGCACCAGTGCCGAGACCGCCTGCAGCTGCGGTGCGTTCTATCTGGCGGAGTACACCCCGCTGGAAAGCTGGGTGATGAAGAAAAACCCCGAAAACTACGATAAGGACAATGTTTACATCGATACCATCCGCTACATCTACAATCAGGAGGCGCTCATCAGCGGCCCGGAGATGGTGCGGCGCGGTGAAATTGACCAGGCTACCATCAGCTCGGACATTCTGGACAGCTGGCTGGCAGACGATACCACAAAGGACATGGTGTCCATGGAGCGCCCGGAGACCGGCAAGAGCTACTTCTATTTCTTCAACTTTCTGCCCTACGCTCACAGCTTTTCCAACTGGAACACCACCGGCGTGGATGCCCAGTACCAGCCGGACAACTGGGCCAAGGCGGTGAACAGCACCAACTTCCGCAAAGCGTTCCTGTACGCCATCAACCCCGCCGTTACGCTGGCTGTCACCGCGCCGGAAGGGTACGAAAACTACAAGCTGCACACCATCACCCCGCCCTCCTTCTGCGCGGACAGCAAGGGCGTGGACTACACCGAATGCGGCGCGCTTGCCAAGGTGACCGACCACTTTAACGAAACCACCGCCAAGCAGTACCGCGATGCCGCCGTGCAGGAGCTGACCGCTGCGGGGGCTACCTTCCCCATTAAAGTGCAGTACCCCTACAACCCCGCCGTGGTGGACTGGGACAAGCAGTGTCAGGTGTTCAAGCAGCAGGTGGAGGGCGTATTGAACGACGGCTTTGACTTTGTGGATATTATCATCACGCAGGGGCCGTCCGATAACTTTTTGAACGCAGTGCGCCGCGCGGGTGCATACGAGTTCATGTCCTACTACTGGGGTGCGGACTACTCCGACCCCGAGACCGAGGTGTACCCCTTCTATCAGGAAGCGGGCGACCGGGGCACCTGCTACGCCTTTCTGCGCACCGGCGTAGAGGATGGCATCATTACCGGCGAGACCGCCGACTATGTCATGACCTACATGGACATGGTAGAAAAGGCCAAGGCCATCACCGCTGACCTCGACGCCCGGTACGCCGCCTTTGCCGACGCCGAGGCGTACCTCATCGAGAATGCGCTGGTCATCCCGCTCAGCCTGCCGGTGCCGCCCTACATCGCCACCCGGCTGAACCTGTGGGAGGGGCAGTACGCCCCCACCGGCTTCTCCTCGAACCGCCTGAAGGGCATCCATATCCTCGACCACTACGTTTCCATGGACGAGTATAACCACAACCGGGATGCGCGGTAAAACGATTTAAATGCGCTCCGCGTTGCTCTGCGCATAAATAGCGGAAGAAACCTTTATAATTTCGGGAAAGCGGAGCGCCTGCGGGCGCTCCGCTTTCCCTTTTTCACGGGAGGGGTCGTAGCGGTCAACTGCATTTGCAGCGCCTGCTTCCTGCGGAAGCGGCGGCGCTGCGGGGAGCGGGCAAACCCTCTCCGTCATCGCTACGCGATGCCACCTCCCCCGAAAGGGGGAGGTTTTGCTCTACTGACCGGGAGATGGCAAAAAGCTCCCCCTTCGGGGGAGCTGGACGCGACCAACGGGAGCGGACTGAGAGGGTTTGTTCCCCGAAGAGCTGCCGCTCCCGGCTACGACCCCACCTGTGAAAATAGCGTTTGGAGCGGCCCGCAGGCCGCGACAAACGCGAAATAAAAATATTCTTTCCGCTGAACATGGCCAGAGCGCACGCGGAGGCCATTCTAAATCGTCCCTCTTCCCATTTTCCCGCAAAAGCCCACAAAGCACTTCCCAAAAAGGGCAATTTGCGGTATGCTATATCTATCGGTATTTCAAGTAAAAAGAGAGGTGCACACCATGGTGCAATATCTTGCAAAGCGCATCGGGCGCTCGGTGCTGACGCTGTTTATCATCGTGACGCTGGTGTTCTGTCTGCTGCGGCTCATGCCGGTGGAAGGCTACTTTGCAAACTACGAAAAAATGTCCGAGGCGCAAATTCAGGCCGGGCTGCAAGCCATGGGTCTTTTGGACCCTCTGCCGGTGCAGGTGGGGCGCTTTTGGAAAAACGCCCTGCACGGCGACCTTGGCGTGAGCCATATCTATAAGGTAAACGCCCCGGTCACCCAGATACTGGCGCAAAAGCTGCCCATCTCTGTACAGATGGGCGTGCTGGCCATGCTGCTCAGCCTTGTGCTGGGCATCCCGCTGGGGCTTATCATGGGGCAGTACAAGGGCCGCTGGCCGGATAAGCTGGGCACGGCGCTCATCGTGCTCATTCAGGCTGTGCCCGCTGCGGTGTACTTTTTGTACATCCAGATGTATGGTACGGCGGCGGTGGGCGTGGGGCTTTTGTTCAACGCCGCAAACTGGCGCTACTGGGTGCTGCCGGTGTGCAGCATGAGCCTTGCAAACCTTGCCTTTTACGCCATGTGGCTGCGCCGCTACATGGTGGACGAAAGCAACAAGGACTACGTTCGTCTTGCCCGCGCCAAGGGCGTGTGCGGGCGGGATATCGCGCTGCATCATGTGTTCCGCAACGCCATGGTGCCGCTGGTGCAGTATATCCCCTCGGCGTTTCTCAATACCGTGGTGGGTTCCATCTACATCGAGAGCCTGTATAGCATCCCCGGCATGGGCGGGCTGCTGGTCACCTGTGTGCAGCGCCACGACAACACCATGGTGCAGGGCATCGTGCTGCTGTACGCCTGCGTGGGCATCGTGGGGCTGATACTGGGCGATATTTTAATGGTGCTCATTGACCCCCGCATCAATTTTGGCAGGAAGGAAGGTGGCCGCTGATGTTCAAACGCGCATGTTCCCGTCAGCTGGAAGCACAGCTGAACACCCTGCAAAAGGACGGCCCTGCCGCGTGGGCAGACCTGCCGGAGGAGGAGCTTTTCACCCCCGCCGGGTTCAGCAGCCAACAAGCCGAAGCCACTGCCAGCACCAGTTACAGCTACTGGGGCAGCACCTTCCGTGCCTTTTTTAAAAACAAGCTTGCCGTGGCGCTGCTGGCAGCGCTGGCGGCGGTGGTGGTGTTCGCCTTTGTGCAGCCGCTGCTGCCCGGGCAGGCAGACCCCAACCTTTGCGCCGTAGACCCCGCCACCGGCATCCAGTACCGCAACATCGCCCCGGGGCAGCAGGGCTTTCTCTGGGGCTCCAACTCCATCGGACAGGACCTGTGGGCGCGCATCTGGGCGGGCGCGCGCACCAGCCTGACCATCGCCTTTTTCGTGGCGGTCATCGAGGCTGCCGTGGGCATTACCGCCGGTGTGCTGTGGGGCTATGTGCGCGGGCTGGACTTTGTGTTTACCGAGCTGTACAACATCTTCGATAACATCCCCACCGCCATCGTGCTCATCCTGATCTCCTATGTGGCTACGCCCAGCATCTGGACGATGATCTTGGGCATGTCCATCAAAGGGTGGATTGAGATGGCGCGGTTCATCCGCAACCAGATTTTAATTATCCGCGACCGGGACTACAACATCGCCTCCCGCTGCATCGGCACGCCCACGCTGCGCATCGTGCTGCGCAACCTGCTGCCGTATCTGGTTTCGGTCATCATGCTGCGCATGGCGCTGACCATCCCGGAAGCCATTGGCAACGAGGTGTTCATCACCTATATCGGCCTTGGTCTCTCGGTGGAAACCCCCTCGCTGGGCAATCTGGTAAACGATGGCCGCAAGGTGATGATGCAGGCGGGGCTGCGGTATCAGCTGCTGTACCCTACCCTGATTTTAAGCTTTGTCACCATCGCCTTTTACCTGATCGGCAACGCCTTCTCGGACGCCGCCGACCCCAAGAACCATCTGCAATAAGGAGGATACCCCATGACCCAAGACCCCATCCTCTCGGTGCGCGGCTTGCAGATCCGGTTCGGGCTGCGCGGGCGCACCCTGCACGCCATCCGGGACATCGATCTCGACCTTTACCGGGGCGAGGTGCTTGCCCTTGTGGGCGAGAGCGGCTCCGGCAAAAGTGTGTTCACCAAAAGCTTTATGGGCCTGCTGGACGCGAACGGCAGCATCACCGGCGGCAGCATCGACTACTACCCCACCCCCGGCTGCACCCCGCTGCACCTTGCAACGCTGAAAACCGAAAAAGAGTGGCTTGCCGTCCGCGGGCGGGAGATTGCCATGGTGATGCAGGACCCCATGACCAGCCTGAACCCGCTCAAGACCATCGGCGAGCAGATCACCGAGGCCGTCACCCTGCATCAGGGCTTAAAGGGCGCTGCTGCGCGGGAAAAGACGCTGGAATACCTGCGGGACGTGGGCATCTCCGACCCCGCGCTGCGGTATAAGCAGTATCCCCACGAGTTCTCCGGCGGCATGCGGCAGCGGGTGGTCATTGCCATTGCGCTGGCCTGCAACCCCAAAATATTGCTCTGCGACGAGCCCACCACCGCGCTGGATGTGACCATTCAGGCGCAAATTTTACAGCTGCTGCGGCAGATGCGAGAGAAATACCACTTGACCATCGTGCTGATCACCCACGACCTTGGCGTGGTGGCAAACCTTGCCGACCGGGTGGCGGTGATGTACGCGGGCGACATCGTGGAAATTGGCACAGCGGACGAAATTTACTATGACCCCCGCCACCCCTACACATGGGCGCTGCTGTCCAGTATGCCCCAGATGGGCGTGAAGGGCGAGGACCTGTTCAGTATCCCGGGCACGCCGCCCAACCTGTTTGCCGAGATCCACGGCGACGCCTTTGCGCCCCGCAACCCGCAGGCACTCAAGATCGATTTTGTCAAGCGCCCGCCCTACTTTGCGGTGTCGCCTACCCATAAGGCGCGCACATGGCTGCTGGACCCTCGTGCGCCCCACATTGAGCCGCCCGCTGCGGTGAAAAAGCTGCAAAAGGAGGGGCTGTGATATGGCAGAGCCGTTACTGGAAGTAAAAAATTTGCAGGTGACCTACGGCAGCGGGCGCAAAGCCTATTCTGCGGTGCAGAACGCCAGTTTCACCATCTATAAAGGCGAGACCTTCGGTCTTGTGGGCGAGAGCGGCTCCGGCAAAACCACCATCGGTCGCGCCATCCTGCGCATTTTGCCCACCACCGGCGGCGAGATTTTATACAAGGGTCAGCGCATCAACGGCAAAATTTCCCGCGCGCTGGACAGGCAGCTCACCCGGGAAATTCAGATGATCTTTCAGGACCCGCAATCCTCCCTGAACGAGCGCGCCAAGGTGAGCTACATCGTGGGCGAGGGCTTGCAGAACGTGCGCCCGGAGCTGAGCGCCGCGCAGCGGGAGGAGAAGGTGCGGCAGGCGCTTTTGGACGTAGGTCTGCTGCCGGAGTTTGCCAGCCGCTTCCCCCATGAATTCTCCGGCGGGCAGCGCCAGCGCATCGGCATTGCCCGGGCACTCATCGTAGAGCCGGAGTTCATCGTGGCGGACGAGCCCATCAGCGCACTGGATATGTCCATCCGGGCGCAGGTGCTCAACCTGCTGCGCCAGCTGCAAAAACAGCGCGGCATCACCTACCTGTTCATCGCCCACGACCTTTCGGTGATGCGTTATATTTCCGACCGCATTGCCGTCATCCGCAAGGGCAATATCCTAGAGCTGGCGGACGCCGAGGAGCTGGTCACCCACCCGCTGCACCCCTACACCCGCAGCCTGCTGTCTGCCATTCCCATGCCGGACCCGCGCCGGGAGCGGGAGAAAAAGCTGCTGGTCTACGACCCCGCCATGCACGACTACACCGCCGCGCCCCCCGCGTGGCGGGAATTGCGCCCGCGGCACTGGGTGCTGTGCAATGACGCCGAGGCCGAGCGGTGGAGCGCGGAAAACATCTTTTAATTTTGGAGAACAGAAACACCTGCAGGCGTTTCTGTTCTCCCTTTTCACGGTTGCACGGTTTGTTTATTGACTTTCCCCTGCGGTTCTACTACAATACTGAATGAGAGGTTTTGCCTTCTCTGATGCAGCAGCATCCCGGCAGCTTTCCACTATGGCAAGCTGCCTTTTTTGTCTGCCGCAACCGCTGCGCCGGGCAGCAGACCTGAAAAGAGAAAAGAAGAAAAAAGTGAAGAAAGGTTTTGATCCTATGACGGAAACCACCAAGCAGCCGGTCTATGCCTCCAAGGCAAAGCCATGGCTGAAGTATTATGAGGAAAAGTACATCCACCAGACCGTGCCGGAGTGCTCGGCCTTTGAGCTGGTCTGCCGCAACAACGAGCGGCATCTGGGCGACACCGCGCTGGAATACTACGGACGCAAGTTCAGCTATGCCGACCTGATCGTGCAGGTCAAAAAGACCGCCGCCGCCCTGCAGGCGCTAGGGGTGAAAAAGGGCGATATCATCACGGTGGTCAGCGTGATGACCCCGGAGGTTGTCTACGCCTTCTACGCCGCCGACCTGCTGGGCGCTACCCTGAATCTGGTGGACCCCCGGTACAGCACCGAGGGCATCCGGGAGTACATCGAGGAGGTGGAGTCCCGCCTGCTCATCTGCCTGAACGTGGTGTACCCCCGCTGCCATCAGGCCGCAAAGCGCACCAGCGTGGAGCGGGTGGTGGTGCTCAGCCCCGCCGACAGCCTGCCGCTGGCCAAGGCCGTGGGCTACAAGCTGACCAACCCGGATAAAAACCGCTACGCCTCCAACGTGCTGCGCTGGAAGGACTTTATTGACGCGGGCAAGGGGCACAGCCCCGCTGCCGCGCCCTACGACCCTCAGCACACCTGCGTGGTGGTGCACACCGGCGGCACCACCGGCTCGCCCAAGGGCGTTATGCTGACCGACTACTGCTTCAACGCCCTTGCGCAGGAGTTTGCCGCCCAGAGCCGCCTGTTCCACCGCGGGCAGAAGATGCTGAACGTGATGCCGCCCTTCATCGCCTACGGTTACAGCTGCGGCATCCACATGCCGCTGGTCATGGGGCTGCATGTCATCATCATCCCCAATCTGGACCCGGAAAAGCTGGGCGCACTGGTGTGGAAGCATAAGCCCGCGCACATGTTCGGCGTGCCCACCCACTACCAGCAGCTGGCCGCCGACCCGCTGCTGAAAAACAAAGACCTCTCCTTCATCCGCAACTACGCCGCCGGCGGCGACTCCCTCTCGCTGGGCGCGGAGCAGACGGTGAACCAGTTCCTCAAAGCCCACGGGGTGGAGTACCCGCTGGCAAAGGGCTACGGCATGACCGAGGTATCCTCGGCAGCTACCATTGCCGCCGGCAACGTGACAAAGCCCGGCAGCGTGGGCATCCCCATGGTCAACACGGTGGTCTCCATTTTCGAGCCGGGCACCGAGACCGAGCTGCCCATCGGTCAGCGCGGCGAGATCTGCATCTGCACTCCCACCGCCATGAAGGGCTACTACAACAAGCCCGAAGAGACCGCCTACCTGCTGCGCCGCCACGCCGACGGCCAGCTGTGGGCGCACACCGGCGATATCGGTTCCATGGACGAGGACGGTTTTGTGTATCTGGATGCCCGCATCAAGCGCATCATCATCCGGCACGACGGCTTCAAGGTGTTCCCCTCCATGATCGAAAACGTCATCAGCCGCCACCCTGCCGTGCAGCAGTGCTGCGTGGTGGGCTGCGCCGATACCGACCACACCCAGGGACGTCTGCCCTTCGTTTTTGTGGTGCTGGACCCTGCCGCCACCGGCAAAAAGCGCCAGATCCTGCGGGAGCTGCGCCAGCTGTGCCGCGAGGAGCTGCCGGAGTATGTGCAGCCTGCCGCCTCGGCCTATAAGGTCATCGCCGAAATGCCCATGACCCCCGCCGGCAAGGCCGACTACCGCAAACTGGAGGAGGAGCTGGGGTAAACCCGCCTTCCCTTGAGAAAGAAGGGACCATCCATGAATCATCCCCGTTTTGCCGCATGGCTGTGCAGCGCCGCTGCGCTGGTGCTGCTGGCTGTGCCCGCCTTTGCCCAGCAGCCCGACGCCCTGCCGCCGGAACAGACCGCCCCCGCCGCGCAGGAGCAGACCGCCGAGGCAGCTGCCCCGGACGCGGAAGCCCCCACTGCGGAAGCCCCTGCCGCCGATCCTCAGCGCACCTATGTGGCGCTGGGCGACAGCATCGTTTCCGGCGTAGGTCTGCCGGATTTCAAGTACACCGAAGCCGCCATCGGCATGGACGTGGCCGCAAACTTTGAGGGTTACCCGGAGCAGTGCTATGTTTCGCTAGTGGGCAAGGGGCTTGGACTGGACCGTCAGCACGCCATCGATCTCGGCCTGCCCGGGCTGACCACCGGCGACCTTGTGGATATGCTGCGCACCGGTGCAATGCCCAAAATGAACCAGCTGGCGGGCACCTACTACGTCTACCCCCAGATGCTGGACTATATCCGGCGTGCGGATATCATCAGCGTGCAGGTCGGCTCCAACGATGCGCTGGTACCCGCCCTTGTGGCGCTGGGCAACGCCACCAACTGGAAAAGCGAGCAGCTGGTAGCCACCCTCATCAGCGGCGTGCTGCGTACCCCCAGCTTTGAGAATTTGCAGCGGCTGAACAGCGGCCTTTCCCGCCTGCGGCTTACCCGCGAGGAGCGCAAAGCCACTACCCAGCTTTTGCTGGGCGGCGGCACCGACGCTATCTGCGAGCAGGCGTATCAGGACGCCGCCGTCAACATGCCGCAGGTGGTGGCCCAGCTGCGGGCGCTAAACCCGGACGCACAAATCATCCTTGTAGGCTACACCAATCCCGTGCCTCTACTACCGGAGTGGACGCAGCTGTTCCGGCGGCTGAACGCCCTTGGCAAGAGCCTTGCCGCCCAGAACGAGAACGTGACCTATGTGCCCATCCCCTTCACTCTGACCGCCACCGATGCCCACCCCACCGTGAGCGGGCATAAGTACATCGCCAACCGCATCCTGCGGGCGGTTAAGAAATAAAAGGATACGCAAAAACCGGGCAGCCTGCAAGCTGTCCGGCTTTTGCTGTCTCCCCCAAAAATCGCACGTTTTCGGTGGATTACGCGGGGGGAAATACTTTGCCAGCTTTTGGCAGATTTTTCCCGTGCGGCGGAGGTTGTTGTGCGCTGCTGCGTTTGTTTTTAGTTTACAGCTGCCGCGCTTGTATTTACGCTGCGTATATCCCGCGTGCAATAATACCCTCTGACCCTCAAAAAGTACACACTGGTTTTTCCGCGTCCATCGCCTTAGGATAAGGGTAGATACTTTATGTCCGAAGGAGGTTTTTACATGGACGCAAACAAGTACCGTACCGCCTACGACAAGGCGCAGGCCGTCCAGCACGAGGTTTGGACGGAGCTGTGCCAGCATCTGGAGCACGCGCCGGATGCCCAATTGCTCAGCGATTACACCGCCACGCTGGTGTATACGCTGGACAAAGACCGCCGCGAGGAAGCCCTGCGGCTGCTGCGGGGGCAGCTGTACAGCCGTCAGCTGCGGGACACCGGCCGGGTGGAGAGCTGGTATACCGACTGCGGGGCGCGCATGGGGCAGGATATCGAGGGCTTTGTGGCAAACGCCCGCCAGCAGTATGTGCAGGCCGGCCTTGCCGAGGAGCAGCGCGCCGAGGCCGAAGCCAAACAGAAGGCCGGGCGCGGGCGGTTCCGCATCCGTCCCGCCAGCGCCTTTGCGCCGGAGCGTGCCGCCTATCTGGTGCAGCCCTACCTGCCCCGGGGCATGATCAGCATTCTGGGCGGCGTGTCCGCTGCGGGCAAGACCAGCCTTGCGCTGGATGTGTGCGCCCGGCTTACCCGGGGCGCTGCCTTTGCGCCGGACACCCCGCCGCAGCCCCCCGCCACCGTGCTCTACCTTACCGCCGAGAACGACCCCAACAAGGTTCTGCGTCCCCGCGCCGAGGCCATGGGGGCAGACCTTGACCGGCTGTATTTTCAGGATGGTGCCAGTTACAGCATGGGCGACGAGGAGCTTGCCGCCCTGTGCCGGGTGTACCGCCCGGCGCTGCTGGTGTTCGACCCCATCCAGAGCTATCTGGGGCAGGGGGTGCAGATGAACCGCGCCGAGCAGGTGCGCCCCCTGCTGGACCATCTGGGTGCCCTTGCCAAGGAGCTGGACATGGCGGTGCTGCTCATCAGCCACATGAGCAAGCCCGGCCCCGGGGTGTGCAGCGCGCTGGACCGTCTGCTTGGCTCCAGCGATTTCCGCAACGCCGCCCGCAGCATCCTCATTGCCGGGCGGGACCCGGAGCACCCGGAGGTGCGGGTGGTGGCCCACGCCAAAAACAGCCTTGGTCAGCCCGGCGAGAGCCAGCGCTACCGCATCTGTCCGCAGGGCACGGTGGCCTACGACGGCCCCTGCACCCTTACCGCCGACGCCATCATCCGGGAGGCGGGCACCCCCGCCACCGGCAATGGCCGTCCCTCTGCCGCCCTTGCCAACGCCATCGAGGCGCTGGAAAAGCAGCTGTCCTTTGTGGGCTGGGTAGAGGCGGGCGAGGTGTACCGCCTGTGCGCTGAGCGGGATATCTCTATTCCTACCATGCGGCGTGCCCGCGTGGCACTTGGCTTGAAGCTGCTGCGCGTTGGAAAACCGCCGAACCATAAAAACTACTGGCATCGTCCAGAGCTTGAACCGGCGGCTGTTGCTGCTGAGATCATCAACCTCAACAAACAGACGCAGCTGCCGCTTTGATTGCAGGTGCTACTGTTCAAAACAGGCGGCGAAGCCCTATGACACAATGGGACTTTTGAACAGTAGCTCATTATTACCACTTTTTAATATTTGATAGCATTAAAAAACGTCGTTCTTTCGTCATGTTCATAGTTGCTTCCTACTGTTCAAAACTCTGGCTACTTTTGAACAGTAGCTCAAAAAGCGCAGCGTTCTGCGTGTTTTGGCGCAGAAAAAGTAACTGTTCAAAACTCTATGGGTCATAGGGGACTTTTGAACAGTAGCCCTTACCGGGGAGAACCCTCTCAGTCAAGCCCTGTCGGGCTTGCCAGCTCCCCCGAAGGGGGAGCTTTTTGGCACCTTCCGGTAAGTAGAGCAAAACCTCCCCCTTTCGGGGGAGGTGGATTTGCGAAGCAAAGACGGAGAGGGTTCAGCCCTCTTCCACCATCCGCTCATAGTCGGCGGTAAAAAGGCGCTGGGGCAAAGCACTGGTCATGGCAAGGGCAGCGTTCCACTTTTCCTCGTCCGTCAGTTCCCCGCTCACCGGCGGAAAGTGCGCCAGAATGGCGTCCAGCTCCTGCTGCACCCGCTTTGCCACCCAGATGCCGCGGTCGGTCAGGTAAATTTTACCGTAGTACTCCTTTACGATCATGCCCTGCTCCATGAGCAGGTTCAAAATGCGCACCACCGAGGGTTTTGTCACCCCCAGCTTTTCCGCAATGCTGCGGGAGCTGATGTCCAGATGGGTGCGGCTTACCTCGTAGATGGCCAGCAGATAGCGCAGATGCGCTGCGGTCAGCTGCATACCGGTCACTCTCCTTTTTACGCGCCGGGGCTTGCCCGGTGTTATCATAAGCTAACTTTATTTTGCTTAAAAAAGAGCGCGAGCCGAGAGTTTCAGCCCGCGCTCCTTGCGGTTCAATGCTTAGTTCAATGCTCAGTGGCAGCCCTTGCAGTGGCTGCAATCGCCGCCGCAGCTGCAGCCGCCGCCGTGCTTGTGGGTGTGCCATACGACCCAGCCCAGTGCGCCGAACACCAGCGCTGCCACGATGATGGTGGGCAGATTAAAGTTTGTTGCAATAAATTCCATCATACAGCATACACCCTTTCGTTTCTATCAGATACGGGAAGTATCCAGCTTTACTTCGTTGTTGTCGGCGTACTTGTTGGGGCGCACCATCAGGTAGATGAACGCTGCCAGCACCACAACAGCCACCACGGTGAACAGGCCGAAGTGCACCTCGCCGGTGATAAGGCCGCCCAGCTGATACACCACCAGCGCAGAGCAGTAAGCCAGAGCACACATGTAACCAATGGCGATGGCCGTCCACTTGCCGTTGTTCATCTCGCGCTTGATGGCACCCATAGCAGCGAAGCAGGGAGCGCACAGCAGGTTGAAGATCATGAAGGCGTAAGCGGACAGAGCGGTGTAGTCCTTCGCAACAGCAGCCCAGATCTCGTCGCCGTTCTCAGACAGCTCGCCGCCGAAGTGATACAGAACACCGAAGGTACCAACCACGTTCTCCTTTGCAATCAGGCCGGAGACGGAAGCGACGGTTGCACGCCAGTTGCCGAAGCCCAGAGGTGCAAAGATCCATGCGACCTTGGTAGCGATAGCAGCCAGCACGGAGTTGTCCTGATCCTCGACCATACCGAAGGCACCGTTCTCGAAGCCGAAGCCCTGCATAAACCACAGCACAACGGTAGCGAGCAAAATCACAGAGCCTGCGCGCTTGATGAAGGACCAGCCGCGCTCCCAAGTTGCCCGCAGCACGTTGCCCCATGCGGGCACATGGTAGGCGGGCAGCTCCATGACGAAGGGAGCGGGATCACCTGCGAAGAGCTTGGTCTTTTTCAGCATGATGCCGGAGCAGATGATGGCTGCCATGCCGATGAAGTAGGCAGACACTGCCACCAGCGAGGAGCCGCCGAACAGTGCACCGGCGATCAGGCCGATGATGGGCATCTTTGCGCCGCAGGGGATGAAGCAGGTGGTCATGATGGTCATGCGGCGGTCACGCTCGTTTTCGATGGTACGGCTTGCCATAACGCCCGGCACGCCGCAGCCGGTGCCCACCAGCACCGGGATGAAGCTCTTGCCGGAAAGGCCGAACTTGCGGAAGATACGGTCCATGATAAAGGCCACGCGGGACATATAGCCCACGTCCTCCAGAATGGACAGCAGGAAGAACAGCACCAGCATCTGGGGCACAAAGCCCAGCACTGCGCCCACACCGGCCACGATGCCGTCCATGATCAGGCCGTACAGCCAGCCCGCCACGCCGATGCTCTCCAAAAAGCCGCCCAGCGCGTTCGGCACGATCTCGCCAAACAGCACATCGTTGGTCCAGTCGGTGGCAAAGGTACCGATGGCCCAGCCGCCGTCCGCAATGGAGGTGCCCATGGACAGGGAGTACATCAGGTACATCACCACTGCAAAGATGGGCAGTGCCAGCACGCGGTTGGTAACGATCCGGTCGATCTTATCGGAAACGGTCAGGTGCTCCACGCGGGCCTTCTTCTTGACAGCCTTGCCCACCACGGTGTTGATGTATGCGTAGCGCTGGTTGGTGATGATGCTCTCGGCGTCATCGTCCATCTCTTTTTCGCAGTCCTGAATGTGCTCGTCGATGTGGTCCACCAGTGCCTTGTCCAGCTTCAGCTCTTCCAGCACCTTCTCGTCCCGCTCGAAGAGCTTGACGGCGTACCAGCGCAGGAAGCGGTCGTCCACCTTGCCCTGAATGCTCTCCTCAATGTGGGCAATGGCGTGCTCCACGCTGCCGGTGAACACATGGGGCAGCTCGCCGGTCTTGGCGGCCTTGGCAGCGGCTACCGCAGCCTTTGCGGCGGCCTCGGTGCCCTCGCCCTTCAGGGCGCTGATCTCCACCGCCTGACAGCCCAGCTCTGCGCTCAGCTTCTTCAGGTCGATGGTGTCGCCGTTCTTGCGCACCAGATCGATCATGTTCACAGCCATCACCACCGGGATGCCCAGCTCAATGAGCTGAGTGGTCAGGTACAGGTTGCGCTCGATATTGGTGCCGTCGATGATGTTCAGGATGGCGTCGGGCTTCTCCTTCACAAGGTAAGTACGGGAGACCACCTCTTCCAGCGTGTAGGGGGACAGCGAGTAGATGCCGGGCAGATCCTGAATGATCACGTCCTTGTCGCCCTTGAGTTTGCCTTCCTTTTTTTCCACGGTCACGCCGGGCCAGTTGCCCACATACTGGTTGGAGCCGGTCAGGTTGTTGAACAGGGTCGTTTTGCCGCAGTTCGGGTTGCCGGCCAGTGCAATTTTAATGCTCATTGCGGATACCTTTCCTCCCTTTGGTCTTATCAGACCACTTCGATCATCTCAGCGTCGGCCTTGCGCACGCTCAGCTCGTAGTTGCGCACGGTAAGCTCCATGGGGTCGCCCAGCGGTGCCACCTTGCGCACATAGATCTGCACCCCCTTGGTGATGCCCATATCCATGATGCGGCGCTTCACCGGGCCTTCGCCGTGCAGCCGTGCCACGGTGGCGGTCTCGCCCACCTTTACGTCTTTCAGTGTTTTCATCGTACTCGTTCCTCCCTTGCAGTATTTCATGCAGCACCGGGAAGGCGCTGCCTCAGTCCACCATGATGCGGCTTGCCATGGTCTTATCCAGTGCCAGACGGCTCTGCTTGACCTGCACGATCAGGTTGCCCGCGATCTCGTTGACCACGGTCACCTCGCTGCCAACCACGAACCCCAGCTCGGCCAGATGCAGCCGCACCTCGTCCTTGCCGCTGATCCTGCGGATGGTGACGGTCTCGCCTGCTTTTGTCATCGTCAAAGGCATCATCGCTGTGCTCCCCTTCCCTTGAAAAATATGTGATGCTGCGGTGGTTAGTCAGCCGTAACTATCAGCGTAGATAGTTTACCGCTGCTAACCAAGCTTGTCAATAGATTTTTCATATCTCATAGTTAGTTTATATGAACAAACAAATTTTATGCCGGAACCGGCCTGCATTTTTATCAAAATCATCAATGACTAACTCTATTTCTTGAGTTAAAGTTAGCCAATGTTTACATTTTCAGGGGGTCATTTTCCGGTTTTATAGGGCAGGGTGACGGAGAGAACTCCCCCAGTCATCGCTGCGGGAGTGCCTTTCTGCTTGCCGCAAGCGTGCAGGGACGCTCCGCTGGGCCAGAGGCAGGGAGGGGTGTTCCGACTCCCCCCTCCCTACCTCTGGACTCCACCCACCCCGCAACGGGCCAAGGGCTGCTCGCCCTTGACAATCCTAAAGAAGAAGTCGAAGCACAAAAAAGCTAGCGCTGCGCCAGTCGGCGCTATCGCTTTAACGCTTTTTTCGCTTCTCCATTTATAGCCCCTCAGTCGCTGCGCGACAGCTCCCCCGAGGGGGAGCGGGCACGCCCGGAAACTTTGCACTTTAGCCGGAAACTTTATCGCTACCACAGAAGCCTTCCCCCGGTCGGGGGAAGGTGGCGCGTAGCGCCGGATGAGGGCGCAGACCGGCAGTATCTTCCCGCAGCGCCGCGCTTTCGCAGAAAGCGGCGCTGCAAATGCCGCTTCCCTCCACGACCCCTCCCGTGAAAATGGGATAGCGGAGCGCCCGCAGGCGCTCCGCTATCCCGAAATTATAAATATTCTTTCCGCTATTTATGCGCAGAGCAACGCGGAGCGCATTCAAAATCGTCCCCAAACACACAACCACCCGGCGCAGGGGTCAAAACTGCACCGGGCGGTCATGTGTAAAAAGGAGGATCGCTCTCTCCTGTGTCGGAAGCATAGGAGAGTTGCCAGGATAAAAGAGAGTATTTGAAAAGAGAATATCAATTTTTCAGGCGGCCACTGCCAGCTTTAAAATGGGCGTGCCGCTGTGGAACAGCCGCAGATACACCGCCGTGCACTTGGCAAGCTGGTCAAAATGCTGCTGAGCGGCGGCGGGGTCGCCGTAGGACTTCCAGCACCCGCAGCAGGTAAAACACTTGCCCCGGTGGCGGATAAAGCCCACCACATCCTCCAGCGGATAGCCCAGAAATACCCCGATCTCATGAGGGAAATCCGCCGCCTCTGCCGCACAGCACAGACGCAGGCTGAGCTGATCCAGCAGCGCGTTGCAGTCTGCTGCATCTTCCGGCAGACGGTAGCCCTCCCGGGCTAAAAAGCCGCGCACAGCGGCATCTGCCAGCACGGTTTGCAGCTTGGCGGCGCGGTAGACGTACACCAGATACTGCCGGGTAGCGATGCACCCCCGCAGCACCCGCACCTGCAAGCCCTTGGGGTTCAGCTGGGCGTTCCAGCCCGCCACCCGCCGGGCAAGGTCGGCACGGTCGCGCGTTTCGTAGCGGAACAGCCCCGCAGGTTTCAGCCCCGCCAGTACCGGGGCACATTGTTCGATCATTACGGTCTCAAAATCACGCTCCATGGCGGTTCTCCTTTGGCGGCGGTGTCGGGGTCAGTGTGCCCCGGATGCCGTGCTGTTATAAGTAAGACGTAGCTAACCAGCACTTCAAAAAAGAAGCAGCACGCCCGGGCTGCGGGCACTGCCAGTGGGGTCTCACATGGTTAGTTGTTTCTAACGTCAGTAGTGTATCACAACGCAGCGGGCTGTGTCAAGCCTTTCCGGCAAAAAAGTTATTTATGGCAAACCACGCCCGTGCTACCCTTCCGGCGGCGGTTATGATATAATGGGGTATTATCGGGTCTGCCCCTTAGGGCGCACCCCTGCAAGGAGGCCAAACCCATGCCCACACCCATCACCGCGTCTACTCTGTCTGCGCTGCTTAGCGCTGCGCTGGCGCAAAAGCCCACTCGCCCGCTGGTGCTGGCGCTGGACGGCCGCTGCGGCAGCGGCAAGACCACCCTTGCCAACGGGCTGGCAGCGCAGTTTCCCGGCTGCACCCTGCTGCGCACGGACGATTTTTACCTGCCGCCCGCCCGGCGCAGCCCGGACTGGGCACACACCCCCTGCGCCAACATGGACCTTAGCCGCCTGCGGGACGAAGCCCTGCGCCCGGCCTACGCGGGGCAGCCCGTAGCCTACCGGGCGTACAGCTGCCGGGAGGGGGCTTATCTGCCCCCGGCACAGCTGCCCGCGCAGCCGCTGGTGATTTTAGAGGGCAGTTACAGCCACCACCCGCTGCTGCGCCCCTACGAGACGCTGCGGGTGTTCGTGACCTGCGCAAAGGTCGAGCAGACCCGGCGCTTACAGGCGCGGGAGGGCGCACGCTACGCGGATTTTGCCGCCCGGTGGGTGCCGCTGGAGGAGGGGTATTTTGCGCAGTACGGCGTTGAGGAAGCAGCGGATTTTGTGGTGGAGACCACCCAAGGCGGGACGATTTAGAATGCGCGCCGCTCCGCGGGGAAAGTTTTTGCCTGCCGTCAGCGTGCAGGGACGCTCCGCTGGGCCAGAGGCAGGGAGGGGTGTTCCGACTCC
>ERZ824480.696-NODE-696-length-37654-cov-14.726057_pt1 | contig 37654 bp, 32 predicted proteins | sample MGYA00519861_ERZ824480 | MGnify/ENA primary metagenome ERZ824480 (study PRJEB31778, sample SAMEA3449152) | human gut metagenome | biome: human gut; feature: human-associated habitat; material: faeces | place: United Kingdom | collected 2010/2012 ... | reverse complement strand
ATTTATTCAAAGATTAGCTTTCATTTTTTGAAAGAATATAATAAAACAGCAAAAGGCTTACACCTACAAGTCTCTTAATATTCAATGCGGAAAATTACAATTCATCACTCTCATTTTAACACATCATACCATCTTTATGAACTTTCAATTTAACCACTTCCATTACACTCACGACTTAATGACTTCTTGAATACTTCCCGAAAAAGAAAAAATGCCATCAACTGACAGAAGTTTTCTTTCGGTTGGTACTCCGTTAGGAATATACAATGTCATTCAATACGATCTAGTTTGCACAGGCTCGAATGTTATTCATCTTTCCAACCCAGCGGAGCATATCCCTTGCTTTCAATTCTTCTGCTACACCTTGCTTTCTTGCCATTTCCTTTATCAGATACTCTGCCATATCACGAGCCGAAGTATCAATTTCAGCAAGGTGTTCATATAACTTTCCGCTTGTCAGCAGAGTGTAATATAAAACTCGCTTGTGTTCTCTCAAATAGCGTTTCCTTAACCGCCCGTATTTTGAAAGGGGAGAACTTTCCTCTACTGTCAGGCAGGGATAATAGTAATCTCCGATGAGTTCGTATCGGATACCTGTTCTTTCGTCTGTAATAAATCTTTGCATAGTTCTTTCTCCTTTTGCTCCTTGTAGTAAAACTCCAAGGTTTTCTTATTGTGGTTTGTAAAGGGTGACTCCCCGCAGTGCGGGGAGATGTCGCGTAGCGACAGAGGGGGACGGGCACCAGTTAGGCGGAAGCGGCGTAGCCGCAGGGGGGGATTGCACCGGAGGTGTTACGAAAGGGGCTTTCGGTGTCTTGTTTTATCTCCGCCACAACACCGGGAACAAAATCATCCATTCAAATCACAACAACACAAAAAAGGCACCGTTCCAACGAACGGTGCTTTATGTTTATTTTTTCTATTGTGCTCACTTGACCCGCACGGCGCGGGCAGCGGTGTAGCTGCCGTAGTAGCGGGTGTTGCTTACGGTAGTGTAGGGGCGCAGGCGCACATAATAGGTGCGGCCGCCCTTGGCGGTTTTAATATTCCCGGTGGCCTTGCCGCTGCTTACATACAGGGTCTTTTTGTCGCCGGAAAAGTTCTTCTTGGTGGAGTATTGCACCGCGTAGCCGTTGCATTTCACTTTGTTCCAGCGCACGGTAATCTGCTGCTTTTTGGCGGATTTGGCGGCGGTGCATTTGGTGGCAGTGGGGCGGGTGGTTGTTGCCAGTCGGGTGCCCTTGGCGCCTTCCTTGGTCTTGGAGTCTACCGTGTAGGGTGCCACATAAAAATAGTATTTGGTGCCCGGCTTGGCGCCGCTGCCCTTGAACACAAAGCTGCGGGCGGTGGTGGTGGCCAAGCGCTTTGTCTGCTTCTTGGCGGCAATATATTGGTACACCACATAGCCGTCGGCGCCGGGCTTTTTGTTCCACTCCAGGGTAATGGAGCCGGTGGCGGTCTTTTGCGTTTTCAGCCCGGTGACGGTGCCCGGCAGGGCGTGCTTGGCGTTCACCTTGGAATAGGGACCTCGGTAAGCGGTGTTGCCCCGATAAGCCGCCACCTGCACCTCGTACAGCTGGGTGTCTGTTAAATCGGTCAGATCCACTCGGGTGGTGCTTACTGCCTTGTCAAAGCCTTTGCCGGTGGTGCGGTTGATGACCTTCACCAAGTAGGCGTTGGCGCCGGGGGTGGCGTTCCAGATGTAGGTAAGCCGTGTTTTGCTGCGGCTCTCCAGGGTCAGACCGGTGACCTTGGCAGGCAGGATCTTAAAGCGATAGTACCACCGCCGCCCGGTGTAAGTACCCAGCCCCTGGGCGGTAATGGTGGCCATGCCCACCGCTTTGTTATTGATATAGGTCAGGGTGTAATCCTTGTCCGCTTTCAGCGGCTGGCCGTTCTCGCCGGTGACGGTGGGGGCGGGCGTGATGGCTTTGCCGGTGTAGGTCTTGCTTTTCAGCAGGGTGGCAGAGCCGGGCAAACTGTTTTTATTGCCGTACAGAAAGTCAATATCCGTGTTGCCGTTGACCCCGGCCACCTTGCCGTTGTCTGCGTACTGCCACATCAGGTAATCGCCGTCGTACTTGCAGGTCTTGGAGCCGTATTCTGCCACCCACAGGGCGTAGCGGCCCCGGGTTTCCTGCTCAATGTAGTCCAGCAGCGGGCTGCGGCTCATATACAGCCCCGGGGTGTGCCCGGCAGCGGCAATGATGCTGCAAAAGCGCTCTACCAGCTGGGTGCAAAAGGCCTTGCCCTTGTTCAGCTGGCTGCTCTCTTCTAAGTCATAAAACACCGGCAGATCCAGGGTGCGGCTGCCCAGTACTTGCAGGCACAGGCGCGCCTCTTTTTCCACATCCGCCACGCTCTTGGCATAAGAATACCAGTAAATACCCACCGGCAGCCCGGCGGCAGTGGCGTTCTTAAAGTTGGTGGCAAAGTAGGCGTCCTCCTGGCTGGCGTTCTTGCCGTACCCGGCGCGCAGAATGGCAAAGTCAATGCCGTCGTTTTTTATCTTTTTCCAGTTCACCTTTTCTTGCCAAGCGGAAATGTCTACACCGTTTAGCACCTCCAGCTTGTTAAATCGGGCGTTGTGGGTGTAGCTTTTGCCGGTGTATTTGGATCTCATGGTGGCGGCCTGGGCTGCGCCCGCCGTAGGCAGCAGCGCCGTTAAGGCCACCAGCACCGCCAGCAGTACGGCGGTGACAGAAAACAATCTCTTTTTTGCTTTTTGCATTAGGAACCTCCCAAATACCAGCGGTTCAGGTCAATGTACTTGCTGCCGTTGCCTTTGATCTTGCCGGTTTTGGAATATTGCCAAATATCAAAATCCCCGGTGTAGGTGACGGCGCTGTTGTAGTCCGCCACCCAGCGCAGAGTGCCCTTGGGCAGGGAGGCGGCGTCGAATTTAGAAATGTAAAAATGTGAGTTGGCGTACACCCCGGCGGTGTAGCCGTCGGCGGTCACGGTGTCACAAAAGGCGGTGAGCAGCCGGGTGGTGTCCTTTTTGCTCACATTGGCGTCATACAGCCGACCGGCGTGTTCTCCGGCGGCGTTGTAGCCGTATTCATAGTCTATGATCAGCGGCAGCTCCACTTTGGCAAAGCGCACGGCTTCCAGCACAAAGCGGGCTTCCTCTTGGGCTTCTTTCTCCGTGGTGGCTTGAGAGAAGAAATATACACCCACCGGTACCCCGGCCTTGCGGGCAGCTTTTAAGTTCTCTTTTGCCATTTTGTCTGCATGGAGCGCACCGTCGTTGTAGCCCCGGTAGCCTACCCGGATAAAGGCAAATTTGGCGCTTTTTGCCAGGGTAGTCCAGTCCACGGTGCCGTTGTGCTCGGAGATGTCTACCCCCTCCACAAAGGGGGCGTCGGTGCCAAAGTCATAGGTTACCCGCTGATGGCGGTTCCCCAGTGCCAGCACTGTGGCAGCCAGCGCACCCACGATCACCAGCGCCAGCGCCGCCTGCACCCACCGGTTGGCAAACAGAGATTGGCCGTTGGTTTTGCGCCGCCCCTTGCGCCGGGCGGTGCCGGCGGGCTTTTTGCGGGTGGCTTTTTTACGGTTGCTTGTCCGCCGTGGGGTTGACCGACTGCGGGTATTCTTTTTTGCAGGTTTTTTTCGTTCGTTTGCCATGCTTTGCTCCGCTTTACCTGTAAATGATCCTTTTAATAGTAATACAAAGCAGGGAGCGGGTCAAGGGCAGCGGGCCAAAATTTACAATTCCCCCGGTATTCTACTGTTGTGGTAATTTAAAGCGCTTTCTTGACAAGTGATTCCGGGCAGTATAATATAATAGGTATCACAGTATAGAAATCAGGTAAAGCCTATGCAGAATTTTGATAAAATGGATCATATGCACTTTATTCGCAAGCTGCCCATTCCTCAGGAGCTGAAAAAAGAGATGCCCCTGACTCCGGAGCTGGCTGCCTACAAGGACAAGCGGGATCAGGAGATCGCCGCCATTATCCGCAGCGAGAGCGACAAGCTGCTGTTGGTGATCGGCCCTTGCTCGGCGGATCGGGAGGATGCGGTGATTGACTATATCCACCGCCTGGCAGAGGTGCAAAAGCAGGTGGCGGACAAAATCTTGATCGTTCCCCGCATTTATACCGGCAAGCCCCGCACCACCGGCGCCGGGTATAAGGGTATGCTCCACCAGCCGGACCCGGGTAAAAAGCCGGATATGTACGAGGGTATTCGCGCCATTCGCCATATTCACCTGCGTGCCTTGCAGGAGACCGGGCTGTCTTGTGCAGACGAGATGCTGTACCCGGAGAATCACCGGTATTTAAGCGACCTGCTGGGCTATGTGGCCGTGGGTGCCCGCAGCGTAGAGAACCAGGAGCACCGGCTGATCTCCAGTGGACTGGATATTCCTGTGGGTATGAAGAATCCCATGAGCGGGGATCTGTCTGTGATGATCAATGCCATTAAGGCCGCCCACGGCGATCATTCCTTTATTTATCGCGGCTGGGAGGTAGAGAGCCAGGGCAACCCCCTGTCCCACGCCATTTTGCGGGGCAGTGTGGACCGCCACGGCATCAACCACGCCAATTATCATTACGAGAATTTGCGTATTCTCCACGATCTGTATGTGGAGAGCGGCATTGCCAACCCGGCGGTGCTTATTGACACCAACCACTCCAATTCCTCCAAGCAGTACCTGCAACAGGTGCGTATTGCCAACGAGGTACTCCATTCCATGCGTCACTCGGCGGATATTCGCCGGCTGGTGAAGGGCTTTATGATTGAGTCTTACATTGAGGATGGCGCCCAAAAGTGGGAGGACGGCATTTACGGCAAGTCCATCACCGACCCCTGCCTGGGTTGGGACAAGACCCGGGACCTGATTTTCTCCTTGGCGGACCAGCTGTAAACGGAAAAGCATATACTGCGCCCCAGCAGATCGTTTTCGGTCCCGCCGGGGCGTTTATTTTTCCAACCCCTGTCCGTTATTGCGATTTTGGGCATTTTTTTGTTCCAACGGTGTTGACAAATGGCGCAAAAGTGCTATATTGGTAGTACAAATTCAACAGTCAAATGCAACGAACAGGACAGGACGAACCGCATCACCGCTTACAGAAAGCCGTCGGTTGTGGAAGACGGCAGCAAGGCACGGTCCTCGTTATCCCCTGCAAGCAGCACCTGTGAGCGGCCCTCGGGCTTCGTAATCGGTGCCGGTACTCCCCGTTATCGGAGCGTGCTATCCGCCTTGGCGGGCAGCGCATGAGCGGTCGGCAGCTTTGCCGGCAAGCAGAGTGGTAACGCGCGGGTTTCTGATTTTTACCTTCGTCTTTGCACAGCAGTATTGGCTGTGCCGGGGCGAAGGTTTTTGTTTTTTGTATTTGACTGGGAAAAGAAGAATGAAAGGAGTCTTTCAAATGAACACATTGGTTATTGTACTGATTGCCATTGTTGTGTTAGGTGCGGGCTATGTGCTGTATGGTCGCCATATTGCCAAGTCCTGGGGTATTGATCCCAAGGCAGAGACCCCCGCAGTGAAGTACAACGACGGCAAAGACTTTGTACCGACCAACGGCTGGACGGTGTTCAGCCATCAATTTTCCTCTATCGCAGGTGCAGGCCCGGTTACCGGCGCCATTCAGGCGGCGGTTTTCGGCTGGGTACCGGTGCTGCTGTGGATCCTGATCGGCGGCGTTTTCTTCGGCGCCGTTACGGACTTCGGCGCCCTGTACGCTTCTGTAAAGAACGAGGGCAAGAGCATGGGTATGCTCATTGAAAAGTACATCGGCAAGCTGGGCCGCAAATTGTTTACTATCTTTTGCTGGCTGTTCTCCGTGCTGATCATCGCCGTATTTGCGGATATGGTTACCGGCACATTCTCTGCCTTTGATGCGGAGACTCTGCAAAAGCTGCCGACTGCCGGGGTCAACGGCTCCGCCGGTATGGTGTCCATCATGTTTATGGTGTTTGCCGTGGTGTTCGGCCTGATTCAGAAGAAGTGGAACCTGACCGGGTGGAAAGAGTTTGTTGTGGGCGTTGTCTTTATTGTTGCGTCCTTTGCCGTCGGCATTAAAGTGCCCATCATCATGGGCAAGACCCAATGGGCTGCCGTGGTGTTCGCTTATATTTTCCTGGCGGCCATTATGCCCATTTGGCTGATGAAGCAGCCTCGGGACTATATGACCACCATTATGTTTGTGTGCATGATCGCCGGTGCCATCATCGGTTTGGTTATCGGCCACCCCACCATGGAGCTGCCTGCCTTTACCGGGTTTAATAACGAGAAGCTGGGCACCATGTTCCCCATTCTGTTTGTGACCGTGGCCTGCGGCGCTGTGTCCGGGTTCCATAGCCTGGTGTCCTCCGGCACTTCGTCTAAGACCATTGCTAACGAAAAGGATATGCTGAAAGTGGGCTACGGCGCTATGATTTTGGAGAGCGTGCTGGCTGTACTGGCGCTGTGCGTGGCCGGTGCCGCCGCCAAGAACGGCGTGGCTGCCGAGGGCACCCCGTTCCAGATCTTCTCCCGCGGCGTTGCCGGGTTCTTTGAGAAAATGGGCGTGCCGGTGCAGGTAGCCACCGTGTTTATGACTATGTGTGTGTCCGCCCTGGCGCTGACCACGCTGGACGCTGTGGCTCGGATCGGTAAAATGTCTTTCCAGGAGATCTTCAGCGTAGACGATATGAAGCACGCAGCTCTGTGGCGCAAGGTGGTGTGCAATCCGTATTTTGCTACCATCATCACCCTGTTTTGCGGCTATGTGCTCACCAAGGTGGGCTACCAGCAGATTTGGCCTCTGTTTGGCTCTGCCAACCAGTTGCTCAGCGCACTGGTGCTGATTACTCTGTGCGTGTTCCTGAAGGTTACAGGCAGAAAGAACAAGATCCTGTTCCCGCCTATGATCATTATGCTGTGCGTTACCTTTACTGCATTGGTGCAGCGGCTGATCGCCATGATCAAGGCCGTTCAGCAGGCTGCCGCAGTGGAGATCCCTGCCGGACAGACCAGCTGGGGCGCTGTGTTTATTGCCAACGGTTTGCAGCTGATCATTGCCGTGCTGCTGATTGTACTGGGCTTGACCATTGCGGTCAACAGTGCCAAGAGCTATGTGAAGAGCAAAAAAGGCAGCGAGACCGAAGAGGTCGCCAAGGCATAACGGCGTGCGTATAATATTGATATAAACCATGAACCGTCTGCGTATTTCTGCGCAGGCGGTTTTGTGTTTGTATTTGGTTGCCTGCAATAAGGGAGGCAAATCGCAACCGATTCTCCTAAAATATGGAGCATATTCCAATCAATGACGGTACAGATTTTCAAATGTGCCAAATAAAGCACCGGACGGTTGTCAAATGCGCGGCTGCGTGTTATAATACTGGACGCAAAACAAAACCAAATCTGGAAAAGGGGATTTTTCATGTCTGACAAAACGAAAAAAAAGTACATGAAGAAGTCAGAGATCGTTACCTTTGGTATCGGTTTGTTCGGCGTGGCTCTGATGACCGGCTGGATGCCGGACTACACCGCTACCTTCTTCGCTGACTTCGCGTTCAAAGGCAAGGGATTTGACTCCGCCACCATGGCAAACGCCATCTCTATGGTGTTCTTGGTGGCCGGTATCATCGGCGCCGTGTGCGAGCTGGTGATCGGCTATTTGGTGGATAACACCCGCACCAAGCTGGGTAAGGTAAAGCCCTGGGTGGGCTTCGGCGTGGTGCCGCTGGCCGTGGTGGCTATGCTGGTATTCATTGCACCCAACACCTCCAACCAAACCTTGGCGATCGTGTGGATGTTTGTGATCTACTCCTTGTATACCGCCTTTAGCTGTGCGGTGGAAAGCCCGTCTAACTGCTTCGGCTCCCTGTGCTCGCCCAATCCGGCAGAGCGCTCCACCGCCATCTCCATCGCTTCGTTCCTGCGCAGCGTGGGCCAGTCCGGCGGTATGGTCGTCGTGATGGTGGTGGGCCTGGTGATGAAGGCCTTGATGGGCAAGCAGCAATATAAGAACGCCGAGGGCCAGGGCCTTGACCTGGTGATCTCCACGGCGGTGTGCGCCCTGGGTCTGATCCTCTTTGTGATGATCTTCTTTACCAATAACAAAGAGCGTGTGCCTTTCACGCAGGAGAAGGTGAGCCTGAAAGACGCCGTCAAGGTGGTCTTTACATACAAGAACCTGCTGATGGTGTCCTTGACCAAGCTGTGCGGCTTTGGCCGCGGCGTGTACGGTACCGTGTCTTTGTACATTGCCATTTACCTGCTGGGCTCTAAGGACCTGAAGCTGGCGCTGCTGCTGCCCATGGGTATCGGTACCGCTGTGGGCACCCTGCTGGTGAACTTTGTGCTGAAGAAGTTCTCCACCAAAAAGACCTTTATTCTTTTCTGCGTGTACGGTGCGTCTTCCATGGCGATCCTGTTCCTGGTATCTAAGGGTATCGGCTTTAACAGCACCCTGATTGTGCCGTTCCTGATCCTGAACTTCTTCTGCGGTCTGCAGCACGGCAATACCAATGTAACCCCCAATATTATGATCGCCGACTGCGTGGACGAGATCGAGTGGAAAACCGGCCAGCGCAAGGACGGCTTGGCGTATGCCGGTTACGGCCTGTTCTCCAAGATCGCTTCCGCCTTCACCAAGGCGCTGGGTCCCTGGCTGCTGTACACCTGGTCCGGCTATGCCGTATCTCGTGACGCCAATGTGGCTTATGCCGCCCAGACGGATTCTACTTTGAATAAGATCTTAATGATCTACACCATCATTCCCGCCGTGTTCGTTGTGCTCCAGGCGGTGCCTATTTTCTTCTACGATATGGTCGGTGAGAAGAAGGCGCGCATTACCCGCGAGCTGATGGAGCGCCGTGAGGCCGCCGGCTTGGTTGCCGGTGAGGGCGAAGAGACTGCCGATGCGGCAGCAGCCGAGTAAGGGGGCGACGAGAATGGCAAAACAGGAAAAGACTTTTAATACCAAGTTGTATGCGCTGGTGGTATTTCTGTTGGTTGCAGCCATTTTGGCTGTGTCCACCGTGGCCACCTTTAGCAGCAAGTATATTGCATTTAAGCCGGAGAAGGTCGCTCAGGCGTATGCGGATACCATTGTGCAGACCGGTGACGGCTACAATGCCAACAAGTATGCGCTGGTGAGCAAAAGCGAGAAATACGGCGATTTTATCCGCAAGTATTATATGTATCCGGTGATCTATAAGGACGCCGGTTACAAGCCCGGCGACGATACCAAGAACTTAAAGGGCTTGAACGACGACAGCTACAAGTCCGATAAGACCAAGAACGACGACGGTACGCTTACCGGCCAGGTGACCGATGCCATGTATCCCTACTATGTGGAGCTGCTGGGTCAGTACGGCTGGGACGATGCAGACGCTATGTTCACCAATTACTTTGCCAAGTACCAGCAGGTGCGGGGGCAGGTGTTTGGCGACCAGTATCTGGACGACGAGGGTATGTTCACTGCGCTGGAGGCCAATGTAAAGACCTACGGCGAGAGTCTGACCGGTACGGAAGAGACCTACGACAAGAACACCAAGGTGAAGCTGACGGATAAGACCATCGGCGCTTACCAAAAGGCACTGGGCGAGGATTACAAGCTGACCACCACCGTGACCGATGTGCAGTCGGTGGAGGATGTAAAGGCTTATACCGCCAAGATGAATACCCAGCTGCTGGCGAATTATGAAGTCAGCGCCGACGACATCAGTGCCGTTTCCACCTGCACCGTGCAGGTAACGGACGCTAAGGGTACCCAGTTGGCCACCTGCAATCTGACCGTGGTGCAGATCGGCCATACCTGGTATGTAGACAATACCACCGCAGATACCTCTGCGTTGTATCAAATCGGCAAATGATCTTTCGCTTGCCGTAAGAGAGGGAACCGCCCGGACCGAAAGGCCCGGGCGGTTTTTTGTGTGCGATGGATAAGATCCGTTTGGCTTTTATTTTTTTGTAGGGGGCTTGCACGCCCTGCTATTCGCCGCCATTTCCTATCCTGAAAAAACGCCATATTCTTTTGCAACCCACTATGCAGGCATGCAAAAATATGGTATAATTCTTACGAGACAGTGTGCATTATTCGACAGCTGTCTGCTGGTGTTGGGGATCAAAAGATCGTAGAGCATTTCTTTGATCTGATGGAGGAGAGCATTGGCCTGTTGATCGAGAAAGCGTAAGGATTTTACAAAATCGGTTTGGATTTACCATTCCTTACAAAAAAATAAGGCCCCTGCCATTGCAGGGGCTTTGTGCGTATCGATCATCGTATGGATTACCGTATTTTGCGCAGCTGCGCGGTGAGTACGGCAGTCAGCTTTTCCCGGTCAAAGGCGGGCAGCGGCTCCAGAATCACATCAATACAGCCGCCTACGGCGTAGATCACATTGGTTACCTGGTGATAATTTTTCTCCATAGTGAAGTTGTTGTGAGAGCAAATGGCCTCGGTCATCTGCTGTTTGAGCATGCGCAGGGCGGGGGCGCACATACGGCTGTTTTTGAATTTGGTCAGCCGCTCAATGTTGTTGTTGCGCTCAATCTCATTGAGCATACTGTTAATTATATCCGTGGGGTCCCGCTGGATTTGATCGTAGTTGATGCCCTTGGCGATCTCCACAATGCCGTTGGTGATGGTCTCGAAGCAGAATTGAATGCACGCGCCCATGCTCTTAAAGTGCAGATAAAAGGTGCTTTTGTTAATGTCTGCTTTTTTGCACAGCTCCAATACGGTAATCTTGTCTGTTTCTTTTTCAATCATCAGCGCGATCATAGCGTTAAAGACCGCCGCCTTGGTGCGCTTTACCCGTCTGTCCATTTCTTAGAAAAATCCCCCTCAAATCGCTTTGTAATGGACACCTGTCCAATAGCAAATACTATGATAACATAAATGAAAGAAAGGTTGCAAGCAACTTCACGGAATTTGTAGGAAGTGCTGGAAAACGCCATGAAAACTTGTGCAAAAACACGAAAAATTGTCCCACTGGTACTGGCGCTTTTGCTGCTTTTTGGCGGTTGCAGTGCGGTCAACAGGGCTGCGGTCTTTGGTACAAACGGCAATGAGACCACCCGGCGGCAGGAAGTGTTGACGGTGGAATTTTTGGATGTAGGTCAGGCCAATGCGGCGCTGCTCACCTGCGGGGGTAAGAGTCTGCTCATCGACGGCGGCAATGTGGCAGACGGCGCCAAGGTCACTCGTGCGGTGCAGGCGGCAACGGACCGGCTGGACTATGTGGTGAATACCCATGGCCATGAGGACCATGTGGGCGGCCTGGCCGCTGTGGTGGACGCGGTGCCGGTGGGGCAGGCCATTGTCAGCCCGGTGACGGCGGACAGCGACGATTACCAAGATTTTTTAGATGCGCTGGCGGATCGAGGTGTGACTCCGGTGGCCGGGCAGGCGGGTATGCAGTTCCCTTTGGGGGACGCTAAGTGTACCGTGCTGGGTCCTGTCGCTGCCGGCAGCGATCTGAACAACAGCAGTCTGGTGCTGCAAGTGCGCTTTGGCGGCGCGACTTTTCTCTTTATGGGCGACGCCGGGGCGGAGGAAGAGCGCAGCTTAATCCAAAGCGGTGCAGATGTAAGTTGTGATGTGCTGGCGGTGGGTCACCACGGCAGCGGCTCTGCCACCGGCTATGTGTTTCTGCGCCAGGCGTTGCCCAAGTATGCGGTGATCTCCGTGGGCGCGGGCAACCGTTATGGCCACCCGGCAGAGAGCACGCTTTCCCGCCTGCGGGACGCCGGTTGTACCGTCTATCGCACGGATCAAAGCGGCACAATCACCATAGTGACGGATAAAAACGGAAAAATCCGCTGTCCTGCATAAAAAAATGTTGTATTCTTTGTTTTTTTCAGCTATAATAAATACAGAATTTTACATATTGGAGGAATTTTACCTATGTATTGTTGGTTAGACGGCAAAACTGTTGTTGTAACCGGCGCTTCCGGCGGTATGGGCGCAGGCATTGCGGCTACCTTGATCAAGAAGCACGGCTGCACTGTGATCGGCGTGGCTCGGTCGGAACCCAAGATGCTCAAATTCATTGAGGAGCTTGGCCCCACTTATGCCCAGCAGTTCTCTTACAAGCTGTTTGATGTGTCTGTTAAGGAGAATTGGGAGAACTTCTACAATGAGCTGGTAGAGGAAGGCGTGCAGGTGGATGTGCTGGTCAACAATGCCGGTATTTTGCCTAAGTTTAAGCGCTTTGACCGGTACAGCGATGAAGAAATTGAGCGTGCCATTAACATTAATTTCTACAGCTGCGTGTATTCCGTTAAGACATTTCTGCCCATGCTGCTGAAGAGCACGGATCCGGGCATTGTTAATATTGACTCTTCCGCCGCGCTGATGAGCCTGGCCGGTACTTCCATGTACAGCGCTTCCAAGGCTGCACTGAAGGGCTTTACCGAGGCTCTGCGTGAGGAGTTCCGTGGCAAGTGCTATGTGGGTCTGGTTTGCCCCGGCTTTACCAAGACGGATATTTTCCGCGGCCAGTCCAACGCAGGCGGCAAGGGCGAGAAGGTCATCAATATGATCTCTACCGATTGCGACCTGATGGTGAAGATGATCATGTTCGGTATGGAGCACAAGCAGGCACTGCAGATCCACGGTGTGGACGCCCACGCCATGAGCGTGTTTGGCAAGCTGCTGCCGGTGAACGGCTCTCGCCTGTTCAGCGCTGTGATGAAAGCGGCGGACATTGACCTGTTTAAGGAAGTTTTTAAGGACGACGCCGAGCTGGTGGAGTAAATTTTTAGCATTTAAGGGACGCAGCCGTTTCAATGAGGGAATGGCTTTGCGCCCCTTTCTGCTTTTTTGCAATAAAAAGGAGGGGCTTTTATGGCAGATGCTATAACGGCAACGAAAAAAAAGTATATGAATTTTAAGGAGATTGCGGCGTACTCCCTGGGACTGTTCGGGTTCCAGGCCATCGTAGGCTTGCTAAACTCCTACCAGGCCGAGTTTGACGGCTCCATTTTGGGCGCCAATGTGTCTGTGGTGGCCATTTTAATTTTGGTGGCCAAGATCGTGTCTGCTGTGGCGGACCCGGTGGTGGGCAACCTGATCGACCGGTCCAAAAGCAAGCGGGGCAAGTTCAAATCTATGATCCTGTACTCTCTGGTGCCGCTGCTGGTGATGACCGCTGTGGTGTTTGTGAAAGTGCCGTTCTCCGGCACCGGGCTGTATGTGTGGATCTTCCTCACCTACTTGGTATGGTCTATTGCCATGACCATGGGCGATGTGCCCTCGCAGGGGATCGCCTCCGTGCTGACCCCGGATCCCACGGAGCGTACCAATGTGGTGTCCATTTCCAATACCTTTAAGCAGATCGGCTTTTCTGCCTGCGTGGTGATCGTGCCTATTGCCTGCCTGATCATTCCCGGCGGGTCCAAGGTGTTCGTTAAGTCCGGCGAGACGGATACGCCTATGATCGCTTCCGAGTTCTTCTGGACCGCAGTGCTTACCGCCATCTTTGGCTGTGTGCTCTTTGCCCTGATTCCGCTGCTCAATAAGGAGCGGGTGCCCTACCAGGCCGGCGAAAAGACTACCTTTAAGGATATGATGGGCGCGCTGAAGAACAACAAGCCCTTAATGCTGGTGATTATCTCTTACTTCCTGGGCTTTGGCCGTCAGATGGCTATGGGTATCCAGGTACAGGCCGCAACGGTGATCCTGGGCAGCCAAAACCTGGTGGCTGTTTTGGGTATCGTTACCGCTGTGGGTTCCATGATCAGTATGGCGCTGTGCCCCCTGCTGATTAAGAAGCTGGATGAGCGCAAGGCGTACATTCTTCTGTCTGTTTACGGCTTTGCCGCTTCCATTTTCTCTTTTGTGATCGGCCATTTCTGGTTCCAGTCACCGGACAATATGGTGCTCACCGTGCTGTTTTATGCCTCTCTGTTCCTGATCGGCTTGCAGTTCGGTGCCGTTACCTTAATGCCCATGATCATGACTGCCGATTGCGTGGATTATTACGAGTATGAGACCGGCAAGCGGATGGAGGGCGCCGCCTATTCCATCCTGACCTTGACCATTAAGGTGTGCCTGGCACTGGGTACCGCCGTGGGTCTGATCTTTGTGCAGGTGTCCGGTTATTATGACGCTTTGGGCGCCGGTACTTTTACCACTAAGACGAAGGATATTATCTTCTTTGCTTATACCGCCTTGCCGGGCGTGCTGGCACTGCTGTCCATCTTCCCCATGTTTAAGTACGACATTGTGGGCGAGAAGAAGGCGCAGATCTCTGCCGCCCTGTCCCAGCGCCGCGCCGGTAAAGAATAAGCGCCTGAAAATAGATACAATATGTATATATAGAGAAAAGCGACTTCCCTCGGGAGGTCGCTTTTTTGTGTGGTGTTCAGCGGGCTTAAATATGTGTGCATATCGGTGTGCAAGAGGATGGTATACACATCAGAGACGGCGGATAGTATCCGCCAGCTTTGTATTGCAACGAGAATTTCCGCATTTTATTTTTTGCTATTTTTGGCCTGGTTACGCGAAATCTTGGTGGCTCAGAAAAAATTTTTTATTTTTTCCCACATTACCTATTGACATAGTAGGCATTATGGTGTATAGTTAAGTCAATCCAACGGGGAGACCCGAAGAAATCAGGAGACCGCTATGAACCGGTTATTTCCCACATTGTTAAGACAAAATTTCCGATTTGGACGAATGAGCCGATGTATGTGACCTAATCGTAACCTACATTTTATCATTTGAACTTGAAAGGAATTTGAATTATGAGCAAGAAATACGCATTTGAGACTTTGCAGCTGCATGTTGGCCAGGAGCAGGCGGATCCCGCTACCGATTCCAGAGCCGTACCGATTTATCAAACCACTTCTTATGTATTCCATAACAGCGACCACGCCCAGGCTCGTTTTGGCCTGGCAGACGCCGGCAACATTTACGGCCGTCTGACCAACTCCACCCAGGATGTGTTTGAAAAGCGCATTGCCGCTTTAGAGGGCGGCGTAGCCGGTTTGGCTACCGCCAGCGGTGCGGCTGCTTTGGCTTACACCTTCCAGGCACTGGCCAAGGCCGGTGACCATATTGTCAGCGCCAAGACCATTTACGGCGGCACTTACAACTACCTGGAGCACACCTTCCCGGAGCACGGGGTCAAGACGACTTTTGTTGATCCGGACGATCTGCAAAATTTTGAGGATGCCATTCAGGACAACACCAAGCTGATCTTCTTTGAGACCCTGGGCAACCCCAATTCTAACTTGGTGGACATTGAGGCGCTGGCCAAGATCGCCCACAAGCACGGCATTCCGCTGGTGGCGGACAGCACCTTTGCAACGCCCTATCTGCTGCGCCCCATTGAGTACGGCGTAGACATTGTGGTCCACAGCGCCACCAAGTTCATCGGCGGTCACGGCACCACCCTGGGCGGCGTGATTGTAGACAGCGGCAAGTTCGATTGGGAAAAGAGCGGCAAGTTCCCGCAGCTCACCGAACCCAACGCCAGCTACCACGGCATCAGCTTTGTGCAGGCTGCCGGCCCGGCTGCGTTTGCCACTTATATCCGCGCGATTCTGCTGCGCGATACCGGTGCTGCGATTTCCCCCTTTAACGCATTCCTGTTGCTTCAGGGCGTAGAGACCCTGTCCCTGCGTGTGGAGCGTCATGTGGAGAACACCAAGAAGGTACTGGAGTACCTGCAAAATCATCCACTGGTCGAGCATGTGAACCATCCGTCCTTGGATCCCAAATATCAGGATCTGTACAATAAATATTTCCCGAACGGCGCCGGTTCCATCTTCACCTTTGACATCAAGGGGGGCGAAAAAGAGGCAAAGGCCTTTATCGACGCGCTGGAGATCTTCTCTTTGCTGGCCAATGTAGCAGATGTAAAGTCCCTGGTGATCCACCCCAAGACCACCACCCACTCTCAGCTGTCTGAGCAGGAGTTTAACGAGCAGAAGATTTTTGACAACACCATCCGTCTTTCTATCGGTACAGAGAACATCAACGACATTATCGCCGATCTGGAGCAGGGATTTGACGCTGTAAAAGCGCTGAACGCCTGATTTGACCGACAATTTCATTTGAATTTGACAAGGAGTTATTATCATGGCAATTTATAAATCTATCCTGGACCTGGTTGGCGGCACTCCGCTGGTGGAGCTGACTCAGTTTGAAAAAGAGAACGACCTGAAAGCAACTGTTTTGGCGAAGCTGGAGTATTTTAACCCGGCCGGTTCCGTGAAGGACCGTATCGCTAAGGCCATTGTAGAGGACGCAGAAAAGTCCGGCAAGTTGCAGCCCGGCGGCACCATTATTGAGCCCACCTCCGGCAACACCGGCATCGGTCTGGCAGCCGTTGCTGCGGCCAAAAAATATCGCCTGATCATCACCATGCCGGAGACTATGAGCGTGGAGCGCCGCAACCTGATGAAAGCCTATGGCGCAGAGCTGGTGCTCACCGAGGGCGCCAAGGGCATGAAGGGCGCCATCGCCAAGGCAGAGGAGCTGCACGAGCAGATCCCCGGCTCCATCATCGCCGGTCAGTTTGTAAACCCGGTGAACCCGGCTACCCATAAGGCCACCACCGGCCCGGAGATCTGGAAGGACACTGAGGGCAAGGTTGACATCTTTGTGGCAGGCGTAGGCACCGGCGGTACGGTGTCCGGCGTGGGCGCGTACCTAAAGAGCCAAAACCCCAATGTAAAAGTGGTTGCCGTAGAACCTGCTTCCTCCCCGGTGCTGTCCACCGGCCAGGGCGGCGCCCATAAGATCCAGGGTATCGGCGCCGGCTTTGTTCCGGATACGCTGGATACCAAGATCTACGACGAGATCATTACCGTTACCAATGAAGATGCTTTTGCCACCGGCAAGCGCCTGGCCAAGTCCGACGCGGTGCTCACCGGTATCAGCTCCGGTGCAGCCGTTTGGGCGGCCGAGCAGCTGGCCAAGCGCCCGGAGAACGCAGGCAAGACCATCGTAGCCTTGCTGCCGGATACCGGTGACCGCTACCTGTCCACTCCGCTGTTCCAGGACTGACTTTAGCCCCCAAAGAATACCACCGCCCCGGCGTGAGCCAAAGCGGTGGTGTTTTTCTTTGCGTATGCATAAGTGTGGATGGAGCAGCCACAGTTCCCCGCCCAATCACCCGCTTGACAAACCCTGCCGGATATATTAAAATAACACAAGTGCGCAGCAGCATATCCTAATAATAGATGCACCGAGGTGTAGCTCATCTGGTAGAGCGCTTGGTTTGGGACCAAGAGGCACGGAGTTCGAGTCTCCGCACTTCGACCAATAAGAAAAATCCGAACTTTATCATTACTGATAAATGTTCGGATTTTTTATTTAGGTTTCCCAGCTGATACAGTTGAGTAGGCCGCCGTCAGCGGCAATTTCGTTGATATTAACCGGGATGATCGCTTTATGGAAAATGTGTTTTGCCGTTTGGACAGCCTTGTTGTCTGTATCAACGCTGAATACCGGTAAAAATATAGCCTGCCCGGTCTCTAAAAAATTTAGATAACAGCCGATGGCACTGTCGCCGTTTGAATCAAAATACGGAAAATCAAGCACTTCAATTCCATGATTTTGCAAAGACTTTTTAACTTTCGTTTCAAATCCAAATGACGACAGCGGAGCATTTGTTACAACCGTATTTTCATCAACAAAACGCACCATACCGTCGGCATGCCCCGTCATATCCGACTTCAGCGACGGAATGATAATCACATTCGCTTCAAGCAATTTTGCAAGTTTGGCCGTAAGTTCTGCTTTGTGCCAACTTGGATTTTCCGAGTACACTCTGTCGCTTATGATAACTTTTTCTTTGGACGGAGAAAAGACCACATTCCCGCCGTCAAGATTGATATTTGAATATGTAACAGGCAGAACAAAATGCGGTGCAATATCGGTTTTAAAATTTGTTCTTAATTGCGGGTCGTCTGCAAGATAGCTCGGCTCGTATCGAAATGATACATATTTGCCCGACTTTGTTTTCACCGGCATATAATCCCGCAGCCATATATCTTTTGTACTATTTAATAATTTATATTTTATATTAGATAAATCAAGTGCGGCGAACATTCTGTCCGCCGCAGGTTTGTATTTTGGTGTGTTTAATTGAGATGAAAAATAAAGCATAAAAAGCGATTATCCTTTCAACTTTTTCCAAGCAATCAAGCCTGACGCAAGTTCCTTTAATTTTTCCTCATCGTATGATTCTGTTTTTAATTGTGATTCAATATAATTTTTAACAATATTTGTTTTGCTTTCTCCGGAAGTGAATGCATAATTTTTTATTTTGTATATCGGTAATGCCGCTAAAGATTTATCTTTATATTCATTTGTAAGTCCTTTTCTTCTTAAAAATACAATTTCTGTATTTTCGATATTGTCCTTATGTTTCAAAATATTAGTTCCGTAATATTTACAATTAATACCTTTGTTACATTTATCGATATAGTCACAATTTCCACAAAGTATTTGTGAAACTTTACATTGTGCAGCGAATTTATTATTTATTAAAGCATTTTTTATAAGAAATGATAAATAATATTTTCCATTAGACAAAACGACATCAATGCCATCTTTAGTGCCATAATGCACATACAGTTCACCAAAGTTATTCTCTTGCCTAGCCCTAGCAAGTTCGTATGTATTCGCATTACTTTCATTAGCCGCATGCACAGAATTATCTTTGAAATTACTATTATAATAATATGCTTCGACTAATAACGGCTTAATAGTCAAGTTGCCAATTTGAATAATATATTCCGTTAATAGCAACTTACCGATATTTTGTAATATTTTTTCTTGCTTTTTCTCATCATTTTCTTTTTCTAAATTTTCAACTAATTCTCTCAGCTTATCCAATCTAAACTGTCTCCTTTCATTTTTTCCACATTATACCACACATAATAATAAAACCTATTTATAAAACTGTGCTGTAAAAATTAGTCCCAAATTCTTAATATTACAACCGGTCCGCCGCCTTTGATTTCCTTATTGTCGATGGTCATGGAATAATCTTCGTAAGGCCCAATGACGATCTTTTGGACAGCCTCTCTAGTTGCTAACTCGTCAACCAGTTCCTTTGTTGATACATTTTTCAAATCCATAGTAACACTCCTTTTAATGTTCTTTGGCGATAAATTCACCCGATGAATTTCGGGTAGTCAACTGATTTCGTCGCAGAATATTCAATCTTGCGGCATTTTTGTAGTGGTTTGCTGCAATTTTATATTGCTTTTGCGTTTGATACAGCCAACCAAGCGAAAATGCGGCCTGAGGATCGCCTTGGTTTTCCGCTTTTTGCAGCCAATAGATGGCTTTTTCATTATCTTGATTTACGCCGGTGCCGTGGTAATATGCATTTCCTATTTCATACATTGCGTATGGGTCGCCGTTCTTGGCTGCTTTCTCGGCCCAATATGCGTATTCCTCGGTATTCGATTCTACATTTTTGGCACCGAATTGATATAGATCCATTAAATATCTTTGTGCTTCTGCATCACCGTTCTCCGCACTTTCCGTCACGCAGTCGATAACTTCCGGTTCTATTTCTTCATCGGGTTTGCTTAACAGTACATGGAATTTGTCTTCATAGGCAGAATAAATATCGTTGTTTGCATTGATATAGGCTTGCCTATACCATTTTGCCGCCTGTTTGTAGTTCTTTGTAATACCCTTTCCATTTTCATAACAAGAAGCCAGCATATATTGTGCGTCTGTTTGTGCAGCAGCATAAGTTGCATTGGCGAGTTGTTTTAATAAGCAAAGCGCTTTTTTGTTGGTGTTTTCTCCGTTCACATTTAAATAGACTTTTGCAAGACGAAGCATAGCATTTGTATCGTTTGTATCGGCGCAACGCTTCAGATCCAGAAAATGCTGCAGGTTAGGAGAATATGATAAGTGATCCATCCTATTTTCTAACTCCTTTCAGAAATTTTGTCGTTTCTAAAAGAAGTATAGCACACCTTTTAATAAAACCTTGTAAATATAAAATTAAATTAACGCGTGGATATAAAGATGAATTAGCCGCCTATTTTCATTTTACTGAGGCGAAAAATGTTTGTCAAGTTGAATCATTGAAAAGTATGCCAAAAATGCAAAAAGACCTTGACGAAAAAAGGGGGGGAATGGGTAGAATGAAACCGATTGGAAAGTTTTTTAGAGAGACAAGAGGAAGAGCAGGAAATCGAGGATTACGACGAATAGCAAAGCAGAAAGCCACCGATGATCGGTGGCTTTCTTATGTTATACAGGGGAGCAAATTGCTGCCTTCGTGGAATAAAACAGGGGAAATAGTGGGGAAAGGGGGCGTTTTTTGCCGGGGACGGCGAGTGACAGGATCTGCTAATTTTATAGGTTATACTGGTCCAAAAAGACCGTTGAGGACAAGCTTATGAAACTACTGGAAAAGCCAAAATTCACCACCGCCCACAGCCGCGCCGGGACCAAGCGCGCGCTGCTGGGGTGCGCCGGGCACTTGCTGGGTGGGTTTGTACTATCCGCCGGGGCGGTAGCCGGCGGGTGCAGCCCCTTTGCGGTGGCACTGGTGGCGGTGTCCGGGCGGCGGGATTTTCTCTTTTCCGCTTTGGGTGCCGGGTTAGGATATATGATCTTTGGTACCGGCACGGCTCGTGTGCGGTACTTTGCGGCAGTGCTCATCGCCTTGGTAGGCGCGCTGGCAATGGCTGCCTTTCTCCCCCGGCGAGACGCCCGGCTGCCCATGGCGCTGTCTTGTCTGGCGGTGGGGCTGACCGGGGCGGTGCTGCAACTGCGATTGGGCGGCGGCGCGGCAGATTATGCGCTGGTGCTGGGCGAGAGCATTTTGGCCGGTGGCGGCGGATATTTCTTCTTCCGCGCAGAGCACTGCAATTACCGCCGTCTGCGGTGCAAGGCTGCGCCTACCGGCGACTTGGTATGCGTGCTCATTAGTGGTTCGCTGCTGTTAATGAGTCTGTCTCGATTGACGATTTTCGGCATTGCACCGGCGCGGATTGCGGCTGTGTTGCTGATCTTGATTACCTTACGCTTTGGCTCCTCTCGGCTGGGGGTCACCCTGGCGCTGTGCCTGGGGTTCGCCCTGGGTCTGGCCGGGCAAGACACCATGTTTTTGCTAGGGGCCTACGGCTTTTCCGCCCTGCTGGCGGCACTGTTTGATCGTTTTGCCTCCCTGGGCTGCGCCGGGGCGTTTGTGCTGTCTATGGGCTTTTTCTCTGTGGCGGCCAACCTGGGGCATTTGAGTGTGTGCACCTTTGTGGAGAGTGCGGTGGCCGGCGTGCTACTGCTTTTGCTGCCTGCCGCCTGGGGCGATCGGTGCACTGCCTTTTTTGAAAACGGTGCGGATATTGCTCCGGAGGGCTCTCTGCGCCAAAGCCTGGTACTGCGGCTGCGGTTTGCCGCCTCCGCTATGGCCAGCGTCAGCGACAATGTGCGGGAGGTGCGGGAGAAGATCGACCGCATTAACGGCAAAAGGGGGTTGCCTCCGGATCCGGAAAAAAGCGATATGCGCATGGTGGCGGCGGACCAGTTTTACTCCATCTCCGACATGCTGTCCGATTTGGCCTTTGAGTTTGACCAGGCGGAGTGCTTTGACGCCAAAACAGCCGGAAAGCTGCGGCGGTTGCTGGGCGAGAGCGAAATTTATCCCAAAAATATCTCTGTGATTTTAGACAAATTTGACCGTATGCGCGTGGAGATCGCCTGTGACGATCCGGCGCCGGGATTGTCCAGTCCGGTGCTCCAGGCCAGGATCAGCAAGACCTGTGGGCGCTCGTTGGAGGCAGGCCAGGTGACCCGCTACGGCAGCGAAAGTCTGTTGACCTTTAACGAAAAGCCCCTGTATTGTCTGTCTGTGGGTTACGCCCAGTATGCAGCGGAGGGACGGCTGTGCGGAGACACGGTAAAGGTCGCCCGGGACGGCCGTGGTCACCAAATTCTGATTATCAGCGACGGTATGGGTCGCGGCTCTCGGGCAGCGCTGGACGGCGCTATGGGCGCCGGGCTGCTGAGCAGACTGCTCAGTGCAGGCTTTGGTTTTGACGCGGCGCTGAAAGTAGTCAACTCTGCGCTGCTGGTCAAGAGCAATGAGGAGAGTCTGGCTACCCTGGACTGTGCTTGCGTAGACCTGTTTACCGGTCGGTGCGCCTTTTACAAAGCCGGCGCACCCCGATCCTATGTGCTGCGCCACGGGCGGCTGACCCGGTGCGAGCTGGCCAGTATGCCGGCGGGCATTTTGCGGGGCATTACCTTTGCCAAGCGCACGGCGGTGCTGGGTGCCGGGGACACGGTGGTGCTGCTCAGCGACGGCATTACAGACGCGGACGCGGTAGGGCTGGAGGCGTTGCTTTGCCGCTTCCAATCCCAGGATCAGCAGGAGTTGGCAGATACGGTGCTGGCCTATGCCAAGGCCCACACCCCGGCGGATCGACGAGACGATATGAGCGTGATCGTGGCCCGGTTGCTGCCAAATTAAGGAGGAGCGAATACCATGTTTCTATACGGATTTGTCGGCAGCACCCCCTGTGGTGGGCTGCTGCTGGAGAAGTTGCAGGCCTGCACTCAGCCGGGGCTGGACGGGTACGGCGCCGCCCTAATGCAAGGGGGCCAGCTGCTGTGCGCCAAAAGCAAAGAAAGCGTGACGGCATTGGCACAGCAGCTGCCGGAGAGCGCAGCGCCCTGCGGATTGGTACACGCCCGGTTTGCTACCTGTGGCGGGCGCACCGCAGAGAATGTGCACCCCTTTGTGACCGATGATTATTGCCTGGCGATGAACGGCACGGTGGAGAACGCCGTTGCCTTGCGCAGCGCGCTGAACCTGCTGCCTTACCCGGACAGCGACGGCGCGGTGCTGGCGGCGCTTTTGCAGGCGTATGTAGACAGCGGCACCGTTGCCGCTTTGCGTCTGTGCTGCCGTGAGGCTCGGGGCAACTATGCTTTGGCCGTGCTGCGTCGGGGTGAGGAATGCCTGTTCGCCTGTGCTCACGGGGCGCCGCTGTACGCGGCAGTGGGCGTCGGTAGCGCTTGCGTTTCTTCGGATTTGGCGGCACTGGAACCGGATCAAATGAAAATCTATGTTCTGTCTGCCGGGGAGTGCGTGCAGTTACGCCCGGGCAAGCTGCAGTTTTGGAACGCCAAGGGCAAGAAAATCAAAAAATCCCCCTGCGCGGTGACTTTGCGACGGCCGCCGGCAGCGGGCTTTGCAGACCCGGGAGAGGCGTTACAGGCGCTGCCCGGAGATTTGGAGCTGCTGCTTCATCGCTTTGTGCGTGGGGATCAACCTCGGTTGGGCAAAAGCCGCCTGCGGCCTCGGGGCATCAGTCGGGTGCTGCTGGTAGGCTGTGGCACTTCCTATCAGCTGGCTCAAGCGGCGGCTTGTAATTTTGAGTCGGTGTGCGATGTGCCTGCTTTTGCCTATTCTGCCGGTGAGTTCTGCGCCGGGGGCGTGGTGTGCGACCGGGGCGCGCTGGTGGTGGGCATTTCTGCCAGCGGCCAAACGGCAGAGGTGGCGGAGGCGCTGCAAAAGGCGGCGGCCTTCGGCGCCCGCACGGCGTCGCTGACCGGCGACCCGGACAGTCCCTTGGCCCGTGCCGGGGGCACGCTTCTGTCCCTGCCTTGCAGCCTGCCCGGCGGGTTGCCGCCGGTGACCCACTTTGTGCTGGGCTATGTGCTGCTGGCGCTGGTGGCGGTGGACTGGGGGCTGCGCCAAAAGACCATTACCCCCCTATTCGCCCGCATGGCGGTAAAGCTGTGCGCCACCCTGCCGGACAAGCTGCGGCTGATCTTAAAAAGCGGCAGCGAGCTGGACGCTCTGGCGGCGTACCTAACCGGCTATGATCGGCTGCTGTTTGTGGGTCAAAACATTGACCTGGCGGCAGCGGGCGCGATGGCCGGCGTGTGGAGCCGTACTCTGGGCGTGTCGGTGGAGACGGTGCCTGCGGCGGAGCTGCGCCACACCTTGCTGCCTACGGTGGACAGTCACACGGCGCTGGTGGCGTTGATCAGCAGTCGGGAACTGACGGAAAAAACCTGCGCTGCCCTGCAACTGGCGGCCATTCGGGGCGCGGGTACGGTGGCTTGCACGGTAGAGAGCCTGGCAGGGCAGCTGTCCGGCGCACGGCAGGTATTTTTGTTTCCGGACAGCCTGCCTTTGCTGGCACCTGTGTGCCAGTGCGCTACCCTGTCTATGCTGCTTTTGCGGCTGTGTACCGCCCGGGAGCAGGCCGGGCGACCGGTGGAGCAGCCGCCGGTGCTGCCCCGGTATTTTGCCGGATAGGGCATGTTTAGACCCAAGGGGCGCTTTTTCGCTATTTTCCTTGCAAAGCGGCGGGCTTTTCGCTATAATAGACCCGTATGAACGCGCGTTGCGCTTTGGAGGAATAGTATGGAAAAAATTCTTGTTTTGGATTTCGGCGGTCAGTACAATCAGCTGATCGCCCGCCGTGTGCGTGATCACGGCGTGTTTGCCGAAATTCTGCCTTATACCACCTCGCTGGATACCATTCGGCAGGGAAATTATAAGGGCATTATCTTTACCGGCGGTCCCAATTCCGTGTATGACCCGGCCTCGCCCCATTACACCCCGGAGGTGCTGGAGCTGGGCGTGCCGGTGCTGGGCATTTGCTACGGCTGCCAGCTGATGGCATGGATGCTGGGCGGCAAGGTAGAGACGGCGCCGGTGTCCGAGTACGGCAAGATCAAGTTGACCGTGCTGGGCGGCAGTGTGCTGCGAGATGTGCCCCAGGACTCCACCGTTTGGATGAGCCATACGGACTATATCGCCCAGCCCCCGGCGGGCTTTACCGTCACCGGTAAGACGGCGGACTGCCCCTGTGCGGCGATGGAGAACCCGGAGCGTGGCCTGTATGCAGTGCAGTTCCACCCGGAGGTGACCCATACCACTTATGGCAAGGAAATGCTTCATCATTTCCTGTTTGATGTTTGCGGTTGCTCCGGCGACTGGCAGATGGATAATTTTATCGAAAAGACCGTAGATGCGCTGCGTGCGCAGATTGGTGACAAAAAGGTGATTCTGGGCCTGTCCGGCGGTGTAGACTCCTCCGTGGCAGCGGGCCTGCTGTCTCGCGCGGTGGGCAAGCAGCTTACCTGCGTGTTTGTGGACCAGGGCTTAATGCGCAAGGACGAGGGCGATTTTGTAGAAAAGACCTTTACTTCCTTGTTTGATATGAATTTTGTGCGGGTCAACTGCCAGGAGCGCTTTTTGCAGGCGCTGAAGGGCGTCACCGACCCGGAGCAAAAGCGCAAGATCATCGGCACCGAGTTCTTTAATGTGTTTTGGGACGAGATCCGCCACCAGGATGAGCTGGGCTACTTTGCCCAGGGTACCATTTATCCGGACTGCATTGAGTCCGGCAAGGGGGATGCGGATACCATCAAAACCCATCATAATAAGGTGAAGATGCCGGAGGATGTGCAGTTCCTGGGCTTGGTAGAGCCGCTGTGCGACCTGTTTAAGGACGAGGTGCGTAAGGTGGGTACCATGCTGGGTATTCCCAAGGAGCTGGTGTGGCGCCAGCCGTTCCCCGGCCCCGGTCTGGGCGTGCGAATCTTGGGCGAGATCACCGCGGATAAGATCCGGGTGCTGCAAGAGGCGGATTGGGTCCTGCGGGACGAGATGGCCAAGAATGGGTACGAGAAAGAGATGGCCCAGTTCTTCTGCGTGCTGCCCTGTGTCAAGACGGTGGGCGTGATGGGCGATCATCGCACCTACGATCACCTGGTGGCCATTCGTGCCGTTACCACGGATGACTTTATGACTGCCGATTGGGCGCGGATCCCCTACGATATCCTGGCTACTGTCAGCAACCGCATCACCAACGAGGTAGAACATGTCAACCGCGTGGTCTACGACATCACTTCCAAACCGCCCGGTACGGTGGAGTGGGAGTAACTCCGCAGACTCGATAAATGCCCTATTTATAAGGATTTCAAGAGTTTTGTAATCCTAAATGGCAACATTTTGGCAACAATATAAGATTAAGAGCTATCAGACTTAAATGCCTGATAGCTCTTTTTTCTATACTATTAGTTCTTTGTCTAAATACTTCAAATCACAAATTCGTTTATAACAATTATACTTATCAAATTTATTTTGGAATTCTAATGCATCATAATAGTCCATACCAAAATTTAATACTAACATTCTTATTGCGTGCAAATAGTTTTCACAGAATTCGTATGTTGGATTTTCAGATAATTCTCTAATAGTTGATCGTGAAACGATAGGGCTGACTTTTTGAATTTGAGGATTAGCAAAACTTTTTACAATATTAATATTTTTCTCCATAGTCCTTTCTTGTCCTTCAATGGAACCACCAACCTTATTCCAAGGAGGGAAATGACCATATGCTCGTCTGTAAGCTTCTATTAGAATTCCTTCGGAAAGTTTTATATTATTTATTCCTTGCTCTGATATATAGTCTTGTATTGAAGAGCCATCTTCATTTGCCATTTTCTCGTACATTGTCTTATTTCTTGATACTAAAGGTTGAGATAAAGGAGATTGTACGAATATTGTGTATCCTAATTTTTTGTGTTCATTAAAATACTGTTGTATTTGTTTGTATTTGCAGCCGCTATCTTGCATAGGAATTAAACCATTATGTTGACAAAATCGTACATATAGGTCTCTTGCTAAACCAATATAAAGAACTTCGCGTGTATAATAATCCCAAAAACAATATATTCCCGCAGAAGCCCATCCATAATTGTCATCTGGACAACATAAATCATTTATTGCATCAGCTAGTTCTTTTGTTTCATCCTTTGTATAAGCATCAAGTATCACTGTACCAAACAATTACATAACACTCCCTTTTGTATAACTATATTTCTTCATAAAGTACTACAATTATCCTTTTACTATTTCTACAACCTCAATATCACCGTCAACAAGCATTTCTATAATTGAGCTTTCATTAAAATCTTCGTTTTTCCAATATTTTTCTGCAAGGATAAGATTTTCTTTTTCACTTAATTTTCCGTCAAAGCAATTTTCGGCATCACCGTAAAACATATTGCCGTTGACTTGTAATTTTACAATTTGAAATGTCGGTCTGCCTAAGCTAACAAAATAATCAAGCCATTTTTCTGCCTCTTCTAATGTTTTAGACACATATAAACAAGCCATTCGTGACGGATAATTTGGATATTTTTCAACTCTTACTTGCTCCAATGCAAGCTCTCTCAAAGCTACTGAGGTGTGGTGTTCAAGTTCAATATCCTTGTATTTTTTCGGATTATTATAAATATCGCAGACAATATCAATTTTTTCATTTACTCGTTGCCAAACTCCGTTATGATGATTTTCGTCAAAAACTATATGTTGACCTACATACATAGGTTTTTCAGTAACAACATGATAAAAATATTTTTCCATAGTTTATATAAATTTAAAATATTCTTTGCCAATTAAATTATTTATTCATTTTTATTTTCTGTATCGTAATGCTCTTTTTTGATTTGTTCAAATTTTGTCAAGAAATCTTCCTGCGGTTCTTCGTAAGGGTTATAATTCTTTCCTCGCTTTTTATTCTCTTTTTGAGCCTTGTCCCAGCAATGGTCAAGAGTATTTATTATGTTTTCGGGTAGATCTTCGGGATAATTATAACGCCAATCGTCATATTCTCCTTGCGTCATTTCGCCGCTTTTAACTTTATCTTTTATTTCGTTCCATTCGTTTAAGCAGCTGTATAAACCGGTAAAACATTCCGGTCTGCTTTCATCGGGAACAATACATAGCTTACCGTTTATTCTTTCAATAGTAAGTCCGTAAATATCCTCGATAGTAAATAATGTGTGCATTAACCTGATATGGTCATCAAGATTAGGACTGTCAAGTGCAAGTGTTGATACCTGCAGTACTCCTGCAATTTCTTTTAGCATATCGCTTTTAGGTTCACGCCTGCCGTTTTCGTATTGTGCAACACGAGAATCGGCATTCTTTTCACCGAATCCGAGCTGTAAACCTAAATATTTTTGAGTCATATTGTGCTTTTTTCTTATGTATCTTATTCTTTCACCGATTGCCATTAAGCATCACCTCAAACATTACTGTACCATATATGTTACGGTAAGTCAAACAAAATTATCAAAATAATTACGATAATTTTAAAATTATTCTTGACAAGTTAATTGCAAGGTGTTAATATAAAACCGTAACTAAACAGTTACGAAAATGTAAATACAAGTATCATAATTGCAACATATTATGTAACTGTGAGAGCCAAAGGAGGTGCGAAAATGTCTGAAAATTCTATTTTTATGAGGGTTGACGAAGTTGCAGAAGTTCTTGATGTTTCCGAGTCTTATGCATATAAGATTATCAAAAAACTGAATAAAGAACTTGCCGAAAAAGGAAAAATTGTTGTTTCGGGCAGAGTCAATCGCAAATATTTTTACCAAAGAATTGACTGCACAGACAAAACGGAAGGAGGATAAAAATGCCTGTATATAAGGATAATAAAACAAATACTTGGCGAGCGGTGTTTAGATATACCGATTGGACAGGTGAGAAAAAACAAACGCAAAAACGAGGCTTTATTACTCAAAAAGCGGCAAAGGCTTGGGAAAAAGAAGAAATGTTAAAGCTGCAAGGTGCTTGCAATATGACATTTGATTCGTTTGTTGAATTGTATTTTGAAAGCCTGAGCGGAAAGTTGAAACTTAATACAATAAATACAAAAAGACATATATTTGAAACCAAAATTTTGCCGTATTTTGCCGATAAGAAAATAAATGAAATCAAAGCGACTGATATTATCAATTGGCAAAATAAGTTAATTAAAGCAAAAGATGAAAACGGAAAACCGTTTTCTCAAACCTACTTAAAGACAATTCATAACCAAATGAGTGCAATATTAAATTTTGCCGTTAAATACTACGGACTTAAAGAAAATGTTGCAAGAAAAGCAGGAGCAATGGGCAAAAAAGAAAGCGACAGGGAGATGCTTATTTGGACAAAGGATGAATATATGCGATTCGCCGAAGCAAAAATGGAAGAACCAATGCATTATTATGCTTTTGAATTATTATATTGGTGCGGAATTCGTGAGGGTGAATTGTTAGCCTTAACTCCAAGTGATTTTGATTTTAACAAGCGAACTTTAAGGATTAACAAAAGCTATCAAAGAATAAACGGTTGTGATATTATTACCGAACCGAAGACACCAAAGAGCAATCGAACAATAAAAATGCCGCAGTTTTTATGTGATGAAATGCAGGAATATTTGAAAATGTTTTATTCACCGAATGACGGAGACAGAATATTCCCTATTTCAAAAAGTTATCTTCATCACGAAATGGACAGAGGCTCAAAAGCCGCAGGGGTAAAGCGTATTCGTATTCACGATTTAAGGCATTCGCATGTTTCACTTTTAATAAATCAAGGTTATCAAGCCGCCGCTATTGCTGATAGAGTCGGTCACGAAACCGTGGAAATTACCGACAGATATACACACATATATCCGTCAAAACAAAACGAAATGGCGAATACACTTGATGAATTATGGAAGGAGAGAAAATAATATGTCACTTAAAAACAAAGATGAACACAACCGTTGGAGAAACAAGACTGTGGCTTTTAGAGTTTCGCCCGAAGAGTGGGAACAGATTGAACACTATGTTCAGCTTTCGGGTTTGACCAAACAGGACTATATCACAAGGCGACTTATAAACAAAGAGGTTGTAGTTCAAGGCAATCCGAGAGTATACAAGGCTTTGCGTAATAATCTTGCAGATGTACTTAATGAATTGCGCAGAATTGAAGTTGGCGTCGAAGTCAATGACGAATTACTTGATTTAATCGAAATGATTGCTGATATTCTCGGTGGATTAAAGGAGGCATCGGAATGACAGAAAAAGAAAAGACCGCTCCGATCGTATCTGTTGGCGCAGATACGGAGCAGTCAATCCTAAAACAAATTAACAACAGTATAACTGATTTTAACGAAAATGACAAGAGTTTAGATGATTATCTTGAAGAAATGCAAAAAGAACTTTTGCAACAGCTCGATCCATCACATTTGAAAACGATTTCTATGCGTGAGTTGTATAACACGGTATATCAAAGTAAACCGCCGCTGATTGACGGTTTGCTTTATCCGGGCACATATATTTTTGCAGGAGCACCAAAACTCGGCAAAAGTTTTCTTATGGCACAGCTTGCTTACCATATCAGTACAGGTACACCGCTTTGGAATTTTGATGTGAGAAAAGGAACTGTTTTGTACCTTGCGCTTGAAGATGATTACCACAGATTGCAAGAAAGATTGTATAGGATGTTCGGAACAGAAAGTGCGAATAATTTGTACTTCTCTGTTTCGGCGGGTCAACTTGGAAATGGACTTGATGAACAGCTTACAAGATTTATGGCTGAACACCCCGATACAAAATTGATTATCATAGATACTCTTCAAAAGGTGCGTGAAATGGGCGGAGATAATTATAGTTACGCAAACGATTATGAGATTATCACGAGACTTAAAAAGTTTGCGGACAGTTACGGAATATGTTTGCTACTTGTTCACCATACACGCAAGCAAAACTCCGATGATAAGTTTGATACGATTTCGGGTACAAACGGATTGCTTGGCGCCGCCGACGGTGGCTTTATTTTACAGAAAGAAAAACGAACAAGCAATTCGGCAACGCTTGAAGTTTCAGGCAGAGACCAGCCCGATCAAAAGATTTATCTCAATCGCAATCCTGAAACCCTTGTGTGGGAACTTGAGAGAACCGAAACGGAACTTTGGAAATTGCCGCCCGAACCATTGCTTGAAAATATCGCCGGCAAAATTACAAATGAAAATCCCGAATGGTATGGCAGTCCGACGGAGCTTGTTGAATTTCTCGGCGTTGATATGAAAGCAAATTCACTGACTATGAAGTTGAATATCAACGCAGGGCGTTTGTTTAATGAATATGGGATAAGTTATCAAAACAAACACTGTCACGATGGGCGTAAAGTCAGTTTGATATATGAACAGCGTGACGATGTGTGACGGTTGTGTCGCTGTTTTAGGCGGTGGTAAAATCGCCGTCACTATCGACGCAGACCGACACGGATAAAGTTTTTGCAGGATGCAGGTGGCTTTTTTCAAAAAGCCTCTCCTGCCTCTCAGAGAGCGCAAAACCTGCTTGCAGGTTGCATTTTTGATAGGCTTGCCTGTCAAAAGTGCTTTTGCGTTACTCTTGACAAGAGTAACAGAACCGAGGACGAGCAAGTTTATGAGATTGGAGGTGTAACTTATGCAAAGAACGATAAGCGCAATGGTAGGTAAAGGCTCGGTCAATCACAACAGCCGCAAGTTTAAGGCTGAAAATGTTGACGGTAGCAGAACGCATTTGAACATTGATTACTGTAACGAGCCGATAAAGAAAATCTATCACGAATTGTTTGATGAAGCACTCAAAAGATACAACGAAAAGCAGACAAGAGCCGACCGCAGAATAGAAAACTATTATGAAAAAATTAGAAATTCAAAGCAGGAAAAGCCATTTCACGAACTGATTTTACAAATTGGCGATAAGGAAAATATGAGCGCCGAAAGCAAAAACGGACAGCTTGCACGGCAGATTTTAGATGAGTATTACTGTGGATTTCAAGAACGAAATCCCAACCTAAAAGTGTTCTCTGCTCATCTGCATATGGACGAGGCAACGCCTCATTTGCACATTGATTTTGTTCCGTTCACAACCGGCAGCAAGCGTGGACTTGATACGAGAGTAAGCCTGAAACAAGCGTTAGCCACACAAGGTTTCAAAGTCGGAACTCGTGGAGATACCGAGTGGAATCAGTGGGTAAGCGCAGAAAAATCCGCACTCGCATTCGTTATGGAACGACACGGAATTGAGTGGAAACACAAAGGAACGCACGAAAAACATTTGTCTGTTCTTGATTATAAAAAGCAAGAGCGAGCGGCAGAGCTTGAACAATTAGGTGCTAAAATCGAAGAAAAACAGACTGAATTCAACGTGTTATCCGAGCGAGTGTTAAATTATGATGATGGTTTGGAAAACTTAAAAAATGTGGAAGAAATGCTCGATAACGCGCCCGAATATCAGCTCTCCGAGCCGCAGAGTTTTATGTCCGCAAAAGCGTATAAAACTAAAATTGCAGAGCCGCTTATTCAAAAATTAAAAGCGTTAGTCAGGACGGCATTGGCTCGTTGCTTTGAAGGTTGGGACAATTACCATAGGTTAAACATCACAAACGGCAATCTCTATCGTGAGAACGAAATGTTGTCTAAAATCAACAGCAAACTGAAAAGCGAAAACGAGAACTTGCGCTCAGAGGTCAAAGACTACAAGCTTTTGCGTAAAGTTTTCGGGCATAAACAGATTGATGAGTTGCTTGAACAGGCAAGAAATATTAAAGGTCGTAAGCGTGAAAATCCACGCTCAAGATAAATAAATTTTTGGAGGTAAAACAAAATGGCAAACACAATTTTTGAACAAACAGGCGGTACTTATACGCAGGTGGGCGACTATATGTTGCCCGATTTATTACCGGCGGAAGAAGAAACGGAAGCGAATATCGGCGTTTGGGCAATGAGGCATAAACGATATTTGAAGCAAAATCACAAAGTGCGTTATTACAATTTGCTGACAAGCGGTAAGCTCAATTCATATCTTGCAGATGTTGAACAACGGGCTCAACATCTCTTTTCTCGGCTGGTAAAAGAACTTGCAGAACAAGAAAATGTAACCGAAGAACTCAAAGCAACCGATATGATGCTCTGGGTGCAGAAGATGAATAACATCCGTAATAGAGCAACAGAAATTGTAAATGCAGAATTAGTTTACGCATTTGGAAAAAACACTATATTTAACCAATAATGAACATCATTTTGCCATTCTATCCTTTGCAAATTACCGCAACAAACTCATATCTCTTGGCAAGTACAACGATATATGATCCAAATTCAAAATCAAATACGCTAAATAACAAGCAGACACGGGAGTTAGTCTCTCGTGCCTGCTCGTTTTTTTATTGAAGTGCTTTGTTGATTTTTTCAATAAGTTTTTCTGCTTGTGTTATTTCGTCCGTTTGCAAATCAGTCATATTATGATCTCTTGACCATCGTATAAACGCTTTTGCTAATTTATATTTTGAGAAATCAGTTTTCGCCACACTCTTTATAACATCAACAACAGGTCGTTGAGGTTGAGCTTGTGCAACAGTAATTGCATCCCAACCACATTCATCCTTTGCGATATCTAAAAGTGTCTTACGAAGAATATCTTCAATTTCAGGATTTGGTACTTGACCAGTGTATACATCTTTTGTTCTTAAAATTCTTTTAGCACCTACAGCGTTAACCAAAGTATCTTGTTTTGCTGCCGTATCTCCTTCTGTATCCGAATCTAAAAGTGCCGCAAGCTTAAGATTTTGAGCATGTAGTATTGTTGCAAAATAAACAACTTTACTCGCACTATTCGCCGGAATCAAAGCAATCTGGTCGTCAATTCCTATCTTTCCGTCAGCCTTTAACAAATCAGATAAGCTTTCTAAATACCACATATCTGTTAAGCCTTCAAGAACAAGGTTTTTATTGTGGAAAAATAAGCTTTGTGCTAAATCGTAGCCTAATGCCTCTTGAAGCGGCAACATTGCGCCACTGTCACTAGCAGTCAACGAAACATTAACTTTTGTACCAACGGTTCTATCAGGCATTTCTACAACACGAACCTTATCCAACTCATTTGAACCAACGAGGAAAGGAGAGTGTGTTGTATATAAAGTCTGATTGCTTTCACTTAATTTTGTTAAAGTCTCGATGAATTCGGCCTGTTTCAGTGCATGCAAACTTTGACCGGGTTCATCCAGTAATAAAATTGCGTTTTTGTGTTTGTCGGCAGCTTCCGCAAAAAACACTGCATAAAAAGAAACCATCCACTGGAAACCTTCTGAACGCTGATCGAGTTCTACCTCAACGCCTAAGTCATCTTCAACAACAACTTTGAGATATTGACCATCAACTTTAATTCTCAATTTATTTGCATCACGACCATTATTTTGAGGGTTCCATATCTCACAGATTGCTTTTGTTAATCGTATTGTAGCTGCGTTTAATTGATAATCTCTTTTATCAAGTTGAGCACGATATTGTTCATATTGTGCAGGATCGCTCAAATTGAACCTTGATGTATCTCCTGCATCAGCAAGCTCTTGAGGTGTAAATCCCAAAAATTTAAGCAAGCAAATATTACCATAATCGTACTGTTCATCATCAAGCATTTTTCTATCAATACGCTCAGCAAGGTTTCTTAAATGAAGCACAGGACGAATCCTAAAATAATTACTAAACAGTATGAATGTGGGTAACCTTTTTCTTAATGTTTCAAGAACTTCGCATCTCTGAACAGGCTTTTCTAACAATTCAATAAGTTTGTCATATCGTTTTTCTTCTGTGGGGTTATCGTCAGCGAGATATGACACATTGTTTTTTACCCAATCTGTAATCTTTTTTGCTTTTTCAGCGGTAATAACACTTGTTCTTTGAAGTCCAATTATTACCGAATCATAACTGTTTTGTATGGCAGTTTGTTTTGTCTCTGATTCTGACCTTGCTTGGCTAGTGTTTTTATAATGCTGGCATAACTTCAATAAATCTTTCTCTATATCAGAAAAAGATAGTTGTTTTGGTGCATTATCAAGTCTATGCCAGTATGTATTATCCAATCGGCGACCAAAAACATATGAAATGTTTTGATAATCTTCAGGGATATCTTTTTTATCTTCATCCTCTAATATAAAGTGTCCTTCTACAACAGTAAATTTGCTTGGATCGATCTTTCCATTTTTTATATCTTCATCGTATTTAGAACGAGGATAGTCTCTCAGGGAGTCGAAAGGTGTTGTGCCTTCGGGCGCATTAAGTTTTTGTAACGCTTGCAAAATAGCTGTCTTACCCGCTTCGTTGGGTCCAACAAATATTGTTTTGTCATTTTCTACATCAAAATATCCTGTATCAATTATGCTACGATAGCCTTGTATTCTCGCTTTAGTTAGTCGCATAGTCTAATCTCCTTTATTCAACTGTTAGATTTTTTAGGCTTTACTGGCATTATAAATTGCCTTTTTTAAGATTACAGTCTCGACAGAGCATCTGGCAGTTATCAGGTGTAGTTTTACCACCTTTAGACCAAGGTGTGATATGGTCGGCGTGCATTTGCTCGAACTCAAATTCTTCGCCACAGATTGCACATTTATGATTTTGCTTTTCATAGGCAGCAAGAGCATCACGTCGGTCAAAAGCACGAATAGAGAGTTTCTTTTCTTCACCTGTCAGCAAATACTCGTAAATGCCGGATTTTTTCGTTACATCTTCATCACCCATAAGACGTTGAATTTCTAATTCAAGTGCTTCAGGATCAAGGTCGGTACGCTTTCCGTGTTCATTGTAATACAATCCCCAAGGCAAACCCTTCATTTCTTTGCGTTTTTTGGGGAATATTGCTTGTACCCAGTCTATAACCGAACGAAAATAATTCCAAAGCGTTACGGCACTTGGATCGTGCTGATGTTCCGACATATAACCCTCAATGGTCTTTCCTTCATCAGAAGCTGCCCATAAAATAGCCATTTCAAGGTATTCTTGGCGAATGCTTGACCCCTTTAAATAATCGCTTGCAAGAACGCTCGCCGCACAACCTGATTTTGAAAAATATCGCTTTGCATCTGATGTCCAGCTTCCGGCATATACCGCATTTCTAAGTTCTTGGTCGGTGAGTTGTTCGCCGGCGATATTGATAATACGAAACCAGTCAAGCTTTTCTGACTCCGTGCCGTTGCAAATATAAATAAATAACTCATAATCAAGAATTTTATCTTGTTTATCTTTTGGCAAGTTAACAAAAAGCATATCATCAACTGAAAAATTGCCATCTACATACTCGCAAAGCGAAATTGTACGCTGCTGCCCATCCATCACCTCATATCTTGGAGCGTCCGGGTCATCTTCAAATTCTTCTCCACGGTCTACCCAATACATAACATTTAACGGCAAACCTTTCATTACAGTGCGGATTACTTCATTTCGTTGCTCGTCTTTATAAACGAATTCACGCTGATATTTAGGGCGAATATCAAGTTGTTCATCATAACCAACAACGCCTTCCTCGGCGTCGTTAAAATATCCTTCACAAACTTCGCCGACTGTTATTTTTCTTTCTTCAATGATCATTTCTTTACCTCCTCGGGATGCTTATTGCGAATAAAAATTCTCGCATAAGTTGAGTGCACAACCTCGTCATTAAGCACAAAATAATTTCCACTTTTAGGCTTTCCTTTTAGAACGGGATTTCCGTTAATCTTACCACCGCCGGAACCTGTTTTGGTTCCGTTCTGCCTTGTTTCTTGGAAGTCTTTATAATTCCTGGTTGTTTTTATTCCTGCTAAATAGTCTTTTCCATTTACTAAACCAATAATATCAAACTGTTCTGGGTTATATTTATACATAAATGTTATCGGAACACCCATAACACCTGGAAAATCACAAGGAATATCAGCAGTTTTTGAGACTTCAATAGCCTCATAATTATCATAATTTGGATACTTGGAAGAATCGTAGCGCTTTACAAGAATCATTTCCTCGTGACGTTTACGAATATCCAAGTTAGTAAACCAAGCAATGTTGCCGAGTGACCTCCACTTTTGTCCGTCATCATCCACCCAAAATCTCGTTTCACGTGGTTCGAAATATTCAGGAACTTTAAATGACATATCGCCATTCCCATACCCTAACCACACTTTATTCTGCATAAGCAAAGGGAAAAATTCTTTGTAAGTTATTGCATTTTGACTTCCTATTATTATGAAATGTTTGTTGTGTTCAAGGAGCGTTGACACATATTCTCGAAATAACGAAAATGGTGGATTTGTTACAACAATATCTGATTCATCAAGTAGTGCTAAACATTCAGCACTGCGAAAATCCCCGTCACCGTCAAGTTCTGTAAGTTCGTTTTCACCGGACTTAAGAAGCTCTGCTACATCGAACATATCAATTCCGCCGTCACCGGACTTATCATAGACCTTTGTTATAACGGCTTTATATGCTTTGTTTTGCTTATCTTCTTCTGTTCCTGTGATGTCAAACAAAGAAAGTTGAGTATTTGCTATCGGAGAAGAAACATAGCAAGTAGCAATCAACTTTTTCAACCCAAGACGATTAAAATTCAGTACAAAATATTTGAAAAAGTTGCTTTCAAATGGATCATCACAATTACAAAATACAACCTTGTTTTTAAAATGCTTTTTGTAATATCTCATTTCTTTTTCAATATCCGTAAGTTGGGTGTAAAATTCATCTTCTTTTGCACGCACTGCAGCTTTCAAACTTTTATTTCCAGCCATTAGTTCTCCCTCCATATATTGTTTCTTCCAGACCACTTTTTAGCAAAGCCTTTTTCAGACATTACTGCCATAAACGGCTCTATCAAAAATGCTTTGATAGTTTTCAGCACTGTGTTAAAATCATCGGTTTTAGTATCTATCTTTCTGCAAAATGCTTTCCATTTCTTTTGCATTGTATCATTTTCGGCAAAAGCCATAACTTGCTCAAATTGTTCCATCGTAAAGGCGTGTCCACGGTTTTCAAAAGTCTTTTTAAGCGCTTTTGTCAGCGTTGTACCGTCAAAATCGAACTTATTGGCAAGATAATAAATATCATAATAATCTTTCATTCGGCTTGAAAATT
>ERZ824480.667-NODE-667-length-39401-cov-20.690693_pt1 | contig 39401 bp, 42 predicted proteins | sample MGYA00519861_ERZ824480 | MGnify/ENA primary metagenome ERZ824480 (study PRJEB31778, sample SAMEA3449152) | human gut metagenome | biome: human gut; feature: human-associated habitat; material: faeces | place: United Kingdom | collected 2010/2012 ... | reverse complement strand
CAACTACCGGGTGGAGCTTCCGAAGAAAAAATAACTGAATAGCAAGCATAGGAAACGGGTACCCATTTCCGTAAAATCTCCGCTTTTCTCTACCAAGAACGGCGGGGATTTTGCTTGTTGGGATAATCCCAAACCCTTATACCAAAACAACGAAAGGAGCGATTATTTATGTCCTATACTTCATACGACCACGACAGATTAGAAGCCGCCGAAAAGCTGAAAATCGAGCGCACTATCTATTTTCAAAGTGAGAAATCGGATATAGCCGAGCTTACCGCCCTACCTCTTGCAGAGCTTATCAGACAGAAAGAAGAAAGCGCGGCGGCAGAAGAAAATATTTACAGCAGCCTACGGGAGCAGGCGACAGCTTGGGAGGAACAGGCGGGCAAGACCTTATCCCTTGAAAAAGCCATTGAATACGCGAGGACGCCCGCCGTACAGCATACCTCTAACAAATGGCAGGAGCGCGACCACGACCGCCGCGAAATCAGTAACGCGGTATATCGAATGAATTACTATGTTTATGAAAATACCCGCTATGACCGCGAGAAAAAGGAAAGCGTACCATATTCCTATTCTCTCACTTGGAACGTCTACACCAACGGACCCGAAAGAAACAGGCAGATGAAAATTGCGGGACAGGACAGAAAGGTTTTTGCAGACAGGGCGGCTATGGAAAAATACCTTGCAGGGCGACAAAAAGCCTATGCAAATCTCTTTACCGAAGTTTCCCCGCAAATCCCGAAACAGTATGCAGAGTGCTTTAAGGTAAACGGCGTTTTGCTTCCCGGCTACACGATTGAGGGCGAGGAAAGGGGCAAGCCCGAACAGGCACCCGCCGAGCAAAGAACAACGACGGAAAGCAAAGACGAACAATTTGCTATCTTGCTTGACAGCCGCAGCCGTTTTGAAACGGGCGAAGCAGGCGGCTATTGGTTATCAATGCCCGCAACAAAGGAGCAGCTTCAAGAGGCATTGGCGGGTATCGGACTTACCGCCGACAAGCCGCAGGATTTATTTATTCGCGGCTTTTCCGACACCGAAGAAAAGCCGCTTGCCCTGCCATACGATATGGTATGTTCCGCAAATATTGACGAGCTTAATTTTCTTGCCGCACGTCTTGAAAATCTTGACGCTTCCGGGGTTGCCGCATTAAACGCGGCGGCACAGAGAAAACAGGGCTTTGAAAATGTCGGGCAGATAATTGACTTTACCTATAACGAGGACTTTTTCGTACATATCCCCGAAGTGCGAACACCCGCCGAGCTTGGTAATTATTACTTGAACAAATCGGGTATGGTACAAATGCCTGATGAATGGAAAGCAGGCGTTGACCTTGCCGCTTTTGGACAGAACGCAGCCGAAAAAGAAAAAGGCAGCTTTACCGACTACGGTTATATCTTGGAAAGTGGCGACGATTGGGTAAAGCATTATGAGGGGCGCGAAGTGCCGGAGGAATACCGCATTATGAGCAGCGCACAAGCTCCGCAGATAGACCCGGCAAAGGTGGATATGGATATATCCGCAGTACAGACCGCCGAGCAGATAAACGTACAGACCAAAGAGCCGCAGCCTGTTATCCCGATAATTCTGACTTCCGAAAATCCCGCAGGCAAGCTAAAAGAAATTACAGACCGCTTGGAACAGGGCATTACCGAACTGTTTAACAGCGAGCGTTTCAAAGAATACCTGCAGGTGATGTCAAAGTTTCATAATTACAGCTTCAATAACACGCTGCTTATCGCTATGCAAAAGCCCGACGCTTCCCATATCGTAGGCTTTTCCGCTTGGAAAAACACCTTTAAGCGCAACGTAATGAAAGGACAAAAGGGTATCAAAATCCTTGCCCCGTCTCCGTACACGGTTAAAAAGGAAATAGAGAAAATCGACCCCCTGACACAAAAACCCGTTATCGGCAAGGACGGGAAACCCGTTACCGAGGAAAAGGAAATCACGATACCCGCCTTTAAGGTGGTATCTGTCTTTGACGTATCACAGACCGAGGGCAAGGAACTCCCGAATATCGCCGTTGATACCCTGACGGGAAATGTGGAACTGTACGAGGACTTTTTTAAGGCGTTAAAGGAAACTTCCCCCGTACCGATTGCCTTTGAGAAAATCGAGGGCGGCGCACACGGATATTATCACTTGGAGGACAAGCGGATTGCCATTGACGAAGGAATGAGCGAATTACAGACCATTAAAACCGCCATTCACGAAATCGCCCACGCAAAACTGCACGATATTGACCTTACCTCTCCTATGGACGGGCAAAACCGTGTTGACCGCCGTACCCGTGAAGTGGAAGCGGAAAGCGTTGCCTACACCGTATGCCAGCATTATGGGCTTGATACCTCTGATTATTCTTTCGGCTATGTTGCGGGTTGGAGCAGCGGCCGCGAGCTTGCGGAATTAAAAAGCTCTCTTGAAACAATCCGCAGCGCAGCCGCCGAGATTATAAACAGCATTGACGGGAAATTAGCTGAAATCCAAAAGGCACAGGACAAAGAACAAGCTCCCAAAGAGCAGACCGCCGAGCCGGACAGAGATACCTATTCTATCTATCAGCTAAAAAGGGACGAAGCAACACAGGACTTGCGCTTTGAGCCTTACGACCGCTTGATTGCTACGGGGCACGAAGTAGACAGGGCAAATTATGACCTTGTTTATACCGCGCCCCTTACGGAAGATATGACCCTGAACACCATTTGGGAAAAGTTTAATATCGACCACCCGAAAGACTTTAAGGGACACAGCCTTTCCGTTTCGGATATTGTCGTGCTTCATCAGAACGGCGGGGACACCGCCCACTATGTAGACAGTATCGGCTATCAGCAGGTGCCGGAGTTTTTGAAAAAACATACGCCCCTTATTCCCGACGAGCATTTGACAGGCGAGAAAATCAGGACGCCGCGCGGCAGTTTCAGCCTTACGGATATGACCGCCGAGCAGATGAAAGAAGCCGGCTATGGGCTTCATCACACATCAGACGACGGAAAATATCACATTATGGGGAACGGCACAAGGGCTTTTGCCATTGCCGCAGAGCCGCCGGAGAAAACAAACCCGTTGAAACATATTGAGGACACCGTAGAGCAGAACGACAACAATTTTGACGGTATTATCAATAACACGCCGCAGACGCCTACTGTCGGGGAGTTGGAGCAGAAAGTTAAGGCAGGCGAGCCTATTTCCCTTGTTGACCTTGCAAACGCTATGAAAGCGGAAAAGGCACAGGGCAAGGAAAAATCCAAAACACCCGCAAGGCGTGAGGAAAAACCGTCTATCCGTGAACAGCTTAAAAAAGCAAAAGAAACGGCCGCCCCGAAAAAGGCGGCAAAACAGAAAAATCACGATTTGGAGGTATGATGATGAACAGATTGACCGTTGAGGAAACAAACCTTTTGAGCATTTATATCGGCGAGGACAGACAGGAGCTTACCGACAATCTGACCGCCGCCTTGCCTTATATGGACGGGGATATGAAAGAGATAGCAAAACGCGCCCTTTCCAAAGTGGCGGCTATGACCGAAGCGGAATATGGGGAACTTGCCCTATATGCCGCAGATGAAGTATGAGCGAACTTAAAAGGCTGTCGCCGCAGCAGAGCCGGCGGGTAAATGCCCTTATCAGGAAAGAGTGCTGCAACTGCTTTGACGGTAACTGCATTTTGCTTGACGACGGGGAAAGCTGTGTATGCCCGCAGCTTATTTCTTACTCCCTGCTTTGTAAATGGTTTCGCGCCGCCGTTCTCCCATTAGACAAGCTGCTTTTTGCGGAGCTTTACCAGAGCGAGGACAAACGGCGTTGTTCCGTATGCGGCGCCGCCTTTGCTTCCACATCAAACAATGTCAAATACTGCCCCGATTGCAGAAAGTACATTACCCGCAGGCAAGCCGCCGAGCGTATGAGGAAAAAGCGCGCCCTTGTTACGAAGTAGGGGCTTTCAGAGGCTTTATTTTCAAGGGCTTTCAGACACGAAAAAGCAAGGGGCAAGGGATTTATACCTTTCACCCTGAAAACGCCGTTCTACTCCGTAACAAAAGCATTTACCGATACCCATAAAAAGCGGGTGCGGTGGCCGTAATGTCCGGCTGCCGTACCCGTTCTTTTTTTGTGCCTTTTATTCTAATTGCGTGTTCCGTTCCCGTTCCGGCTGACGTTCCACCCTTAAAATGCTGTCAACGTTGCGCTTGATAACATCATATTCCCTGACCTGTTTTTTCAGTTTTCCATAATCGGCATACAAGGCTTCTTTCTGTTCTTGCAGCTTTGTATATTCGGATTGCAGGGCGGGGACGCTTGGGAGCTTGGATATTCCCGCCGCCTTGATTGCCCTTGCCGCTGTTTCAAAGAGGATAATATCGCTTTCGTGAGCTGCCTTGTACTTGCCTTTGTCCTTTGCCTTTTTGTAGGCTTCATAGACGGGCTTTGTCTTTTGGTAGGTGGTAACATTCTTTATCAGCACCGCCATATCCGATAGGCGCTTTTCAACCTCTTTCAAACTGTCGGCTGCCTGTTCGGAAGCGGCGGTAACTTCTGCGATTTTTGCCGTTAAATCGGCGTACTGTTCAATCTTATGTTCCGAAAGGAAATTCATAGTCTTTGCGGCTTGTTTCAGATTATGGATTTTCGCCCATTGTTCGTAACCTCTGCTTTCCTGTGCCTTGATACTGTTTTCAATATCAATCAAGAGAGATACGCCCCTTTGTTCTGCCTGTTTTGGAATTTTAGCGGCACGGGTGCGCTTGCCCTCTATCCGTTCCCTGATAGTTTCCTCTGTGTAGTCTGCGCCGAGGGTTTTAAGTCTTGTAAACCGTTCCTGTCCGGGAGCACGGCAGGAGATATATTTACCTGTCTTTATCTCATAGCCGGCCGCCTGCAGGCGTGACAGCAATTCCTCAAAACTTGATACTTGGGGTATCAGCGTATCAACGGCAATCTTTAACTTGCCCTTGTAGCTTGTGCCTGTTTTCTCCGCTTGGTACTCTGCATAGTGCTTTCCCTTACTGCCTTTGTTCGGGACAACAACGGACAATCCATTTTCCCGACACAGCTTGTCGCTCATATTCCGTATGCCGTAATAGCTTCTCTTATTGGAATTATATTTATGGTGGTCTACGAAGTTTACGGCACAAAAAATGATGTGGTTATGGATATGCCCCTTGTCAATATGGGTAGTCAAAACATATTCGTGCTGTCCTTTTGTTACTGCGTCGGCAAGTTGCCGCCCGATTTCGTGCGCCTTTTCATAGTCCACTTCCCCCGGCTCAAAGGCTTGTATCAGATGATGTGCGAGGTTGTTTCCTTTTTCAAGTGCCTGCGACAAGGTAAATCCAAACTCAATATCTGCCGTTTCATAGGAGCAGCCGAAAGAGGAAACAAGGACTTTTTCATCTGTCTTGTCGGGGTTTTGGATATAGTCAAGGGCTTTGCTCAACGTGCTTTTAATAGGCTTAATCTTTGTAACCGCCATATCTCCGCAAGCACCCCCTTTATTTCCTCTATGTCCTCTTGGTAGACGTTTCCCGTGGCGTTCGCCCGCTTTGCTATCTGATTGACATTGACACCGATTTTTTGTATCTCTGCTGTCATAGCCTTTATGTCGGTATGGTCTACTTGAATGATATATCCGTCAATGGCAATCTTACGCAGATAGGCAGCCATATTGTCTGTTGGTATCAGCTTCATTTTTTCAAGTATCAAATCCCGTTCCGCTTCCGTTACTCTGAATTTAATCTGCACCGTTCTTTTTCTGCCGTTCATACTTTGACGCTCCTTTTCCGTTTTTCAAGAGGGTTTGGGAAACTTCCCAACAAGCAAAATGCAAGGGCATTTTACGGAAACGGGTACCCGTTTCCTATGCTTGCTACGAAACTTTATCCCCCTTACTTCCTACACCACCGAAAAATGAAAATTGCCAAAGTAAAAAGAAAAAACGCAACAAACATCATTCGTCTGCTGCGTTTCAACCCTTGTTAAATTGTCCTGACCTCATTTTTGCTTCTCCGTATCAATAACCGCCTTTGCCGTTTCCGTTACGATATGCAAACCGCCCTCGCTCAAATCGTCAAGCAGGGTATCAAGCTGACGGCGGCGGGTAGTCTTGTCTGCTGTTTCATTCGGGAAAAAGAATTGGTCTACGGATATATGATAACGGGTTACAAGCTCATAGAAAATCTGCAAGCTCGGCTGTTGCCCTTTGTTCTCGATATTCGCAAGGTATCGGGGCGATATGTTCATATCGTCGCTTACATTCTTGCGGGACTCGCCCTTTGCCATTCTTGCCGCCTTTATCGCCTGTCCGAAAGCATTGAAGTCATACGGTATAACTGCTCTTTTCATACTTAATCATAGTCCTTTGTGCTTTTATAATTCATACCCTTATATTTTATAGTTCCTATTGCTTTTTGGATATGTCTACACAATTCCTATGATTAGCCAAAATAGAGCATATTATTCACAGAAAATACATTGACTTTATTCGTCTGACCGTATATAATATATAGTGATATGTTTTGTAATTTCGGAGGTGGACTATGTTTGACTATATGACAGTACAGGAAGCGGCAACAAAATGGGGAATTTCAGAACGTCGCATACAAAAGCTATGCGAGGAAAACCGCATACTCGGTGTTGTACGATTGAGCCGGGTGTGGCTGATACCAAAGGACGCGGAAAAGCCCGCTGACGGAAGATGTAAGCAAAACAGAAAAACAAGGTGATACTTAATTGATAAGAAAAAGATATTAAGCAAGGAGAAAGCATTATGAGCACACTATTGTTGGTAGAAGATGACCAAAGTATCGTATCTTCATTATCGGACTACTTAGGAAATGAAGGATTCAAAATTGAAAGTGCCTCCGGGCAGAAAGAAGCAATAGAAAAATTGAATAGTGACCAGTATGATTTAGCCTTGGTGGACATTCAATTGTCAAATGGAAATGGCTTTTCTGTTTGTTCTGCAATAAAAGAAAGAGGAACAATGCCGGTTATTTTCTTAACTGCTTCTGATGATGAATATAGTGTTGTGGCTGGGCTCGATATGGGAGCTGACGATTATATCAGTAAACCATTCAGACCGAGGGAGCTTCTTTCAAGGATTAACAGCGTATTAAGAAGAACTAAGAACACGCAAAACATTATCGGCTACCATGACTTAGTTGTGGACACTAATCAAGCAACCGTAGCAAAGAATGGGAAAGAGATTTTGTTGTCTGCTATGGAATATAAGTTGCTGTTAGTCTTTCTGCGTAACAAAGGTATTGTTCTTTCACGCAGAAGATTGTTAGAGATTTTATGGGACACTACCGGAGAGTTTATCAATGATAATACGCTGACTGTCTATATGAAAAGGCTGCGTGACAAAATTGAAACCAATCCACAGGAGCCGGAAATCATAATTACCGTTCGTGGACTTGGCTATAAGGTGGGTTGATATGGAATTTATCAGAAATAGCGAAGTTAAAAGGCAAATTGTTGTCAGCAGTATTCTTACTCTATTTTGGTGTGGCATTAGCATTATCGTTGATAGCAAAGCTGTGTGGATTGTTCTGTCGGCTATCATTTCATCCAGTGCGGTTTCCCTCTTTTTCACCTATCAAAGATACAAGAAAATCGCTGACCTTAGTTTGTATATTGATAGGCTACTGCATGGAGATGAAACGATTTCTTTTGAACAGTTTCAAGAGGGCGAGTTGTCTGTTTTACATGATGAAATATCAAAAATGACAAGACGACTAATTGAGCAGGCAGAAGCTCTGAAAATAGAAAAAGGTAATTTAGCAGACGCCTTAGCCGATATTTCACATCAATTAAAAACACCTTTGACATCATTAAATATCCTAAACGCCTCTCTTTGCAATGAGGAACTGACAGAAGAGGAAAGATATGAGTTAATCCGCAAGCAGGCTATGCTTTTATCAAAAATGGAATGGTTGATTGCCACACTCTTGAAAATATCCAAATTGGATGCCGGAACGATTACCCTAAAGCTACAAGAGGTATATCTAAAAGATGTAGTGGAAAAAGCAATTCGCCCTCTGGAGATTGCGGCAGAATTAAAAATGCAGACAATCAAAAAAGAGGTTCCTGCAGAGCTGAAACTTACTCTGGATGTTGAATGGACTGCTGAAGCATTGGGAAATGTGATTAAAAACTGTATTGAACATTCGCCGGAAGGTGGTAGTATTGAAATCAAGGCAATAGAAAGACCTCTTTTGACACAAGTCATTATAGAGGATAATGGAGCAGGCTTTCAGGAAAAAGATATACCCCATCTATTTGACCGATTTTATCAAGGAAATGGTTCAACGATTGGCAATGCCGGTTTGGGGTTGGCTCTGGCAAAAACAATCATCAATAATCAGGGCGGCATCATCCGGGCGAAAAATCAGGAGTTAGGCGGTGCAGAATTTGAAATCTGCTTTTATCGGGGGCTACTTTAAGTAGCCCCTTTTTTAAGTGACGTTTTTGTAATGAAATAGTAATGAAGCAGTCACTTTGCCCTGCTATACTAAATTGCAAAAATATATGGAGGAACTTTTTATGGAAATATTAAGAGTAGAGAACATCTGTAAAACCTATGAGATGGATAATGCCCCTGTCTATGCTTTGTCAGATGTTTCTTTTACCGTCGATAAAGGAGAGTTTGTTGCAATCATTGGAGCATCCGGGTCAGGCAAGTCTACTCTGTTGCACATATTAGGTGGTGTTGACAGACCGACTTCGGGGAAAGTATTTGTGGATGGACAGGATGTTTATGAGCAAAACGAAGATGAATTAGCTGTATTCAGAAGAAGGCAGGTTGGGCTTGTCTATCAGTTTTATAATCTGATTCCAGTTTTGACTGTCGAGGAAAATATCACGCTGCCGATTCGATTAGATGGGCGTAAAATCAATAAGGAGCGTTTGAAGGAACTGTTATCCACGCTCAAGCTGGTAAAGCGTAGAAAGCACCTACCAAGTCAGTTATCCGGCGGTCAACAGCAAAGAGTGGCAATCGGCAGAGCATTGATTAACGCACCTGCGATTATCCTTGCGGATGAGCCTACGGGAAATCTGGACACGGAGAACACAAGGGATATTATGAAACTTATGCGTGAGTCCAATCAAGCATATCGACAGACAATAATCCTGATTACCCATGACCGTGAAATCGCAATGCAGGCAGACCGTATTCTGGAAATTCAAGATGGCAGACTTGTGAGGGATGAGGTGATACGCTGATGAATATGATTTTTACGCTTACACTCAGAAATCTGTTGTCGAACAAAAAGCGTACCCTGCTCACACTTTTAACCATTCTTTTGTCAATCAGTATGATAACCTCTATTCTCTGCGGGGGATGGTCATTGGTTGATTTTCTGAAAGAGAAAGAAAAAGTGTATGGTGGCGATTATGACTACTACATGGAGAATCTGACTTGGCAGCAAACCCAAAAGCTTATCAGTCAAAACAATGTGGATGAGGTTTCGCTTCTCCGTTTTGCCGGAAACAGTTTTTACGGGGAGAAAACCAACAGTACAATGCTTTCCATTGGCGAGATTGACGAAAACTTTATTGAAAGATTTTCGTTAAATCAGTATTTGCTTGCAGGGCGTTTCCCGCAAGATGAAAATGAGATTGTTATTTCAGAATCTTTTTTGAAGAAAAACAATATGAACATAGAGATTGGAGATACGCTTTCTTTAACTCTTGGTTCAAGAATATGGGATGAATATAATGCCCAGCTTTCCGGGCTGACAAATTATAGGGGCGAAGAAGAAAGTTTCGTTCCAACGAAAGAGAAAGCGTATGTGGTTGTTGGTATTCTTTCGGATGTGAATGACTCCAAAATCGCAGCAAACTATAATGCCTTTGCAGGTGTTGACAAAACAGCATCCGATTTTGCGGCGTATGTTAAGGCAAAGAATTTATCCAATTCAATCTATGCAGAAGCTGAAGAAGTGGCTGCCGCAGTAGACAGTCATGTAGCAAAGTTTCATTCTGAACTGTTAGTCTATCATGGAATTACCGGCGGCAAAGGAGCTGCCAAAGTGATTGCTTTGGTGGTCATGGTTATGTGCCTTTTGATGGCTGCATCCGCTTCGATGATTAGCAATGCCCTCTCCATTTCTTTGCAGGAACGAATTAAGCAGATGGGAATGTTGTCCAGCATTGGAGCCACAAAAGGGCAAAAACGCCTTAGTGTATATTTAGAAGCCTTCCTTTTGGGTGTGGTGAGCATACCTTTGGGATTGGTTGTCGGCATACTGCTGTCTGCTCTTTTGTTAAGTGTGGTCAGGGCAGCTTTTGGAGAAACATTCACTTTTGGCATTGTAGAACTGTCCTTAAAGGTAAATGGACTTATCCTGCTCGTCAGCGGCTTATCTGGTATTGCTTCTTTGTGTTTTGGCAGCAGAAAGCCTGTGAAGCAAGCTGCTAAAATTACAGTCATTGAAGCCATCCGCCAGTCTAACAATGAGGTATCAAAAAAGAAATTTCGTGACGGAAAAATCGTTTCTTTGGTTTTTGGCATTTATGGTTCGCTGGCAGCTAAAAATATTAAGCGTAATCCAAAACGCTTCCGAGCGATTACTGGCTCTATTTTCTTGTCGGTGGTTGTTGCTCTTTCCTTATATAGTTTGTCTGATTTTATGCTTTATCAGACCTCCTTGGATATGAAGGAGGACGGTTCCTGTTATACTGATGTGATTTCGACGATTCAATACAAAGATATTCCTGCCGCAATCGGGGCATTATCGGATGAAAATATCACTGCGGATGTTTCCTATTCTTTTCAGCGATATATGACCGCTGAATTTTCGCAGGAACAAATCAATCCTGATATGCAAGGATATTTTATCAATGGTACGAAAGCAGAGGTATATGTCGTAGGATTGGACGAAGAACATTTTACTTCCTTTTGTGAGGAAAATGGCTTTCATATTATGGCTGGCAGCTCCAATCGTGGAATCCTGCTCAATCAGACAATGGGATATTATAATGCGGGTCAAAATCGAGTGATTGCAGGCTCCCCGTTTCTTATTGAACCGGGAACAGAAATCGTGCCATTGGGCGAGGGCAGTACGCCAATCGTTGTAGACGAAATCATCTCGGAAGAAAATGCAAATGTCCAATCCATGTTTGTCAGAGATCGAGCTGTCCTTATTGTGCCTTTAAGTTATTTTAACTGGCTGATAGATGATAACGCCTATGTGGAAATGAGAATACAGACAGCACAGCATAAAGAAGCAATGGAATGTTTGGCTGACAGAGGATTTCCGCAAACTGTAGACATTGCAGCCGCAACTAATAATTCCAGACAGGTATATACGATTGCAAAACTGGCAATCTGCCTGTTCTCAATCCTGATGACGGTTATTATCAGTTTGAATGTTTGCAACACTATCTCAAATACAATTCATTTGAGAAGAAGCGAATTTGCTGTTCTGCGTTCTGTTGGTATGACTGCCAAAGGATTGAAATGTACGCTATTGCTTGAAGCTGTTTTATATGGCGTAAAAGCATTGGTTCTTGCGTTGCCTGTGAGCTTTCTGATTCATTGTGCTATCTACTACTTCATATCGTCGGGTATGACACCATTTGCTTTTTATATCAACGGTGGTATCTATGTGCTTGCCGTCCTTGCTGTAAGTGTAATGGTATGTGTCGCAATGCTGTTTGCATTCAAAAGCGTGTCACGGGTAGAGATTGTAAAAGAGCTAAAATTGAGTAATATGTAATGAAATCATCAAGGAATGGAGGTGCACATTGGAAAAAGAAAAATGGGTGTTATGCCCAATCTGCAATAACAAGACCCGTATTAAGGTGCGCCCCGATACGGTACTTGAAAACTTCCCGCTATTCTGCCCCAAATGTAAACAGGAAACGATTATCAGCGTAACCGGGCAGAATGTGGTTGCGGTTAAGAAATCAGAAAATGCAATTTAATATATTAGTTATTACAGAGCCAGACGCATAGATGCAGAGCCGATGAACTTGTGAGAAATCGCAGTTTGTCGGCTCTGTTTTTTATTAAAGTCGCCGTCTGTGACGAATAAAGCTTAACGCAGCGGTATCAAGGAGGTATTGCTGTGTTATCTTTCATTCTCGCTAATTCGCTTAATCACTTATGGTCAAAAAAAGCCCTTGTCCACCGTCGGGATATTTCGGCTATGAGTATGAACTGACAATTCAATTTAATACTGTTTATAATTCCTTTTGCGCCTGTTTGCGTCTTGCGAACAGGCGCATTTTGTGTTTTATAAAAATTTTTTTGGAAAATTCTCCGCTTTGCGTTGGCAGTTTTGAAAACGCGGTGCTGAGGGTTACGAAAGGGGAAATCAAACAATCACCCGCTTTCGCGGTTGCGAAAGGAGGTGAACACCTTGAACGAACCATATCGTACCCAGTTTGAAGTGCGCTGCGCTTTCAACGGTTTTTGTAAAAAAGCCTTGAAATATGAAGCGAGCAGTGCGCACCGAGATGTGAAACGCTATCAGAAACACTTTGTAAGTTTTTCCGATTTATCGCCCGAAGAAGAAAGCCAGCTTTACACGGTTGACAAACCTTTTGAAAGCGAAAAGGACGACAATTCATTTAGTGTTGGCGGTAAGAGAATTACCCCCGAACTGTTAGCTGAAGCTCTCCGCACATTGCCCGAAGTAAAGCGTAATGCTGTGATACTGTACTACTTCCACGATATGAGCGACGCAGATATTGCAAAGCTCTACAACATTCCGAGAAGTACCGTACAGCACAGACGGACAAGCTCTTTCAGCAGCCTAAAAAAATTTTTGGAGGAACGCGCAGATGATGAAACAGAATGGTAATACGAGCGAGCAAAGCGAACGCGGTTTATTGCCTTATGTGGTAATCGTTGCCGCAACCAAAGGCGACCCGGAAGCTATGAAAATGGTGGTACAGCACTATGAGGGCTATATCTCCTACCTCTCTACAAGGACGCTCAAAGACGAGCGCGGTAATACATATTACGGCATAGATGAGGACATACGCGACCGCCTGCGTTCAAAACTTATGCGAGCTGTCCTTGACTTTGAGGTTTAAGTAAATCCCTGTGCCTACGTTTCCCCTTTCCGCAGGCACACATTGAAAATACCTCTTTTCGTTCCTTGACAAAGAAAGCGGCGCAAGATAACGGCGGCGCAGTATAGGGCAAATCAGATACTTTCCTCTTGTGCCGAGCCGTGCGGCGGGTGCGCCAAGACGCTATCTGGCGGGATTTTCCACCGGGTAGCCGAGCGATAAACACCGACGCCGTAAAGCAGCTTTAGCAAGCTGCGGGCGATAACACACAAGATATATAATGATACTCCCTTATAGCCACAGTCCGAGCGTTAAAAGCGTCGCAGGCAATGGGTAGGGCTCCGGCAGACCGCCGGAGGGGTGGAACTCCCGTGAGGTTATGCTGATAACCGTCTGATTAAAGCCCCTTTTTGGAAATTTATGTTGTGATAGTGGACTTGCCACTATTCATAGACTGTACTATAAATTTGCGAATGAAAGGGGGAACTTTTAATGTCGCAAAATCAAGTACCCGTTACAAAAACGGAACACAAAATAGGAAAAGTTACCTACCTTGTTTGTTCGTCTGCAAGTGAACGAGCGACGGACACATTAGATAAAAAGATAAAGAAACTTATCCGCAAGGATATTGAGCAGAAACCCGTAAAAAGCCCGTAAATCGGGCGTTGTTCACATTTTAGGCGTTGAATTTGGCGGCGGTAGACGGTATAATATTAGTAGTATAAATACCAGCTTGTCTGTCGTCGGAAAGGAGGACAAATGTTACAGACAGACAAGATTACCGCTTTATATTGCAGATTGAGCCAAGAGGATATGCAGGCAGGCGAAAGCGAAAGCATACAAAATCAAAAACTGATTTTACAGAGATATGCAGATGAACACCATTTTTTCAATACCCGCTTTTTTGTTGACGACGGTTTTTCAGGCGTGAGCTTTGAGCGTCAGGGACTTCAAGCTATGTTGCGGGAAGTGGAAGCCGGAAAGGTGGCAACCGTTATTACAAAAGACCTCTCCCGTTTAGGCAGAAACTATCTGAAAACAGGCGAACTGATAGAGATAGTATTTCCCGAATATGAGGTACGCTATATTGCCATTAACGACGGTGTAGATACTGCAAGAGAGGATAACGAGTTTACCCCTCTGCGAAATTGGTTTAACGAGTTTTACGCCCGTGATACTTCTAAAAAGATACGAGCCGTAAAACAGGCAAAGGCACAGAAAGGCGAGCGAGTAAACGGCGAAGTGCCGTATGGCTACATAGCCGACCCCAACGACCGCAATCATCTGTTGCCTGACCCCGAAACCGCAAATGTTGTGAAACAGATATTTGCTATGTATGTACGCGGCGACCGTATGTGTGAAATCCAAAATTGGCTGCGGGAACACGAAATACTGACCGTTTCCGAACTGCGTTACCGCCGTACCGGCAGTTGCCGACACCCACGCCCACACCCGACTTGTATTTATAATTGGCCTGACAAAACCTTATATGATATTCTCACACGCAAAGAGTATTTAGGACATACCATTACGGGCAAGAGTTACAAGGTATCTTACAAATCAAAAAAGACAAAGAAAAACCCGGAGGAAAAACAATACTTTTTCCCAAATACACACGAAGCCCTGATTGATGAAGAAACCTTTGACCTTGCACAAAAGCGTATCGCAACACGCCACAGGCCGACAAAGGTTGAAACCATAGATATTTTTTCGGGACTTCTCTTTTGTGGGGAGTGCGGATATAAAATGTATCTCCAACAGGGCGCCGGAACATTGGAACGCAAACACGCTTATACTTGCGGAAAATACAGAAACCGTATCAGAACAGGCGAAGTCTGCACAACACATTATATCCGAAAAAGCGTACTTCAAGAACTTGTCCTTGCCGACCTGCAAAGGGTATTATCTTATGTGAGAAACAACGAGCAGGATTTTATAGAAACTGCTAACGAGTATAACGCAAAGGCAACCCAAAAGGCATTGACACAGCAGCGCAAGGAGCTTGAAAAGGCACAGGCACGAATGGGAGAATTAAATCTCTTGTTCCGAAAACTCTATGAGGATAACGCATTGGGAAAACTCTCTGATGAACAGTTTGCTTTTCTCACTTCGGGCTATGATGATGAAAAAAAGATGCTGACGCACAAAATAGCGGAACTGTCAACCGTGATTGACACCGCCACCGAGCGCAGCACAGATGTAAAAAGGTTTGTCGCCCTTGTACGCAAGTACACGGAAATTAACGAACTGACCTATGAGAACGTACACGAATTGATTGACCGTATCTTAATTCACGAATTGGATAAAGAAACGAATACAAGGAAAATCGAAATCCTGTATAGCTTTGTAGGCAGAGTTGAAAGCGGCGACGAGCCGACAGAAAGTATTTCCTATTTCAGACAGATAGGAGCAGACGTCAAAAGTTTTGCTATTTAATATAAATCAAAAATGAGGTAAGACAACAGACTACCAAAAAGGTATCGTTATCTTACCTCATCAAAGAATACTCCTGATTCACCGTCATCTACATATTCCTTGCGGATTATGATAGAATTTTGCTTGGCGAAATTCGTTGTTTTCATTCTTTGTGTTTCTATACTTATGCTTTCTGCATTTGCTGAACGCTTATCTTCTTTGGATAACCTTAAATATAAATTTGCTATCCATACCGTTTCTCTTTTTACCATCTAAATTCTCCTTTCTCTTAAGGGAAACGGCTGTGTAAATGCTATAGTAATTATACCACATAACGCAGCCGTTATCCAGATAAATCACCGAAGTTCTTTAAGAAACTTCACGGCTTATGATGTTATTCACTCTGTCCCTTAAAGATATTTCCTCACCGGCAAAGTGGGAGGATGTCCTGAATATCTTATTACCAATTTCGTAATAGATATTGAAGTTTCCATCCACATACGCACCTTTGAAATTATCAATTGGTGTGTCGCCGGGCTTTATTCTTTTATAAATAAGATAGTAACTTGGAAGAACAATTTTCTTCATACAACCATCCTTTCCTTATTCAAATAATGCTGCTAATAGCGATATTATCCACCAAATCATTATAATGACTGCCGGTGCACACAGGATAATCGCTCCTGATATTTGAAACACTCTTAGCAAAATCTGTTTCATATGCTTGTCTGCAGATGTATAAATATTATCCTCAATTTTATAAACTGATGATTTTACGTCTCTTATGGTTTCATCGATTTTGCTTCTCTTATCGGAGGCAAGGTTGTCAAGCTTGCCTTCGATAACTGCTAATCTGCCGAGTATTTCATCAAGCGTATCAGATTTCTTTTTCTGATTAAGCTGCTTGGTTTCTCTGATATCTATACTCATTAGTCGTATCTCCTTTCTTCATTCCATAATTTCACTGACGGAATTTTCTTGGCTTCTTCGACAGCGTGTGCATACACACCATCTATGTATTCCTGAGGCCACTCATATTCATTTGCTAATAGCATAAATAATTGTGTTACTGATACAATATCCTTAAACTGCAATTTTGCAATTCTGTCGCCAAGTCTGTTAATCATTCCTTCAAGTGTTTTTGAAAGTATTTCGCCGAAATAACTTTCATTATGTTTAAGGTGCAAGTGCAGTACATAGAACTGAACTGCCTTCTCGTAGAATTCACTCATGGAGCTACATTCTACAGTTTTCATTAAGCATTCTGCCTCAGCCTGAAGCTTTGGCTCTATACTAAAACTAACTTTTGTTTTAGCCATTATCAAAAACCTCCCATTTTTATACCTAAAGCTTGCTTTTTCTGTGCCAGCTTTACATATTCTTTTTTGTCCATACTATATGGTCGCCTGCGAGATTCCTGTCTGTTCTCTTCCTGACATCGGCCTTCAAATACTTTACAGATATTGAAGACTAATTCGCTGATGACATTATCTATATTATTACTTTCTACGCTTTTCTCGCTTGCCGCAGAAATGATTTGATTTCGTATCTTATTAAATTCTCTGTTATCGTATAGCTTAGGGAAATCAATTTCATCTTCCTGATAGTACCCCATAATTCTACCTTGTATGTTACACCATTCTTTATAGAATGCAGCAACGTTCTTATCTTCTGACAGCTTTTTGTATATGCTGTTTACAATCTCTTTCTGTTCCTTTGACAGGTACGAATATACTTTTTTACCTTTATAGGTTCGCATTTCATCTGCCAATTGATTAAAGAGAGAGTTGATTTCAGTGTTTGGTTTTACGCTGAAATCTTTCTTCAATTCCCGTATTCTTTCCTTGGATTTCTCAACTAACTTTTCGCGCATTTGAGTCTTTTCATCGTACAGATGAAATAACTCGTCTCGGAATATTTCTCTTACCATACAGGATTTCATTTGCTCAATCCCATGTGTAGTTAAAAAACCACCACCCGAAGCAGAATACACTAGCATGTGTATGTGTGGGTGGTGGTCTTTATTATGGAATGCTGCATACCATCTTAAGTCATCAAGTGGTATCTTATATATTCTAGCTATGTCTGCCTGCTTGGACTGAATAAGCGTTTGCCACGCTCTTGCATTATCATATCCAAACCTTGTTGCATCCTCTCTAGTGAGAGACAACATTGGCAACCAAACATTACATTTAAGCTCTCTTAATTCTTCTAAAACTTCGTTCAGATTCAGGTCAGTTTTATTTGAAAACAAACCGTGAGTTCCGAATTTTTCTACCTTTGGCCTTGTTGCAATGTAGTTGGCATTGATGACTATTCTGTTATTAATAGACTTGTCCACACCTATACGTCTTGCTATGTATCCGGCTTTACCTGCCGCTTTGCCGCCTTTAACATACGGGCTTTTGAAAACTACTGCGACTGACATAAATTTTCCTCCTTTCTTCAAAGCACCACTTTGGCATCCCTTACTTTCTTGCTATACCTGCATTTGCAAGATATTGGATTCTCATTTAGCACCAAAATTTGAAATCTTCCCCTGATAGGGAATCCCCCGAACGGCACTGCCGGTCGGTGTTTGAGGGCACGGAGATGCCGCTTCGGCACCGTGCCTTTATCCTGCTTACTTTTATTTAGCGGATATTTCTCAAATTAAAGAGTTTCTTTTCATACTTTTCACATCCTTTCAAAAGAAAAAACCTCGAACCATTGACTTTCTGAGACGGAGATGATATAATCAAGAAATAAAGGAATGGCAACTTTATTTCTTGGTGGATATAGTTTAACACAATTAAAAACTTTTGTCAAGACATAAAATTATTACAATTATATTTCTTTAATTTTGAGGTGATAAGATATGAATTTAAGAGTTGAATTCACAGGAGAAAAAATTAGAATTCATACAGAAAAAAAGACAGTAGAGTATCAGCTTGGAACCATAACTTGTATGATTTCTGCAGGTGAATGGGACGAGCTTTTACAGTTTTTAGATGCTCAAAAAGATTATGAAAATTTAGAACAGCATGCAACAAATTTTTTAGATAAGTGTTTTTACAGCAGAGAGAAGATTTCAAAAATAAATGGATATATGCTATGCGATAGTGAATTAGATTTATGTAATAAAAATTATATTTCAAATAAAAAAGTAAGCGGAAGAATGCTTCAGGGAAAAGCAGATTTAGTTGTTTCAGATATTTATTTAATTGATTCACTATTTGATTTAATTAATCTTGAAATGATGTACGCAGTTATCAATGATATGCCGATTAACAAATGCAAGAATTGTAATAAATATTTTGTTGCCGGAAATGCCGCAGCTCTATTTTGTTACAGACTTTATACGGAAGATAAGACGTGCAAACAGTTTGGCGGAAAGAAATCTTTTGTAGACAAATTGAAAAAAGATGAGGCTCTTTTAAGATACGAAAAAGTGTATCAGGCGACATACTATCGTTTGCGAAAAGCAGAAACACAAGCTGAAATAGATGTATTAAATAAGAGATTAGAAGAACTAAAAAACTGGCGTGTAAAATACAAAAACGGAGAAATTAAAGCTAAACCTTTTCTCGAATATGTTGAAGGAAAAGGATGGCTAAAGAAGGAGAGACAATAAACCATTTTGGAGAAAGGACGAAATGATTATATGGTTTGTAATTTTATTGGATATAGGAAACGCTCCAAGTTCAATCATCCCGAAACTTGAAAGCATATTGATAGATTTAATTAAAAACAAAATGTTAATTATTTTATTGTAGGAACCCATGGTGGTTTCAAGAGCATGGTAGTTACAATACTAAAAAATCAAAGACAAATATTCCCATATATGCTATAATAGAGCTCTTGCATATATGCTTGAAGAAATATGAATTTGAACCTGATCCTAACAAATATGATGACTCTATTTATCCTGAAGGATTAGAAACCATTCAAAAAAGATACGCAATCATCTGGCGCAATAAATGGATGGTTCGGCAATCAGATTTCTTAGTGGCGTACGTAAACTATTCCTGGGGAGGTGCATCTCTTATATTAGAGTATGCAAAGAAAAGAGACAATTTAGAAGTAATCAACCTGGCTTAATTCCTTAGCAATCACCATTGACAACTTTATAAATATATTTTGAAGGTTCGTGATAAAATATATTCAAAGGAGTTGTTGTAAATGAGAATTATCACTAAAAAACTAATTGACACATTTAAAACCTATTTATTAAACGAGGAAAAATCATCCTCTACCTTGGAAAAATACATTCGTGATATTTTGGCATTTTCTGTTTGGCTCGGCACTAACGAAGTAACCAAAGGTACGGTTCTGGAGTATAAAAAATATCTTATTGACAATTATGCTCCGGCAAGCGTGAACTCAATATTATCTTCATTAAATAGCTTTTTCGGATTTAATGAATGGGTTGACTGCAAGGTTAAAACCTTAAAAATTCAACGGCAGCTCTTTGTCTCGTCGAGCAAAGAGTTAACAAAAACTGAATATAAACAATTGTTAAACGCAGCTCTATCTCAGCATAACAAACGGCTTTATATGCTTATGCAAACGATATGTGCGACCGGCATCAGAGTTTCCGAACTCAAATATATAACTGTCGAAGCTGTAAAAAGCGGAGTCGCCACAATCAACTGTAAAGGTAAGATGCGCGTTGTTATGATGACAAAAGACCTATGCAAACAGTTAAATGCTTACATCAAAGAACAAAAAATAAAAAGCGGCAGCGTTTTTGTAAGTAAAAACGGCCGACCGCTTGATCGCTCTAATATATGGTCCGATATGAAAAAGCTCTGCGAGACCGCAGGCGTTTCAAAGGAAAAGGTATTTCCGCACAACCTGCGTCATTTGTTCGCGAGAACATACTATTCGCTTGAAAAAGATATAGTTAGACTGGCAGACATCTTAGGACACGCAAATGTGAATACAACACGAATTTACACGATGGAAAGCGGAGAAATTCACATGCGTCAGTTGCAAAAATTGGGCTTGCTATTATGCTGAAAATAAAAAATACCACATAATCATTATTATGCGGTAATGAATAATTCCACATAATCATTATTATGTGGTAGGGAATGTAGCAAGTACATAAATCACGAGTAAAATTATACCACAAAAAGCGAGGTATGTCAATGGTTATGAGGCATTTTAAGGCAATATTATCACAATTTAGCATTTTGCAAAAAAAATGGGCGCACCAAAGTAGACCAATAGTGCAATTTAATTGTACGCTTGGTCTTATTGTTGTGTCCAAAATATAAAAGTTTATCATTTCGGAGGATATTTTTCATCAAAACTGAATAAAACCCAGGTGACTACTACGACATAATAATGATTATGTCGTATGCCACGCCGCATATCGGGAATTGTGCGGTGTGGCAATTTTTTTGCTTAAAAATGCTTTTTTTAGGCGTAATTATTCGACTGTGATAGGAGTTGTTTGTAGAAATGAGAGAGCCAATTTACGGCGAAAAAAACAAAAAACTTTTAGATAGCTCTTTTATGTTTCTTGCCAATCATGGTTTGGAGAATGCTTCAATACACAATCTATGCGATGCAACTGGAATTGCTGTAAGTAGCATTTATTACTGGTTTCAGGATAAAGAAGATATGATACGCAGAGCTGCTGCATATGGCCTTGAAAAAACATTCAACCTTGTGTTCGGTAAGATGTTTGATGACATTAGCAGTACTGACAAGTTTATTGAAAACTGTATTATCGTATTTTCTGAACATAGAAATGAGCTTCGCTTTCTTCACCAAATAGCCGCAAGTCCGGTATATGGTGAGGAAATTCGTGTTAAAGCCAAAAACATGAACTACATCTTTGACCAATCCGCTGACAGATTAGCAAATATGCTTCAGTGCGAGGTTGAAGTTGTAAAGCCATATGTTTATATGCTTAAATGCACTCTTTTTAACTACATCATTTGGGATAATCTTTCAAAAGTTGAAATGCAGCTCTCTGATATCTGCAGCAATATCTCATCGCACTTACATACACAATCATAATACAGCACAGCAGATTTGGAGGACACAGGCAAATTCATGTACGAGCAACAAGAGACCGACACAATACTATTAGCTATTTTGATAATTTTCATGTTGTTTTTAATCCTATTGGCGTTTTGTATGAATGTTCTTATTCCATTCATTGACAAACGCAATTACATCAAAATGGAAATGATGAGATCTGATGAGGATGAATACTACTACTGGAAACGAGAATTAAAAAATCATTATTTAGAACACATCCCCATACTCGGATGGTTCATCAGAAGAGCTAACATAAAAAGAAATCGTTATTAATCAACCAAAAAGAAAGGAATCGGCAGCATATGTATTCACATTTTAAAAGAGCTTCAGATGTTATCATATCTGTCCTTATGCTTATAGCACTATCTCCCATTCTACTGATAGTTGCAATTTTAATTAAGCTTGAGTCAAAAGGACCCGCAATTTTTAAACAGGAGCGAATAGGTCTAAATGGAAAAGTATTTAACATCTACAAGTTTCGGTCAATGTGTGTTGGTGCTGAAAAAATGGGTTCCGGGCAATACAGTTTTAAGGGAGATTCCCGCGTTACAAGAATTGGAAAAATAATCAGGACTCTAAGTATAGACGAACTTCCACAGCTTGTCAATATTATCAAAGGAGATATGAGTCTGATAGGACCGCGACCGGTTTTAACTTACCATCCATGGAAATTTAACGAATACTCCAACGAACAGAAAAAAAGATTTACAGTAAGACCGGGTGTAACCGGATTGGCTCAGATAAACGGCAGAAAAGCTCTGGATTGGAACGAGAGAATAAAATTCGATATTTACTATACAGAGAACCTATCGCTATTGCTTGATATAGACATTTTCTTCAAGACTATTATCAAAATTATCTGTGCATCGAACAATGAAAACACAAAAGAGACAATTATTAATTCAGAGCAAAGCAAGGTGGCAAAAGATGTTGAAATTAATGTACATAACAAATAAACCGGAGGTCGCAAGTGTTGCTGACCAAAGCGGTGTTGACAGAATTATGATAGATTTGGAAAAGCTCGGCAAGGTAAAAAGGCAACAGGGATGGAATTCCATTATTTCTGATCATTGCCCCGAAGATATAATCGAAGTGAAAAAGGTACTGAAAAAAGCAGATATTCTTGCAAGAGTAAATCCTATAAATGATGACTCAGCAGAAGAAATTGACAAAGTTATCTCTTATGGTGCTGACATAGTGATGTTACCGTATTTTAAGACTGCAAGCGAAGTTGAAACATTTCTTTCTGCAGTTCGTAAACGGACAAAAACCTGTCTATTGTTGGAAACAAAGGAAGCTGTAGAAAGTATTGATGAAATACTTACTATTCCCGGCATAGATGAGGTTCATATTGGGTTAAATGATTTATCCCACTCTTATGAGGCGGATTTCTTGTTTCAGATGTTTCCTATGGGCACTGTCGATTACATTGTCGGTAAATTAAAACAACACAATTTATCTGAGTATGGTATCGGCGGAATAGCAAGATTAAATCATGGTCTAATTCCTGCAGAAGATGTTATCGCCGAGCATTATCGTCTCGGTTCTAACTGCGCCATTCTATCAAGAGCATTTTGTAATGCTGAGCAAATGGATGACATTCACGAAATAGAAAGAATTTTCAGCTCTGAAGTAGATAGGATTCGCAAACTTGAAGGTGAAGTAACTCAGTTTGATGACGAATTATTTGAATATTGCAGAAAACGATTTAATGATAAAGTTCAAATGGTAGTTGATAAATTGTGTAAACAAGAGGCTTAGTTATGAATGTTTTAATCACCGGCGCTTATAGCTGGACTGAAGAACAAATGAATATTCTTAAATCCCTTGATTTTATGGTTGATTATCAACAATTTGAACACGATAAAGTATCGCATCCGGAAATATATGACATCGTTGTTTGTAACAACTTATTTAAGTATAACAACCCCGAATTATTTCGTAATTTGCGTATGATACAGCTTGTAAGTGCTGGAATCGATGAATCTTTAAGTGATTATGCAAGCAAAACTAATATAGCTCTTTTTAATGCAAGAGGTGTTTACAGTATTCCTATTGCCGAAACGGTAATAATGCAAATACTCAACATCTACAAAAACAGCAAGAAATTCCTAAAAAATCAAGAGTTACATGTTTGGGAGAAAGACAGAAACTTGCTTGAGTTAACTGATAAGACTGCACTCATCATCGGCTACGGTAGCATTGGAAAAGAAATTGCCAAACGATTGAAAGCATTCGGAGTACATATTACAACTGCTAATCGGATCATTGAAATGGATGAAAATACGGATGATGCTTTTGCTCTCCCCTTTATTAACAGATACGCACAAGATTATGACATAATTATAGTTTCTATAGCATCATGCGAAGATACTTATGGTCTGGTCGGGAAAGATTTTTTTGACAATATGAAACAAGATAGCGTTTTCATTAATATCTCTCGTGGAAATGTTATTGATGAAGATGCACTTATTGACCAAATAAAAAAAGGTAAGTTTCGCGGCGTCGCATTAGATGTGATGAAGACAGAACCGCTTGATGAAAATAATTGCTTATGGGATTTAGATGGTTTATATATTACACCTCATAATTCCTTTATAAGCGACAAAATACATACAAGAATGTTTAAGGTAATTCTTGATGGATTACTTACATTCAAGGAAGGACAATGACATGAAGATTTTATTAACTGCAACAGTGCAAAGTCACATTTGCCAATTTCATTTACCACTTATAAATATGCTGAAGGAACAAGGGCACGAAATCCATGTTGCAGCAAAATATAATCTTGATGTAAAACCCGGACTGAGTCTGGAGAATGTTGATAAAATTTTTGATGTGCCGTTTAGTCGTTCTCCGTTCTCGACGGACAATATTAAAGCATACAAGCGACTAAAAGAAATCATCAATGATAATGAGTATGACATAATTCATTGTAATACTCCGATGGGCAGTGTTGTAACAAGGCTGGCAACCACAAGCAAGACAACAAAAGTTATCTATACCGCTCACGGTTTTCATTTTTACAAGGGTGCGCCAATAAAGAACTGGTTATTATATTTCCCTGTTGAATGGTTGCTGGCATTTAAGACTGATATGCTAATTTGCATAAATCAAGAGGACTACTCTTTTGCATCAAAGCATCTACATGCTAAAGAAGTAAAGTATGTACATGGTGTAGGATTTGATAAAAAAAGGTTTGATGACAGCTTAACAAAAGAGATGGCAAGAAAAGAACTCGGTATCAAGGAGGATGAAACCGTTTTGCTGTCTGTAGGTGATATTAATAAAAGAAAAAATCATCATATATTAATTCGAGCACTATCCCTTTTGAAAAACTCAAATCCTCACTTATATATTGCGGGATGGGATCAACTTGACGGAGAGCTTGAAAGGCTTGCCGAAGAACTTGATGTCAGTAGTAAAGTTACCTTCTTAGGTTATACCAGGCAGCTATCGTTATACTTTAATGCTGCTGACATCTTCCTATTCCCATCACTGCAGGAAGGACTTCCTATAGCCTTAATTGAGGCTATGTCTTGGGGCCTTCCTGTTGTTGCAACAAATATTAGAGGAACAAATGATCTGATATCAAATGGCAATGGCGGTTATCTATTAAAAACAAATGATTTTCCCGGATTTGCTGACAAAATAATGTGTTTATCTCATATGGACGAACTTAGAAAAAGTTTTGGTGAGCGAAATAGAACAGAAGCTCAAAAATACGAGGTAGCTCCGGTAATAGAAGAAATGAATTTATTGTATAAGACTTTAATGCAAGGAAGTGAAAAAAGTGAGGATTCTGCAAGTTGTAACAGATATTCGCATAGCTAACGGTATTATGAGCGTTGTGCTCAATTACTTCGGGCAGATGCCTGAAAATATAAAGTTTGATGTGGTTTACTTCAAAGATTTCCCTGAGAATCGGAAAAAAGACATTGAGGCATTAGGCGGAAGAGTCTACAAACTCAGCCGTCCAGGAGCAAAAAGCTTTTTGAAGTGCGATTGGGACGATTTCTTGCAAAAACATCGTGGTGAGTATGAAGCAATACATATACACGCTCCTCATCTTGCTTGCATGATAGTGCCGAAAGCAAAAAAATACGGAATCAAAAAAGTGGCTGTACATTGTCACTCGACCTGGTATTCTCTTTTTAAAGCCAATAAATTTAGAAATTATTTATTGAGTATACCTGTAAAATATATGAATTTGCAACGCATTGGTTGCGGAAGAGACGCAGGCGAATTTTGGTATGGTAAAAACAACTTTAATGTTTTACCTAATGCAGTTGAGTGCGAAAAATTCCGTTTCAACAAACAGATCAGAGATGCCAAGCGAAGTGAGCTTGGTATTAACAATAAATTAGTTATAGGACATCTTGGACGCGTACATCCCCCTCAAAAGAACCATCCATTCTTGATTCAAGTTTTCGCAGAAATTCATAAAATCAACACTGAATCAATTTTGGTATGCATCGGCGCTGATGCGACCGATGAGTTGATGGAGCTTGCTTCTTCTTACGGCATCTCTGATAAAATTCTTTTTCTCGGACAGAGAAAAGATGTTCGTGAGTTATTAAGTGCTATGGATGTATTCGTGTTCCCGTCGTTCTATGAAGGTCTGCCTGTTTCGGTTGTTGAAGCTCAAGCAGCAGGTCTTCCGGTTGTAATGTCTGACAGTGTCACTGATGAGGTTTGTTGCACTGATAAGATTATTACTCTTTCTCTTGAACAATCTGCTAAAGAATGGGCTGAAACAGCAATAAAATATGCTGAACGTGGAATTTCAGATACATATGAGCAAATGAAAAAGTCAGGATGGGATATAAAATCCACTGCTAAATCTTTGATTAATTTCTATAAAACGGGAGTGTGGAATGATGAAAAATAATCCGACAAGAATACTTCTCGTTTTTGGTAAGCTTAACCGTGGCGGTGCCGAAACCCTCGCGATGAATATTTATAGGAAAATTGATAGAAATAAGGTTCAGTTTGACTTCATTGTTCATACTGATGAAGACTGCGACTATTATGATGAGGTGAAATCTCTCGGTGGTAAAATCTTTCACTTTCCAAGGTATGATGTAAAAAATCATTTCAAATACAGAAAATGCTGGATAGAATTCTTTGGCAATCATCCTGAATACAAGGTTATACATGCTCATATGACTGGTTCTGCAAGTGTATTTTTACCAATTGCCAAGAAATATGGATTGTACACTATCGCTCACAGCCATATTGCAAAATCACAAAGCGGACTAAGGCAAAAAGTAATTGATTTATACCGATTGCCATTAAAAAACATCTCGGACTATATGTTTGCATGTTCTCATATTGCAGGACAATGGATGTTTGGCAAAAATGTGTCAGACCGAGATAATTATTCGATATTGAAAAACGGTATTGATGCTTCATGCTTCACATACAACGAAGAAAAAAGAAAAAGAATTAGACAGGAATTCGGTCTGGAAAATCAATTTGTAATTGGAAGTATCGCTCGTTTTCACAAACAAAAGAACCACGAGTTCATGATGCGTATTTTTAAGGAAGTTACAAAAGCGATTCCTGATGCAGTTCTGTTTTTGGTTGGCAATGGTGAACTTGAAGGTGAAATAAGACAACAGGTTCACGAACTCGGATTAGATCCTAATGTGATTTTTCTGGGAGTGCGTAAAGATATAGCCGACATCCTCAGTGCAATGGATGTATTTCTTATGCCATCGTTCCGAGAAGGTCTTCCCGTTTCTCTGGTTGAAGCTCAAGCTTCCGGAATTAAAATTATTGCATCGGATGTTATATCAAATGAAATACATCTTACTGATTTAATTGACCTCTGCTCACTTGACGATAATGCATCTACGTGGGCAAAAACCATACTGAAATATCAAAATGGGTATGAGAGAAAAAATACAATGAAAAACATACAGGAAAATGGGTATGACATTCAAACGACTGCAGATTGGCTGCAAAACTTTTATTTGGAGCATTCAAAATGAAAAAAAGAGTTTTAATTGTTACTGCTCCACTTAACATTGGTGGCTTTGACATAATTGCAACAAATTTACATGCTTACCTGGATAAAAATAAATTTGATTGCACCTTTTATATCAAGGGTGAGCAAATTGGTCCACTTGAATCAAAAGTTATTGAGCGCGGTGCGAAGGTTATCCATAAACCCAACCATATAAAGGGCTATGTGAACGAGTATAGACACTTGAAACAGACAATGACAGAGGGAAAATATGATATTGTCCATTCTCATTTAATGTTTTACAGCGGACTTGTTATGAGAGCAGCGTATAAAGCTGGTATCAAAAAAAGAATACCTCACTCTCATATGACAAACCCCTGTATGCAAAATCGTTCTATTATAAAAAGAATAGCTGCTAAACTTTATAGCATTGTAATGAAGAGATGGCTTAATAAATATGGTACTGATTTAATTGCTTGTGGTCCTGAAGCCGGAGCTTATCTTTATGGCAAACGGTCATTTAATAAAAGAGGCATTTTACTGAACAACGCAATTGAACTTAATAGATTTCGATATGATCTTGAAATTCGCAAAAAAATTCGTAAAGAAATGAACTGTGAAGATAAACTGATTGTCGGTCATGTTGGTAGACTTAATTATGTTAAAAACCACAAGTTTTTAGTAAGCGTCTTTTATGAGATACAAAAGTTGCATCGTAATTCTTTGCTACTAATAGTTGGAGAAGGTAAAGAAAGAGAAAATATAGAAAAACAAGTAAAAAAACTTGAGATTACTGACAAGGTAATTATTACTGGCTTGAGAAATGATGTGGAAAATTTATTGATGGCAATGGATATATTTATATTTCCATCTTTATATGAGGGATTGCCTGTAACTTTAATAGAAGCTCAGGCTACAAAGCTTCCGTGTCTTATATCTGATACTGTCACACGTTATGCTAAGCAAAATGAAAATGTAAGATATTTTTCATTGAAGAAAAAACCTCAAAAATGGGCACAAAGAGCCATCAAGCTCTCTGAATATAAACGAGAGTTTATCTCCACTTCAAAATTGGAGAGTGGATTTGATATACGCAACATTGCAAAAAAACTTGAAAAAATATATCTTGGCGAGGTGAAACATGAAAAATCAGCAAACAGTGCTTTTTGACACTTCTATCGGAAGCTTTAATATGGGAGACTCTATCATTGTAAAATCGTTTTTAAAAAACGGTTCTGATGTTTTGAGAAGTGATGTTTACGCCAAGTTTTCTACCCACACACCTAATTTTGAACCTTGGCAAATGACAAAGTTAAATGACAGATACAGATTTGTTTCACAAGCAGCAAGAAAGTTTATTGTGGGTACCAATCTGTTAAGTATGAATCTTCTTCGTCCTTGGCCCAACTTCAACTTGACAGCTTTTAACCGAAAGGTATTTAAAAATTGTGTTTTAGTTGGCGTTGGTGCTGGTCAAGGAGAAACATTTAATGCTTATACAAAATGGCTATATAGTACAACTTTTTCGCGCCAGTACACACATAGTACCAGAGATGAAAGAACTGCTATACTGTTACGAGAATTGGGATTTGAAGCAATCAATACAGGCTGCCCTACTATGTGGGGGTTAACTAAACAGTTTTGCAAAGATATTCCCGAAACTAAAGCGGAAGCTGTTGTATTCACCTTAACTAATGATTTGCCTGATGAAGAAAAAGATAAAAAAATGATTTCTATACTGAAATCGGTATATAAGCACATCTTCTTCTATCCGCAAAGTTTTGGAGATTTAGAATATTTAAACCAAATAGACAAATTTCATGAAATAGAAATTCTTCCGTCAGACATAGATGAATTATCTCGTTTTTATAACAACAATGATGTTGACTACATAGGAACAAGACTTCATGGTGGAATTTATGCAATGCAGCACAAAAAGAGAAGCATTGTAATTGGTATAGATAATCGTGCTGCAGATATAAAAAATACATACAATATAAACTACATATCTCGACAAGATTTACCAAATGAGTTGCAAGAGATAATAATGAGTAGCTTTAAAACCAAGCTTAATATAGATGAGCAAAAAATTAATATGTGGAAAAACCAATTCCAATAATCCTGTTACCTGAATACAGATTAAAAAAACATAAGCAAGAATTAGACAGGATGTGTATTAATGGCAAAGTGTCCAGATCTTATAGGTCAAAAATTTGGAATGTTATATGTAGAAAGCAAAGCCGAATCTCGAAAAGATAACTCATCAATGTGGAATTGTATTTGTGATTGTGGAAACAAATGTGTTGTTAGAGGCAGGAGTCTACGATATGGAAAAAGAACAGATTGCGGGTGTAAAACAGTTCTTTTTTATGACTTAACCGGACAACGTTTCGGAAATCTTGTTGTAGAATCTAAAGAACCTCCAAATGGTGATGGAAAAACCCGCTGGAGATGTCGATGCGATTGTGGAAATACATACATTGCTACTTCCTTAGATTTAAGAAATGGCAAAAAAACTGATTGTGGTTGCATTTCACCATATCGGCGTGGCAATTACGATTTAATTGATTTAACCGGGCAGCGTTTTGGAAAGCTTACTGTATTGAGTAAGGAACCTACACAAAAAGATAAACGAACCAGATGGTTGTGTGCTTGTGATTGCGGAAATGTCTACATTGCAACATCATATGCACTTCGAAATGGTAAAACTAAAAGTTGTGGTTGTGGACGCAGAAAAGATATCACAGGGCAACGATTTGGTAAACTGACTGCGTTAGAACGAACCAATCAGTTCGTTATGCAAGGAAACAGTAAAAAATTTCTATGGAAATGCGTCTGCGAATGCGGAGAAACAGTTTACCGTTTACCTGAGAAGTTGAGGGAAAGCATTCATCATGCGTGTGATAAATGCGCTGAACAATTTGCCGTCTCATCTATGTTAGAAAAGGCTGGATTTGTCGATGGATCGCAATTACCGAAAATTGCTTCTGATAAACCTGGAGTGCATAGCAAAAGCGGTGTCAAAGGTGTATTTTTTAACACCAGAACACAAAAATGGCGTGCAGTGTTAAGGTTTCAGGGAGTAAATCATTATCTCGGTGAATACAAGGATATTAACGAGGCAATAAAAGCAAGAAAATTAGGTGAAGAAAAATATTTTGAACCATTTTTGCAAAAACATTCTGATTTTTTTGGCAACGCAAAATCAGTGTAAATAAAATGAAAGGTGTGAAAATACAATGACGGTTTTTTTAACAATATTCGTAGCATTTTGTTTATTGTATTTTCTTATACCGCAAAAATATGTAGGTTGGTTATTCTTTGCTACTACATTGGCATTAGCAATTATGGCATTTAATTGCGTACCTAAAGAAACTGATGATCTATCAAACTATTTTTGGCAATTAGATACACTGAGAAAAGGCGGCTGGGATACATTTCAAACAATGTTAAAAGACGACAACAATCACTGGGGAGCCCTTCCCGTCTGTGGGTATTACTTCTACATTGTCAGCCTGCTTGGTAACAATGGCTTTTTACCAGCAATAACAATATTTGTTGCATACGGTGCCATGTTTCTTGTGGTTTATAAGGCTTCAGTCAGATTTAAAGTAAACAAATGGTATTTGTTTCTGAGTTGTGTATTTTTACTGATTACATACTGGTTTTACGACATATGTAGCGGAATACGAAATGGGCTTGCATTTACAATTTTTATTACCTGTATTTACTTTGATATTGTTGAAAAAAGTCATCGTCCTGCGTGCTACATTGGCTACGCTCTTTGTACCGGTCTGCACTCAAGTGTAATTATGCTAATTATTCTTCGTCTGGCTCTTGCAATAACAAAGAAATATGAAAGCAAATGGGTTTCATGGATAATGCTTCTGTCAATTACAGTTGGCGGCAATATTCTGCAATGGATTGGTACGGTTTCAAACAATAAATACCTTAGTTTGCTTTCAGAAAAAGCAGACAACAACATTGGCAGAGCTATGGATTTCGGAAAAACATACATATGGGTTAACACCGCAGTATTATTGGTTGTGATTTTAGTTAGCCTGTATTTGTTTAAATACATAAGGGAATCCAAAAATTATAAAGATATTTCAGCTTTTGGAAAGTTCCATACATTATTACTGTTTTTTACGGTCGGTTCTTTTACAAGTCAACTGATTTATATAAGAATTATACGATGGATTATCCCTATCATGGGAGCACTGTTTTTTATGATAGGAATGCAAGCTTGTCGAGATAATCAAAACAAAATTAAGGCTGTTCAAAACATTAAGAGTGTTATTAAAAATCAAGATGGTGTTCTTGCTATAAATGAGTTAATAATAACGTTGCTTTTCATCGGATTTACAGGTGTTCATTTATGGTATACCTGCACCGGAAGCAGTCTAATATGGCTATATTTTAAACCAGTGGGGTGAGAAAATTGATAAGTATTATTGTTCCAATATACGGAGTAGAAAAATATATAAAAAAATGTGTGGATAGTATACTCTCTCAGACTTATAACGAGATTGAAGTCATACTTGTCGATGATGGTTCGCCCGATCAATGCCCTTCTATTTGTGATGAGTATGCAAAAAAAGATAGTCGAGTCAGAGTAATACATAAAAAGAATGGTGGCCTTGTCAGTGCAAGACAAGCCGGATTAAAGGTTGCACGCGGAGATTATATTGGTTTTGTAGATGGTGATGACTGGGTAGAACCAAATATGTACCAAGAAGTAGCTACAATTATTGAAAGATTCTGTCCTGATATGGTTATAACTGAATTTTATTCTGAATTTGATACTCACATTGAAATAAGCAACCAGATATTTGAAGATGAATTTTACATTAAGGAAAGACTTAATGCTGAGATATACCCTCGTATGTTATTTAATGGCAAGTTTTATCAATTTGGAATAAATCCGAATTGTTGGAGTAAAGTCTTCAAAAAAGAATTACTGAAAAAACACCTTACTCAGGTGGATACTCAGATAAAAATGGGTGAAGATGCAGCTTTCACTTACCCGTGTATGCTTGATGCAAAATATATATGCTATATAAACAAACCGCTTTATCATTATCGGATTATTGGTTCGTCTATGTCACGAGGATATGACGGCAATCTTGAAAATATCATTATGCTGCCGTATGAAAGATTGAAAACGGTAAATAGAAAAAGCGAGTTTGACATGACAGACCAACTGAACTACTACCTTCTATTTTTAACAAACTTCTTAATAAGAAATGAAGCAAAAGCATTAAATATAAAATCCTTAACACAAATAAGAAATACACTAAAGAAAATTGTAAAAAATGCAGATGTTAAGAAAGCAAGTAAGAAAGTAAAACTTTCAAAGCTTCCTGCACACACTAAAACAATTGTATGTCTACTTCGTTTAAGAAGTGTGTTAGGCTTGCAATCATACACAATGCTTTTGAGCAAATATTTGGAGAAAGGAAAATGAGTATGGAGAAACATAAAATAAGTGTGATTATTCCTGTATACAATGTGGATATGTATATTGAAAAATGCCTTGATAGCATTATTAATCAAACATATAAAAACCTTGAAATAATACTCATTGATGATGGTTCCACAGATGGAAGTGGTAAAAAGTGTGATTCTTACGCATGTAAAGACAATAGAATAAAAGTTATACACCAAAAAAATTGCGGGCTATCCGCAGCAAGAAATCGTGGTTTGGATGTAGCGATCGGTGAATATATAGTGTTTGCTGATAGCGATGATTGGATTGAACCCAATATGTATAGTTGCCTCATACAACAACTGATTGAAAACAATGTAGATATTGTATACTGTGGTTTTTATGTGGAAAAAAGAACCAGTGAAGTACATACTTTGCCAACATGTTTTGTCGAAAGACAAAAAGACTTTCAAGGGAAAGTTATTCGTTCTGATTGGCTATATTCTGTAGTATGGAACAAGATGTTTAAAAAAAGTATTATTGAAAAAACAAGATTTAACACGATGTTAAATTATTCTGAGGATGCGTTCTTTTTATATGAAATAAGCAAAAATACAAATTCTGTTTATTTTTTTAACAAGCCCTTATATCATTACAATAAAATGAATAGCACTTCTGTAACGGCAACACGAGATTTTTCAAAATCATTATTATACGTACGGGAGTTTTTCGCAAAAGATGTACGTTGTGATGCGGAGTTGCACAGAATAGCAATAGCGAGTTTAGTGCAAAGTTTTACCATGTTGATTAATTGGGCAATAAAAACCAAAAACATAAAAAAATGTATAGAATGGACTAATAGACTAAAACCGTATAAAAAAGATATTTTTAACAATGATAACATTTCATCAAGAAAAAAAGTATTATTATTTTTATTGTTTTATTTTAGGTACATATATTACGCATTGTGTTATTTGGAGAAATGAGTGATTAAAATGAAAAACAAAACAATAAGTGTGATTATTCCTGTATATAAAGTTGAAGAATATTTACCGAAATGCCTCGACAGTGTTATTAATCAAACTTATAAAAATATTGAAATAATACTCGTTAATGATGGCTCTCCTGATAAAAGTGGTGTTATTTGTGATATGTTCGCTGGCATGGACAACCGCATAACTGTTATTCATAAACAAAATGAAGGCGTTGCAAAAGCACGAAATGATGCTCTTGATATTGCCAAAGGAGATTATATAGGCTTTGTTGATAGTGATGACTGGATAGAGCCTGATATGTTTGAGTTTTTAATGAACAACTTGATTAAATATGATGCCGATATATCTATGTGTGGAGAAACAGTTTACGAAAACGGTAAAATCATTTCTTCCAAGTCAAATGGCAGTGTGAGCATATTGGATCAAGACGGTGCAAAGAAGCTTACGGTCAAAGGCGGTAGCATGGGATTAATTTGGAACAAAATATATAAAAAGTCAATTCTTGAAAATGTCAGATTCAGTTCTGAATATGGTTGTTCTGAAGATTTGATCTTTGTATACCAAGCTGTCCAACATGCAAAGAATATGGTTTGTGTTAATAAAGCCAAATACAATTATTTCAGACGCGAAGGCGGCATCACTAAAGGCGAATTTGGATATGGTGCCTTTGGTGTTGTAGATGTTATGAGGAATATGCTCAAGCAAGAAACCGGAACCGACATCTACCCCTTCTGCATAAAAGGATTTACGGACGCAGCGTATACTGTGTTATCAGGCATAATTACAAATAAAAAATGTGAGGATAGATTTAGCGAACTGGTTCAAGAAATTATTTCATATAGAAGTGATATTCTTTTCGGTGGACATCATTCTGCGAAAGATAAAGTTAAGGTTCTATTGCTTAGCATATCTCCAAAGTTATACAGATTGGTAATTCGTTCAGTTCGTGGTATGTAGGAGCAAATTATTTATGAGTAAAGATATGATAAGCATTATCATTCCTGTATATAAGACCGAAAAATACTTGAAAAGATGTATAGAAAGTGCTTTAAACCAAACATACCTAAAACTTGAAATTATTCTCGTTGATGATGGATCACCTGATGAGTGTCCACGAATCTGCGATGAATACGCACACAAAGATAACAGAATAAAAGTTATACATAAAGAAAATGGTGGTGTGTCCAGAGCAAGAAATATTGCACTCAACATGGCTAATGGTAAATATATAACATTTCTGGATTCGGATGACTTTCTTGAGCAAAAAGCATGTGAAATGCTGTACAAAACAGCACTTCAATATAATGCAGACGTTGTAATTTGTGGTATGACCATGAGATATTCAAGTAGTTCTGTCGATGTTTATTACGATAATAAGGTTTACAAAAACAAAGCTTGCCTCTGTGCATATCTTGCAGATGAAATAAGACCGGAGGCCTGTGGCAAACTTATAAAACGCGAACTTATTGATAATGTTCGATTTGATGAAAATATATCATATGGCGAAGATATGTTACTGAATTTCCAAATCATAAAGAAAGCCGAGTGCGTAGTTAATGTAGAAGACTGTCTTTATAACTATAACCAATACAACACTTCTGCAGCAACGGCACCTTATATCACGAAAGCTCGTATTAACAGTTACTTGATTACAAAGCATATTCTAAATGAATGTGCGAATTCAGTAGACACAAAAAAAATCGCGCTATGGAGACATATTAGGGGTTTGTTTGCAATCATGTCCAGGATAATAACGAGCAATGATACAAAGATGTTTGACCTGTATTATGATGTCATTGCAAATGAGATTCTCGCTTACAAATGGAAAATTATCTTTAACACGAGGCTCTCACTTAAATACAAAGCAGGTGTACTAATTTTAATGGTTAACAAAAAAAGCTATGCCCATTTTATAAGAAAAATAAGATTATAAAACTGATGAAATGATTGGAGGATAGAAAATAATGGGACGAATGACTAATACTGTGAATAACATTAAATATTCTTTTCTATCTCAGATTGTTTCACTACTCTTGAAATTTGTGTCAAGAACAGTTTTCCTGAAAACTCTTGGAGTCGCATATTCCGGAGTAAGCGGATTGTATAGTAATGTCCTTGGCATTTTAGCGTTGTCTGAAATGGGATTTAGTTCTGCGATGACTTTTGCATTATACAAGCCCATGGCAGATAACGATACTGAGAAGCTTCAGTCTTTGATGGGGTTATACAAGAAGTTTTATCGCATTGTTGCTGTTGTAATTGCAGTGTTGGGAATTTGTTTGGTTCCTTTTCTACCCAATATTATAAAAGGCGGAGAAGAAATTGGTTTTGATAAACTTACTATATATTATTTAATATCTCTGCTTGATACTGTTCTGAGTTATTTTGTGTCATACAAATACTCAATGGTATATGCGGAACAAAAGGGATATATTCACACTCGAATATCAACGATATTTAACACAGCGCTTGTTGTTTTACAAATCATCGGACTATTGTTGTTTAAAAATTATGTAATATATCTGTGCTTATCCGTAGTTGTTGGGTTAATACAAAAATTCTACTTAAACAATTACTTGAACAAAAGGTATCCATTTTTAAAGGCAAAGCGTTGCAAACCTCTTGCCTCTTCAGATGTTAAGGATATAAAGAAAAATGTTAAAGCTTTGGTACTACATAATGTTGGTGCAAAGTGTATATACCAAACTGATAATATTATTATTTCCGCTTTTATAAGCATTGTAATTACCGGTTGTGTTTCATATTATCTGATGGTCATTCACGCTGTTAATTCATTTATTAATACAGTTTTAACCTCAGCGGTGTCCTCTATCGGGAATGTGATTGCGACAGAGTCAAAAAAGAAACAAAAAGATATTATAGATAAATATGTATTCATAACTTTATATTTATCAGGTTTCGCAGCTGTCGGATTTTCTACTTTACTCTCGCCATTTGTAGAGCTATTGTGGGGTTCGGAATTAGTTCTTGGAAATAGTGTTGTACTCCTTCTTGTAATGTCTGTGTATATAACATTTCAATTGGACGGCATCAACATCATAAAAACAGCAGCGGGAATTTTTGATGAAGACAAATTTGTGCCAATTGTTCAGGCGATTATAAATATAGTAGTATCTATTCTGCTTGCACGGCATATAGGCCTTGCCGGTGTATATATAGGAACTATTGTGCAGGCCATTGTTGCTTTAATATGGAAATCCATTATTACATATAAAGTAATGTTTAAAAGTAGCATTTATCGCTACATAGGACAGCAGATCTATCATTTTATACTTGTTATTATATCTACAGCTTTATGTTTAGTAATAAGAAAATGGCTGTTTGTAAACGGCGTTAATATATGGAATTTCGCAATTATGACAGTATTTGTTGTGGTTATACCGAATATGATTTTCATTTTGGGTTCGCGCAATAAAAAAGAAATGAAATTTGTTTTTGATATTTTGAAGAAGCGAGGAAAAAAATGCACGCATATCTGATAATTGCACATAACAACTTCAGTATTCTAAAAAAGTTGATACAAATGCTGGATCATGTGTGCAACGACATTTATATACATATAGATAAAAATGTTAATGATTTCGACTTTGATTACTACGAAAGCATACCAAGCAAAGCCAGAGTATATTTTACTGAAAGGATTCATATTTCTTGGGGCGATTACTCTATGGTAAATGCTGAATACATATTACTGAAAAAAGCACATGAAAATCAAATCAACTACAATTACTATCATCTGATTTCCGGTGTTGATTTACCTCTTAAAACTGCAGATGAATTAGTGGAGTTTTTTGGAGATGCCTACCCAAAAGAATTTGTCCATTTTGCAAAGAATATGAATTCGATTGAGTTAAGCCGTATTAAGCACTTCCACTTTTTCCCTGGTAGACGAAACTTGTTTAACAGGCTCATGACAAAGGCGGAGCAAATAATTCAAACCTTAGTCGGTGTAAATCGTGTTAAAAACATTAAAGTTGCAAGAGGTTCCCAATGGTTCAGTATTACAGATGACTTTGTTCAATATCTTATAGATAACGAAATGAATATAAAAAAGCAACTCAAATTTACATTTATTCCTGATGAGTTTTTTGTACAGCTCGCTGCGGTGAACTCACCTTTTTCAAACAATCTATATTGTAATAGATTTGATGATAGCAATGAGCAAAATATGCGATACATTGATTGGAAACGCGGTAATCCGTACACATTTAACGAAGCGGATTTTGATGAAATAATGAACTCAGGATGCTTGTTTGTAAGAAAACTAACAGAAGACAACAAGCTTCCAGATATGATATTCAGAAAAATAATTAAGTGAAAGAAGGTGGTTTTGTGAGAAAGGATTTTCAAGATTTTGTAGATATTATAAACAATGTGATTTTTGATAAAGAAATCGATGCTTCAGAGATTAATCTTGAAAAAATCTATTTACTTGCGAAATCACATAATATGCGTACTCTTCTTTTCTGTTTTATAAAAAAGCACTTTGGCTCAGACTCGAATATATATAAAGCCTACGAGCATCAAAGTGATTTACTAAGTTATAAATATGTTCTTCAGAGCAAAGAGTATGCAGCACTCTGCTCTATGATGCAGAATAAAAAAATTCGTTACATTCCTTTTAAAGGAACAATATTAAAAGAGCTCTATCCATCCCCTGTAATGAGGGAAATGTCCGATATAGATATATTAGTTGATAAGGAAAATATGTCTGCTGTTAATGCGTATTTGATTAAAAATGGATATGAGTTTGAACACAAGGGACATCATGATGTTTACCGTAAGGAGCCGGGTATTTGTTTTGAAGTTCATGAAACATTGATCGACAAGCAAAGGAGCACCGGGTTTGATAAATACTTTGAAAATCCTTGGCAACTATCCACACCTTCAGAATTCAAGTGCCTATTAACCCCTGAAAATGAGTTCATATATCTTATAGCCCATTTGTACGGACACTTTCATCAAGGTGGGATAGGTATTAGGACGGTACTTGACATTTATTTGTATAGAGAAAACACTAATCTTAATTTTGACTATATAAATACAATTCTTGAGCAAAATGAGATATTGCAATTTGCAGATAATGTTATGAATTTGGCTAACGTGTGGTTTTCAGGCGCAAAGACATCTCCAATATACGAAGAACTCGGTGAGTATATTATGACTTCCGGTACTTATGGAAAAATAGAAAGGATGAATCTTGATCTAAGCAGCTCGGATTCATCAAAAATGAAAAACATATTACATACCGTTCAAAGAAAACTATTTTTAAATAAGAAAGAGATTAATACAAGATACCCTTGGTCAAAGAACCCTCTATTATTACCAATGGCTTATATAGTCAGAGTTTTCGATGTCGCGATTAATCACAATAAAGAAGTACATCATTGGGTTAATGAGTTTAAAACAATGGATAATACAAAGTTAAAAGAACATAAGGAGCGTATGCAACGCTTCGGAGTGAGGATATAAGATGAAATTCAAAGGAACAGTTTTAAGGCTGATT